>OBEQ012054955.1_pt1 | contig 14052 bp, 16 predicted proteins | sample 1670901 | NCBI WGS metagenome assembly OBEQ01 (sample SAMEA104232315, study PRJEB22302) | groundwater metagenome | biome: forest; feature: aquifer; material: groundwater | place: USA | collected 2011-08-07 | depth 5.4 m
GACGCGGTCATCATCGCCACACCGCCGCACACCCACGCGCCGATCCTCGAACATTGCCTGCGCGCGCGCAAGCCGTGCATCGTCGAGAAGCCGTTGTGCCTCGACGTCGCCACAGCCGATCGATTGGATGACGCGGTGCGCGCCTCGGGCGTTGCGGTGCTCGTCGACCACACGCACCTGTTTCATCCGGCGTACGCGGCGCTGAAGCATGCGCTGCGCCAGGGTGGGGAACCGATCCGCGTCGTGATCTCCGAAGGCATGGCGATGGGGCCGTTTCGCTCGCACACGACCGCGCTGTGGGACTGGGGGCCGCACGACGTCAGCCTCTGCCTCGATCTGCTGGGCGCATCGCCCGTGCGCATCGCCGCGTTGCCAGGCCCGGGCTCTCAGGGCGCGGGCGCCGAGTTGATCTCGATCCGGCTCGATTGGAGTGAAGGCGCGTCGGCGTGGATCCACACCGGACGCCTGTCGCCGCAGAAGCGCCGGAACCTCACCGTGATCACCGATCGCCATCTGTATCAGCTCGACGATGTCCCGACATCGTCGCTGACGGTCGCGAACATCGAGCTGGAGAGCCGCTACGCCGGGGGGCTGCCGGAAACGCTGGAGCGACGACTGATCCCCTTCGACGATCGGCCGCCGTTGGCCTGCATGCTCGAGCGGTTCGTCGACGGCATCACCGGTCAACGCCTCGACGGGTTCGGCACCGCGCTCGGCCGCGACGTCGTGCGCGTGATCGCCGAGTGTGAGCGCGAGTTGACGCGACGAGGTCCGGCAGCGGCGACGAGGGCCGCATGAGCGGGTTCCGCGATCCGGCGCTCGAGCGCGAGCTGCAATTCGAGCGGCCGCTCGCCGGGCCATCGAAGCGCGTCTTCGGCGACTTGACCGCCTATCTGCAGCAGCCGATCGAGGAGATCGCCCGCGCCTACTGGGCGCATCGACGGGGCGAGGACCGCGACGCGCAAGCTCGCGTCGCGAAGGCGACCGACCCGGAGACCATCAACGCCTATTACGTCACCACGCCGCACTACCTCTACGAGTTGAGCTATTGGGAAGCGACCGGCGACAAGCAGTCGTGGTTCCGCGTGCTGCAGATGGCGTGCAAGCGGTTCGGCCTCAAGCGGGTGCTCGACTTCGGCGGGGGAGTCGGCGGCGTCAGCGTGCATTTGCGCCGCCACGGCATCGCCTGCGACCATCTCGACATCCAAGGCCGCACGTGCGACTACGCGCGCTGGCGGTTCAAGCGCCACGGGTTTCCGGTCGCAATCCGCGACGCGGCGGCACCCTCGACGTGGCCCGCCGGCACCTACGACGCCGTTGTCGCGTGGGACGTGCTCGAGCACATTTTCGACCTCGAAGCCGCAGTCGCGTCGATCGGACGGCTGTTGCGGCCGGGCGGGTTATTCCTCAGCAAATCGTCGTTCGCCAACGAGGACAGCATCCATTGCCATATCCACCTCGCCCGGCACGCGCCATATGGCGACGTGCGCGTGCTCAACGACATGGTCTCGCGCCACGGGTTCGCGTTCCGCGGCCAGCTCAAGCCCGACGGGGTTTCACGGTTGCTAAGGGATGTGGGGTTTCGCTATACTGTCGCGGGCATTCGAGTGGTCCCTCGACTCAAACACGGCGGCAATTTTCTCGTGCATGTTCGCAGCTCACCAACGAAGGAGCGGTGATGGCGATCGACATCGCGCCGAGCGACCCGGCAATGGCACCCCCAGCCCATTCAAGTCCATCAGCTGACGCCCGTCGCTGGCGCACGCCCGTGCTGGCGTACCACCGGATCGGCGACCCGCGCGGCGACCATGTGCCGACGGTGACCGCCGAGGCGTTTGCCGCTCAGTTGCAATGGATTGATCGGCTCGGCTACCGCGTCGCACCGTTCGACCAATATATCAGCAGCCTCACGGGTGGCGCCGCGCTGCCGCCACGCAGCATCGTGATCACATTCGACGACGGCTACGTCGAGACGGCCACGATTGCGGCGGGGTTGCTGCAGCAGCATGGCATGCCCGCGATCGTCTTCGTGACGCCGATGGAACTCGGCACCAGCGGCTTCATGGACTGGGAGCAAGTCGCCGCGATCACCCGGCAGGGGCTGACGATCGGCAGCCACACGATGCACCACACGTATCTGCCGCTCGTCTCGCTCGCGCAAGCGCGGCAGGAAATCTTCGAATCGCGGCGGGTCTTGAGCGCGCGGCTCGGCACGGCCATCGACTGGCTCAGCTATCCGGTCGGCGGATTCACGAGCGAGATCCAGGCGCTGGCCCGCGAGGCCGGCTACCGCGCGGCGTGCACGACGAACCGCGGCCACTCCAAGCATGCGCGCGACCTGTTCGCGCTGCGGCGGATCAAGATGACGGACCGCGACCGGCACCCGCTGTCGCTCGTGACGAAGTTGTCCGGCTTGTACAATGCGTTCCGGCAAGTGGAGCAGCCAGCGTAACGCCGGCTGACAGGGTTCGATCCGCGCGCTGGTCTCGTACGTCACGGCCGGCTCGGGCCATCGTCGCGCCGCCGAGGCGGTTGCTGAAGCGCTGGCCCTCCACGCTCCACAGGCCACCGTCGATTGCCTCGATCTGCTGACGTTCTGCCCGCCGCTGGTTGCCCACGGATATCCGGACAGCTACCGCTGGATGGTCCGCAACTTTCAGAGCGCGTGGGCGGGTGCCTATAATCTCTTCGACACGGCCTGGGGCCACGCGGTGATTCAGCCCGCTCGACAATTGTGGAATCGCACCGTCGCGGCGAAGTTCCTCGCGTCGCTGCGGGCGTCGCCGCCGTCGGCGATCGTGACAACGCATTTTTTCCCGGCGGATGTCGCGGCCACAGCCAAGCGAGCCGGGTGGTTGAAGTCGCCATTGATCGTCGTCATCACGGATCTCGCTCCGCACCGATTTTGGCTCGCACCCCAGGCGGACCTGTTCGTCGTCGCGACCCCGCGCACCGCGGAGATTTGCGAGGCGCGCGGCGTGCCGCGCGAGCGACTGCGGGTGATCGGCATCCCGGTAGCACCACGGTTCGCGAACGTGCCGTCGCAGGCCGACGCGGTCACGCGATTGGGCCTCGACCCGTCGCGACGGACGGTGCTGCTCGCCAGCGGCGGCATGGGGGTCGGGCCGCTGCCGCAACTCTTGCGGGCGATGCTCGGCGAGGTGGCCGAGGGCGCAGTGCCGACGCAATTTGCCGTCATCTGCGGCGAGAATCGCGAGCTCGCGGAGCAGCTGCATCGACAGACCCGCGATGCGCCCGCGCCGGTGCGCGTGCTGGGCTTCGTGGACAATATGCCTGAGTGGATGGCGGCGGCTGATATTATGGTCACGAAGGCCGGGGGACTTACGATCACGGAAGCGCTCGCGGTGGGCGTACCGATGGTGTTGACCGGCAACATTCCGGGCCAGGAGCAGATGAACGCCGAATATGCGGCGCGGCATGGGGCCGCGGTCTCGGCGCAGCAGCCGATCGAGGCCGCACGGCTGGTCGCTGGATTGTTGCGCGACGCCGAGCGGCTCGATGCGTTGCGGCGCGCGGCGCGACGGCTCGGCCGGCCCGACGCGGCGAACGAAATCGCGCGGCTCGTCCTCGACGCGGCGGCTGCCGCATGAGCCGAGAGACGCGCGGGCCAAGCGACCGTCGAGACGCGGCGCGGCGCATCGCTCGCGCGGCGCGCCAACATCTCGCCGGGGTCAGCGCCTGGGGGGTCCGCGACATGCCGCGACGCCGGACAACCGTTCGATCGACGCCGAAGCCGGCCACGCCGTCGCAGACCGCGCAGCCGCCCGCACCACGCGCGCCGATGAGCACGCGCGCCAAGGTCGTCGCGCTGCGCGAGCTGCAGCGCGACGTCGAGACATGCACGCGCTGTCCGTTCTTGAAGGACCGCACGAAGCCGGTGTTCGGCGAAGGCGACCCCGACGCGCAATTGGTGTTCGTCGGCGAGGCACCGGGCCGCGAGGAAGACTTGCAAGGCCGGCCGTTCGTCGGCGCAGCCGGACAGCTGCTCACGAAGATGATCGAAGCGATGGGCTTCACGCGCGACGCCGTGTACATTTGTAACGTCGTGAAGAGCCGACCGCCGGGCAACCGCACGCCGCTGCCCGAGGAAGTGGAGATCTGCAAACCGTACCTTGAGAAGCAACTCGCGATCATCCGCCCGCGCGTGATTTGCGCGCTCGGCTCGGTCGCCGCCAAGGCGTTGCTCGGTCCGGATATCGCGATCACGCAGGTACGCGGGCACGTGCTCGACTACGAGGGCACCGCGCTGGTGCCGACATTTCATCCCGCATATCTCTTGCGCAACCCGGACGCGAAGAAACTCGTATGGCAGGATCTGAAACGCGTGAAGCAGGTGCTTGAGAAACTCGCATGATCGTCGTCGTTGACTATGGGATGGGCAACTTGCGCAGCGTCGCGAAGGCGCTTGAGCGGCTCGGCGTCGAGGCGCGCGTCAGCGCGCAGCGGAATGACCTCGAACAGGCGACCGCGCTCATCGTTCCGGGCGTCGGTGCGTTCGGCGCCGCGATGGAAGAGCTGCGCCGCCGCGACCTGATCGAGCCCGTGCGCCGCGCGATCGACCGGGGCGTGCCGTACCTCGGCATCTGCCTCGGACTGCAGCTGCTCTTCGAGAGCAGCGAGGAAAGCCCCGGCGTGCCGGGCCTCGGCGTGCTGCGCGGCACGGTCCGGCGTCTCCAAGCCCCGGGGTTGAAAATCCCGCACATGGGCTGGAACCGCATCATGGCACCGTCGACCGCGCGCGACGCGTGCCCGATGCTCGCCGGCGTTCCCAACGGCAGCTTCGTCTATTTCGTGCACTCGTACTACGGCGAGCCGGACGACCGGTCCATTGTGTGTTTAGAGACCGACTATGGCGGCCGGTTTCCGTCGATGATTTGGCGCGACCGGTTGTTCGCCACCCAATTTCACCCGGAGAAGAGCCAGGCCGTCGGGCTGCGGTTGCCCGAGAACTTCGCCCCGTATCAAACGCAACCATCGAGCCGCACACGCGCATGATCATTTTGCCGGCGATTGACTTGCTCGATGGGAAAGTCGTGCGCCTCACACAGGGGCGACGCGACCAGTTGACCGTCTATTCCGAGGACCCTGTCGGCGTCGCGAAGCGCTGGAAGGCGGCGGGTGCCTCGTGGCTGCACGTCGTGGATCTGAATGGCGCGCTCGACGGCGACTATCGCAACTTGCCGCTCGCGGAACGTATTATTCAGGAAGCGGGTTTGCGCGTTGAGCTGAGCGGCGGCATCCGCAGCAAAGAAACGTTGTCGCGCTGCCTCGGCGCGGGGGCGAGCCGTGTGATCCTCGGCACCAAGGCGTGCGAGGACCCGGCGTTTCTCCAGGAAGCGGCCGATCGGTTCGGCCCGAAGATCGCGGTCGCGATCGATGCGCGCGCGGGGCACGTGGTCTCGCGCGGGTGGCTGGCGTCGACGAACCTCACACCGGTGGCACTCGCGCGCAGCGTCAAGATGCTCGGCGTCGAGCTCGTGATTTGCACCGACGTTGGCCGCGACGGCATGATGCAGGGGCCAAACTTGGAATTGATCGGCGAGGTGCTCGCGTTGGGCGGATTGAAAGTCATTGCGTCGGGCGGCATTTCCGGGCTCGACGATCTGCGCCGGCTGCAACCGCTCGAGCCGCAGGGGCTGGTCGGCGCGATCACCGGCAAGGCGCTCTACGAAGGCGCGATCGACCTCGCCGAGGCGATCCGCGCGCTCGAGCCGGCCGCATCGTGATGGCCACGCCAAAGGTGCGGACCGCGTCGTCCATGCTCGCGAAGCGGATCATCCCATGTCTCGACGTCGATCGTGGGCGCGTGGTCAAGGGCATCAAGTTCGTCGACCTGCGCGACGCGGGCGATCCGGTCAAAGCTGCCACGGCCTACGATGCCATGGGTGCTGATGAACTCGTGTTTCTCGACATCACGGCCAGCCACGAGCAGCGGGGCATCTTGCTCGACGTCGTCGCGCGCACGGCGGAAGCGGTGTTCATGCCGCTGACCGTCGGCGGCGGGATCCGGCGCGTCGAAGATATTCGCGAGCTGCTCTCGGCCGGCGCGGACAAGGTGTCGCTGAATACGTCGGCCGTGCAGCAGCCCGAGCTCGTGCGCGACGCCGCGACGCGGTTCGGCAACCAGTGCATCGTCGTCGCGATCGACGCGCGGCGCGACCCCGAGCAGCTCGGCCAGTGGCACGTGTACACGCATGGCGGCCGCACGCGCACCGATAAAGACGCGGTGCGATGGGCCGTTGAGGTCGCGTCGCTCGGCGCCGGTGAGCTGCTCGTCACCAGCATGGACCGTGACGGCACGAAGCTAGGCTACGACGTCGCGCTCACGCGCGCGATCGCCGACGCGGTCGGCATCCCGGTCATCGCCTCGGGCGGGGCCGGCACCATGGCGCACTTCGCCGAGGCGCTCACCGATGGCCGCGCGGATGCGGCGCTGGCCGCGTCGCTGTTTCACTTCGGCGAGCTGCGGATCGACCAACTGAAAACATTTCTCGCATCACAAGGGATCGCTGTCCGCTCATGACCGCTCGACGCACAACCGCTCGCGCCACACCGTCTACGGCATCGCTCGATGCGCTGTTGGGGCTGCTCCACTGGAACGAGCAAGGGCTGATCCCAACAGTGGTTCAGGATGCCACGTCGAAGCGCGTGCTCACACTCTGCTACCTCACGCGCGAGGCGCTGGAGCGGAGCCTGCGCGAGGGCAAGGTCTATGTGTTTCGCCGATCGCAGAATCGGCTGATGCTCAAGGGCGAAACGTCCGGGCACATCCAATTGATCCGCGAGGTGCAGGTGGATTGCGAGGGCAAATCGCTGCTGATCCTCGTGAAGCAGCACGTCGCGGGGTGCCACGCGGGCTACTTCAGCTGCTATTATCGGCAATTGTCTCGACGCGGCACGATGCGCACCATTGAGCGCCGCGTCTTCGATCCGAACGCCGTCTACACATCGACGAAGCACTAGCGCCATGGACATCTTCCCATCGTTGCGGGAGTTCACGCGGTTGGCGAAACACGCGACGGTCGTGCCCGTGTGGGCCGAGCTGCTGGCAGACCTCGACACGCCGGTCAGCGCGCTCTTGAAGCTCGACGACGGGCAGGCGAGCTTTCTGCTGGAGTCCGTCGAAGGGGCAGAGAAGCTCGCGCGGTTTTCGTTCCTCGGCTCCTCGCCGCGACTCGTGATCAGCAGCCGCGGGCGGCAGATCGAGCTGTCGGAGCGACAATCGTCAGGCGCGATGCGCACGCGCCGCTACGAAACAGCCACCGACCCGCTGCGCGAACTTGAGCAACTGATGCAGCGCTATCGGCCCGCACGCGTCCCGCAGCTGCCGCGCTTCTACGGCGGCCTCGTCGGCTACATCGGCTACGACATGGTCCGCTTTCTCGAGCGCGTGCCGGCCCCGCGCATCGACGACGCGCCCGTGCCCGACCTCACGATGATGCTCACCGAATCGATGGTCATCATCGACCACGCGCAACACACGATGCGATTGGTCTGCAACGCGTTTCTCGACGGGCAGCCGCCCGAGCGCGCCTATCGCCGCGCCGTCGCGACGATCCGCGACATGGCGCAGCGTCTCGCGCGCCCGTGGACGCCGCCGGCCCCGCGCCGCGCGAATGCGGCCACCGCCGTGCGCTCGAACCTTTCGCGCCCACAGTTCGAGCACATGGTCCGCCGCGCCAAACAGTACATCCGCGCGGGCGACGTGATCCAGGTCGTGCTGTCGCAGCGATTCGAGCAGCCGGTGCGCGCCAGCGCGATCGACATCTATCGCGCGCTGCGGTCGCTGAACCCGTCGCCCTACATGTTCTTCCTGCGCTTCGGCGACACCAGCCTCGTCGGCTCCTCGCCGGAGATGCTCGTGCGCTGCGAGGACGGCCAGCTCGAGACGCGGCCCATCGCCGGCACGCGCCGCCGCGGCGCGACACCCGAGGAAGACGCGCGCCTCGCGAAAGATCTGCGCGGCAGCGTCAAGGAACGCGCGGAGCACCTGATGCTCGTCGACCTCGGCCGCAATGACCTCGGCCGGGTCGCGGAAGTCGGCTCCGTCGCAACACCCGAGCTCATGACCATCGAGTCGTACTCGCACGTGATGCACTTGGTCAGCGGCGTCAAAGCGCGCCTCAAGCGCGGCAAAACCGCGTTCGATGTGCTACGAGCGGCGTTTCCCGCGGGCACGGTCAGCGGCGCGCCGAAAGTGCGCGCGATGGAAATCATCGCGGAGCTCGAGCCCGACCGCCGCGCGACCTACGCCGGCGCCGTCGGCTACTACAGTTTCTCCGGCAACCTCGACACGTGCATCACGATCCGCACCGTGCTGCTGAACGGTGGGCGCGCGAGCGTCCAAGCGGGGGCGGGCATCGTGGCCGATTCCGATCCGGGCCGCGAATATGATGAGACCGCCAACAAAGCCCGCGGCTGCTTGCAAGCGATCGCGATGGCCGAACGCCTCGCGACCGTCGATGGCGTGGGCGCGCGGCCTCGCCGCCCACGCACCAGGAGGGCGCGCTGATGCTGGTCATGATCGACAACTACGATTCGTTCACGTACAACTTGGTCCAATATCTCGGCGAGCTCGGCGAGGAGCTGGCGGTGTTCCGCAACGACCAGACGACGATCGACGAGCTGCGGCGGATGAAACCCTCGGCGATCGTGATTTCGCCGGGGCCGGGCAGCCCGAAGGACGCGGGTATTTCCAACGACGTGGTCCGACAGTTCGCGGGCGTGGTGCCGATCCTCGGCGTGTGCCTCGGGCATCAATGCATCGGCGAAGTCTATGGCGGCCACGTGGTGCGCGCCAAGCGGCCGATGCACGGCAAGACCTCGCAGATCCACCATGACGGTGCCGCGTTGTTTCGCTCGCTGCCCAACCCGTTCGAGGCGACGCGCTACCACTCGCTCATCGTCCGCCGCGACACGCTGCCCGACGAGCTGCAAGTGACCGCCTGGACCCCAGAGAAGGAAATCATGGGCCTCGCGCACAAGCGCCACGCGGTCTACGGTGTGCAGTTCCATCCGGAGTCGATCCTCACACGGGTCGGCAAAGATCTGCTGCGCAATTTTCTCGACGTGGCGCGGCGAGGCGGCCGGCGACGCCGATGAGCGAGCTTCGCGTGCCGCCGCCTCCGGCGTCGCTGACGCGCGAGGCGATGTTGCGGGCGATGGACCGGATGATCGACGGCTCCATGCCGGCCGAGGAGATCGCGACGCTGTTGCGCACGATGGCGCAGCGCGGCGAAAGTGCTGTTGAGCTCGCGGCGGGCGTTGAGAGCCTCCGCCGGCGCGTTGTGGCGCTGCCCGTTGACCCGACGCTCAAGCTCTGCGACACGTGCGGCACGGGCGGCGACCGGCACCAGACGTTCAATATCTCGACGCTGGCGGCGCTGGTCGCGGCCGCGTGCGGCGTGCGCATCGCCAAGCACGGCAACCGCGCGGCGTCGAGCCGCTGCGGCAGCGCGGACGTGCTCGAAACGCTCGGCCTGAACCTCGACGCGTCGCCCGAGCGCATCGCGGCCTCAATCCGCGACGTGGGCTTCGGGTTTTGCTTTGCACCCCGGTTTCATCCGGCGATGAAGGCCGTGGCACCGATCCGCAAGCAGATGGGGATCCGCACGATCTTCAACATCATCGGCCCACTCGCCAACCCTGCGCGCATCACGTCGCAGCTGGTCGGCGTCGCTGAAGCGCATTTGCTGCAGCCGATCGCCGAGACACTCGTCGCGCTGCGAGTCCGGCACGCGCTCGTCGTCCACGGGCTCGACGGGCTCGATGAGGTCACGATCACCGGCGCCACGAAGGCGCTCGAGGTGCGCAACGGCGAGATCACTCGGCTGACGATCGCGCCCGAGCAGCTCAAGGTTCCGCGCGCGTCGCTGGACGCGCTGCGCGGAGGCGACCCGGCCGAGAACGCGCGCATCGCCCGCGAGATTCTCGGCGGTGCCGCCTCGCCGAAATCCGACATGACGGCCGTGAACGCCGCGTGCGCGATTTATGTGGCCGACCGCGCGGCATCGATCGCAGACGGACTGGCCATGGCGCAGGCCGCGTTGCGCGAGGGCCGGCCGCTGGCTCTGCTCGAGCGCGTCGTCGCCGCTAGCCGCGCGTGACGCGATGATCCTCGACGACATCCTCGCGAGCAAGCGGCGCGAGCTCGACGCCGCCCGCACAACGCTGCCGCTCGAGGAGCTGCAGCGACGCGTGCCCACACGCCGCGTGACGCGCGGCTTCCGCGAGGCGCTCACAAGCGGCGACCACCGGCCGGCGCTCGTCGCGGAGCTCAAGCGCAAGTCGCCCTCGCGCGGCATGCTGCGCGAGCGCTTCGATCCCGTCCGCCTCGCGCAAGAACTCGAAGCCGCGGGTGCAGCGGCTCTGTCGGTCCTCACCGATGAGTCGTACTTCGGCGGCCATCTGGAATTCCTGCGCGACGCGCACCAATTCACCGAGATTCCCACACTGCGCAAGGACTTCATCATCGACCCATACCAAGTCTACGAAGCCGCGCACGCGCAAGCCGACGCGCTGCTGTTGATCGTTGCGGCACTCACCGAGCCGCGGTTGGCCGAGCTCATCCGGCTCACCGAGCACGTCGGACTCGATGCGCTCGTCGAGGTCCACTCCGACGCCGAACTGCAGACCGCGCTGCGCGCCGGGGCGCAAACCATCGGCATCAACCATCGCGACTTGCGCACGTTCACGATGGACATGACGTTGTCGGCTCGACTCGTTCCGCAGATTCCGCGCGGCCGCGTCATCGTCGCCGAAAGCGGCATCCACACGCCCGACGACGTGCGGCGTCTGCGCGACCTCGGCGTCCACGCTCTGCTCATCGGCGAATCGCTGATGGTGGCACCCGACCCCGCGACAAAAGTTCGCGAACTCTTCACTGACGCTTGGTCGTCGGATGAACAGCCGGCCCATTAAGCTCTTCGCAACGTGCCTCGTCTTGGACATGCTCGTCATCGGCCAATCGGTCACGACGCATGCGGACGATTTCGCGCGGACGATGGACGAGCAAACGGCTCGCGACCGCCAGCGTCTCCACGCCGCCGAACTCGGCCTCCCAAAGATCAGCATCGGAGCAACAACCGGGGACGAAGTTGTCGCGTGGTTTGGACCGCCCAGCTGGACGACCGACCATGGCCGCATGGGTCCGGCGTTTGCGCAACTGCAGTATCCATTTCCCGGCTCAGGTGAACGCGCGTTGGTGTACGAATACTACATTCCCAATGCTCCCGACGAGATGCCGCCGGACGGCACGCAAGGTGTTTTCTTCACCATCATCGCAACCGTCGACACAACTACCCAGCGGGTCGTGCTGTTCCGCGCGGGAGCTCACGAGGTCAATGTACGAAGCGACGACGTGCAAGCTGGATTCGAGCGAGTACAGCGTCTGCGGCAGCGCCTCCACGACGTCAATGCGCGTTATAATGCCGCCAAGAAGATGCTGTCGACAACCGAAGCCAATAAAACGACGGAACAACAGATCGTCGAACGCCTTGGCGAACCCGACTGGTGGATGACCGCAGATGGTCATCATGGAGGTCTCGAACCATCGTTGGGCAAAGACCTCGAATACCGACACATCGTTTCAACACCCCCGCGAGAACATCGGAAACTACTCGTCTACAGCGTGCACCAGCGTGACCCGTCCAACCTTAATTCGCTCGGTGTCTATTGGGGTGCAGGACGAGACCTCATACTCGTTTTCACCATCAATACGGTTACCGGACGGGTTGAAACCGTGGAACCGCACGAGCTCTTTTGGATGAGCTAACTCATGGATCAGATCGCCGCCGCTCATCGTGATGTGCATGAACCCAGCAGTGGTCGGCATGCCTGCGATCGGAGGATTGGCATGATTCGTTCGCTGATCCTGTCTCTCGGCTGGCTCGCATTGCTCATCTTGCCCGTCGACGCGCAGCCCTCAAAGCGGCAACGCACCGCGCCGATGCCGCCCACCGTCGACAAACCGACCGGCGACGCGCTCATCCAGCGGATTGTCCCGGGCCTCATGATGGAAGATGAGCTCGAAGCTTCACTCGGCGAGCCGGATTGGCGCATGGAGGCCGACCAGCGGCCGCAGCCCGCCGAGTACGCCGCCGTCGCGTGGAACGAGGTGCGCGAGCTGAACTACCCGCTGCCGCGCGAACACGAGCGCGTGCTCGCGTTCCGCGTCCGTGCCGCGAACGCCGCCACCGGACGGATGGAGACGACGCTCGTGCTCGTCACCGTCAACACGAAGACCGCGGAAGTCACACGCGTCGACCACGCCGCGCGCGATTGGATCAATTAGCCGGAGGCATCCGCGCCGTGGTCGGGCTCATCACGCATCCCGCGTGCCTCGCGCACGACACCGGCCCCGGCCACCCCGAGCGGCCCGACCGGCTGCGCGCGATCCTGGCGCATTTGCAATCGACCGACCTGTGGCCACGACTTCGCCACATCGAGGCGCCGCTCGGCGAACGCGCCGCGATCGAATTGATTCATCCTGCGAGCTACGTGGATGCGGTCGAACGCGCCTGTCGCAACGGCCCGTTCGCGCTGGACCCCGATACGATCGTCTCGCCCAGTTCGTGGAATGCCGCGCGCCGCGCGGTCGGTGCCGTGACCCGCGCGGTCGACCTCGTCGCCGACGGCGAGCTCACCGCGGCCTTCTGCGCCGTTCGCCCTCCGGGCCACCACGCGATGCCAAACCGCGCCATGGGCTTCTGCCTCTTCAACAACGTGGCCATCGCCGCCCGCCACGCGCAGCGCCGCCCGGACGTTGAGCGCGTGTTGATCGTCGACTGGGACGTGCATCACGGCAACGGCACGCAAGCTGCGTTCTACAGCGACCCGTCGGTGCTGTACTTCAGCACGCACCAGGAGCCGTTCTATCCGGGCACGGGAGGCGCGGACGAAACGGGCCGCGGGCCAGGGGACGGCACGACGATCAACGTGCCGCTCGCCGCGGGCAGTGGAGACGCCGAGCTGCTCGACGCGTTCACGCGCCGGCTGGTTCCGATCGCCGACCAGTTCCGCCCGCAGCTCGTGTTGATTTCCGCGGGCTTCGACGCGCATCGCGACGACCCACTCGCAGCACTCGACGCCACCGAATCCGGCTACGCCGCGCTCACGCGAATCGTCATCGACCTCGCGCGCCGCCATTGCAACGGCCGCATCGTCTCGGTTCTCGAAGGCGGCTACGATCTGCCCGCGTTGGCCGCCAGCGTCAAAGTGCACGTGCGCGTGTTGGCGCAATCGGTCTAGCCCGTCACCCAAAGACCATGGTCACCAACGACAACATCGACGACGTCATCCGCATCCTCAAGCGCGCCGTTCGCCAATGGCCGCCGGCGGTGATGGCCCACTATGCGCACGATCCATTTCTCACATTGATCGGCTGCCTGCTGAGCCTGCGCACGCAAGACGCTACCACGCACGCCGCGTGCGAACGGCTCTTCGCGCTCGCCCGCACGCCGGAGGCGATGCTGCGCCTGCGACCGTCGACGATCGAGCGCGCCATTTATCCGGTGCTCTACTATCGCGGCAAGACCGCGGTCATCCGGGGCGCGTGCCGCGCGCTGCTCGAGCGCTTCGGCGGCCGCGTCCCGTCGACGATCGATGAGCTCGTGACGATCAAGGGTGTGGGCCGCAAGACCGCGAACCTCGTCGTGACCATGGCCTTCGGCAAGCCGGGCATCTGCGTCGACACGCACGTGCACCGCATCACGAACCGCTGGGGCTACGTGCGCACGAAGACCCCCGACGAGACCGAGGAAGCACTCCGCCGCATTCTGCCGCGCCGTCATTGGCGAGGCCTCAACGGCTTACTCGTGCCATTCGGCCAACATCAGTGTCTGCCAATCTCGCCGCTCTGCAGCACGTGTCCGCTCGCTGGCCCGTGCGCGCGCATCGGCGTCACGCACTCCCGCTAGCCCGAACAACGATGTCTCAGTTTCAGCATCTGCAGTGAGGCGCGGGGTCGGGCGGGGCGGGCGGGTGCCGCCGCGGGCGGCCAGGGGATCGCCGCCGGGCGTCGGAGGCGGCGAC
>OBEQ010796920.1_pt1 | contig 14049 bp, 13 predicted proteins | sample 1670901 | NCBI WGS metagenome assembly OBEQ01 (sample SAMEA104232315, study PRJEB22302) | groundwater metagenome | biome: forest; feature: aquifer; material: groundwater | place: USA | collected 2011-08-07 | depth 5.4 m
CTCCCTGCTTTAAAACCCATAAACCCGCCGAGAATAAGTAAAACTCCATAGGCTGTTAATAAAAGTTTAGCTAAGGGCATGGTGTCTCCTTTTTGAAAGGTTATGAGGGATTAATGAGTGGCCTTAATTTAACAAAATTACCTAGAACTGTCAACCCTGCCTGTTCCGCTTTGCGGAACCTACTCGGCCGGCAGGCAGGGAAGGTTAAGTTGTTTTAGGAAAGAATTGCCTCAACACTATCAGCTAAGGCTTTGATAAATCCAGGATGGCACTCGATGGCTTTCGACATGCGAAAATCTTCAATACCACATTTGACAGCCCAATGGCGATACTCAATATCAATTTCACAGATGGTCTCGATATGGTCCCCCACAAAAGAAATCGGTATGACAAGAAGTTTTTTAAAGCCATTGCGGCCAAGAGCTTGAATAATATCTTCTGTGGAAGGTTTGAGCCACTGCATAGACCCGACGGCGCTTTGATAGGAAATCACCCACTCACTCGTCCTTCCTAAACGGGTTAAAATTTTAGCGACCGTTTGGGAGATTTGGAAAGGATAAGGGTCCCCTTCTGTTAAAAAATATAAAGGCAGTCCATGCGCTGAAAATATGAGATAAAAATCATCGAGGGTTTCTCCACTTTTGAGAACTTCTTGAACACGTTCCACAAAGGCTTGAATATAACCATCGTGAAGATAATAAGATGGCGGCTCAAGGAATGTCACTTCTGGATAAATTTTTTGGGCCGCTTTCTTAAGGTAATGCATATTCGATCCTGTCGTGGCTTTAGAATAATGAGGGTAAAGACTTAATGGCAGAATGAATTTTTTCTGTTGGGTTTTAAGCTGAGCGATGATTTCATGGGGAAATGGCGAGCTGTAATTAAAACAGAATCGGACATCATAACTGTGTCCTCGGCGTTTTAATTCCTCACGCAATGCTTTGACTTGATTTTCAGTGGATGGATAAATAGGGCTTCCATCTCCGATTAACGCGTATCGTTTTTCGGTCGCTTTAAGACGAAAGGTCACCAATGCCCACGCAAAGAATTTTTGAAGAAGAAAAGATAAAGGAAATCGAATGAGAATTGAATCTTCAAAAAGGTGTTTTTGAAAATCTTTAATATTTTTGAGAGTCTTGGGACCTCCCATGTTTAAAAGCAGGATAGTGATTTGAGATTCAGGAATTGATAGCTTGCTCTTTTTACGTTCTAAGGGCGGGATCTGTTTGTCTTGATCAATTTTTTCTGGCGGCATGATGCGGATCAAACGATTCATCCTTTTTTAACCGCTCGTGATATTCAGTCAATTTCTGCCGGATAATCGTTTCGACTTGGGCGATAGCATTCTGGCGGATTTTCATATTTCCTTCAACAACTTGATTGAGATCGTCAATTTCATAAAGATAAACGTTGGGAATCGTTTTGACCGCCGGATCAATGTTGCGCGGCATGGAAATATCAATCAAAATCAGTCGGGGATTCTGACGAAGCCCCATGACTTTCTCAAGGGTGGCTTTCTCCAAAATATAATGCGGCGCGCTCGCCGAGCAAATGCAAATATCCACTTCACGCAAGACTTCTTTCATGTCCCAAAATCCCACGGCTTCTCCCCCATGTTTTTGGGCGAGTTCTTGAGCGTTGCTTTCGGTTCGATTCATCAGATAAAGTTTTTTAAAATTTTTATTTTGAATTTGCCCAACGGTTAATTCGCTCATTTTGCCAGCCCCAATGAGAAGAATCGATCTATCTTTCAGAGAACCCAAGATTTCTTCCGCTTTCGCGATAGCCGCCCAACTGATCGACGACCCGCCGAAACTGATCTGGGTTTCGGTTTGGACTTTTTTGCCGGCTTCGATGGCGAAGTTGCTGAGGATATTCAAATTTTTTTGAAGCATGCCTTTAGCGCGAGCGCGCTCGACAGCGCCTTTAACTTGGCCTAAAATTTGGCGTTCGCCAATGACCAAAGAATCGAGTCCTGTGCTGACTCGTAAAAAATGTTCTACAGCGTGGTCATTTTTGTGAATATAAAAAGAATTCTTAAATATTGAAGTGTCTGGAATTTTTTTAATGTCAGCGAGGATTTTAAGGACACAATCAAAGGGGTCAAAATCATCAAGGGTTGTGAGATAAACTTCTGTCCGATTGCAGGTTGAGAGAATTAAGGCCTCAACAAAAATAGGTTCGAGTCTTAAGCCCGCCAAGAAGAGATCCTGTTCGGTCGAGGTCAGATAAAATTTTTCCCGAATGTCGATGGGAGCGGTCTTATGGTTAATACCTAATACAAATAAATTCATACGGTGAAGTTTCCTCCTAAAATATTTTAAAAGTATATCAGAAAGGCTTCAACTGGGCAATTATTGTCTTTCGAATTTAGCCTCCGGCCACTGGCGGGATAAAAATCACGGAATCGCCCGATTTAAGAGAAGTTTTCCAGTCGCAAAATTCATCATTAATGGCTAATCGAAGACGTTTACCCTCGAGAGTAAATCCATGTTTCTTTTTTAACTCACGATAGAGTTCTTTGGCGGTCGTGGCCTCTGTCTCTACTGTTTCTTTGTCGGCTCCCCTTTGTTCTCTCAAAATGGCGTAATATTCGATATGAATTTTTTTGGTCATGAAGTTCGCTTTACTCTTTTATATTCTTCAACGGTGTTGATATTTGTCAGCGCGTTTGGGTTAGGCTGTTTTAATAATTCAACATCCGAGTTAATTAAAAATTTTCGAGGACAGGCTTTAGCGCTGGCGAAGAAGGATAACAAAAGGTCTTTCGCTTGTGGTTCGTAAATCGCGCAAAGCGGTTCGGGAAGACAGTCAGAGGTACTGATAAAAGCGGTGGCAACCTTTTTGGGATTGCGATGATCCAAAAGATATTGAATGGTTTTTTCATTCACAAAAGGTAAATCGCACGCGAGCGTTAACCAGGCGACGTTAGGATGCGTTGTCATCGCGGATAAAATTCCAGCCAATGGACCAATCCCTTCATAAGCTGGCAAATCGTGAATTTGAGGAAATCCTTGCTGTCCCTCTTCTTTTTCTTGATCTTTGCGATTAGAAATGAAAACCTTGTCGCAAAAGCGTGTGAGCAATTCATAACAAAAGACGGACTGTTTTTTGCCGTGATATTCCAGTGAAGCTTTGTCGCGATTCATGCGTGTGCTTTTACCGCCGGTCAAGACAAGTCCACAAAGATTTTTCATATTAAGACCACCGATAAATGGGACTGATAAAACCGGCTTTGAATATTTTTTGTCCTGAAGGCAATTCCATGAAGCCATCACTTTCGGCGAGACTCCCAAAGTCTCCCGAACCTCCGGTCAAAACAGGCGTTGCTTCGAGTTGAGCTTTGCTATTTGATTGGATTTTAACGGGGAGAAAAAAGGTAAAGTCCGTGTTTAAGTTAAAATTATTTTTTAAAATAGCAAATTGCTGAGGATCATTCATCCCAACGGCTTTTTTAAGATGCGGAATGACGAAGCGATATGTTCCGACTTGTGTGGAGACTGGATTTCCCGGCAGGGCAAAAATAATTTTGCGTCCCTTTTTGCCAAACCAGAACGGTTTGCCTGGTTTTTGTTTAACTTTATGAAAGAGAACTCTAACGCCAAGTTTTTTTAAGACTTCAGGAACATAATCAAATTTTCCCATTGAAACTCCGCCGGTTAAAACCAGAGCATCAAAATGTTTTAAAATGCGGGCAATTTCTTTGAGTAACAATTTTTTATCATCACGAAAATGAAAGATTATTGAATCAAACAAAAAAGTTTGATCTAAGGCAGATTTAATAAATAGAGAATTGGACTGACGGATTTGAAAAGATTTAATGTTCGCTTTGTTAATAGGAACAATTTCATCGCCGGTTGAAATGATCGCGATTTTAGGTTTCTGGCTGATTTTAATTTTTGTTTTCCCAACGGAGGCGGCAATCGCGATTTGAGGTGATAAAAGGATTGTCCCTTTTAAAAGAAGTCTTTTTCCCTTCTTGTGATCGCTTCCTTGTCGACGGATATTTTGTCCAATTGCCGGGGAATAATGATGTTTAACCGTTGCGGTACCATTGTTGAATGTGACATTCTCAATCGGGATCACGCAGTCACAGCCTTTAGGGATCACGGCCCCTGTCATAATTTCAAAACAACCATTCGACGATTTAAGTTTTAAAGCCGCCAGGCCAGCCGCTTGAATCCCTTCGATTTTAAAGTCACGAATTCCGTTTCTAAAACTGGATTGTTTAATCGTGATTCCATCCATTAAAGCTTTATCGAAGGGCGGTAAATCGCGGTCGGCAAGAATGTCTTCTCGAAGGATTCGTCCGTGAGTTTTTTTTAAGGAAACTTGAGCTATTCCAAATGACGAGATATTTTTTGAAATAATGTTGTCAGCTTCTTTGACGGTAATCATTTTAATTTTCGTTTAGCGATGGGTGCGGCAATGACGAGAAAGAGAGTCTGAAGGACATAGTAAATAGTTAGATTCATGGCTAAGCCGGAGGTGAATCCATAGGAATGCAGACCCGTGTTGAGTAAATTGACGCCAAACCACGCCCACATCACAACCATGATTCCCATCGAGCTTCCGACGGCAAGTCCTAATGGTCCAATCAACTTGGATATTTTGGCGTGGAACAACATTGCCGTCCAGAGAATGATCAAAAGCGCTCCATTTTCTTTCGGGTCCCAACCCCAAAATCGTCCCCACGATTGATCGGCCCAAATCCCACCCAAATTCGTTCCCAAAAATGTCATAATCAGCCCAAATCCCAACGTTCCCATCAATATGCGTTGGGTCGCGGCCAATTGTTTGTGATCTTTGGATTTTAAAATCGCTTGGAGAATGTACATGTGGCCGACAATCCCCGCGACACACACACCCGCGTAACCCGTCGTGATACTTAAGACATGAGTGCCTAACCAAAAGTTAGAATTTAAAACAGCGACCAGCATTTGAAGCGTGTCCCCTTCCATGCTGAATTTACTGGCGATCGTTAGAAATACGAATCCAAGGATACTGCCAATGAGAATTCCCAACCACTGTTTGTGAATTCGTTCAATAATGATGCTGGCGATGACCGCCACGAGAGATACGAAAATAAACGTTTCGTAAAGATTCGACACCGGAGGTCTCGAGAGAATCGTGACGCGTAAAAGAAGTCCTAAAAGATGAAGAATAAAACCACTCAAAATAAGTCCATTCGCCAGACGATGCCAAAGAGCCCAATTCTTAATGAACGAGAAAAGAAAAATAAAAAAGGCCAACAGATAAAAAGTTTTAGCCCATTCAAAAAAATGTCCCTGGTTATAAAAAATTTCTAACCCGATTTTATTGGAAACAGACTGTCCCTTTTCCCCTAAGCGTTCCTCAACAAGACGAGAAAAATTTTTGGCGGCTAAATCAAATCCTAACTGTTCGCCATTCCAATAAGCGACCAACATCTGCTGTAACGCCGCAAGCTCAAGCCGTCCTTCTCTTTTGTTTAAACCCTGACCAATCGCATCCCAAGGGCTGTACCATTGATGGTCATCAGGATTGTAAGAAGGAATAATCGTTAACGGAAGATTTTGATAAGCTGTCGACCAATCAAAAAGATGAGTCAAAACTTGCAGAAGTTCACGTTGATCACGGCTCCACTGATCTTGAGGAATGGTTTCCAGATTTGCTGTTAATTGATGAAGACGGTCAGCCCTTAGCGCGATATCCAGGAAGGAAAATGTTTCACCCTCCCCTTGCCCCTCCCATCGAGGGAGGGGAATATTTGTAGGTGCCCCTCCCCTTGTGGGAGGGGTCGGGGGAGGGGTTAATTCCAGCTGATTTAAAGTTTCCTCTGAGACAATCGTAAAGTCAGAATGAGGAATCGCAAACGAGAAACTCAAAGACAACGACGCGTACGTCGTGAGATTCTCCCAAAGCCGAATCAATTCATTCTCAACAATGTCGCGGTTTTTTCCTTCAATTTGCTGGGCCTTGAGAGCTAATTCTTGGATTTTTTCAAGGTGAGATTCTAACTGAGCAAAACTATAGCGTCGTCTTTTTTCAACGGTGATTCCGAGAGATTCAGGAATATCAGGATGATTGACGATAAAAATTTTATCGTTTTTCGTTGTCTCAGGCGCGAAAACAAGTTTGGCTAGCCAAGTTATCGCTTCTTGACGCTCAAAAGTTCGTTTTCCAGAAAGACGCAGAAGAAGATTCTCGGCGTAAGTGTCGAGGGGTTTAATACGACCGTTATCTAAAATCGTGATAGATTTTAACGATTTTACGGAATGGACTCCTTGAGGCGTGATCGGTTTGCCGTTCAAAGGACAAATCGGCTGAGCCTGAGTTAGAGACGTCAAAAAGCAGAATGTTAAAAGAAAGAAACTTTTACGTAACATAATTTTTATTTGGACGGGTCCTGCCGAAGATCACCCGTCCTTTTTCCTTCGAATCGCCATGCTTAAGAAATGTGTCAAGAGTCCTAGAAAAACAATGGCGCTGGCGAAGTACGGCAAAAGTCGTCCTGAATTTTTGACTACGGCTAGTGTCGAACGTTCTCGACCCTGCTCATCAATCGAATAAGACGCTTGATAAAACGTGTAGTTTTTGTACCGCAAAGGATGATTCATATAAATCAAGATTTCTCGCGATAGTCCCTCATTTTCAATCTCAACTAAACTTTGATAACGGCTGGCGATATCCGTCCCAGGATGTTTGTCCATACTGAAATCCTTTAAGGTCACGGTAAAAGGCAATGGATGTCGTTCTCGTCGTAGTTGGAGGTAATAAAGATCCTCTCCCACTTTGAATTCCGCCGGGCTTGTTTGGCCGCCGTAAAGGACTAAAGGAACGGCTTTGTATTCTTTTGTCTGAATCTCCAGCGCAATGCCAGGAAAATTTTTTTCAGGATCTTTGTTAAATGGAATTTTGGTTAATGTTGGTTGAGGTTGAGCGTTGGAATAATAGGCTTTCACGAGAAAGTTGATCTTAAGTTCAGGGATGGACAACCGGTCTCCCTCTTTAAGAGAATTGGTCTCAAAGGCAATGACATTCTTTTTGTTCGCGTCTTCCCCTTTCCAGATTGACAATTCCCAATCATGATAAGTTAAAGACACATTTGAGCCGGATCCTTCGAGGAGAGTGAGTTGTGATTCTTGACTTACGTGAAAGGTGATAAAAGCCGCCACAAAATAAAATAATAATCCAAAATGGATAATAAGAATGCCGATGTGCGATTTAAGGTATGAAAAATGGACAATCGCCGCGCAAATTAGGTTGATAAATAATACCCACAACACCAGTTGAGCCCCGGGAAAAGGCAGAAATCCAAGAACGAAAAAAATCCAGGAATGAAAAAACCGTTTTTGGGCGATAAAAAGTCCTTGATGAACTTGAGCAATGGTTCCCCAAAATACGAGAATAAATAATAATCCAAGACAAACGACGGCGATTTTAACCGACGAAAGGTTTTGAATCAGTGTGAACGTCTGTAATCTTTTACGAAGTTTATTCATTTGTGTGTAACGATTCGCCTAAGGAAATGAATTTGGCCCGATTTTGCAAGACAGCTTTTTTATGGCCGGTCATTTTGACAAAAATTGTGGTTTCATCCGTTGAGAGCATAATCGCCATCATTGAGACAGCTTGATCGCCGCCGGTCGTTTGGAGTTGAGTAAAATCGAATAAAGATGCGCCTTCTCCATCTTTCGTCTTAAGTGAGGATGGATTTTTTAAAAATTCATTAAATTTTTCGTTGCTGACATTAAGCCCAATTTGTTCCATCCAGCGTTTTAGGTTGGCTTCTAATCCTCCGGCCATCCCGCCTAACGAAACAATGCTGCATTCAATAGGATCAGAGTCATTTGAACGAAATGTCACCAGTCGCATTCCGGATCCTTTTTCTTCACTCCAGCCTTCAGGAACTTCCCATTTGAGAGGAATTTGAGCCATTGAATTTTTCATTAACTCAGCGAGTTCAGGGTTATTCATAGATTGGTTCATGTTGCCAATCGGTGGATGCCAAGAGGGTAATTCATGTGATGTCTCTATTTTCTCCTCGGCAGAAATTGTAATCTCAACGTAGTGACGGGCCGTAGGCTGATTATTGTGACATGAAGTCAAAATAACCGATGAGGCAGTTAATCCAATGAGAGAAAAAAATAAACGTAAATTCATATTTAAAACATTTTAATAGGATTTCTCAGGAACACAAGAAGTTTGAGCGGCATGATGGGCATTCTTGATGCAGTCGTTAAAGGATACTCCACCCCAATAATTGGCGACGAGATGAAGATTGGGGAATTTTTTAAGCTGTTCCTGGATCGCGGGTTTAAGGTTGGCGTAAGTGAAATCGTACTGAGGGATTCCGTGAGGAAAATGGGTAAAAAAGATGTGGCGGGGTTTTTCTGTCTTCGGGCCAAGAAAATAAGATTCGATTTCACGTTGAGCAATTTCAACAAGAGACTCTTCTGAGTATGTTCGGATGGAAGAATTTCGCGTTCCTCCGATCATCACGCGCAATAACATCGTATCTTCAGGTGAACGGTTGGGGAAAATATTACTTTCAAATAACACCCCCAAAACATAACTTTTCTCTGATGAAGGAACAAGATAGCCAAATCCTTCGGGCGGATGGCTAAAATTTTTTCTCGGATAAACTAATCCTACAACGGAAATGGGCGCGTAATTGATGTGATTTAAATTTTCAGTGAGAGATGGATCAAGCTCTCTGAGCAATGACGCTGCTACGTTCGCCGGGGTGCAGAGATAAAGTTGATCAGCGGTCCAATGATTTTCTTCTGAGGTTAAGAGAAATTGTCGATCCTTTAATGAAATCTTCGTAACATTTGAGCATAGCTGAATTTTGTTTTGATATCGCTTTCCTAAGGCTGTGATCAATTGCGCCATTCCTTCTTTCAATGATGTCAATGGCCCTCGGAGAGAAATATTTTTTTTCTTAAGTTGGTTCAAACCTTTAAGGATAGAACCATATTTTTGTTCCAGCTCATAAACCTGCGGGAAGGCTTCTTTTAAAATAAGTTCGTGAGCCTCCCCGGCATAAATGCCGCTGATCAAAGGGTCAGCCAAATTTTCAGCCACCGCTTTTCCAAACCGCCGCTCTACAAAAGCGTAAACATTTTCGTAAGGATCAGACTTTGTCGTGACAAAGGATTCACTGAAAGCCCGTAATTTATCAAAAGGTCCTATTAAATCCGTGACCTGAAAATCTTTAGAGTTCAGGGGCACGGAATAAAGTTTGTGGCCTTTACGGATATAACGTAAATTGGATTCTTTGGAGGCTTCAACAAGAGAATGCTCCAGTCCTAACTCTTTAATGAGCGAGAGCGTTTGAGACGATTCCGATGGATTGGCCATGAATCCATGTGGGCCTGTCTCAAAAAGGCAATCATGCTGCGAAATGGTGCGGACCGTCCCGCCCAAATGAGTATTTTTCTCAAGGAGCTTGATAGAAATTTCTGGATGACCAGAATATTTCTGGTACAGATAATGCAGCAGGGTTAACCCGCTGATTCCCCCGCCAACGATGATTATATTTTTTGATTTTTCCATTGGAATTGATGGACTGTCTTGACGATAAGTTTTAATTTTTCAACAGAGACGTCCGGAAAGACACCGTGATTAAGGTTAAAGATAAATCGTTGATGCGTCTGAGCTGCCTTCAGTAAGTTACTAACTTCCTGTTTTAAAACGACATCCTCCGAATACAAAAGACCATTGAAAAGATTTCCTTGAATTCCCTGTTTGGTTTTTTGAATCAATAAGACATCCCCTATTGGAATCGTATGATCGACGGATAAGAAGTCAGAGCCGCACTGACTTGTCAGTGAAATCAAATGAGCCGAGTTACGCAAGAAATAAATCGACGGTAAATCAATTTTTTTAAAGATGCGTTGGAGATACGGCAAGACCCATTCTTGATAATCTTTGGGCGTTAAAATTCCAGCCCAGGTGTCAAAAATTTGAAAGACTTTAATGCCGGCGTCTTTTTGGAGTTTTAAATAGGCAATCGTATTGTTTGTTAAAAGATCTAACAATTGATGAAAACGTTGAGGCTCTGAATAAGCGAACTTGAAGGTTTTCGTAAAATTAAGGGCCCCTCCTCCTTCAATTAAGTAAGTTAAAACTGTGAATGGCCCACCGGTAAATCCAATTAAGGGAATATGACCAGGCAATTGTTTATTGACGAGTTTGATAGTTTTTACGATCGAAGAAAGATCATCAAAATCATGAAGCTCGCTGAGATTTTTGGAGGATTTGATCTGCGGTCCATTATCGTTTGTAAAAGTAATTTTGGCTCCCATTGCCGATGGCAGAGTCAGAATGTCCGCGAAAAGAATCGCCGCGTCAACACCGAGAATGTCAGTGGGCAGGCACGTAATCTGGGCGGCGAGTTCGGGTGTCCCAAACATTTGCTCTAAAGAATATTTGGCTTTAAGCGCGCGATATTCGGGAAGATAACGTCCCGCTTGGCGCATAAACCAAACAGGGACCGTTGTATTGGTCCCCTTAAAGGCTTGTAGCAAAAGAGATTCAGGCATGAATCAGATTATAATTTTGTCAATTTTGTTAGGGTATAATTTTTACGGTTTTTGAGTAGAAATTCAGGAATTTATCTAAATGCGGACCAGGAGCTTCGATAATTTGGACACCAATCGCGTTCAGTCCTGTCGAGTTATCAGCTCCCTCTGCTTTGTAGGGGGAAACCCACATCACTTTGACCGCGATGGAAATATTTTCTTCCGGAGAGGATTCAATGGCGAGCTGGAGCTTGGCTCCTGCCTTTAATTTTTCCGAAGAGAGAAATGAAAAACCTCCTGCCGAGATGTTATTAATTTTAGCCTCTTTATTGATCCGAGGATCGTCAGGGACACCAAATGAGGCGGCAAGTTCGATTGGGGAGCGTTGATGAGCTCTACGATTATCCATAAGACTCCTTTTTATTATATCGTCTGTGAAAATTTAGTCTGAGTGCTTTTTTGGTTTAAATAATAATCAAAACCCATGCAAATATTACGGACAAAAATTTTACCGAGGTCAGTCACTTGAATATTTTTTGGTGTTATCGTTATCAGGTGGTCTTTAACGCAATTTTGAATATGTGTTTCTTCTTCTGTAAAATAACGGTCAAAATCAACGCCAAATTTTTCGCTAAAAAGATTTTTATTAATCTCAAACTGACACATGAGCGCATTGATCGTCCATTGACGAATTTGATCATCACGCGATAAAAGTTTACCACGTTCAATCGGCAAATGCCCATTTTTTAGAGATTTATAATATTCGGATAAAACCTTATGGTTTTGAATAAACAAGTTTTCTAAGAATCCGATGGACGTGATTCCAAGGCCTAAAAATTCATCAGCGGGTTTAACCGTATAACCCATGAAGTTGCGGTAGAGCTTCCCTTTATTAAAGGCTTTCGCCAATTCATCATTTTGAAGGGCAAAGTGATCCATCGCGATCGCTTGATAGCCAGAATTTAAAAATTGCTCCCTCGAGTTAAGAAAAAGATTGAGCTTTGTTTCGTGAGAGGGTAAATTTTTGGGATCAATTTTTGTTTGGTGTTTTTTGAGTGACGGTAAATAGGCAAAGCTATAAAGCGCGATACGATCGGGTTTAAGCGCGATAACCTTGGTGATTGTTTCGCCAAAGGTCTTGGGAGTCTGTTGGGGTAGGCCGTAAATGAGGTCAAAATTAATAGAATCAAATTGTAATTTGCGGCAAAAATCGTAGCAGTCTTTGACTTGTTCAAAAGGTTGAATACGATTGACGGCCTTTTGCACGTCGGGATTGAAATCTTGAATCCCCATGGAAATACGGTTAAATCCCAGTTCGCGCAACGTTTGAAGTTTGCTTTTATCGATTGTCCGCGGGTCGATTTCAATGGCGATTTCAGCCTCTGAATCAAGATGAAATTTCTCCTTAATTTTATTAAAAAGGCTTTCTATCTGTTTTTCACTTAAATAATTCGGTGTCCCTCCACCCCAATGGAATTGCCGCACAGTTTTTTTTGTGCCGATGGCCTCCGCGACAAGATCAATTTCTCTAAAAAGATAGTCCAAGTATTCTTGGGAATATTTTTCATCCTGCCGACGGATAATGACACTGCAGGCGCAAAAATTACACATCGTTTCGCAGAAAGGAATATGAACGTATAACGAAAGAGTTTTATCGGATTGGCTAAATATTTTAAGTTTTTGCCGGTAAATGGTTTCGTTAACGTCCGAAGACCAAACGGGCGCCGTGGGATAACTGGTGTAGCGTGGTCCGGCGACGTCGTATTTCTTAAGTGTTTCTGGAGTAATGGTTAACATAGGTTATTAAAATACCAGAGTTTATGAGAATCTGCAATATACAGATCAATTTATGTTTTTGAATTACGACGAGGAAAGATTTTTCGCACGAGCCACAACAGTGGATCATAATAGCGGCTGACGACACGTTCTTTGAGAGGAATAATTCCATTGTCGGTGATGTGGATATGCTCGGGACAGACGTCAGTACAGCATTTGGTGATGTTGCACAAACCGATTCCGTAGTCATTCTTGATTTTGGGAATCCGATCTTCCGTGTCCAAGGGATGCATTTCGAGAGAAGCCAGTCGAATCATAAATCGCGGGCCGGCAAATTGGTCCTTTTTGTTATGGTCTCGAAGGACATGGCAGACATCTTGGCAGAGATAACATTCAATGCATTTGCGGAATTCCTGGACGCGCTCGACGTCCCGTTGATACATCCGATGATTTCCATCTTTGTCTTTTGCTCGTGGCTTAAATGGAGCGATACGTTTATTTTGCTGGTAATTCCAGGAGACATCCGTGACCAAATCTTTGATGACGGGAAATGTTTTAAGCGGTTGAACCGTAATCGTCTCATCCAGCGAAAATTGATTGAGGCGAGTCATGCAACTCAGACGAGGTTTCCCGTTAATTTCCATGCTACACGAACCGCATTTTCCGGCTTTGCAATTCCAGCGGGCGGCCAAGTCAGTTGTTTGCTTTTGAATTTGATGAATCGCGTCCAGCACAACCATGCCCGGAGACACTTGAACGTCGTAATCAATCAAGCCCCCCCCATTTTTATCGCCTCGCCAGATTTTGAATTTTCGCAAGGGGCCACTTTGTGACGCCACATTCATGTCGTTAGACACGGCCGGCCTCCAGATCTTCTAGTTTCGCGTAAGCGATTTTTGATAATTCTTGCGGCGGCGTCGGGCGTTCGACTTTTTGCACTTGCATTTCTCCGTCAGAGCCTTTACGAATGACGACATTATATTTTAACCACTCGTCGCGCTCGTCTGGAAAATCCACTCGCGTATGCGCTCCCCGGCTTTCTTCCCTCATTAACGCGGCGCGAGTCACCGCCTCCGCTGTCACCGCCAGATTTGAAAGATCAATCGCCGCGTTCCAGCCGGGATTGTATTGACTCGTGGAATGAGCTTTAAGCTGGGGAAGATTTGTTTTAAATTTTTTTAACTCTTCAACCGCAAATTGAAGATCATTCGCGTTACGGACAATCCCGACGTAAGTTTGCATCAATTTCTGTAATTCTTCATGTGTTAAGAATGGATTCAATCCCTTTTCTCGGTTTAAGATATCCGTCGCTTGACGGATAATCGAGGTGACTTGATTTTCATCGACGCGGCCGTTTTGAGAATTTTGTTTCACAAATTTTAAAGCGCCTTCACCCGCTAATTTTCCAAAAACCAAAAGATCAGAAAGTGAATTTCCACCCAAACGATTTGCGCCATGCATTCCGGCGGAACATTCGCCACAGGCAAAAAGTCCAGGAACGGCTGTCTCTTGCGTTTCGGGATGAACACGAATTCCACCCATAAAATAATGAAGTGTAGGGCCTACTTCCATCGGTTCTTTCGTGATATCCACTTCAGCTAATTCTTTAAACTGATGGTACATTGAGGGTAATTTTTTCTTAATAAAATCCGCGGGTCGACGCGATGCGATATCTAGATAAACACCGCCATGCTCTGAGCCTCGGCCTTCTCTCACCTCTTGCGTAATCGCGCGTGCGACAACATCGCGAGTTAATAATTCGGGA
>OBEQ011958145.1_pt1 | contig 14048 bp, 11 predicted proteins | sample 1670901 | NCBI WGS metagenome assembly OBEQ01 (sample SAMEA104232315, study PRJEB22302) | groundwater metagenome | biome: forest; feature: aquifer; material: groundwater | place: USA | collected 2011-08-07 | depth 5.4 m
GGGTGGGAAAAACAGGGAGTTATTATTATTCTTGCACCGATATGAAAGATAAGAAAACGGGTGATCTCCTGGATCTTGATTTCGATATTCAGGACAACAATGGAAAACTAGTTGTTGCCGCAATCCGTATTCATAAGGACAACGGCAAGCCGCGTTACACATACGATAACAAAGATAATAGGGTCGCCGTAACTTCTTAAAAGCTCATAGGACAAAAGTTTAACGAATCCGTTGCAAAATGACTTCGCTTTATTGTTGATCTTTTGCCACTTTCATTTTAATCTGCCTTCGAATATTTTTATAGGGCTATGCACTTGACTCAACCACATACAATATCTTGTAGATCACGATACACCAACCGCTTGTTGCATAAGACGGTAAAAAAGTTTGCCTCGCCATTGAGATGTGCACCGGTTAAAACGAAAGGTGAACTCATCCAAGTAATAATTCAGATACGAATAACCGACCGCTCCTTGATGCACGCCCAACAGCCACCGTTTGAGCAAGGCAACTACTCGGTTGACTTTGGGAAGCAGATTGGATCCGACCTCGGCGTTTTCACGAACGATTTCATGACGGTATCCCATTTGCTTAAGCGTCGCATACCCACGCCAATCATCCGTGCGAACTATGCTGGATGGCTTCACAGCTTTTTTGACCGCACTGCCCAAACTGACCGCCGAGGCATCGGAGACGCGCCGAAGACGGATTCGTCCAATGTGATCGCCTTTGACTTCCGCCGCTACAACAACCAACGCTTTTCCAGCAGCGCCTCGCCCGCGCTTACCAGGCTTTTCTCCGCCCAAATAGGTTTCATCGACTTCCACAATGCCAGAAAGACGCTCTCGATTTGGCCGAACCATGGCACGCCTGAGCTTATGGAGCCATTTCCAAGCAGTGCGGTAACTACCAAAACCAAGGATGCGTTGCAACCCCAACGCACTGACGCCGCTTTTTTGATTGGTGATATACCACATCGCCCGAAACCACAGTTGAAGCGGCTTTCTTGTTCCTTCAAAGAGAGTTCCCGACAAAACCGAAGTTTGACATCGGCATTTGGAACAAAGATACAGTCCGCGGCTCATCGACCACATTTTCCTTTCATGGCAACGCGGGCATTGGAACCCATTCGGCCATCGCAATTCGATCAGATAAGCTCGGCATGCTTTTTCAGAAGCAAACTGTTTTTCAAATTCCATGAGCGTTCGCGGGTAATCTTCCATCCCCGCCTACACTATATGTTGGGGATGGTTGAGTCAAGTGCATAGCCCTATATTTTTATTCAGAATAATGGGAGGGGGTGTTTGGCGTGAAGATCAGGGAAAGCGGTATGCCGGATCAAAACATGTGGGAGAGTTTTTTTGATCCAGAAAAGGTTCTCACAACACTGGGCTTGAATAATCGCATCAATAACGTTGCAGAATTTGGTTGTGGGTATGGAACATTTACCCTTCCCGCCGCAAGAATGATTAAGGGTAAGATATATGCACTGGACATTGAAGCCGACATGATTCGCATAACAAAGGAACGTGCAAAAAATAATCAATTAAATAATGTTGAAGCAATTTTGTGTGATTTTATGGGCGATGGCTCTAATCTTCCAAACGAGAGTGTCGATTACGCCATGCTTTTTAACATTCTTCACTTAGAAAACCCAGAGAGATTGTTGAGTGAAGCGAAGAAGATTCTCAAAAGAGGCGGCCTGCTTGGAATCATTCACTGGAATTATGATCCTAAAACTCCTCGTGGGCCCTCCATGGACATTCGGCCAAGGCCGGATCAATGCATTTCATGGGCTCATGATTTGAAATTCATTGAGCCAAAACAATTTGATTTGAAACCATATCATTACGGCATTGTTATGAAAAAGGGATTTTTAAAATGAAACAAAGCCGACCGACCAAAATTATATTAAAAATCCGCTTGATTCACGTTCCAAAATAGTGCAATCTTACTAGTAAGAATAGAGGCAATATGACGAAACTTCAAGTGACTCGACTTTCATCGAAAGGCCAAGTGGTGTTGCCGCTTGCGGTCAGGGAACGTTTGCGCTTACAGGAGGGAGAGAAATTCATCGCTTTGGGATCTGCAGACACAGTGATTTTAAAGAAAATCGAAATGCCTTCTCTCGGAGCGGGCAGAACAACTTCTCAAAGAGTCAAAAGCCTACGCTAAGAAAGCGAGACTTTCTCTTTCCGATGTGAAAAGAGCTATTTCAAAAGCAAGATCCTGATCATCATGCGCGTGGTTCTCGACACCAACGTATTGGTATCCGGTATCTTCTTCGGAGGAACTCCTTCCAAAATTGTTCAGGGCTGGTTGGACGATCGGTTTGCTGTCTATGCGGCCACATTGTAAACGGCACTCGGAAAATCCCTCTTTGTGGCGGTCAAATGCCCTTCAAAGCAAGTGTACGGATGATGGGTTGAATTGGAGACCATGTGTCTGATTTGGTCATTTTTTTGTTAAAAACCACTTGAATTACCGGAATTGATAGGTTAGAATTACCATGTAAATTTAACCTACTAGGTAACATTATGTTTAAACGATTAGCAACACTCCCGATTGGAAAACATAGCTTCTTTCTTTTCGGCCCAAGGCAAACAGGAAAGACGACTTTAATTCAAAATGTGCTGAAAACGACTGACACGTCTCATTTCTCCATTGATCTTTTGAAACTCGAAACTTATCTCAAATACAACCGTGACCCAGGACTTTTCCGTCAGGAAATTGAGCACTGGCTTAAAAAAAAGCAGAAAGGCGTGATATTTGTTGATGAAATCCAAAAGCTTCCTTTTCTTTTGGATGAAATTCACTCGCTCATTGAAACTTTTAAAGGACGGCTCACGTTTATCATGACGGGCTCAAGCGCGAGAAAACTAAAACGCACTCCAGCTAATCTTCTCGCCGGCCGAGCATGGTCATACGATCTTTTTCCGCTGACACATCAAGAAATTGGAGGTGCGTTTCGTCTGAATGAGGTACTGAAGTATGGAACGCTTCCCGTGATCTTCACGATGGAAGACGAGGACAAAAGAAGGACTCTGAAGACTTACACCGAGACCTATTTGAAGGAAGAAATTCTTGCGGAATCAATTGTCCGAAATATCCCTGCCTTCAGCCGTTTTTTGGAGTTAGCTGCCGATCAAAGCGGAATGCCCGTCAACTATAATAACTTCGCCAGGGAAACCGGAGTTGCTTCCAAAACCATTCGTGAATACTATCAAGTTCTTGAAGACACGCTGCTTGCTTTTGCGCTTCAACCTTATCTCAAAAGCGCCCGGAAACGTTTGACGTCACATCCGATTTATTATTTGTTCGATTTGGGAGTTCTCAACGCGCTTTGCCGGCGTCTTGAAAGTGAACCCGTTAAAGGAACCGAATTATACGGACGGCTTTTTGAGCACTTCGTTCTTCTTGAGATTTATCGTCTGAATCGTTACTTGGAAAAAGACTGGCCCCTGTTTTATTGGCGTACAAGCCAAGGCGCTGAAGTGGATCTTGTTCTTGATTCTGGGCGGCAACTATGGGCAATCGAAATTAAAAGTACGACACGGAGAATTCTTTCATCTGATCTCCGCGGTCTTCACAGTTTTTTGGGAGATTACAAAGGTTCCAAAGGGATTTGCGTGACGACAGCGGAGCGCGCATACGAAGCGGACGGAATCGAATGCTTACCGTGGCAAGAGTTTATTCAAAAGTTTTTTTCTGTAAAACATGATTAATTTTCTGAAAAATTGTCATAGATAGCTCTTTTCCTCAGAGATTAAAAGGGGAGCAGTATACGATTTAAATTTTATGATCATGGACAAAAAGTGCGATACAACAGAGTCATGAAGATTCATACCAGGTATTCAACATTTCCAATTGGAAACCGGCGGACGATTTGCAACAAAAACGCGGACGGTTTGCAACAACTGGGCCAAAATTTGAACGATATTCGAAGGTCTAAAATCATAACAGACTGAATTTAAAAGAGTTACAAATACCCTAAACGGACGCTTAGCTCAATTGGTTAGAGCACTTGGTTTACATCCAAGGGGTTGGGGGTTCGAGTCCCTCAGCGTCCAAATATTTGATTTGGCCTCTGACGTATTTTTCAGGAAAAGAACTTCTTCGGCGCTCAGACAGTCCTCGGCTTCGCCTGCGGAACTCGCGGCGAAGAAGTTTCCTTTCCTTGAATTTTGTTTTCTTGAGGCTAAATCAAATATTCTGACGAAAGGACTCGCAAGGGAGCAGTCGAGCCAAATAGACGGAGATGCGACACCTAGGAGCATCGGCTTCCTTCGAGGCTGCGGCTGACCGACCGGAGACGAATACCTGAATGATTTGCTACAAGCAAATCATGAAGGTGTTTATGAGTCGGAGGCGTCGAGCCCCTCAGCGTCCATTCTGCTACGGCTGCGTCCTTGATGGCGCAGCTTTGCAGAAATGGTCGCGGACTTAATACATGTGGGTTTTTTAAATGGACAATTGATTTTCTATGAATCCTCCAAAATTTTCTAACACCAAAGTTATTCGTTCTTTTGTCGATAGTTTAGTCTTATGTTTATTGATATTTGGTGCTTTTTTTACTTATCGGTATGGAATAGTGGCTATTCCAAGAGGGGATATAAAATGGTTTTTTAAGATTCGTGAATTGTTTAGAACGGATTGGGAATATTTTTGGCACATGACTTTTTTGAGTCACCACCATGATCCGCTCATTGAAGAGCAAGCGTTTTTATTTCGGCCGCTCTATTTTGGTTTATATGCAATATCTGAAATTATGTTCCGGTCAAATTTGTTTCTCTTTGGTGCAATTAGTATAACTTTGCATGCATTTATAGTTTGTTTATTTTATCTTCTTATCTCAAGGTTCATCTCCAGATCCGCTGCTTTTATTTTTTCGGTCTTTTTATTAACACAATACACAGGAGTTGAAATGGTCTATTGGCGTGGCGCTGGTTTTTATTTGATTGGCTTTTTCTTTTTTTTGATTGGGTTATTGATGATTTGCAAAGCGAACTACAATGATCATTTCAGTGCAGGCAGAACAGCTGCAACTATATTATCTTTTCTTTGCGCGGCTTTGAGTCACGAGTTGTTTATGATGCTTTTGCTTCTACAGGCTTGCTTATTGTACTTTTTATCAAAAAGGGGTGGAAAAGAAAACGTGCCGGACCAAGTAACGGCATCAGCATCATTAAAAAAACTGTCTATTATAATCGGCTTACCGTTTATCATTTATATATTGTTGGACATTTTTAGCATCTGCTATTTTCATCCTAAGTTTTTTTCTCCTAACGATCACGTTCATTATATGACAAGTATTAACCTTCTGATTGCAGTTATTCGTTTGAGTGGTTTGTTTGGAATCGCTTTCATGTTTCCATCCAAAGTTCATTTAACGCTTGCTGAGCTGTCGGAACATCAGGCGGCTTGGGATTTTGATTTGTTATCGCGAAGCTTTGAGATTTGCGTGGGGTTCTTTTTGATTATTTGTTTATTTTTTACTTTTTTTTATATTCTGAAACAATTTTTAAAAAAAGACAATAAAAGTTTTCTGCTTGCCGGAATAATGATGTTGATTTATTTTGCAACTCTTGTGATGGGGCTTGTTGTCGGTAGAGTTGTTTTGCGTGGATTCGAATACATGAAGACAGCAACCTATTATAATTATTTTTCAAATTTTGCTTTAATAAGTATAGTGGCAGTGCTTTATTGTCTAATCGAATCAAAAAAAGAAAAAATTTCTAAATTATCAAATGTTATAAAATGGTCTGGCTTATTGGCGATATTAATTTATACAAGCTGGCAGGTTATTTATAATTACGGACAGATTCAACGTTTTATCAAACCCCACTTCGAGCTTGAAAATAACATTGCCAGTTCCGTTCTAAAAATTTCTCATGCAATAAAAAAGCATCCGCATTATTGTTATGGTGGCAGTTTTACTGGTAGGCTCTGGTTGGTGCCTGAATTATACCTTTATCACGAAAGTTGCGTTGATAAAGATGGAAGGGAGCCCGTCTATGGTTTTCTCACCCCTGACAATTTTCTTCAACTCAAAAGTTTAAATGCCAATTCCGGTATGATTGACGTTCACGATTTACAGGGTGAAAAGTTTGATCCAATTGACGCCTTTGATTTTTTGCCAGACCTAAAATCTCAAAGCACTAATCTTCAAACAGTATATCTAAGTCGAAAAACTTATGACTTAATTTATTTGGATATAAAAATCCAAAATGCAATCGCAGCAGGCTTGATTCTTGGTTTCCAAGATGATAAAAATTATACATTTATCTTGTTTCGAGATTTTGAATTCTATCTTTTTATTGTCAAGGATGGCAAAGTGATTGCGGGTTCCATTTCCAGACCTTATTATTGGAATAAGGAAGATTTTAGGTTAACGTTCGAAAAGCTTGATGATAATTACGCTATTTTTTATGAGCACAACATTGTTATGTTCATTCCAAACTCAAAATCTTTAAAAGGGAAAGTAGGTTTTTTTACTCTTTCAAAAGGGAAGGTAAAACCGTCATTTGCACAAGGAACACTTTTTGAATTGAACACTCGCACGCCAAATACAGTCTCGCCATTTTTTTTTCAGAACGTGAAAATTTTGGAATGAATGACCTTACCCCAATGTTTTGGACAGGGCGCAACAGAGTTCGCCGCTTCAAATAAATTGGGACAGTCCTGAAACTCCATCGAATCATTATGAGCCGCAGGGCCAAGTTCTTTAACGCCCGGGCTTGTTCGGTTGGCCTTCCTCGCTAAGTGGAAAAATTTTAAACTGGCAGCCATGCCAAGGGCAAATAAGGACGCCATTTTTCAAAAAACCTTTCTCAAGCGGAGCACCTTGATGAGGGCATCTTCGTTTTAAGTTCACAACTTCACCTTTGTGGTAAACCAAGATCTTGGATGAATCCAATGGGGAAAGCGTTACTTTTCGAAAGGTTTTATGTTTTACCGCAAACAGGATTCTCGCAAATATCTTCATGATGATTTCGTCGACAAATGTTGAAATACGTGATCCGTAAACTCAAATTGAGCGGGTGGTGGCACTTTTTTTCTTGTGAACTCTTCATAGAAGTTAAAATTCTCTGGAATGACTGGGGCGCATTTTTGATTTTCAATGCCGTCAAGCGGTATTCTTTCCATGATCATCGAATTGTCTTCACGCATTACGCGGCGCATCCGGGTTTTAAAAAATAAAAAAAAGAGACGGGGAAAAAACTTCCAAATCCAAGGAACGGAAAACCAAAATTCACCAGTAGACTTAACGGTTCCATTTCCCTCAGTAATGATACCATTCAAATAATGAGTGCGGCCATTTGCAACATCGAAATACACCTGCTTGTACCCGCACTGCTCAGGGATGTACTCTCGCAGAACAATGTAGCGCGTATAAAATGGAAGGGGATAAATGACCCAGGACTTGTAGAAAAAAATTTCTCGATTTCCTTGTTTGTAAAGCAAACGAAAATCCGCGTGGCTTTTATGATGTAGGTGCATAAAATGCGTCCAATCATTTGTTGCATTCTCAAAAATATCAAAAGGGGCGTTCGTTTCACAGACCCGCGTGATTTTGATGTACATTTAAACCTTCTCAATATCAATTGTCATCGACGTGCCGAGTATTTTCATTGCGGGTGCGAGAATATTTTCAAATCCTTCCCATAAAGGTGTTGTAATGGATGGTAGAAAAGAGCGGTACGTCATGCCGCCCGACAAAAAGTATGACAAAAATGTGTGGTGGCGAATAATTCGAATGTGAAGCTGGGGAAACTGCGCTTCAAACCGCGCGCGGTCTCTAGTGAAAATAACCCACGTCACTGCAAGATTCGCATTGGTCATATGATTGGCCGAGTCGTTTTTCCAATCATTAATTTTATCATCAAAATATTCATAATGGTCTAAAAATTTACACAAGGCGCGCTCTGTCCAGCTATTATTAGGGTCGATGATGACAAGTCGGCCGCCGGGTTTAAGGCACCTTTGCGCTTCTGCCAGAAACCGTGCCGGATCTGAAATGTGATGCAAAACCCCGATCAAATAAATGGCTTTCAATTGCTCATCTCGGAAATCAAGGTTCATTGCGTTCACGATTTTTGAAGCAAAAGGATTTGGCGCTACATCAGTTTTAATTAATTCAGGAATTAACTCATCTAAGAAACCAGCTCCGCTTCCAATTTCAATCACGTCTCCTGTGAGATTCTCGATCTCTTTGTGGGCCATTAAGATTTCTCGATACCATCGTCGGTAAGTTGCTTTTAGCAGTGGTTTAGACTGAATAATTTTGCGGTGAATTGCAATTGAATGCGCGTCGTTCACATCGATCGAACGGGCAAGCGGGTGTATCCAAAATTGTTTGAGTAAAGAACCAAAAATCTTAACCACGGCTAAGAAATCCGTTCTTTTGAAAGTATAAAAAACAATGCCTACGCGGATATAAAAACGCCGGGAATTTTAAGTATGGGTATTCCATGAGTACAAGATTCCAATAGAAAGGTTCCATCAAATCAGAGAACGTTGTTCAAATTAATTCCTGCCGCGTTAGTTTCATGTTGGCAGGTGTTTCGCCACAATTAAAGCTCATCTATCCCATAACTTTGAAATGCTATTTTCTGTGTGCGCCATCACGCGGTATGTTGTTTGATTTTAGTTCAAAAAGAATGGTTCATCAAGTAGATTATAAATAAAAACTTGAGTCAACTTAGAATTTAAATGTCCTTATCAAATTTGGCTTGCATTTCAAATTGATTGATAAAATTAACGGAACAAAATTATTTGATGCATGTTGAACCTTGTCGCCAGTCATTCTCGTTACTCAATATCATTTATGTTTACTTGGCTAGCAAATTAACTTCGATACCGACGCCAGAGGCGGGGCTCGACGGCGTCGGGGATGTCCCAAGAGGGTGTGTTATCCGATCCGCTCCGAGCCTAGCTTATTCCGCTCAATTGATATTTCTTCTTCCGAAACTGTAGAATTTCGCCCATCGAGACGTAAAGAAGGTGTGAGAAAATGGAGAATTGGGGCGCTGGGATACGCTGAAAAGGTTCGACTACTGTGCCCCTCCGCTCCATATTTTAATAACATTACACACGATTTAAACTTATGAATTCAAATAAAATTCAAGTTTTGCTGGTTGAGGACAATCCGCAGTATGCAAAATTGGTCACACTCTTTTTGAGTCAAGAACGCGCCGGGTCTCTATAGTGGCCCCGGTTGTCTAGACCGTTTTTTGTGTTAGTTTTAGATAGAGTTTTTGTCATCGTAACACACTTGGATTTTGAGTCACCTCCAGCCCTGAATACACAAGCCACGGGGTTTTATAATTGAGTGATTGATGATGCCGCTGTAAGTTGTAAAAGTCGAAGTATTCTTTGAGTCCTTTTTCTGCGTCCGGAATCGTTTCGTAGCCTTTCAAGTAAACATTCTCGTATTTGACGCGCATCTTTACGGTGAAGTCGAATCACCCTTTTATCAAATCATTCTTGCATTTATGACGCCGGGCGAACTGCTTAAAGAACATAATTCAGCGGTTCATTTTACAAAGGTTGTCAGTCTATTTGTGATCAGGTTTGATTTCCTTCGTCTTGCCGGTGAAGTTTTTGGCGGAAAAGTCCTTCGCTATTCTGCCTAGCTTCATAATGATCCAGATAAATCATAGAATAAATAGAACTATTCGGTTTCTTATTCCGACTTTTCTAATTCTTCTTCGATTTTTTCAAATAATAACACCTCAACTCTAGCCAATCGTCTTGACGCTCCGGTCAATCGCCGGATGTGGAAAGACATAACCGCTGAAATTGAGCGCGGCGGGAATCCGGCTGCAGATTTATCGCAGTATCAAGGAGAGCTATCCGCAAATTTCGAGCCGCGGCAAGCAGCAAAAGAACCGCCCGTAGATTCTCCAGGCAATCTCACTGAAATTTAGATTTCAAAACCCAAATAGACAAAATCCTAAACGAAGAAGATGTTTGGGATTTTACTTCGCCATTTTACCAATGGATAATTGATTTGTTTCAAGGGTGAAAAGCCTTTTTTCAGCTCGAGAAAGACAAATTCGGGAAATGTGGGCATTTGTTAGGAAGGATAATAATCCAAATATTCTTGGAATAATTGCGAGTGATAATGCGCAATTAGGAGATGACTTGGGCGGACGCTTTTGGAGTTCTTCATGTAAATCAGATTAAAATAATTCGCCAACTCGTGGAAATGAGACTGACCGCAATTTGGGAGTGCTTTTTTGAAAATAGAAATCATTGCGTTTTTAAAAAATAAAGAGTAATTTAATCAAAAACAAATAACATTGAGCTAGAAAAGTTCAAGTAACTGATTTATATTCAAGGGGTTGGGGGTTCGAGTCCCTCAGCGTCCAAGTTGAACGCCGTTACGCGGAATTAGTTCTGATGGGTACAGATTCAGATGAATAAATCAAACCATCCTGAAAAGAAACTATCGACTTTCAAATTTTATTTTCCGGTCGTAATTCTGGCGATTCTGGGTATTTCTCTTTCAGTTTTTGGTTACTATTCGCTCAGCAAGCATGAACAAGAACGGGCTCGGGTAGGATTTGAACGTCTTGCAAATAAGCTTTCCGCCGATTTACAAAAATCAATAGAACTCAACCTAGAAACCATTCAATCTTTGCGTGATTTTTATGTGTCGTCGCAAACAGTTGAGCGGAGTGAATTTCATAGTTTCGCAGAGGGAATTTTTTCACGAAGGGTCGGTGTTCGCACGCTTGAATGGGTTCCTCGGGTGAAGGATTCTGAACTGGAAAATTTTGAGACTCTGGCTCACCGAGAAGCATCACCTGCATTTCGGATACAAGAAATCGGAGGACAGGAGAAAAATGTTCCACTGGGAAGACGCAGCGAACATTATCCTATTTATTACGTGGAACCATTTGAAAAATTTAAATTTAGATTGGGTGATGATTTGGCATCCGATGTGTCACGGCGGGAAATGTTAGAAAAAGCCAGGGATTCTGGAGAAATCTCAACCACCCAACCCATTCGATTGCTTAGCGAAACTGGAGGTGAAATTGGTTTTTTGGTTTGTGCACCTGTTTATGTGAATGATAAACCACACAATACTTTGGAAGATCGCCGCCAAAATTTACAAGGATTTGTTGTAGGATCATGGCGAATCGATGAGTTTATCAAGTCTTCTCTCAATGTTTTGCTGCTTGATGGGATTGACTTTTATTTGTATGACGGGCCGAATGTATCGGATGAATTTCTCTTTTATCATTTTGAAGCGATCAACAGCCCTGTTTCAAATTCACCTGAAAAACATCAGACGGAAATCAGGTCTCCGTTTAAATGGATTACAAGTTTTCAAGTAGCTGAACGTCCATGGACTGTTCTTTATCGTCCGAAACCTGAATATTTGGCTGAGCGTTCAACTCGGCAACCTTGGGCAGTTTTAATGACGGGCTTTATCATGACAATGTTTTTTATTTTCTATTTATTATTGATTTTACGGCGCGGGGTTTTAATCGAAAAAATAGTTACCCGGCGCACCTCAGAGCTTTCGGAATCTAATGTGATGCTGCAAAATCAAATCTTAGAAAGACATCAAGCGGAAGAGGCGCTTCGCGTGAGCGACGGAAGGCATCGGGAGGTTGCGTCCAATATACCCGGAGCTGTGTATCAATTTGTACTGAGGCCGGATGGAAGCATGGCGTTTCCCTATATGAGTGAAAGCATTTCTAAAATTACCGGGATTGCTTCAGAGGAAATTCGACTGGATGGTTCAAAACCGTTTACAAGAATCTTGCCGGAAGATTTGCCTTTGGTTAATCAATCGATTCTTGAATCGGCAAAAACCATGACGACATGGCTCAGAGAATTTCGGATCAAGACCATGTCCGGAGAAATCAAATGGTTGCGTGCGACTTCAAGCCCAAACGCACTGCCTGATGGCAGCATTCTTTGGAACGGTGTTATTCTTGATGTTACCGATTTAAAATTTGCGGAACTGCATTTAAAGGAATTGAACGAAGAGCTGAGACAAAAAGAGCAGAAACTTTTAAAAGCGCTCGAAGATTTAAGAAAAACCCATCAGGAATTAAAAGAAACACAAGCGCAGCTCATCCAAGCTGAGAAAATGGATTCTATTGGCCGCTTAGCGGCCGGTGTTGCGCACGAAGTTAAAAACCCGCTTGCTATTATCATGCAGTGTATTGACTATGTTTTGTTATCGGCCGAAATCAAAGACGAAAACGTGCGATCGGTTTTAAATGATATGAGTGAAGCAATTGAACGCGCAGACTCTGTGATTGTCGAGCTGCTCGATTTTGCCAGTTTGTCCGAGGCGAAGAAGACATCGGAAAATTTAAACTCTATTCTCGAAGAGTCGTTATTATTAGTAAAGCATGAATTGGACCGCCACCATATCAAAGTAGTTAAGAATTTCTCGGATGCGTTGCCGGCAGTCAGAATTAATAAAAATCGGGTTCAGCAGGTTTTTGTAAATATTCTGCTAAATGCGTTTCAAGCAACGCCGGAAGGCAGCGAATTAAAAGTTACAACATTTTCGAAACGACTCCAACAAGTAGGCGGGCGGGTCGGCAGAAGAAAAAGCGATATTTTCAGACCGGGCAGCCGTGTCATTGTGGTTGAGATTCAAGATACCGGTTCCGGAGTTTCAGAGGAGTTGTTGGATAAAATATTTGAACCTTTTTTTACAACGCGGCGCGGGAAAGGCGGAACCGGTTTGGGGCTGTCCGTTGTTAAAAGTATTATGGAAATGCATCAGGGTTCCGTTGAAATTACAAATAACGCAGAGGGTCCGGGAGCAACTGTAATTTTAACTTTTAATGTACAAGAGACGGAGGAGAACTACAATGAGCAAGAAAAAAATATTAGTGGTGGATGATGAAGAAAAGTTCTGCAAAATGTTAAAAGCTAATTTGGAAAAAGAAGGACCGTACGAGGTTCAAATTGAAACAAAGGGCGCTCAAGCGCTTGCTGTCGCAAAAGTGTTTCAGCCGGATTTGATTGTGATGGATATCCTCATGCCGGATTTGGGCGGTTGTGAAGCGGCGTTTCAAATCAAAAATGATGAAAAACTCAAAAACGTCCCTATTATTTTCTTAACGGCACTCGCCAAGAAAAAAGATCAAGAATTGTTTGGCGGAATTGTGGATGGACGGCCGTTTATCGCAAAACCGGTTATCGCAAAGCCTGTGAAGACGAAAGATTTAATCAAGTTTATTGAAGAGAATTTAAATAAACCGGTCGATGCCGCTCCGTCAGCTTAGTATTTTGGCCAGGCGGTCTTGCAATACGAGAAAGTGGTAGTTAAAAATTTTAGCTGAATTTTTTTTAGGATTTGTGGTAGAATTCAGCTGCTGAAATAGATCTAATTTTTTAGGCCATAAAAGACGAATTCAGGAGGAAATCATGTCACATGTGATTACAGAGAAATGTTTGGGTGAACGGTATGCATCTTGTGTTGCGGTTTGTCCTGTGGATTGTATTCATCCGGGAGATTATAAAAGCGAAGTTTTTATGATTATTGATCCCGATACTTGCATTGATTGCGGTGCTTGTGTTCCGGAATGTCCCATCAATGCCATTGTGACTTCCGTCGATGAAGATCAAGCCTATGCAAAAATCAATGCCGAACTCTCACCCACATTTAAGCAAAACCCAAAGGTAGAAGAACGCCCCAAGAATGATCCGCCAAAAAAGCCCGGTAATAAGTTGGTTTAATTTTGGATTCGTCTTCTTCTCCGAAGGCCTTAGCAGCGTTAATTGTAATTTAACGAGTTGTTGAATCTGTCGGTTAGTTTGTGTTACAACTTTGCTTGAAGGCCTAGCAGCGTTAATTGTAATTTAACGAGTTGTTGAATCTGTCGGTTAGTTTGTGTTACAACTTTGCTTGAAGGGCCTAGCAGCGTTAATTGTAATTCAACGAGTTGTTGAATCTGTCGGTTAGTTTGTGTTACAACTTTGCTTGAAGGCCTAGCAGCGTTAATTGTAATTCAACGAGTTGTTGAATCTGTCGGTTAGTTTGTGTTACAACTTTGCTTGAAGGCCTA
>OBEQ011644445.1_pt1 | contig 14046 bp, 12 predicted proteins | sample 1670901 | NCBI WGS metagenome assembly OBEQ01 (sample SAMEA104232315, study PRJEB22302) | groundwater metagenome | biome: forest; feature: aquifer; material: groundwater | place: USA | collected 2011-08-07 | depth 5.4 m
CACCGACGCTCGTGGAAACGGTAATGTAAGCGACAATGTCAAAGCCTCGCCCCGCACCATGAATCGCTTCCCCCAAACCGACGAGCGCCGAATCATTTTCGAGAAACACCGGCGCACCGCCCGTGGCAGACGAAAGGTCATCGGCAAACGGACCCCCGCCCCAGCCGATAAAATTTACTCCTTCAACAAGAGCCTTTTTATCTTTCTCAAGCGGTCCGCCCAAACCTCCGCCAATGGAATCGATGCTGTCTTCACCCGCAATCTCTTGTGCGGTCTGCGCGATAAGTAAAATCGCATCTTCATATTTTTTCGGGGTATCAAAAATGCGCGGCTCGATAAAAGAGTCAAAGGAACGCGTACCCGCTATCCGAAGTTTTGTTTTCCCAAGGTCAAATAAGATGTGCATAATGAGTCTTATCCGCGTTTCCCGCTTTCAATGCCAAGTTTTCGCTCTATGTAGCTTACGCGTCCAAGCAAGTCTTCAATATCAATCGGTGTAATCATTTCCGATTCTATGCGAAAAACGCTCTTTTCCAGTTTTCGCATACGGTCATCCGTTTCCGAGACGGTGGCTTTCACCGTCGCCATATCGGTTTTCAAACCGCCAATATCTTTTTCGATTTTTTCAAAACCATTTACCGTAAATATGGCGAGCTTCTCCACAAGTTCCCCAAGTTTATCCAGTGTCATCTTTTCTTTTTTCATAAGTTCCATTATATATTTTTCTCGCGCAAGGTCAATGCGGAATGAAATTTTTTAGACGTGTCCTCGCGCTCTCATAGCCTCCGCAATGCGAGAAACGGCGATGATGTAGGCGGCATTGCGAAGCGTAGTTTTTTTCTCTTCGGAAACTTTCCAGACTTCATCGAATGAGCGGCGCATAATCTTCTCAAGCTTTCCGAGCACTTCCGCTTCTTCCCAGTAATACCCGTAAGCATTCTGCACCTGTTCAAAATATGATACCACAACTCCGCCCGCATTGGTAAGGATGTCGGGCGCAATAATTGTTCCCTTTTTCGCAAAAACTTCTTCCGCCTCCTTTGCAAGCGGCCCGTTCGCAAGTTCAATGACGAGCTTCGCCCGTATTTTCTCCGCGTATTCTCCGGTAACGGAATTTTCGAGCGCGGCGGGAATGAAAATATCGGCATCTTCCGGAGAATCATTCCCCGCTTTTGAATATCCGGCGAGCGAGCCCGTTTTTTCTTTGTGAGCGATCACTTCGTCAATATCAAGCCCCGCGCTGTTTACCGCAACACCGCGCGAATCGGAAACGGAAATTACTTTGAAGCCTTTGCCGTGCAAAATTTTTGCAGCGTTCATTCCCGCGTTTCCAAAACCTTGAATCGAAACGGTGGCGTTTTTCGGAAGTCCGAGTTTCTTCACGGCTTCATCAAGAATATAAACACCGCCTTGCGCCGTCGAGTACCCTCGCGCTTTGGAGCCGCCGATGGAAATGGGTTTTCCGGTGATAACCCCCGCCTCGTGATGCCCGCGCACCTGCTCATATTCGTCAAGCATCCACCCCATAATTCGCGGGTCCGTATTTACATCCGGTGCGGGAACATCAACACGATCGCCGATGATGGGCGCAATGGCTCGAATATATCCGCGCGCGAGCCGTTCGAGTTCCCCCGCGGAAAGTTCTTTCGGGTTCACAATGACGCCACCCTTCCCGCCTCCAAGAGGAATGCCGACAACCGCCGTCTTAAACGCCATCCAAGCGGACAGCGCTTTTACTTCGCCTTCGTTCACGTTTTGATGGAAACGAATGCCGCCCTTGAATGGGCCCCGCGCGTTGTTGTACTGCGAACGGAAACCGCGAAAAACTTTCACCTCGCCGTTATCCATTTTGACCGGAATGTTCACTTCAAGAAATCTCTGCACGCTTTCAAGTTGCCGGTAAATATTGTCTTCAATTTTTACAAACTCCCGTGTCTTTGCAAGCTGCGCGAGGAATTTATCGAATTCGTCTGATGTTTTTTTTGGTGTTTCCATGCAAGTAAAATTATCTTTTAAAAAGGTGGGAAAGTTATTTATGGAAGAGCCCTTATTCCCGTTCGTTCATCCCTTCCTGCGCTAAAAATGGATTGCACATTTTGCACACTCCGAGCTCTTCGAGTTTCTCAAGATACGAAATGACGGCGAGGACGAATTCGGAATGGCTCCACGTGAGCGGCGCGGCGGAGATCTGCTCTTTGGTGTACGGATTGATTTGCTCGGAGAGAACGCCCGAGGGGAGCGCCATGCCGACCACCCAGTCGAGCCACTGTTTGACGCGATGCAAATCTCCTTCTTCTTTTGCCGACGCTATGTAGTACTGCACCAGCCATAAAGTCGTAACAAACCACGGATTTCCCGGAACGTCGTGCCCTATCCGATAATAATTGTCGCCTTCGTATCGCGCGATGCCGCCGGAATACCGCAAACACGAAAGCCGCTCTTCGGTAACCCCGAACGCTTTTACGAGAATAGGGTCGCTTGCTTCAAGCAGTCCGAATCGAAACATTCCGTACGCGCTTGAAATATCGACGGTGTTGTCGTATGTGAATTCTCCGCCTTTCTTTTTATTGAAGAGTTTTCGAAAAGAGCCGCTTTCCGAATCGTAAAGATGCTTCATGATACCGGCTTTTACTTCTCCCGCCGTATCAAGATACTTTTTCTCGCTCGCGAGTTTCCCCAAGAGCTTGGAGAATTGCGCAGCCGCCATGAGTGCGCCGTACACCGAAGCGGCGGTATAAGTGGAAACGCCGAGCTTCTCTTCCCACAAATCATAACTTGGTTTCGGAAGCCCCGTCGTCTTATCGCGGTACAGCACCATGAAATTTGCCGCCTTTTGAATGAAAGAATTATATATTTCTTCGACAAACTCAAGGTCTTTAGTGAGCTTGTAATGCTCCCAGAGCGCAAAAAGCACCACCGCGGTTTCGTCTTCTTGAATCGGCAGTTGAACGGCGCCGTCTTTGGTCACCCACGGATGCCACGAACTGCCGAGGCTGCCGTCCGCGCGATATTTGTGCATGAAATACCCGTCGCTTGTGATGGCTTGATTGCAAAAAACAAAAAACTTCCGCGCGATGTATGAGTCGCCCGATTTATCGAGCGCCATGATGGTGAAAGCTCCGTCTCGCGGCCACATGTAGCTGTAGGTGTCGCGACCGTATTGAAGCATGTCGGAATCTCCCGATGCAATGACAGCGCCTGTCGAATCGACATGCGATCGAATTATGAAAAGCGACTTCTTGAAAATTTTTACTATATTGTCGGAGAGTCCGTAAAAATTAAAATTCTCGCGGTTCACCCATGCCGTCCAGAAATCTTTGGTTGTCCGAAGAAGATGCTCAGGCGTTTTTTCAAGGATATAATTATTAAGGTCTATCGCTTCGGGAATGGATTTCGCCGCCACAATCCAAAAATAAATTACTTTTCCTTGCTGCGGTTCCATTTCCATATGGAACGAAATCACGGAATCCGTAAGCCCGTGCTCTATCGGATTTTTTGTAAGCGCTCCGTCTTCCGCATCGCGGTAGCTCCCGTCTTTTCCTTCCATCTTGAAAATTCCGGTCGTGTAGTCGTCGATTCCGCGATCTTCCACGTCATCCACCCTGCCGTTGACCAAAAATACCCGCTTGCCTTCGTAGTGAATAATGCAATTGTTGAAAGGGTCGTAATAGCCCGTGTCCTGCCGCCTCGATTGGAAGATGTTGAATTCTTGGCAAAAGAAAATTTTAACCGTTCTCCGGCGGGGCATGTCGTTTCGTATCGTCACGCGGCGGAGAAAAATGTTTTTTTCGTTATAGACGACATCATTGAATACGAGCACGAGTCCGAGATTTTTATTTTCCGCGACCATGTCGCCCACCTGAGTGTCCGGCAAACAGTGAATGACAATGCTCCACCCGGGATCGGAAATCCACGTGAGGGCGCCGTCGACAAAAACGCCGATGCGATGAACGGATTCCTCGCCGACATGATTCTCAAGCCCCACATGCGGAAAATACAAATCTTTCACCTGCCCGTACTTGTCGAAGCACAGGAGCATTGAACCGTTTCCAAGGGTGAGCGCTTTGGGCATAAAAAATTTGAAGATTAAAAAGTTTGAGTACGGAACAGTGGGCGTTTCTTACATACATATTATACACCATGTTTTCTCAAACATGGGTGTGTATTACTCCGCACGAACAAGGTTTACGATAGAGGACACTCACTCGGTATCTTTTTTAACCCTCTGCTATTGTACTCCATAAAAAATTCCCATAGGTAGCAAATTCTAGCATATGCTAGAATTTGCTACCTATGGTAAAACGCGTATAATAATATTCATGCCGTGAAATACCGCTCATAAAAAATAATACCATCCTTAATTAAGGTCTCCCCATAAGTCTTCGGAAATTTTGAGCTGGAATTTTGAGAAAAATTTGAGATATACCGAGGTACATTGAAGATTTTTATCAAAATCCCAGCCAAAATTTACAAGACTTGGTGGGGAGAGATTAGTTAAGGATGGTATAAGTATGAGGAAACAAAAAATATGAAAACTGAAAAAACGACAAAAGGGGTATTGAAGACAAGACGAAGCATTCGTTCAATGGAAAAACTGCGTGTCTCGCCCGCACAGAGTCTGTCGTTCAAAGAACGCGCGGAAGAGTTTCTCAATTCCGGCACCCCCGCATCTTATGCAACATGCGTGGTGCTCGCACTCGTCATCCTCTCGGGAGTGGCGGTGGTCGCGACGGTGGCGCCGGGGCTTTCAATCCTTGCCCGCGGGTATCGCCGGTCAAACGGATACTCCCAAGCTCAATTAAAGGGTGCGATGCAAAACTTAAAAAGAAGCCGATATTTAGAAGAAATAAAGGGGGCTGACGGAAAACCGCGCATTGTATTGACTAAAAAAGGCGAGAAACATTTTCAGAAAATTCTGTTTGAAGACATTCAGTTGCCACATCCGCCCACATGGGACGGAAAGTGGAGATTCGTGCTTTTTGATATCCCCATCAAATACACCAAAGCTCGGGAGGCACTCAGGTGGCGTCTCAAAGCTCTCGGATTTTACCAATATCAAAAAAGTGTATGGGTCTATCCGCATCCATGCGAAAAAGAAATTCTCTATGTTGCCGACTATTTCGGCGTCGGGAAGTTCGTGGAAATTCTTGAGGTGACGCGTCTTTCAAATGATGTGGAAATTAAAAAATATTTTGAGCTGCCGTAATTTCTCTATTTTCCGATATTTCTTCTTGGTAGCAAATTCTAGCATATGCTAGAATTTGCTACCGAAAACTTTTTTTGAGAGAGCGGGGGTGTGTATGACGGTGGGGTAACGCGTCGTGTTACGCACTATACGTTTTAAGATGCTTCTCAACCACCGTGAGCGCCTCTTTCGTATTTTTCGCTTTCAATAAATCCGCGGCGCATTTTTTGTCGCCGAGGACTCCGAGAACCCACTCTGAAAAATCGTTCCGCCCCATTCCGGCGTGGTGAAAAAACTGCTCTTCACTCATGGTACGCAAAGCACCGGCGAGGTCTCGCATACTGGAAAGCGTCGCGCCGTTGTTGACCCAAAAACACATTGCGCCGGATACGACGACGAGCGGTTTCTTTTTCACCGGCTTTTTCACAAGAGCGGGTTTTTTTACTTCTGGTTTTTTTATTGCCATAAAACTATTTTATACTGCCAGTAATCTCCGATAAACCCCCAAACACTTCCCCGCCGCCTCCCGCCACCCGTGCTTCAAAACCTCCCGCCCTCCGTTCTCGCGCAGGTTCTCATGGAGCGGGCGATGGTCGAGCACGGAAATGATTTTGTCTGCCATGTCTTTTGTGTCCCAGAAGTCGGTTTTCAGGCAGTGGGTGATGATTTCAGAAACGCCGGATTGCCGAGAGATGAGGACGGGGGTGCCGTTCGCGAGGGATTCAAGCGGTGTAATCCCAAACGGCTCGGAAACGGAGGGCATGACGTAGAGGTCGGCGGATTGGTAGAGAGCATTCAGTTCGTCCCCGCGCAGGAAGCCGGCGAAGATGACTTTGTCGCCAATGCCTTCGTCCGCGGCTTGGCGGATCATCTGCCGCTCCATGTCGCCCGAGCCGGAAACGAGAAAGAGGGTGTTCGGGCGAAATGTGAGAACTTCCTTTGCGGCTTTAATGAAATAGTCGGGACCTTTTTGAAGAGTGATTCTCCCGACAAACAGCACGATTTTGTTTCCGGCGGCTTTGAGAGAAGAAAGGTGGTCGGGGAGCTTTTTGTATTCTTCCGCGTCAATGCCGTTATGGACGACTTGTATTTTTTCGGGAGAAATTCCGTACTTTTCGACGAGAATGTTTTTGGTGAAGCCGGAGACCGCGATAATCGCGTCCGCTTCCCGAAGTCCCGCCTTTTCGATTTCAAACACTTCGGTATTGATGCCGTTGCCTCCCGTGCGGTCGAACTCGGTGGCGTGGACGTGGACCACAAGCGGTTTTCCCGTCGCGCGTTTGGCTTCGATTCCCGCAAGAAAAGCGAGCCAGTCGTGGGCATGAATAACATCGCAGTTTTCGGAGAGGGCGATAGCTCCGGCTTTTCTCGCGTATCGTCTGACTTCTTCCATAAGAGAGAGTCCGTAGACTTCGTCTTTCAGATTCCGCACCTCGTCGGAGTATCTTTCCGAGGTGAGGTAGGGGTAAAGGAGGGAGTCGATATGGCGGACGGTGATGCTTTTTTCGTTCGCGAAAATAAATTTGGCGTGAGAGGAATTGACGGGGACTTTTTTGGGGAGAACGAAGACAACGTCCGCGGATTCTTTCGCGAGGGCTCTCGTCAGCCCGAAACATGCCGTACCCAAGCCCCCGCTGTTATGCGGGGGGAATTCCCAGCCGAACATGAGGATTTTGGGGTGTTGGGGCATAGCTTCATTCATTATACTCCTCCGCGTATTGACAAACAAGCGCGTTATCCACTTGATGTTTTTACGGTACCTTTTGAAAAGCGCTTGGGTCTTTTGCAACTCCTTCAAGCACGAGCTCTCCCACCGCGCCTTTGTCGATGGCTCGCGAAAGCGCGTGGTCAACGAGCAGGTATTTTCCGGGCGGATAATCCGAGGTGTCAAACTCCGCCATCATGGAACCGCCCGCGGGAACAAGCGTCGTCTGCACATTTCGGAGAGGTGGCGAGATAATCGCTCCCTCGGGGTACAATCGGTCAAAAATACCGCCGATGATATGGAAGTTTGAAGGAACAAACGTTCCGACTCCGAAAAAGATGCGAATCTTATCCCCGACTTTCGCCTTCAAAGCGTTATCTCCGGTTATCCCGCCCATCTTCCCGTTGAAGACCGCGTACTCCGGCTCTTCTTTTTGCAGTTTCTCCAAACTGAATTCCTGATGCCCTTTTTCGAGCGTTTTTCCTTTGGTATATAATTCCCCTTGCATAACATAAAATTCTTTGTCCACTTTCGACAAGCCGTCTTTGGGCTCGACGAGTATCATGCCATACATGCCGTTCGCAATGTGTGTCGGAATGTGTGAGCTCGCGCAATGATACACGAACAGCCCCGGGCGCATCGCCTTGAATTGAAAAGCGGTCGTTTCGTTCGGTTTCGCCTGCATGAGCATCGCTCCGCCGCCGGGACCAAGCACGGCGTGAAGGTCGATAGAGTGCGCTCCATGTCCGGCGGCCGTATGTTCGTTCGCCGTCATACCCGCCATGTGGGGGTCGCTCATATCCATGTGCCCGTCAGTTCCATCACCATGGGCTTCCGCGACGGACATTTGAATCGGGTTGATGGTAAAACTTTTATTCTTGGACGCGGAAGCGGTGTGTTCGTGCGCGTGCGTCAGCCGCACCTCCACCGTATCGCCTTCTTTCACGCGGATGAATGGCCCCGGAACCGTCCCGTTGTATGTCCAGTATTCGTACGTGATGCCGGGCGCAATTTCCGCCACGACTTCTTTTGTCTCTAATTCCACCACCACTTTTTTACCCCCCGGTCTTTGAATGGGCGCGGGGACATCATCCGCTCGCCGCGAAATGTTTTGCGCGGTTACGGCTTTTGCCGGACTAGCAATATATTTTGCTTCACCGCCCAATCGAGACAGTCCGCGAAACAAACCAAATGTTGCTCCTAAAAGAACAACCGCAACGAGCGCAACAATAAAATAATTTTTCATAAAAACAACGTCTCTTTAGTTTTTGTAATGAGACTCCTCGGAGAACGGTCTTCGTATTATACAGTGTACCGCTACTCTTCCTCCTCTTCAAGTATAAAAATGCGATAAATATGGAGCAGCGCAATAAAAGCGCTCAAGATGATGGGACCAAAGAGGATCCCGAAAGACCCAAAGAATGCAATACCTCCCAGAACGGAAAAAAACACAAAAAGCGGGTGAACGGCGATACCTTTGCTGTAAAGTATCGGAGCGAGAATGTTGTCTATAAGTCCAACTAAAAGCGCGCCCCACAAGAGAAGCCCGAACGCCGCCGCATTGCTTCCGATAATCGCCAAATACAAAACGACCGGGATAACAACGGCAGCCGTGCCGATACCCGGAACAAGCGAGCCAATGGCGGCGAAAGAACCCCAGAGTGCCGCATTTGGAACTCCGAAAATAAAAAATCCTATCCCTGCCAAGAAACCCTGGATGAGCGCGATAAAAAGCGTCCCGCGCAATATCGAATTTACGGCCTTTTGCATTTTGCTGAGAATTTCCTTGTCGTACAGATCGTCAAGCGGACTGATTTTTGTAACGGCGGAAACAAACCCTTCGCCGTCTTTCAGGAAAAAGAAAAGCGCGAGAATAAAAATAAATATCTCAAAAACCGCGAAAGCCGTACCGGATACGAGCGGTCCGATGTTTTTCGAAACAAAATCAGTAAAATCGCGGAAGTGCGTTTCAAGCTCGAAAGAAAAGCTCGGATAAATCTGCTGTATCGGTCGTTCAACCGCAAGAGTAAGTTTCGACAAAAAGTCCGTTCCGTTTCCCTGAAGACTCGAATACAGCGACTGTGATTCGATAAAAATCTGCACGCCCAGAAAATAAAGCGGGATGGCGATAAACACGAGGGTAACGACAATAACGAAAGTGGCGCTCATCCTCTTTCTCCCGCGAAAAAGCGCGAGTATTTTTTTGTAAAACGGCAAAAGCAGAACGGCGAAGATGGCGGCGAGAGCGATGACTTGAAAAAAAGGCTGATAGACAAAAAAAGCGAGTGCGGAAACAATGCCGAACAAGATGAAGAAAAAAGATATTTGCAATTTTTTGTCGTCAATCATGCCATATATTATATCATGCGAGAAAGTATTGACAATCTTTTTTTTGGGCGTATGATTTTTCGCAGGCAGGTTCATTTCGCAACGTGCCAGAAGGGCTGTCTCGGGAGACACTACATGAAAGAAGAAGAGAGAAGAAAGTTGTCAAGAAATCCATCTAATGTTCTCGTTGCAAGAACGATTGCCGTTTATGTATGCCGCGACCGGCGATTGGACCCGTTGAAAATGGCATTGCGCAAGATGCTCGGACCGGAAGCGTATTTCTTTCGACCGACGGGAGGGGGCATAGACATGGGAGACCCGTTGTCTTTCCATTGTTTTGCAAGAGAAATAAAAACATTGCAAAGGCTTGAAACGGGACTCATTATTGCTCTGGCGCACAGCGATTGCCATCATTGCAAAGTAAACCGTATCGTTTCGCCGGAAAGCGAAGAAATTGCCGTCCTGAAACATACGATGGCACGCGCGGGGCGAAATATAAAAAATGATTTCCCGACGATGAAAATCATCACCGGAATCATACATACCGAGCAGGCGCTCTCGGGCGACTTGCAATCCATCGAACTTATCGCTCCTTATAACGATTCCTCTTTTTTGTGCGGATGCCGATGCACGGAACATCTCCACACCAACGCTTTTCATGACATAGCGGTATAAAAAATAAACGACGCACCGGATTTTCGGTGCGTTTTTTTTTGCAAAAAAAAAGACGCCCACCCAAGAATAACTTGGCGGGCGCCGAAACAGCAATTTTATAACCACAAGCGAGAAGAAAGTGAATCCGCCGGCTGGCGGATCATTTTCTTCGAGTGCCGTGGTTATAAATGCAAGCGAGGGGCGAAATGGGAGCTTGCTCACATTTTTCCCGAGTGATGCATTTATATGCTTTACATATAATTTCAAGCGAGGGAGAAAGCGGAAGCTTGCTTCCACTTTTCCCGAGCGATGGAATTATATGCTTTGCATATATACTCAAAAACTTTCGCAATTGAGTATATTTACAAAGGAATGATAAGCACTTCCCCGTCTTGTATGTCGCAATACATTCCAAATCTGGAATGACGAGGATACAAGTGTCTTACTTTGCCATGAGGATATACTTTTATCAGAGGCAAGTATATGTGCGTATTGCGCTTGTGCTCCGGAAGCAACTCGGCGTGCACTTCCATGAATGGCGACGAATGATTTTTTTTTGCCTCCGTGGCTATGTGGATTGGCATATCAAGTATTCTTGCCACTTGCAGCCACCGGCTCATATCAACCGGGCAAATTGGTTTTTCCACTCGCAGAAATTTCATCATGTCTTCCGTTTTTCCAAGTTCCGCGAGCACCTCGCGAAATGGTCTGAAGCTTTGATGCCGCCCGTCTATCAAAGCCCGCAACTCCAAAATTCCCTTATATCTTTTTTTTATGCATATTTTAATCATTCTTCATTCTCTCTCTGTGTGGTTGGACAAATTGCTAACATAAAGTATATCACGGTGGATATTGTTTGTCAAGTCAGATAGACTTAAGTTGTCATGAACCGGCGAATCGTGTCCGCCGTGTCGTCTTTTTGCAAGATAACGTTGGTGATGGAAAACGTATCCGCCGCGAAACTTTCGCGAAGCGCGTGCGCGAATTGCGCCGGCGTTTCCACGCGAAATCCCAAACCGCACCCCGCCACTTCGGTGAGTTTTTCAAAATTCCCCGACGGGATGTCAAGGTACGGAACATTTCCCGCAATCGGACGAAGCATCCCCCACCCCTCATTGTTCAGAACGATGATGACTTGCTTTGAGCCGTACTTGCGGAGCGTCAGTATGGAGCCCAGAGACCACATGCCGAACGCACCATCACCAACAATAACAAGCGGGCGTTCTCCGAATGCTTTTTCAAGCCCGATGGCGCCGACGGTTACCCCCATCGCACCGTATGCAGAAGTGTAATATCCTCCGACGGCAACAACGGGAATCGCCATGGCATTTCCAATATCGGCAACGATCGGAGTATCGGGGTAGTCTTGGAGCGTCTGATGAATGATAGGAGAAATATCTGAAATGGCAATCGCGCGGGAATTATCAAGCGGTTCTGAAAAATAGCAATACGTGTCGGTGTTCATCCGATAAGAAAATGAACGCGGGTAAGACGGATCTTTTCTAAACTCTCTCGCCTCAATGAGGTGCTCCAGAAATACGCGAGAAACTTCTCCCGCTTCCATCACAATATCGCCCTCTCCCAATCGCGGCGGTCTCAAGCCGTAAGCCATATCGCAGTCTACAACGCCAACCTTAATAAGGCAGTCCGAATCCTCCACAATCTTTTGAATATCGGGCGGAAAACTCGCCTGTGCCGCATAAGTGCCGATAAAAAACGGGTCATTCGGCGGATACGCCCCGCGACCGTGATACGCGGCGGCGACAGGAATGCCGTACTTTTTTGCAAAGCGCTGAAGCAAGGGAACAAGCCCGAATCTCTCGGCGCGGGTCCCGACCAATATGACCGGGCGGCTCGCGCATTCAATCCGCTCTTTCGCTTTATTCACGTTGTGCGGAAGCAAAGATATTTCGGCGTTCTTTTTTCTTCCCGCGGAGAAGCTCGATTTTTTAATCCGCATATCCCACAAGTCTTTCGGAATGCCGATGTATACCGGACGATGTTCTTCGTGCGCAAGGGTTATGAGCCATGCAATATCTTTCGCGGCAGTGGAAATATCGGTGATGCTTTTTGCATACTCATTTCCCAAAAGCATTTGGAAAATTTCTTCTTGCATGGAGCACGAAGAGGCTTCCGTCTCATGGTGAAGAATATAATCCGCGCCGCGGTCGGCAAGCGCAACTTCCCCGCCGATGATGACGAGCGATGACGCGCCGAGATTTTTTGTCGCATCGCACACGCCGTTTAACATATTCAGGCATCCCACCATGAAGGTGGCGTAACAAGCGGAGAGTTGTTTCCTTCCGATCAGATTCGCCGCCCACGCCGCATCCCCCTCCGCAACCATCGCCATATTCTCCATTCCGTCAAAATCTTGGAGCTCGCGTACAAAGGGAAGGATATAATCGCCGGGGACTCCCGGGATTTCTCGCACCCCGCGCCTATGCAGTTCTTCCAGCAAAAACCGACCTATCGTTATTGTGTTCATCTCTTTCTCCTCATTCACATTTTTTGTGTCAAAAAACAAGCCCCTCAACAAACGAAGCTCGCCTAAAAAGCGAGCTTCGCGAGCTTCCGGGGGCGTATGCCACCATAGTAGGCTATCAAGGCGTTTTGTCAATTTTTAGAAATTGACAGTGAGGGGGCCGAGTCCGGTGATATAGTCGTAATGTTTGCGCGCGCCACAGTAGTAGCCGCAATCGCCGTTTGACCGGTGAAATACGATACGTAAAGGATTCCGAGAACGAGCATTACCACGCTCCAAATTTTCTCACTTCTCCTTTCGCGGTATCGTGCGCGAAGCTCCGGGTATAAATTACTGTGCATAATTTGAGAACTTACTTCGCGCTTTTAAACTTCTCTTCAGCAACTTCGGCGATAGTGAGACCTCTTTTTTTTGCCTTCTTCGAGAGAGCAGTGTGACGCTTCACACTCACCATGACACGCGGGTCCTTGAGGATTTTTATTTCTTTCATTTTTTAATTTCGATTTATTTTTGCCGGTAATTTTCGACCAGCGAGCAAACACAGAAAAAGCCCTATGATTTCTCATAGAGCCTTGTCTTTGTTGACTTATACCCACAAGCGAGAAGAAAGCGAAGGTTCAAAAAGACTTTTGTTCATTTTCTTCGAGTGCCGTGGATATATACCAAAAAGATTTCGCAAACCTGTGGCTTTTTGGTATATTTAATCCTTACGCTCCGTGGCAGTGCTTATATTTTTTCCCACTCCCGCAGTAGCACGGGTCGTTGCGACCGATTTTTTCGCCTTCGGTATTTGTTGCGGTGACTCCTCCGAGCGAGGCGCCGGATTCCAAGACCGCGCGTTCCATCGCGAGTTTAGCTTGTTCCATACGGCGCTCTTCGGCGGCGAGGATGTCGGTGGTAATATTTTTTACAAATGACGTGATATTTTCGCGCCATGCGTCTTCCATTTCACGGAAGAGCTTCAAGCCCTCGCGCTTGTATTCCACGAGCGGGTCGCGCTGGCCGTAGGCGCGGAGGCGGACGGAGTTGCGAAGATAGTCCATCATTTCGAGGTGGTCCATCCAGAGCATGTCGGTCGTCTGAAGCGCAATACGGCGCAGGGCTTCAAGGAAATTCTCCTCGCCCATGCCGTGTTTTTTCTCTTCAAAAATTTTCGCGGAATCTTCACTTCTGTTCGCCAATTCTTCGGAAAGCGCGTGCAAGTATTCTTTGTCTCCGAGAAGCATTTTGCGGCGGCGTTCGTACACAATCTTTCGCTGATGGTTCATCACGTCATCGTACTCAAGCACGTGCTTTCGAGAATCAAAATGAAAACCCTCGATTTTCTCCTGCGCGGATTCGAGCGATTTGGAGATAAGTGAATTTTGGATGGCTTCGTCTTCGGGGATGCCGAAACGCCCCATCATTTTTTTGATGGTGTCCGATGCAAAAACACGCATGAGAGAATCCTCAAGGGAAACGTAAAACTGCGTTTCGCCCGGATCGCCCTGCCTGCCGGAACGTCCGCGGAGCTGGTTGTCGATGCGCCGCGCTTCATGCCGTTCGGTACCGATAACAAAAAGCCCGCCCGCGTTTTTCACGTCTTCGTATTCTTCTTTCGTATGAGGATTGCCGCCGAGCTTGATGTCAACGCCGCGCCCTGCCATATTTGTGGCAATAACCCCGTTTCCTTTCGTCCCCGACTGCGCA
>OBEQ012715516.1_pt1 | contig 14046 bp, 15 predicted proteins | sample 1670901 | NCBI WGS metagenome assembly OBEQ01 (sample SAMEA104232315, study PRJEB22302) | groundwater metagenome | biome: forest; feature: aquifer; material: groundwater | place: USA | collected 2011-08-07 | depth 5.4 m
ACCGCCATCACCGCCTGCTCGACAGGATCGACGACGTCGGTCTCCATCACTTCCGGCGCGGCACCCTCCCACGCGAGATTGACCGACACCACCGGGAAGTCGACGTCCGGCATCTGGCTCACACCCATCCGCTGAAAACTGATGCCGCCGAACACCGACAAGCCGGCCATCAGCATCCACGCGAACACGGGGTTCTTGATCGAGAGATCGGAGAGCGTCATAGGCCTTCTCCGGCGGTCGCGCGCAGCAGCCAGTAGAGCCGCTTGGCGTCGTAGCGCGCGCCGATTTCATCGCGCCGCGCGTCTTCCAACGTGCGCAGCGCGTCGAGCACATCCAAGTTGTTGACGAGGCTCAGGCGATAGTCTTCGACCTGCAAGCGGAAATTCTCTTCGGCGGCTTGCAACGCGTTCGCCAACGCGAGCCGGCGAGCCAGCGCGGACTCGAACCGCGCGTAGGCGTCCAACACCTCGCGCTGCGCGGTCCGCTCGGTTTTCGCGAACAGCAGCTTCGCCTGCCGGGCTTCGGATGCCGCCGTCATCGAGGCTCCCACCGCCTTGCCGCCTTGAAACAACGGGACATCGACGGTGAGCAGCACATCCCAGTCCACGTCGGCCGCCACACCGGTGCGCTTCGTGTAATAGTTGCTTTCGAGGTCGACCGTCGGGAAAAACTGGGCGCGCGCAACGCGCAGCTGATTGCGCGCGACGTTCCAGGCTTCGCGGCTGGCGACCACATCCGGCCGCAACTTCGCCTTTTCCAAATAGACCGCCTCATCGTCCACCGTCAGCGGCGGATTTGGATCGATGATGCCCACGAGCCCGTCCAGCCCCGTGAGGAACTCGAGGAGCTGGCGCGCGATGACCTCGTGGCTGCGCGCGTCTTCGTAGTCGGCCTCCACGCGCCGCAGCTGCGCCTCCGCCGTCTTGACCTCGTTGGGTCGCGACCGGCCGAGCTTCTGCCGCTCGCCGAGTTCGTCGATCCTCACGATCAGCGACGCCCGAATCCCTTCAAGCGTGTGCATCCCCGCCCGCTGCTCGAGCAGCAAGTAAAACGCGTCCGACACGTCGACGAGCAACAAGTCTTCGGCGCGGCGCCGCTCGCTGGCGCGCTGCCGAGTCAACGCCCGCACCCCGGCCATCGCAGAAAATTCTTTGAAGCCGGAAAAAATCGGCTGGCTGAAATGGAAATAGCGCGTCGGGATATGCCGCAGCGTAAACGCCGAGCCGCCCGATCCGTCCTGCCGCTCGTCGGTCAGCTTGAACGACGCCCGCGGCAGCACCGACGCGATCGATTGCACCAGTCGGCCCTTGTTCTCTTCGATGAGCTCGCCCCGGATCGCCAGCTCTTCGCTGCGCCGTTTCGCGAGGTCGTAGCACTCCTGCAGCGTGAGCGGATGGTCCGGCAATGGTGGGGCCGGCGGCGGTGCCGCAGCCAGCGTCCCGACCGACGCACCGACGAGGATGAGCAGCCGAAGCGAACGCGCGCGGCATGTCATGAATTAATTAGCGGCCTCTTTGAGCCGCTGGCGCAGCTTCGTGATGATATTGAGGAACGACTGGAGCTCGTCGGGTTCGAGCGCTTGCAGCACATCTTCCCATCGCCGGCGCAGCACGCTCTGGAATTCGCTGATGAAGGCCGCACCCTTCGGCGTGACTTCAACCATCACCTGGCGCCGGTCGTCGGGATGCGTTGAGCGGCGCACGTAGCCGGCGTCGACGAGCCGGTCCACGATCCGTGTGGCCGTCGGCATCGAGACATGCAGCCCCCGCGCGAGCACGCCCATGCAGGAACAGTCTCTTCCGCGGATCGCGAGCAGCACGAGCAGTTGAGTCTGGGTGACTTTCCGACCGATGAAGAAGTCGAGCTGCATGCCGCGGATGATGCTGGGCATAAGCTCGGCGAAGGCGAGGCTGACGCGTTGTCGTGTCGGTGAGCGGGACATTGTTTGCCTATAGCTAAATATTAGCTTGATGCAAATATTTCTGTCAAGGTCGGGGGATAAAATGCTGCGCGAGGTTGATGGACTCGCCCCTGACGGGCGTCAGGGTTTGTCGAGGAGCTGTTCGAGCTTCGCCGTGTCGGTCACGGGCAAATTGCAGACGTGGTTCTCGCAGACGTAAGCGGTCGGCAGGCCTCGGAGCGGCAGTTGGTTGGCGGTAAACGGTGCCAGGCGCTCGATGGCGCGCCCCGCTTCCCCGGGAGCGTGCAGGACGATGACGGACCGCGGCATGAAGCGGCGGTTCACCGCGCGAAGCATCGCGCGCGTCTCGGCCGCCGCCGGGTCGCCGGCGATGACGATCTCGCGCGACGGCCCGAGCCATTCGTCGACGGCGATGAGGAACTGCGGAAACGCGTGCGGCATGTGGTTCGCGAGCCCCGAGAAGACCTCGAGCTGCCGCTGCGCGTATTGCTTGAGCTCGGCGTCCGTCGTCAGCTCCGCCAGCCGCACGAGCACCAGCGTAGCGACCGAGTTGCCCGACGGCAGCGCGCCGTCGTAGAGCTCCTTTGTCTTGGCGATGAGCGCTTCGTTGCGCCGGCCGCTCAAGAGAAAGCCGCCCGCCGGCTGGTCCCAGAACTGCGCGACCATCTCGCGCGCCAAGCGGACCGATTGCTCGAGCCATTGCGGGTCGAGCGTGGCCTCGTACAACTCGAGCAGCCCCCACGACAAGAACGCATAGTCATCGAGGAAGCCCGGGATGTCCGCCTGGCCGTCGCGATATCGATGCAACAGGTGACCGTCGCGCTGCATGTTGTCGAGCACGAATCGCGCCGCCGATTCCGCGGCCCGCGCGTACGCCGGATCATCGAGCGCTCGCGCCCCGTATGCCAGCGCGCCGATCATCAAGCCGTTCCAATCCGCGAGGATTTTGTCGTCGCGATGCGGGCGCGCCCGGCGGCTTCGCGCGGCCAGCAGTTTCGTTCGCGCGGCGTCGAGACGCCGGCGCGTCGCGTCATCGGTGGCGATCTTATCAATCGGCTTGGGCAAGTGCAGAATGCTCGTGCCGTGCTCGAAATTCCCCGAGTCGGTGACGCCGTACGCTTGCATGAACAGGCCCGCGTCGTCGCCGAGCACTTCGCGCAATTGGGAAGGCGTCCACACGTAGAACTCGCCCTCTTTGCCGACCTCGCCGGCGTCCTCGGCGCTGTAGAATCCGCCGTCGGCGTCACGCAGGTCGCGCAGCACGTAGTCGAAGATGCCGCGGACGACGTCGGCGTGCCGCGCATGATCCGTGGCCTGGAACGCTTCGAGATACGCGCGGGCCGCGAGGGCTTGATCGTAGAGCATCTTCTCAAAGTGCGGCACCAGCCATTGCGCATCGGTGGAATAGCGATGGAACCCGCCGCCAAGCTGGTCGTAGACGCCGCCGCGCGCCATCGCATCCAACGTGTGCTCGACCATCGCGAGCAGTTGCGCGTCGTGCGTGCGCGACCACACGCGCAGCAGCAGCGAGAGCGCGTGCGCCCGCGGAAATTTCGGCGCGTCGCCGAAGCCACCGTTGATCGCGTCGTACTGGCTCGCGGTCTGCTGCCCCGCTTGCTCGAGCAGCGACACCGTCAGCGACGATGGCTCACTCGCCTTCGCGCCGGCCTGCAGCGCCTCGGTCAGCGACTGGCCCGACTCCAGCAGCGTTTCTCGGCGCGTGCGCCAGGCGTTTTCGATGGACTGCAACACGCTGCTCAGCCCCGGCCGTCCCCAGCGGTCCTCCGGCGGAAAGTACGTCCCGCCCCAAAACGGTTTGCCGTCTGGCGTCAGAAACACGGTCATCGGCCAGCCGCCCTGGCCCGCGATCGCCTGCACCGCCGTCATGTAAATGGCATCAATGTCGGGCCGCTCCTCGCGATCGACCTTGATCGGCACAAATGACGCGTTGATGAGCCGTGCTATCTCGTCGCTCTCGAATGATTCCTTCTCCATCACGTGGCACCAGTAGCATGTCGAATATCCGACGGAGAGGAAGATCGGCTTGTCTTCGCGCTTGGCTTTGTCGAACGCCTCCGCGCCCCACGGGTACCAATCGACGGGATTGTGGGCGTGCTGGAGTAGATAGGGACTCTTCTCGCGGGCCAATCGATTCGAATGGCGCGCCAGCGATGGATCGACTGCGGGCTTGGAAACTTTTTCAGACGACATCGGTCGACAACCACCAGTTGTAATTACTACGAACGCGAGCCCCGCGACGCGCCAACTCACGCGCGGCATACAAAACCATTCCACACCGTGAAGCCGAACACCGCGATCGTGACGAATACGAACAGACATCTCCAGAACAGTTCCCAATCAGGCAGACGCTTGACTCCCAAACACCACGCCAGCGCGATCGCAAGATTGGGCGCGATAATCGTATAGATAAATGGCCGCCCCACGCAGTGTTGGTCTTGCAGCCACACACGACCAAAGTTCGCCTGCAGGAAGGCGGCCGCGCACAATAAACCGATGAGATGATCGACGTTGATGTTGATGGCACGGACATTATAGGGCATTGGTTCCGAACGTGCCGCGCCCCCATTGCCGGCTTGCGCAGCCGCTTGCAGCTGTGCTAGAGTACCCGACGACGGACGTGCCATGCGAACACGACGAGTCGTCACCTTCCTTGCTTGTCTCTTGCTGATCGGCACATCCGCCGAGGCTGCCACACAACTGCAATCCGACAATGCATTGCACAAGTTCACCCGCGGCGGGGTCAACGTCATCACCGGTTGGGTCGAGGTGCCGAAGCAGATCCGCGAGACGTCTCGCCTGCAAGGCGCCGGGTCCGGCTGGACGTGGGGCGTGTTGCGCGGCCTCGGGCACGGCTTCGTCCGCACGGCCGCGGACTTCTACGAGATCGTCACGTTTCCCTTCCCGGCCCCGACAAACTACGCGCCGGTGATCCAACCGGAATTTGTCTTCGACAGCGACGTGTAGCGGCTCATGACGCAATCGCGACCCCGACGCATTTCGAGCCTCCACACATCCCGCGCTGTCGAGCATGCGTATCGACTGAGCTTGTTCGCACTCATGGCCGGCGTGAGCGCCTCGTGCGCGAATATTCCCACTGCCGGCGGCCACGCAGCATCTCGATCCTCCGCACAGACTCCGCCGAGCTCAGTGGCGAGCGCGGTGGCACTCAACCCTGACCAACTCTCGCCCGAGCACGTGCAGCTGCTGCAAAGCACGATGGCGCATTTGCTGCCGCTCATTACCGCGAAGAAGCAAAACGGCGCCGCGAATATTTTGACGTGGGATGAGCTGTACCAGCCGGTGCCGCCCGAAGAGCGCGCATTCCTCGACGCGTTTCGCGCGCTGAAGGCCGACGCGCTCGGCTCGACGAGCCACTACTACGGCGAAGTGCCCAGCGCCGGTGAGCTGGTCCCCGTCGGCCCCGAGCAAGTCACGAAGGACGGCGCGCCGCAGACGCTCGACCCGCAGTTCCTGCCGAAGACCGTCGACGACGCGTACCAAGCGATGATGGAAGTCATGCAGCAGGATTTGGGCAAGCGGCTCTACGTCGAGTCCGGCTACCGCTCGCCGGCGTATCAGCTCTACCTCTTCCTCTATTACATGCCCAAGCACGGCCACTCGATCCGCGAGACGAACCGCTACGTCGCGCTGCCCGGCTACAGCGAGCACGGCTATCCGCCGCGCCAGGCCATCGACTTCATCAACCAGGACGACATCAGCGGCGAGGACCATCCGGAAGAATTCGAAAACCTGCCCGAGTACAAGTGGCTGACCGAACACGCGCCGTGGTTCGGCTTCCACCTGTCGTACCCGCGCGGCAACGCATCGAACACGGCCTTCGAGCCGTGGCACTGGCATTATGAAGCGCCGCCAGAAGAGAACGCCGAGGCGAACCGTTGATGCCGCTCGTGGCGGGCTGTCGCGACCGCGCGGTTGACCGCCGAAGAGATCGTCGCTAAATGCGCCGTCCCGAGCCGCACACCACACTCGTCCGCTCGCTCGGTCTCGCCGACTCCACCTTGCTCGTCATCGGTTGCATCGTCGGTGTCGGCATCTTCCGCACGGCCAGCTCGATCGCCGGCCACCTTCCGTCTCCTCCGCTCATCCTGGCACTGTGGCTCGCCGGCGGCATCGTGTCGCTCTTCGGTGCCTTGTGCTACGCCGAGCTCGCGGCCATGTTTCCCAAGAGCGGCGGCGACTACATCTACATCACGCGCCCCTACGGCCGATTTTGGGGATTTCTATTCGGCTGGACGAAGCTGTTCGTCGAGCGGACTGGGACGATTGCGATCCTCGGCTTCGTGTTCGCCGAGTACCTGGCGCGCGTGCTCGGCAGCGGCAACGGGTCGATCCGCTGGATGGCGTCGTGCGGGGTGATCTTGCTCACGGCGATCAACGTGTTCGGGATCCGCTGGGGCAAGTACGTGCAGAATTCGCTGACGGTGCTGAAGATCGCCGCACTGTGCAGCATCGTCGGCGTCGGGCTGCTGGCGGCGCAAGGGCAAGGATCGCTCGCACCGGCAGCGGTCGCACCGACGGGGCTGACATTGTGGCAGGCGATGGGTGTCGCGTTCGTCTCCGTGCTGTGGACGTACGGCGGATGGACCGAGGCCGCGTACGTCGCGGAGGAAGTGAAAGATTCGCAGCGCACCGTGCCGCGCGCGATCGTCACCGGCGTGTTGCTCACGACGGTGATCTATACGCTCGTGAACGCGGTCTACTTGCTGTACATCCCGATCAGCCAAATGCCGTCGACGCCGCTCGTAGCCGCGGCCACGATGGAACGCGCGATCGGACACGCAGGCGCGATTTTCATCGGGTGGATGGTCGCCTGCTCCGCCTTCGGCGCGCTCAACGGCTACATCCTCACCGGCGGCCGCATCCTCTACGCGCTCGGGCAAGACCACCCGCTCTTCAACCGGCTCGCGACGATCAGCCCGCGGTTCCGCACGCCCGCCGCGGCACTCTGGCTCAACGCCGCGGTCGCGATTCTCCTGATCCACACCAAGACCTTCGACCAGATCATGACGTACTCGACCGTCGTGATCCAAGTCTTCTTCACGATGGCCGTCATCGCCGTGCTGGTGCTGCGCCGCACGCAGCCCGACGCGCCGCGACCGTATCGCGTGTGGGGCTACCCATTCGTCCCGATCGTCTTCATCCTCGTCATGGTCGGCTTCGTGCTCAACATCACGATCAAGGAGCCGACCGAGGCGCTGTTCGGGTTTGGTTTGATGGCGCTCGGGTTCCCACTCTACATTTTGTCGGAGGCGACTCGCGGCGGCACCGGCGACGGGCCGCGCGATCTCGTCGCAGCGACGGAGCCGGAGCTCGCACCAATGGGATCGCCGGGTTCGAATGGCCATTCATGACTCGGGCGCACCCTGCCCTGGTGATCCACGGTGGGACCGGGCCACGGCCGTCCGGCGAGCGGATCGAGCGCGTGCGCGCAAGCCTTCGGGCCATTGCTGATCGCGCGTACGATTTTCTCTCCGCTCACTCAGCATTGGAAACCACGATCTTCGCTGTGCAAATGCTCGAAGACGATCCGCTCTACAACGCCGGCACCGGCTCGATGCTGCAGGCCGACGGCCGGGCGCGGATGAGTGCCTCAGTGATGGACGGCGCGCGCGGCGCGTTCGCGGCAGTCATCAACGTCGAGCGCGTGCGCAACCCGGTCTTGGTGGCGGCGACGCTGCTCGATGAACCCGATCGCGTGCTTGCGGGGCCGCAGGCGGTAGCATTCGCTCGCTCGCAAGGGTTCGGCCCGTGGAATCCGATCACGACCGAGCGCCGGACGCAATGGCGCAAGCGGCAGGACCATCGCCACGGCACCGTCGGCGCGGTGGCACTCGACCGCCGGGGTCGGCTCGCGGCGGCGACGTCGACGGGCGGGCGAGGATTCGAGCGGCCCGGCCGTGTGAGCGACAGCGCCATGCCCGTCGGCAACTATGCGTCGGCGACGTGCGCGGTGTCGTGCACGGGTTTTGGCGAGCACATCCTCGACGAGGCGCTGGCCGTCCGTATCGTCCAGCGCACGACCGATGGCGCGTCGCTGCCGGCGGTCGTCTCCAAAACATTTCGCGAGCTGAAGACGCGCAAGCGCGAAGCCGGCGCCATCGCGCTGGATCGCCGCGGCCGAGCAGCATGGTCGACGACGCTGCCGATCCTCTACGCCGCGATGCGCACGCGCACCGATCGCCGCGAATCGTTCTAGGTTTCGCATGGACTCTCAACTGATCTCGTTGCTTCAGACCTTCGCATGAGCCTCTTCGCCGTCGCGCTCGCGGCGTGCGCGCTGCTCGCCGCGGGCTACGCGATCTACGGCCGGCTGCTCGCCCGCCTCTTCCAGCTCTCGCCCACGCGCACGACGCCGGCGACGGAACTCTGCGACGGCGTCGACTACGTCCCCGCGAAAAGCCCGTTTCTCCTCGGCCAACATTTCTCCGCGATCGCCGCGGCCGGCCCGATCGTCGGCCCCATCCTCGCCGGCGTCTGGTTCGGCTGGTTGCCGGCGCTGCTGTGGATCGTTTTCGGTGCCATCTTCCTCGGCGCGGTGCACGATTTCGCCAGTCTCATCGGCTCCGTCCGCCACCAAGCGAAGTCGATCGTCGAAATCGTCCGCGAGTACCTCGGCCCCAAGGCCCACATCCTCTTCATGAGCTTCGTGTGGCTGTCGCTCATCTACGTCATCATCGCCTTCACCGACCTGACTAGCTCGTCGTTCGTCGAGCCGACGTATGGCGGCGGGGTCGCGAGCTCGTCGGCGTGGTACCTCGCGATCGGGGTGGCGATGGGCGTATGCCTCGACAAATTCAAGATGCCGCTGTGGCTGGCGACCGCGATCTTCATGCCGCTGGTGGGCATCGTGATCTGGTTCGGCCGCTTCATGCCGCTCGCGGTGCCCGCACTCGGCTCGCTGCGGCCGCAGCAAGTGTGGAACATCGTGATCCTCGCGTACTGCTTCGCGGCGTCGGTGCTGCCCATGTGGCTGCTGCTGCAGCCGCGCGGATATCTCGGCGGGTTTTTCTTGTACGTGACACTGGCGGCGGGCGTGCTCGGCTTGTTGCTCGGCGGCGACCGCGTGCAGTACCCCGCGTTCATCGGCTGGCGCAACGCGCAAGGCATGCCGCTGGTGCCGATGCTCTTCGTCACCGTCGCGTGCGGTGCCTGCTCGGGCTTCCACGGCATCGTCAGCTCGGGCACGACGTCGAAGCAAATCAGCCGCGAGCCGGACTGCCGACTGGTCGGCTACGGCGGCATGCTGCTCGAAGGCCTCGTCGCCGTCGTGGCACTCGCGACACTGATGCTGCTGGCACCCAGCGACCCGTCGGTCCAATTGTCGCCCGACCGCATCTACGCCAACGGCCTGAGCCATTTCGTCGAGCGGTTCGGGGTCAATCGCGACTTCGCGCGCTCGTTCGCGCTGCTCGCGTTTGCGACGTTCATCTACGACACGCTCGACGTCGCGACCCGGCTCGGGCGCTACATCTTCGAAGAGTTGAGCGGATGGAAAGGTTGGGTGGGGCGGATCGGTGCCACGGTCGCGACGCTGGCGCTGCCCACGATCTGTGTGAGCATGACGGTGAAGGATGCGGCCGGCCAGGTGGTGCCGGCGTGGAAAGTATTCTGGACGGTCTTCGGCACGTCGAACCAACTGCTCGCAGCACTCACGCTGCTGACGCTGACCGTATGGCTCAAGCGCACCAACCGGCCGTGGCTGATCGCCGCCGTACCCGCGGCATTCATGCTCACGATGACGCTGTGGTCGCTCGGGCTGATGGTCCAGCCGTGGATCGCGACGCTGCTCGCCGGTCAGAGGCCGACCGATTGGATCCCGCTGGTCGGCCTGGTGCTGATGGCGCTGGCGCTGCTGGTGGTCATCGAGGCGGGATTGGCGATTCGGAAACTTCCGCCAGGACGAACGGCGAGCGACTGAGTATCGTCGATTGAAGGTGACGATCGACGATCGCGCGGCGAACAGACGCCCGGCACCGCCGGTTCGGTCAGGCGCGAGACAATCGCCGTGCCGTCGCCGGCCGTGGGCCCGTCGAGTCCGGATCGCCAGGAGTTGGCATGACTTCGGGAGCGGTCATGGTCGATGGCGACACCGCACCGTTGATGAGTCGGCACGAAACATCGCTACAGCAATGGAGAAATGGAGCCCATGCGCCACTTGAAGATCGTCCACGTGATCATGGTGTTCGGCACCGCGCTCTTCGCCGGCCTGCTCTACGCCTTTGAGCAAGGCGTGGTACCTGCCATGCAGCCGATGGACGGCCCGTCGTACGTCGCGCTGCAGCAACGGCTGATCCGCGCCCTCGACCACGGCCCAACCGGCGTCATCGCGGTCGCCACGCTATCAATGCTCCTGCCCTTGTACCCGCTCATCCGCTTGTGGAAATTTCGCCGGACGGCGTACTGGCGATGGACCTTCATCGGCTGGGTGTTGTTCTGCTTCGGAGTCAGCATCTTCACCATTGCGCTGAATGTGCCGATCAACATGGCCTTCGTGGCAATGGATGCGGCTCGTCCCGCAGCGAATTGGAGCGCGCTGCGCGATCAGTGGAACGCGCTCAACTGCATCCGCACGCCGCTGAATTACCTGAGCTTGCTCGCGTACCTGATCGCGTCGCTCAAGCCGTTCCCCGGAACGACCGAGGACTGCTCGAGCCGTTGATCGATCACCGGCCGGCGCGGTCGGTGGGCGGATCTCGACGCGCGGCAACCGGAGCGACGTCTCTGGTGATGTCCTCGACGATCCGCTCCACGTCCTCGATGCCGACCCCGTAGTACCACGCGTAGTCCGGAAACACCATCACGCTCGGCCCTTTCTCGCACACGTCGTGGCAACCGGACTTGCTCACCCGCACGCGCCCCGCCAGACCGAGCGATTTGATCCGCGCCTTCAGCGCCGCCGCGATCGCCTCGCTGCCCCGCGCCGCGCAACACGCCTCGCCCGCCGCCCGCTGGTTGATGCACACAAAGACGATCTTCTGAAACGGCACGCGCGCTCGCTCCATCACACGGCCTCGTGCGGCAACGCGCGCATCTACACGTGCAGCCCGACCGCCCGCAGCTCGTGCTCGAGCACCAAGCCGTCGGCCAAATGAATCCCGGTCAGCCCCACGCGCCGCCCGGCGTCGACGAACTCTTTGACATCGTCGATGTACACCGCCGCTTGCGGCCGCACGTTCGCGCGCTCGAGCACCAGCTCGTAGATTTGCGGCTCGGGCTTTCGGAAGCCGACCTCCCACGACGCGACCCAATGGTGGATGCGCTCGAACACCGGCCAGCTCCGGCGGATGTGGGCGTCGTGCAGCGCGTTGGTGTTGCTCAGCACCGCGAGCGTGTAGTGGCTGCGCAGCCGCTCGAGCAGCGACGTCAGCTGCGGGTTGTAGCTGAGGATGCCGTTCCACGCTTGCGCGAACTGGTCAAAATCCCACGGCAGCCCGAGCCGCCGCTTGACGTCGGCGAACACTTCGGACGGTGTCATGCGACCGAGCTCGAACTGCTCGACGAGCTTCGGGTCGTTGGCGACCGCTTCGACTTCCTGCCGCGACCGCCCGGATGCCTTCACGACCTGTTCGATGAGCCGCTCGGGATGGCGCTCGATCAACACGCCGCCCAAATCAAAGATGATCAACTGATGTGCCATGGATGAACCTCGCGAGGACGAGCTAGGGTTTCGCCGGGACGTCGCGCGTGAACGGGGCGTCGTCCTTCATGTACACCGTTTGGCACGGGAACGGAATCGTGATGCCTTCCCGCCGGTAGCGCGCGTGCAGCCGCTTGATGAACTCGTGCTTGATCGTGTACTGGTCGACGAACTCTTTCGCCCGCAGCACGACCGTACAATTGACGCTTGATTCCGCGAACGTATGGTAGCGGACCATCGGCTCGAACGTCGGCACGCCTCCGGCCACCTCGCGCATCACCTCGCGCGCCACATCGACGGTCACGTGCTCCACGCGCTCGAGGTCGCTGTCGTAATCTACGCCGACCTCGACGGTGACCGCCAGCTCCTTGTCCGGCAGGTAGTAGTTGACGATGATCGACTGCGCCAGCTTCGCGTTGGCGACGATCACGATGTTGTTGGGCAGCATACGGATCTTCGTCGAGCGCCAGCCGATGTCGGTGACGTAACCCTCTTGTCCGCCGTCGAGCTTGATGTAGTCGCCGACCTGGATGTGGTGGCTCAACATCAGATGGAGGCCGGCGAACAGGTTCGCGAGCGTCTCTTGCAGGCCGAGCGCCACGGCCAGCGAACCGACGCCAAGTGCCGCCAACAAGCTGCCGATGCGCACGCCGAAACTGTCGAGAATGACCAGGCCAGCCAGCGAAAGGATGACGAACCTGGCCAGGTTCTGCGTGAGACTTGTCGTCGGCAGCGCCAGCTGCCAGCGCGCAGCGTAGCGCGTGATCAGCTCGGAGACGACCCCCGATGCGACCCACGCGGCGGAGAGGATCCACAACGCTTGCAGCACGTGGCCGCTGACCTCGCCGGCGTGCGGCGGCAGCTTCGAGAAAACGACGGCGAGGTAGATGCCAACCATCAGCGCCCAAACCACGACCGGGCCGCGGACCGCTTTGAGGATCAGGTCGTCGAGGTCCCACTCGGTCTGTCGCGCCACGCGGAACAGCCGCGGCAGCGCGAAGCTGCGCAGCCAGATGCCGATCAGCAGGCTGACGGCGACGATCGAGGCGGGAATGATCCAGTGGAAATAGTGGATGAGAAAGTCTTCCATCACGCGCGCATTCTAACCATGTTCCGAAGCCGTGGCAACCGCGTCGAGGATGGCCGGCGGTCCGCCACGAACGATGATTTAGACACGTGGCCTCGTCGGTGCGCGCATCCGAGCGCGCGCGATGAGCACCACGCCGACCAGCTGCGACCGATCGATGGGACCGTAGCGGCGCGAATCAACACTGTAGAGCCGATTGTCGCCGGCGACGAAGTATTGACCGACGGATAAGCGCACGCCGGTCTCGTCATCGCCCGGCGCACCGGCCGCGATGGTCGCGTACGGCTCGTCGAGCGCGCGGCCGTCGACGCGCACGCGGCCGCCTTGCCATCGAATCTCATCACCTGGCAGGCCCACGATCCGTTTCACGTCGAGGCGCGCATGGTCTTGCGTGTCCGCCACGCGCACGACCACCAGCTCCCCGCGTCGCGGCGACCGACACCACAACGGCCAGCCCGAAACCCACACGGGCTGGCCGTCGGCCAACGTCGGCTCCATGCTGCGCCCGACCACGCGCGCCCGCATCATGGGCCGCAACTTGTACCACCACGCCGGTCTCATAGCGCTACCGGCGTCACAATACTCTGGCTTACTTCGCGGCCCCGACGGGTGCGGCCGCGACCGGCACGACCACTTCGCCGCCGGACTTCTGCATCGACGGCTGGCGCTTGACCTCAGCACCCTTGGACTTCCAGAAGATCTCGGCGATCTTCTGCACCTTCGCGAGCAAGTCTTGCGCGGCTTGCAGGTCGATGTTCTGGCGCGTCTTCGAGGCGACCTTCATCGCGTCCCAGAACAGCCCATGCAGCTCGGGGAACTTTTGCAGATGCTCGGCCGTGAAGTAGTCGCCCCAGAGCACGCGCAGCTCGTGCTTGCAGATCTCGCCGTGCTCTTCCTTGACCTTCGTGTAGCGCGCGAGCTTGTGCACGTACGCGTCGCGCTCTTCCGGTGTTGTCGAAGCACCGGGCTTCGGCGCTTCAGCGATCAACTGGTTCATGCGGATGACGCTCAGTGCGGCGATCTGTGCCGCGTGCGGATCGTAGATGCCGCATGGGATGTCGCAGTGCGCGTGGACCTGCATGGGAGCGAGCCATGCGCGGAGTTGTCGGGTCACATCAGCCAACGTGTGCATCGCGTGCCTCCTTCTGCTTGTGCCATTCTCGACGAGCGTTGACACACGCCCGCCGTCAAACCTGTTCCTCATCGAGCGGCTGCCGTCCGGCAAAGCCGCTCTCGAGCGAATGCCAAAATCGAATGCGTTCTTCCCCTAATTTCCAGCATAGCAGGATCGGCTCCCCCTCGCGCCCCCCTTGGGAGGCGGCCAAACCGGTGTCGGGGGCTTTGTGCCGGCCGCCGCGC
>OBEQ010993753.1_pt1 | contig 14045 bp, 12 predicted proteins | sample 1670901 | NCBI WGS metagenome assembly OBEQ01 (sample SAMEA104232315, study PRJEB22302) | groundwater metagenome | biome: forest; feature: aquifer; material: groundwater | place: USA | collected 2011-08-07 | depth 5.4 m
CGGAGACGCCCGGATGTCGCTCTGGGCAGGCATTGCGCAACAGGTGAGCGCCGAGACCGGCCGGCGGTTTGAAATGGCCGGATATGAGTCGGCCGGCGGCGGCTGTATCAATCGCACCGCCGTGCTGCACGGAAAGGACGGTCGCGACTATTTCGTCAAACTCAACCAGGCCACGCGGCTTCCCATGTTTGAGGCCGAGGCCGAAGGGTTGCGCGAACTCGGACGCGCCGGCGCACTGAGAGTCCCCGAGCCCGTTTGCACCGGCATCACGGACGAACAGGCGTTTCTGGTACTGGAACGCCTGAAACTGGGGCGCGCTACGACCGCCACCGACGAAGCGCTCGGACACCAACTCGCCAACCTGCATCGAATGACACGACCCCGCTTCGGCTGGCATCGCGACAACACCATCGGCTCAACGCCGCAACCCAACCCCTGGTGCGACGACTGGACCGAGTTTTACCGTGAACGACGGCTCCGATTTCAGCTCGGCCTCGCCACGACCAATGCGGCGAAATCGATGCAGGCGTTAGGCACACGGCTACTCGAACAACTGCCCGTTCTCTTCAGCGGCCATCGGCCCGCCGCCTCATTGCTGCACGGGGATCTCTGGGGCGGCAACACCGCGGCCGCGCGCACCGGCGAACCCGTGATCTTCGATCCGGCCGTGTACTTCGGCGATCGCGAAGCCGATCTCGCGATGACAGAACTTTTCGGCGGCTTCTCGCCGCACTTCTACAGCGCCTATCGCGAGGCTTGGCCGCTCGATGCGGGATATTCGGTGCGCAAGACGGTCTACAACCTTTACCACGTATTGAACCACTACCACCTTTTTGGCGGCGGTTACGGCGCGCAGGCCGAACGCATGATGCAGCAACTCCTGAGCGAGACACGTTAAGGTTTTTCTTATCGGCTAAAGCGCTAGGCTGACGGAAACGATTTCAAATGAGCGAACGCAAAGACTTTTCGAATCGCGTGGTCGTGATTACCGGCGGCTCGCGCGGGATTGGCTACGCCGCCGCCCAAGCCTTTCTCACACACGGCGCGAAAGTGGCGTTCTGCGCCACCGATGCCGCACGTCTTCAACAGGCCGCCGGCGCCCTGCGCGAACTGGGTACGGTAGAAGCGATGGTGGCAGACGTGCGCGACTACGCCCAGAGCACCCGCTTTGTCGACCATGTGCTGCAGCGCTTTAAAAAGATAGACGTGCTCGTGAACAACGCCGGTCGCGTCTGGTCCGGCGACTTCGCCACTCAATCGCAGTCAACGATCGATGACGTGTTAGAGGCAAACCTCAAAGGCACGCTCTATCTCACCCGCCTCGTGCTGCCTGATATGCTGGCGCGTCGTGACGGAGTAATTGTGAACGTCGCCTCGGGCGCCGGGCTCAGCGGCATTCCCGGCATCGCCGCCTATTGCGCCACCAAGTACGGCGTCATTGGTTTCACCGAAGCGCTGGCGCAGGAAGTGGCGGATCAAGGTGTACGCGTTCACGTCGTGTGCCCGGGACGGGTCGCGACCGACATGCAGGTGCAGTATTCCGGTAACCGCATCGGCATGCCGCCCGAACGCGTCGCCGATGCCATCCTCAAGCTCGCCGGCGCGCAGCCACCCGTTCGAAGTGGGGAATATCTGGTGGTGGGTTGATGACGAACCGCTGCTTCGAGCGGTCCGCATTACCATTTTCTAGTTCGCGCCCTCACCCGCGGCAAAGCCGATGACGGTGGAGCGAAGCTCTTTTTTCAGGGCGGCGTCGGCTTGCGACAACGCGCGCTGGATGGCGCCCTCGTGTGTCAGTGCGGAGGATTTGAGCGGCCAGCGCTTGCTGCCGCGCACGCGGTTGGTGGCCGCTTCGATGAGTTTTACTTCCAGCGTGCCGCGCTGCCAGTACCAGCCGTCACGGCGGCCGAGGTCTTCGAGGGCGAGGCTGCCTTCGAGCATGAATTCAGGTTTGTCGCTGGTGTCGGCGAGCAAGCCGGCGCTGGCGAGGGCGCCCTTCACAATCGCCTCGAGGCCGGGCGTGGCGTCGGGCGTGACGCCCGGAGCGAGCTTGACGCGCTTGAGCAGTGCATCGAGGTCGGCGCGCAATTTATCGAGGTTCACGGACGTTTCGCTGCCGACGCCGGCGGGGTCCACCACGCGCAACGTTTTTTGCAGCGCGGCGCGATCGCTTTGTAAGGATACCGCCTGTGCCGCGGCGGCGATTTTGAGCAACAGGTCTTGTGCGTCGCGTGCACGATCGAGCTGCTGACGTGTGGCATCGTCCAGACGTCCGATTTCCTGGCGCAGCGTGGTGCCAGCCTTCAGGCGCGGCAATACCGCGAGCACATGGTAGGTCTTCGACGTGGGATCTTTCCAGGTCTCGGCGATTTCGATTCCTTCCACGACACGCTCCGTGCGCGCCGTGATGCGCCGCGAGCTGCTGCCTTCGTACTGACCGCTGCGGAAGGCCTGCACGTCTTCCGATTCGACGGCGACGCTCACCTCAAACGTTTTCGCCAGATCGGCGCGCGCGCGATCGCGCGCTTCTTCGCCGCTGTCGGCTTGACCGCGTCCGATCAGATACTGGCTGGAGGAATACCGTGACGGCGCGCCGCTGATCCAGTCCGGCGTTCCGCCGATCGAGGCGCAACCGGTCAGCAACGAAATGCTTAACGCAAAAACAGTGACGAGATGCTTCATGGTTATCTCCCAGTCCCGGAGGCGAGTGAAGTGGCGTAAGAGGCAGTCCAATGCCGCGAAAGATATGTCTTGCGGCCCGGGCGAACGACGATGTCCTGCAACTCGAAACTCTTGACCGCTTGAGCGCCGGAACCCATCAGTTCAACTTTAATCCGGTACGTACCGGGCGGCAAGGCAAGGCGGGCGACTTGAATGTCGCGCGGCAACGTGGCCCAGCTGCGCGTGTCGGCACGCTCGGTCAACACGCCGGCGACTTCAACGGCAAGGCCGGCGAATGCGGCGCCCAAGGAGTCGCCACCGTTTTTTTTATGCGCGGCGTCGCGCGCCGCTTTGCTGGCCACGCCTTTCACCACCGCGCGGGCGAGTGCGCGCGCGGTAATAGCGGGCATCTTGTCCTGCAGCGCGCGCTGCGAAATTGCCTGAACGTCCTCGAACACTTCGGTGCGCGCCTCGCGCTCGGCCGCCACGATACGTGCGGCACCGCTAACGGACGAACGCGACTCATAAAAGGGAAGCGAGATACGAATAAGGTGACCCGAGCCAGGATCGAGCACAGCGGTGGAGCGCTCGCGCTTCAACGGCGCGAGCCCATTGTGCAGAAACAACACCAGCTCGCCCTGCTCGCGCCAATCGCTGAGCTTGGTCCATTGCTCGATGCCGAATTCCTTCTGATAGCGGCGCTGTTCGTCGGCTAATCCGAGGTGTCCGGTCAGCCGCAACAAGTCGTGTTTTAATGACTGCGGCACCGTGGCGCCATACAGTTTCTGATACTTCTGATACGCCTCGTAGCTCTTGCGATAGGCGATCATCGCATCGCTCCACTCGCCCAGGTCTTCGAAGATCATGCCCGTGAGGTAGCGCGCGAAGGCATCGTCGGTGTAACGACTTTCCTTGGTACGTTCGGCTTGGGCGCGCAGCGTGACATCCACCTGCAGCGCCTCGACGCGCGCATTGTCGAGATCGCCGAGCGCAATGTAATTGAGGGCCTCGTAAAGATGGACCAGCACTTGTTCGTGCTCTTCGCCGGCGTAGGCACGCGAACCGTCGTTGATGACAAAGGCCGTCGTTTGCTCGCGCAGACTGAGGGCAGAGAGCTCTTCCATCCGCTTCTTCGCGGCCTCCAGGGTTTCGTTCGAGGCGCGGAAGTCCCCGGCCATGCGCTGAACCATGCCCTTGTTCAGCAAATAGAGCAGTTGATCGCTCTTGGCATCGCCTTGCCGTTCGAGTGCAAGCAGCGCCTCGTCATAGCGCTGTTCGGCGAGATTGCGCTCGATGTCGCGAAATGAATCGCTCCAGGTTGCGCAACCCGCGAACAACAGACAGCTGGCGAGCGCACAGACTAGCCTTGCGCGTAAACATCCCACGGTATGGTCTCTAGCGGTTTGGACGCCGAACCCAGGCCCGGCTCCCCCCTTTCGAGGAGGAGAGAACGGACGTGGGCGCAGCAGGGATCATTGCTATGAGAAAATCAAATCCAATTAAAATCTCAGGTGCGAGTTCTTCACGAGCTTTTTGATTTTCTTTTGCCCGATCCAGACCTTGGTATTGTCGGTGAGGCTGATCAGCGTCAGATCCACCTGGTAATAGCGCACCTGGGTTTTGCCTTCGGCGTCGATGATCGTGTTGATGGTGCCTTTAAGCATGTAATCGGCGCCCAGTTCCTGACCCATGGCCTTGCGCGACTCTTCGCGTGCGTGCAGGTCCTGGTCCTTGCGCTCGCCGCGGATCTCGCCACGCTCGGTGCTCGAGGCCACGAACTTGACCTTGCCGGAATTGATAAGCGCACGCTCCATGTCGGCAACGAAGGTCGCGACATTCAGGTGTTCATGCGAAAGGTTGCGCACCTCACCCACGATCACGGCCGGGGCCTTGTGGTGTGCACTCATATGCTCCTGCACCCAGGGACGCGCGAGCACGTCCTGGATCATTTCTTCCGACACCAGACGCGAGTCGGTGTCGTTCCAGGCACCCGAAAGGTCTTTGACTTCGCTGCTTTCAAGACGCTCGACCGAGGTCCCGCACGCGGCGAGCAACATGGCGAGGGCAAACGCGCACGCGGCGCGCGTAATGTGTGTGGCGGTCATTATTTCCTCTCCTGAGCAACGCGATCGAAGATGTTGTCGGCATTGTTCTGCACGTAACGACGCGTGTCGTCGTTCATGTCGCGCGTGGCCGCTACGGTGTCCTTCACCTGGCGGATATCGATTTCCGCGATCGAGTACACCGTGTTCGAATGCTTGTCGAGCCAGCGCGCGATGATGCGCACACCGGAAAGATTTACCTGCGTCAGATTTTTAATCTGGCGCGAGACCGCCTCTTCGGCGGCACCGGTAGTGCCAGAGCGGCTCGCGGCCTGATAATCGCGCGAGACGACGTCGAGATAAGACGAGAAGATGCGCGCCACTTCGGCGCGCGCCCGGTCATCCGCCACCGAACGTTGCAGGGCCTCATCGCCGACCGGCCCGGTGGAGCCGACGCCGTGGAATAACTTGCCATCTTTATTGTTTACGTACGCGGTACCTTTGTTGACCCAGTCCGGCGCCCCTTTGATATTGAGGTCGCTCTCGAGCTGCGAGGGGGAGCATGCAGCGAGCAGCCCCACCACGGCGGCGCCCGTGATGAGCGGGACAAAAATAAAACGTGAACGTGACATAACGGTTTTCCTCTCCGCGTAAATTGATTTGTCGGTCGACCTCGGGTATTGAACTGATTATAGCGTCGCGATCCACCGGATGTGGGAGCCATGTCGTCCTGTTATATTTCGGCCTGATAATGTGTTCGATCCGTACTGAAAATCAGCGGATTAGCGCTCGCCTTACGCGGTAACGCGTAGAATCGAGACAAGACCAATAAATAGGAGGAGCGTTTGATGAAACGTGTCACGCGCGCCGGCGCGATGTTGGCGTTGGTTTCAATCCTGAACGCTTGTCAGACCTCCCCGTCGCCACCCGGCACACCGGACCCGGTAACGGCATCGGCCACCTCGCACGATAAGCCGGCGCCCGCGAAACCCGGCATTACGCCGGAGGCGGCGCGCAACCTCGCCAATAACTGTTTCACCTGTCACGGACCGAACGGCCGCAGCCCGGGCAGCATTCCAAGCTTGACCAATCTCAGTGCCTACACGATCGCGCGAAAGCTCAAACAGTTCAAAGACGACGACAGCTTTTCTACCGTTATGGGCCGCCAAGCCAAAGGCTACCGCGACGCCGAAATCGAGGCGCTGGCAAATTACATTGCCGGCCTTAAGAAATAAGCGAGGCCTCGATGGAAAAATTTACACGCAGAGATTTTCTACGCCTCACAGGCGCCGGCGCCGCGACCGGTGCCTTGGGATTTCCGCTGACGCTACACGCGGAAGCAACCGCAAACAAAGACGCCAAACGCGCGCACGTGGTCATCATCGGCGGCGGCTTCGGCGGCGCGACGTGCGCAAAATATCTGAAACTGCAGGAACCGGGCCTGAACGTCACGCTGATCGAACCGGACAAGCAATTTATTACCTGTCCGTTCAGCAATTACGTCATCGCCGGCTTTCGGAGCATGCGCAACATCACGCAGCGTTACGACGTGCTGGAAAAAAAGCACGACATACAGGTCGTGCACGATCTTGCGCTGCAGGTTGAAGCGGCAAAACGCAAAGTAAAACTAAAAAGCGGCAAAACGCTGTCCTACGACCGGCTCGTGGTCTCGCCCGGCGTTGACCTCACCTGGGGCGCAATAAAATACTACGACCCCGTCACGGCGAACTACATGCCACACGCCTGGAAGGCCGGCCCGCAAACGCTGTTGCTGCGCAAAAAACTCGAGGCGATGCGAAACGGCGGGCGCTTCATTATTGTGGCGCCGCCCAATCCCTACCGCTGCCCGCCGGGTCCGTACGAGCGCGCCAGCGTGGTGGCGCACTACTTCCAGCGGTATAAACCAAAATCGAAGATCATCATCCTCGATGCCAAGGACGAATTTTCAAAACGAAAACTGTTCGTCGATGGCTGGCAAAAGCTCTACCCCGGCATGATCGAATGGGTGCCGGGCTCAAAAGGCGGCACCGCGAAATCCGTCAACATCAGCCGGATGACAATTGAAACCGAACTCGATACGTTCAAAGGCGACGTGATCAACGTCATCCCACCGCAAAACGCCGGACGCATCGCCTACATGGCCGGACTAGAAGACGCCACCGGCTGGTGCCCGGTGAACCCGATGACGTTTGAATCGAAGAAACACAAAGGCGTGTACGTCATCGGCGATGCGGCGATCGCAGGCGAAATGCCGAAGTCCGGTTTCTCCGCAAACAGTCAGGGGAAAATCGCCGCCGCGGCCATCGTTGCCGAACTACGCGGCCAGCCCCCGGCGGAAGCCTCGTATGCGAATACCTGCTACAGCCTGCTGGCCCCCGACTACGGCATCTCGATCGCCGGCGTATATCGCGCCACACCCGAGGGCATCAAAACGGTGCCCGAATCGGGAGGCATGAGTCCAATGGACGCCGACGCTGACTTCCGCGCGGAGGAGGCGAAATTTGCTTCGGGTTGGTACGCCAGCATTACGGCGGATACCTGGGGGTAAAGCAGAATTGCCAACGTCCAGTGGACGTTGGCGAAAGTGAATGTCCGCACCGGATGCTCGGGTTACAACAATTCCCGAAATTCTAAATTACGCGTTCGTTACCGCCATCCACGGGCACCTGTGCCCCGGTTGTTTTCGCAAACAACGGGCCACACATCTCGGCCGCAAGCTCGGCCACATCGCGACTGGTCACCTCGACGCGCAAGACATTGTTCTTCTTGTAAGCCTCCACACTAAGGCCATAGTGCTTCGCGCGGGCGGTCAGCACCTCCTCCGTCCAGATACCGGTGTCGAAGATGGCATTGGGGTGGAGCGTATTAATACGAATTCCGTCCGCACCCCATTCCAGTGCGGCAACGCGCACCAACTGATTGAGCGCGGCCTTGGACGCTGAGTAAGCGGCCGCGCCCGGACCCGGTGCAGACACGTTTTTCGACCCGATCACGGCCACGCGACCGCCGCGCGGGGCGAGCTTCAGTAACGGATGCGCCTCACGCAACAACGAAAGATTGGCATCGAGATTGATACGCATCACGCGTTCCCACTCGGTGTCCAACAGCGACTCGATCCGGGTTCCGGGAGGAAATACGCCGGCGTTCAGCACCAGCATATCGAGACCGCCGAAAGCCCGAACCCCCCGCTCGAGTGCCGTGGTCAGCTGCGCGTTGTCGGTCACATCGCACACTAACCCGAGATAGTCGGCGCGTGTGTATAGCGACTCGACCGCCACATTGATATCCAGTCCGATCACCGCCGCGCCGCGCGCCAGAAAACTCTGCACGCAGGCCTTGCCGATGCCGGAAGCGGCTCCCGTCACAAGGACGACTTCGCCGGCAAACACCGCTGCCTTCCCCGATTTCTTGAGCTTGGCCTGCTCGAGATCCCAGTACTCGACGTCGAAAATATCCTTCGCCGGCAGGGCGCGCCAACCGCCCAACGTTTCGGCGCGCAGGATGATCTCCATGGTGTGAGCGTAAATATCGAACACAATCTGCGCATCTTTTGCGCTCCGTCCGACCGTACATATGCCGAATTCCTTGTCCACAATCACGCGCGGCGCGGCATCGAGCATGGTCTTGGGCTCGCGCGCCGAAGCCGCGTACACCTTAAAGTAGGACTCGTATTCTTTTGTGTAGGATTTCACATCGCGACCTACCATCGGTACCCGCTTCGTGCGAATCACGTGATCGGGCGTAGCGGGGCCGCGCTGCGAGAAAACCGCTACGCTCTCATGTTGCGTAAAAGCGAGACTCATTGCGTCCACGTGTGTCGACAAGATCACCGGAAACCCGGTTTCGGTGGCAATATCGCGCCGCAGGGCGGCGAGCGGCGCGCGTACATTCGGCAGATCGAGGGTGTTCGGCGATGCGGATATGTCCCAGGCCCGGTCACGTTTGATTGCTTCTTCAGCACGCGTGACAAGGTCGATCATCCGTTCATACGACTCCCTGGCGGTATTACCGAACGAGAAGATGCCGTGATTCATCAGCACCATGCCTAGCGTGCGTGGTCCTGCCTCGCGCGGAAATATTTCGGCACACAACCGCGCGAGATCAAACCCCGGCATGACGTATGGAATCACTACGACAGTATCCCCATACAGTTCGCGGATTCGACGCTCACCGTCCGGGGTATTGGTGAGTGTGATCACCGCATTGGCGTGCGTGTGGTCGACGTACTTATATGGAAGAATCGCATGCAGAATCGCCTCCACCGACGGCGTGGGTGCATCGGCACGCAGCATGTGCGTGCGCAACTCATTGACCATCTGCGGATCGCTGAGCGTCGGCAGATCGGCCAGCGCGACCATGTGGTCCATGCGCACAGGCGCGAAACCGGCTGCCTCAATGCGCTCGAGATCCCAGCCGCTGCCCTTGACGTACACAATGGTCTCTTCCCGACCAAGGATATTTTTCTCGCGGATCTTTACTGAGGTATTGCCGCCACCGTGCAACACTAATGTCTTGTCACGTCCCAATAGACGCGAGCTGTACACGCGTAATCCAAGATCACCGTCGTACTGCGCGGCCTCATCATCCTTCCAAAGACTCAACATAAAAGTTCTACCCTGCGATCAATAAGCGCGTCAGATCATACCGGCTGGAAGCAAACGGGTCAGCCGGAATATTACTGGGTAAGATCTCGGAAGGGTGCGGCCTAAATGCCGTTCTGAGTCACGCGCTCGGCAAACTCACCACAATCTGATTCTGTCCTCGCAAACGCGCCTGCCCCAATGCCTCCGCGGCACGTTGCAGCAGCTGCGCCGGCTTTTCGCCCTGCGCATAAACCGTCAGCACACTCGAAAATGTCGGCAACCGAATGCTGCGACCGTCATGACTGACGTACGTGGACGCCGCGGTCTTCTGTGCTTTCTCGAGCGCGCGCATGGCGCCGTCCTTCTGCGTATTGGGAAATAGCACCGCAAATTCATCGTCGCCGTAACGCGAAATCAGATCGTAGGCGCGAAAGTGCGACAGCACTTCCGAGGCAAAGGTGCGCAGCACCGCATCGCCGGCGTCACGGCCGTAGGTTTCGTTGATGGCGCCCATTGCGTCGATATCGATCAGCGCCAAGGCGAAGGCGAAACCATAGCGGCGCACGCGGCCGACCTCGGCCTCCAGGCTGCGCACGAAAATTTCGCGCTTGGGCAGACCGGTGAGGTCGTCCACCGAACTGTGCTTGCGCGCCTGCCCGAGCTCATTTTTTAAGCGGTGGCGATCGGCCTCGAGCGCCTTGAGATAGCCGGTGGCGCCGTCGATACGGCGGATCAACGCATGGCGCTCGCGGATGAGTTCATCGAGACCTTTGACGAGCACGCTTTTCAGATCGCCGAACTCGCCGAAAATATTTTCCATGTCGCCACTCGGTGCGGTTTCGAGCCCACCTTCGACGGTCAGCGTTTCCGCCACGCGATCGACCAGTTGCTGTTCGAGTTCCGCAATCGGTGCCGAGGCCACGATGACGGGCGTTTCGACATCGGGCTTGGCAGGCGCTGACCGCGGCGGTGCGGTCCATGTACGCGGCGAAGGATTTTCTTTCGGTGCCGATACGATCGGCGGTGCGTCGTGCGCGGATTTCCGCGGTGCGCTGTCGATATCCCGCGTCGTAGCTGGCGCTGCGATCGACGGCGACTTCGGTGTCACCACCGCGCCCGGCGCGGCGGCCAGGTGCAAGGCGAGTCGTTGCTGAATTAGCCGCGCCTTGATGCGCGTGGCGGCATCGTAGCTTTGATCTTTGGCGTAACGGCCGAGCAGGTTGGTCACGAAGGTAACGAAGGCGCGCTCGATCTGGCCGGTCTCGCCGAAGCGCTTCAGGCCGCGTTCGATGAGGTTGTACAACACCATGCCATCGCGCGAGCCTTTGAGGCCATCGAGATGACGGCGAATGCCACTCAGCAAACTGTCGTTTCTAGAATCCGGCGCAGTAACCACGGGTTTCCTGGTGCCTGTCAAAGCAGGCTTAATCCCGAATGTAGTCGGCCCCCCGGCGCAGCACAACGTCGGGAAGGGTCAGCCGCTTTCCTGGGGTTCGATATCGCTGGTGACTGGTTGAAGCGCGGCGATAGACGGTTCCACCGCCGCGATTTCGACTCGGTTGCGGCCCAGGCTCTTGGCACTGTACAACGCGCGATCGGCGCGCTCGATGAAATCGGTCGGCGATTCTCCGGGCCGATACATCGTCACACCGGCGGAAAACGTCGGCACCTTGATGGTGTGCTTGGCGAAACGACAGAACGCCTCGACCGAACGCTGACGCGCCTTGTTGATGGCGGCCACCGCACCCGCTTCAGACGTGTTGGGCAACATGACGGCAAACTCCTCGCCGCCGTAACGCGCCACCATGTCGTGATGCCGCAGAATCGAAAGCACCTGGCTGGCGTAACAACGCAATACTTCGTCACCGCCACCGTGGCCGTAGAGGTCGTTGATGGCCTTGAACTCATCGAGATCGATCAGCGCCAGCGCCAGCGGTGTGCCGTAGCGCTGCGCGCGGCCGAGTTCGTCTTGCAGCCGGCGCATGAAGGCGCGGCGGTTGGGCAGCCCGGTGAATTCATCCGTCATCGACAGCAGCCGTACCTTGTGCAGTTCATCGCGCAGGCGCTGGCTGTCGGCCTTGATCAGATTCAGATACCCACCGGTCTGGTGCAATTTCGTTTCGAGCAGGTGCTGGCCGTTGATGAGCTCTTCGATGCCGCCGATAAGAATCTGACGCAGGTTTTCAACTTCCTGCTGGCCGCTCGCCTGATGCAGTGCGCCGAGTTCGATCTGCAGTATTGCGCCGAACTCGCGATTCTGCGAAATGGCCTCGCGGATGCCTTGGGACAGCGTCTCTTGCAGCTTTTCGATTTCGTCGCGCTTGCGATCGAGATGCAGTCGGTAGGCCGTGTTCACGCGCCGCTCGTTCTGCTGCGCGGGGCCGCGGGGGGGCTCCGCGTCCGGTGCGGGCGGCGTCCAGGTTGCCGGTGACGGGCGATCGGCGATCGGCGGACACGGGGTCGTCGCCGATACTGGCGTGCTCGCCGGCATGTCGACAGGTGGCGGGACCATGGTGCTTGCCGGCGCCGTTGGCGGCGCATCCGCGAGCGCAGGGGGTGACGGTGTTTCCGTAATCGCGGGCGCAGGTGCCGCCGCGGCCGGGTATGTGCCGCGCAACTGGATCAATTGCGCGTTGAGACGGGCAACGGAATCGGGTGTGGGATTGCGCGAATAGGCGTCGAGCAACAGATGCAACATCACGCCGTAGGTTTGGTCGACTTTCGAGCGAAGCAACTCGTGCTCACCGACGATCTGCACAATCTGATCGTAAATGACGGTGCCGACGGAAGTCTGCTTGAGACCCGCCAACATCTCCAATATCCGGCTCATGGCGCCAGAATTGTCAGTTTCTTCCCCAGACACCGACGCGCGCTCCATTTTTTCGCGCACCGAATGAGGTGCGCGGTTCGCTTATTCTGCAGATATGGGTTTGCGGCAGATGGTTCTGGCGTCCCTACCAGACGACCGCAGACAGATTCCTCCCCCTTCAGCCAAACCAATCTACCGTGGCGCTATTCAAAGCTCAACCACGGCGTGTGCACCAGACGTGCGCAACGCGGATTACCGAGCAACTATGCGGATCGGCAGTTAAGACTGATTCTAAAAATTGAGGGGGAACGAATACGCTAGCGGTGATACTGACGCGAGGCCTCGTGCACCGTATTTACCAGTGCCGCCACTTTTTCCGGATCGATGTCGGGCGTAATGCCGTGACCGAGATTGAATACATGTCCGTTGCCGTGGCCGTAGGCCGCGAGAATGGTTTTTGCCTCGGTTTGTACGCGCGCGCTCGACGCCTGCAACATCGCCGGGTCCATGTTGCCTTGCAGCGCAACGCGCGCACCGACGCGCTGGCGCGCGCTCGCGATGTCGATGGTCCAGTCGAGCCCGAGTGCATCGGCACCGGAGTCGGCGATCGCTTCGAGCCACTGACCGCCGTTCTTGGTAAATAAAATCACTGGTACACGGCGGCCATCGTGTTCGCGCGTGAGGCCGCGGATCACCTGCGTCATGTAGTCGAGCGACAGTGCGCAATAGTCGCGCGTTGTCAGCACACCGCCCCAGGTATCGAATATTTGTACTGCTTGGGCGCCAGCAGCGATCTGCGCATTGAGATACGCCGTCACCGCACGCGCCAATACATCGAGCAGACGATGCATCAGCGCGGGTTGGTCATAGGCCATCGCTTTGACGCGCGCGAACTCGCGCGAACCGCCGCCTTCGACCATGTAGGTGGCGAGTGTCCACGGACTGCCGGAGAAACCGATCAGCGGGACGTCGCCGTTCAATTCGCGGCGCGTGAGGCGCAACGCGTCCATGACGTAGCGCAATTCTGTTTCGGGATCGGGCACGCCGAGACGCGCGACATCGGCCTCGGTGCGCAGCGGGCGCTCGAAACGCGGGCCCTCGCCCTCGGAAAAATAGAGGCCAAGCCCCATGGCATCGGGGATCGTCAGGATGTCGGAAAAAATAATCGCTGCGTCCAGCGGGAAGCGGCGCAACGGCTGCAGCGTGACTTCGCACGCCAGCTCGGGCGTGCGACACAGGGTCATGAAGTCACCGGCCTTGGCGCGCGTGGCGCGGTATTCCGGCAGATAACGGCCGGCCTGGCGCATGATCCACACCGGGGTCATGTCCACGGGCTCGCGCAGCAGCGCGCGGAGGAAGCGGTCGTTCTTGAGTTGGGTCATAAAAGATTTCACCGCCAAGGCGCAGAGGACGCAAAGAAAAACATGAAAGGAAAAACAAATCCTGTCTGTGCTGTTCTTTGCGTCCTCTGCGCCTTGGCGGTGAATAGCCTTGTTTTGTTAAGGCAACGGAGCCGGTAGGTCGGAGGCACCCATCAGATACTGGTCCACGCCGCGCGCCGCGGAGCGGCCCTCGGCGATGGCCCACACGATGAGCGATTGGCCGCGCTGCATGTCACCGGCGGTGAACACGCCCGCGACATTGGTCATCCAGTTGGCGTCGCGCGCGACGTTGCCGCGCTCGGTGAGCTTCACGCCGAGCTGCGTCAACATGCCCGGCTTCTCGGGACCGACGAAGCCCATGGCCAGGAACACGAGATCGGCCTTGAGCGTAAATTCGCTGCCGGCGATTTCCTTCAGCGTCGGACGACCGTTTTCCAGCACCATCTCGACCTTCACCAGTTCGAGCGCGGTGAGTTTGCCGTTCTCGCCGATGAAGCGCTTGGTCGATACCGAGTACACGCGCTCCACGCCTTCTTCGTGTGCCGAGGCTACGCGATAGATGATCGGC
>OBEQ012936339.1_pt1 | contig 14045 bp, 11 predicted proteins | sample 1670901 | NCBI WGS metagenome assembly OBEQ01 (sample SAMEA104232315, study PRJEB22302) | groundwater metagenome | biome: forest; feature: aquifer; material: groundwater | place: USA | collected 2011-08-07 | depth 5.4 m
AGCCACTCATCCACACGTGTTTCGCCGCGAAGGAGAGATCTACCGGTTGTCCCTTGAACAGCTGGTTCAGGAGCGCGGGGTGGAAGCCCACGTGGTGTTTCATAATCGCTTTGTCAGCGCTCAAGAGCTCATTGAATTTCTGGGAGCCGCCGACATTTATATTACCCCCTACATTAATGAGGCCCAAATCACTTCAGGAACCCTGGCGTATGCCGTGGGCGCCGGCAAGGCGACGATTTCCACGCCTTACCGATACGCCGAGGAATTGTTGAATGAGGGCTGCGGTATCCTCGTGCCCTTCAATGATTCCGCGGCCATCGCCAACCAGGTGACGGAACTTCTCGAGAACGAGCCAGCCCGCCACGCCATGCGTAAACGGGCTTACTTGCGCGGCCGGGAAATGATCTGGTCACAGGTGGCCGAAGGGTATGCGACCTGTTTTAAGGAGGTGCGAACTCGACACAAACCTCCATCTGGCCCTGGCGGAGTGTTCGTCACCATGAGCGAACGGCCCCGCGAATTACCGCCCATGAAACTCGATCACCTCCGCCGGTTGACCGATGACACCGGCATTTTCCAACATGCGGTTTTCGCCGTGCCTGATTTCACCGAAGGGTACACGGCCGACGACAATGCCCGGGCGCTCATTCTGGCTGTGCTCATCGAAGAAATCGAGGGTGAGGTGTCTCTTCAAATAAGGGATCTCGCTTCTCGTTACCTGGCCTTCCTCTGGTATGCTTTTGACTCTCCCTCCGGCCGGTTCAGGAATTTTCTGTCTTACAATCGCACGTGGAGCGACGGAGGGTTGTCCGAGGATGGTCACGCCCGGGCGCTGTGGGCCCTCGGCACAGTACTGGGCCGCTCTAAGAACGAAGGGCTACGCGGCCCGGCCGGGACGTTGTTTGACCGCGCGTTGCGCGTCGCGCTGAAAGCGACTTCCCCTCGCGCGTGGGCTTTTTCTCTCCTGGCCATTCACGAATACCTGAAGAGTTTTTCCGGAGATCGCAACGTTCAACTTGCCCGCGAGACCTTGGCCGAGCGAATGCTTGATGTGTACCGCCGGGCCAATGCCCCGGAGTGGCTTTGGTTCGAAGAAGTCGTGAGTTATGACAACGCCAAACTGCCTCATGCCTTGTTGCTGACCGGTTATGGGATGGGCCGCCAACCGGAGATGATGAAGGTAGGACTCCAGGCACTGGATTGGCTGGTCCAGCTCCAGCGGCCGAAGGACGGACATTTCGTGCCGGTGGGCTCCAACGGATTTTACCGCCGTGGCGAAACTCGCGCCCGATTCGACCAACAACCGCTGGAGGCTTACGCCACGGTCTCCGCTTGTCTGGAAGCGCACCGATTGACGGGTGACGCCCGTTGGCGGAAGGAAGCCCAAGTGGCGTTTGATTGGTTCTTGGGCCGCAACGATCTCCGGCAACCGTTGTACGACGCCGACACCGGGGGCTGTCGTGACGGTTTGCATCCCGACCGCGTGAACCAAAACCGGGGGGCGGAGTCGACGCTGGCCTTTTTGCTTTCGCTGGTTGAGATGCGCCTGGCCGAAAACATCATTCAAAAGACGGAGGTCTCATGAAAAACGGTGGAAATGTAGGTCTGTTGATTCGCCATCCGCAAAATCCCATTCTCACGGCTCGGGACTGGCCCTATCCCATCAATACCGTCTTCAATCCTGGCGCAGTGCTTCTGCCGGACGGCGTGACGTTACTGCTCTGTCGGGTGGAAGATTTTCGCGGACACTCACATTTGTGCGCGGCACGCTCGGCCAATGGAATTGATGGCTGGGTCATCGATCCGGAGTTCACACTGGGCCCTGATCTAGAGAATCACCCCGAGGAAATTTTTGGCGTCGAGGATCCCCGCATTACCTACCTGCCGGAATTGGGGCGCTATGCGGTGTTGTATACCTCTTACGGGGAGGGCGGCCCCGGTGTTTCACTGGCGCTGACCGAGGATTTTCGCGTGTTTGAGCGTAAGGGCGTGGTGATGCCGCCGGAAGATAAGGATGCCGCGCTGTTCCCTCGCCGCATCGGCGGGCGGATCAGCGCCTCCGGTGCCCCAGGTGCCGCGAGCTCCGCGAACGGCCGCTGGGCGCTGATTCATCGGCCCATCACCCCGAGGGGTGCGCACATTTGGATGTCTTACTCGCCGGATCTGCGTCATTGGGGTGATCACACGATGATACTCAGAGCGCGACGAGGCGCGTGGTGGGATGCCAACAAAGTGGGGCTCTGTTGTCCACCCATTGAAACGGAGCGCGGTTGGCTCCTGCTGTACCACGGCGTGCGGATGAACGCGGCGGGGTGTCTCTACCGCATGGGTGCGGCGCTCATGGATCTTAGTAACCCCGAGCGCTGTCTCCTACGCGGCGATGAGTGGCTGTTCAGCCCCGAAGCGCTTTATGAGGTTCAAGGCGACGTAGGAAACGTCGTATTTCCATGCGGGTTCACCGTCCTGCCCGATGGCGACACGTTGCGACTCTACTATGGCGCGGCGGATACTTGCATCGCTCTCGCCTCTGCGAGTCTTAGGGGCATCCTCAAGTGGTTGGACCGTAAGGGACCTCCTCCCGTGGAGGTCCGGCCGACCACACCGGGGTAGAGTCATGTTCGAATTTCCTATCACCTTTACTCCTGCCATGCTAAAAATTAGCCCGTGAGAAACCTGACCGAGTGGATCATTTTTAACGTGCTCATCGTGAGCATGCTGGCCGTGGATATGCGGTCCCATCGCGAGGCTCACGCCATGTCGATTAAGGAAGCGACTAAGTGGAGCATTATTTGGATCAGCGTGGCGCTGTTGTTCAACGTGTACCTTTGGTGGGATCTGGGGTCGGCTCCCGCCAAGGAGTTCCTGGCCGGGTACGTCATAGAAAAATCCCTAAGCGTCGACAACTTATTCGTCATGTTGCTGATTTTTTCCTATTTTCGCGTGGAGCCCAAATACCAGCCGCGAGTGTTGTTGTGGGGCATTTGGGGAGCGCTGGTCATGCGCTTGATTTTCGTGTTAATCGGCGCGGAGTTGATCGCGAAGTTCGAATGGATTTTGTACGTGTTCGGCGGCATTTTGATCATCAGCGGATTGAGAATGGCGTTTGGTGAGGAAAAAGAAATTCATCCCGAACATAATCCGGTGATTCGCTTGTTCAAGAAATTCTGTCCCGTGACTCATGAATCTCATGGTCCGCGTTTTTTTGTCAAACAGGGACGACTGTGGTATGCCACGCCGCTCTTTATCACGGTGTTGATGATTGAAGTGACGGATTTGATTTTTGCGGTGGATTCCATCCCGGCGGTGTTTGCGATTACGCGGGATCCGTTCATTGTCTATACGTCGAACGCCTTCGCGATTCTCGGCTTGCGGGCCCTGTTCTTCCTCTTGAGCGGAGTGATGGGAATGTTTCATTACCTCAATATCGGGTTGGCGATCGTCTTGTGTTTTGTGGGGACAAAAATGCTCTTGGAACATTACCTGCCTATCCCTATCGATATCTCCTTGTTGGTGATTGTGGGGGTTCTGGCCGGTTCGGTCATGACATCCCTCTGGTTTCCCAAGCCGATTGTGGAAAAGAAAGAAGATTCACGTTAGCATAAGGGTCCTATGAGGCAACCCAAGGTGGTTATTTTAATGGGCAGCGAAAGCGACCGTCCCGTCATGCAAAAAGCCGTTGAGGTCCTTGAAAAATTCGGGGTCTCCTGTTCGTGCAAAGCGCTTTCCGCCCACCGTCTTCCTGAGCAGGTGGCTAAGTTCGCTCGCGAGGCGGAATCGAACGGCGTGGAGGTGTTGATCGGCGCGGCGGGCATGGCGGCACACTTGGCTGGCGCCTTGGCCGCTAATTCGATTCTTCCCGTCATTGGCGTCCCCGTGTCGAACGGTTCGCTGAACGGGATGGATGCCTTGCTGGCCACGGTCCAAATGCCGCCGGGGATTCCCGTGGCTACCGTAGCGATTGATGGGGCCAAAAACGCCGGGTATTTAGCCGCTCAGATTCTGGCTAGAAAAGATCCCGCGCTCGCGGAAAAGCTCCGCGCCGAACGAAAAGAAAACCAAGAAAAACTGCTCACCCAGTTTCAAAAATAACTGTGCCCGTTTCCCGGCCCCGTCTTCTCATCGTGGAAGACGAGCCCGCCATCGTTCAGGTGCTTCAATATAATTTGGAACAAGCCGGATATCGCGTGGCCGTAGCCCAGGACGGCGTCGCAGGCCTGGAACAGGCCAAAAAATTCAAGCCACAATTAATTATTTTGGATCTCATGCTTCCCGAAATGGATGGATTCTCCGTGTGCCGGGCGCTGAGAGGTGAAGGCGCCACGGCTTCCATACCCATTCTAATGTTGACCGCCAAGGGTCAGGAAATTGATAAAATCACCGGTTTAGAAATGGGGGCGGATGACTATATGACCAAACCGTTCAGTCCGCGCGAAGTGCTCGCCCGGGTCAAAGCCATTTTGAGACGGGTGAATTCCGGTGAAAAGGAAACCTCGTCCGGCACGTTAAAGCGGGGGTCCATCGAAATTGACGACGCCAAGCACGAGGTGAAAATTAAAGGGAAGATAGTGGTCCTGCGTCGAAAGGAATATGAGTTGTTGAAGATTTTTCTCAGCCGACCCGGCCAGGTCTTCAGCCGCGAAACGCTCCTGGAGCGCGTGTGGAATTACGAATCCGATGTGGAAACCCGCACCGTTGATGTGCACATCCGCCGCCTGCGGGAAAAGCTGGGCTCGCTGAAGAAGGTGATTACCACGGTAGCGGGGGTGGGGTACAAACTGGAATTATGAAATTCTCCATGGTGGGTCCCTGCGAGGGCTACAAATTAGAGCTTTGAGATTTATTCAATCATGGGTTCAGAAATGAAAGCACTCCCTGCCAAAGATTACGGCGCCTTGCTTGGTGAGGTGAAAGAGCGCATTCGCTCTGCGCAATACGCCGCGTTGAAGGTGGTAAACAAGGAATTGATCGGCCTGTATTGGGATATTGGGAGGCTCATTGTGGGCAGGCAATCCGGAGCCTCTTGGGGAAAATCCGTCGTGCAACGTCTTGCGGGAGACCTGCAAACAGAGTTCCCTGGCATTCGGGGTTTTTCGGCTCAGAACCTTTGGTACATGCGCCAGGTGTACCTGGTGTACCATGACCACCCAAAACTCCAACCACTGGTTGGAGAAATCAGTTGGGCCAAACATCTGGTGATTCTCGGTAAGTGTGAAGACCTCCTCCAGCGCGAGTTCTACATTCGCATGACCCGGAAGTTTGGTTGGACCAAAGCCGTGCTCGTGCATCAGATCGAGAACCAATCCTACGAAAAAACGCTCCTCAACCAAACGAACTTCGACCAAGCCGTGCCGCCCCGGCTCCGCGCCCAGGCGAAGCTGGCGGTAAAGGACGAATACACCTTTGACTTCCTTGAACTCGGCGAAGAGCACGAGGAACGCGAACTCGAGCACGCGATCGTCCATCGGGTGGAGCGATTTCTTATTGAAATGGGTGGACTCTTTACCTTCGTCGGGAGGCAATTCCGTTTGGAGGTTGGCGGGCAGGAATATTTCGTGGATTTATTGCTGTACCATCGCCGCTTGCGCTGCCTCGTCGCCCTTGAACTCAAAGCGGCCGAGTTCGCCCCGGAACACGTCGGCAAAATGCAATTTTACCTCGCCGCCCTGGATGATCTCGTGCGGGTGCCCGGCGAGAACCCCTCCATCGGCATCATCATTTGCAAAAGTAAAAATCGCGTCGTGGCCGAATATGCCTTGCATGACGCCCGCAAACCCATCGGCGTGGCGGCCTATCGCATCGTCAGCAAGCTGCCCAAAGCCCTTCAGGGCCAATTGCCGGACCCGGCCCGCATCGTCAAATTGTTGGAAGGCATGGCATGAGTATGTATTCTGGTTACTGAATTCAATGCCTCTTACGTGAACTCCGCGAGGAAGGTCGAGCTTATATGGAAGGCGCCAGGCGTTGAGCTCGCTGGAAAACGGCTAAAGACAAAAAAGGAAATAATGGTATATAGAATATTGTCTTTAGAATCTCTAAATCCTTGGTACCAAACGACTTCTAAAGACATTCACAAACCTATAGAGAATTTTAATGGTTTATAAAGGCTCATTGAGAGGCCTTGGTAATTGTCACCACGGGTTAGCCAGTGGCGAGGTAAAAGGAAGGATCTTTGATTAAATGAATTTATTGTTCCAATTTTTTGGAGGAGGGAGAAGGCTGGCGGAAATGACCGCCGTGGCCAAACGCATTGCCGGGGGTCATCTCCACGAGCGGTTTTTGTCGGGTCGCCGGGATGACTTGGGAGAATTGGCGAAAACTATGAACGATATCGTGACCCAATTGGACACCTCGGTGGTGGAAGGCGGCCGTCAACGAGCGCGGCTGGAAAGCATGTTGAAGGGCCTCGCGTCAGGGGTGGTGGCCGTGGATCACCAGGACCGCGTTCAATTCGTCAATCCCACGTTCGAACAATGGTGCGGGAAGCGGGAAGAAGAAATCCTCAACCGTTCGTTGTTGGAAGCGCTCCGTCATCATGAGCTGGCGCAAGTGTTGTCGGCCGCGCGCGAACAAGGTGCCGAACAGCATAGAGAAATTATCTTATTAGGCACGGTGGAGCGATCGGTGGAAGTCCAAGCGGCGCCCTTGAAGTTTGAAGGGGGCCTGGCCGGGGCCGTCGCCGTGTTGTATGACGTAACGGAATTACGCCGGTTGGAGCGGATCCGCCAGGATTTCGTGGCCAACGTGTCGCACGAGTTGCGGACGCCGCTCACGGCGATCCGAGGCGCCGTTGAAACGTTGCAGGATGGCGCCTCCAAAAATCCGAAATCACGTGAATCATTTTTAGCGGTCGTCTTGGAACATACGAAGCGGCTCGAACGGCTGGTGGAGGATCTGTTGGATTTATCCGCCGTGGAACGCCAGGCCACCTCACTTCGGCTCGAACCGGTAGCGCTTAAACCTTTATGTAATCACGTATTCGCGCTGCACCGTCCATCGGCCGACCGCCAAGCCATCAAATTGGAAAATCGCCTGGAGGAATCTCTGCCGTTGGTCCTGGCGGATCCATTTCGGTTGGAGCAGATCGTTTCAAACCTGGTGGAGAACGCGGTGAAATTCAATGTGCCGAAGGGTCGAGTGTGGTTGGAGGCGGTCCTCGACACGCCGAAGGCGGGACACGCCGAAGGCGGTCGGGTCACCTTCAGTGTGCATGATACCGGCACGGGCATTCCTGCTAAGGATCTCCCAAGAATTTTCGAGCGTTTTTATCGAGTCGACAAAGCCCGATCCCGCCAAGTGGGAGGCACCGGCCTCGGTCTCAGCTTGGTGAAACATCTAGTCGAAGCGCAAGGGGGAGAGGTGTCCATTGAAAGTGAGGAGGAGAAAGGCACCGTCGTCCGAGTGATGTTGCCGGAGGCTCCAAATATTAAGAATTAATGGAGGAGGACTTCGCCACGGTCATATGGATTCGGTGCCAGGCGTTGAAGCCATAGCCTTTGAAGTTCCATGGAGTGGTTTCGGGCTGGACGGCGCCTGTGGAATCCACCGCCCGGCAAATCAGCGTGTGGGCGCCGGGGGCAAGTTCGAGTTCCATCTCCCACAACGTCCAGGAAAAAGGCGTTCCGTTTCCTATGAGGCGCGCGTCCTGCCAATGTTTCCCTTCATCCGCCGAGATTTCGACCCTGGCTAAGCTCGTGCCACGGCGGCCCGGCGGGCAGGCGTAGCCGCGTATAATTGTCCGTCCCTCAGGGACTGAGGTGCCGGTCAGCGGCTGACAAATCACCGCGTTGATGGGAAATTCTTCAAGGGCCTCAGCGGTGTCCCAACGCGCAGTATCCTGGGTAATGTCGGGCGGGAATATCTTGTAATCTTTCGCCATAAAGAAATTTTCCGAGGGGATATCCGAAACGTGAATGGCGCCCAACCATTTTACACTCCGGGCTCCGATAAAACCCGGCACGATCGCCCGGACCGGGAATCCATGTTCAAGCGTGAGAGGCTGACCGTTCATGGTGAGCGCGATCAACGTATCAGGTTGGAGCGCTTTTCCAAGCGAGATGGAACCGCCAAATGGGGAGGTTTCCCCTGATGTGAGCGGGCAGGCATCCAGGGATGTGAACCACACATTTCGCGCCTTGGAGGTGAGCTTCGTCCGACTGAGGAGAGAGGCGAGAGGAATCCCGCCCCACTCGGCATGGCCGATGGCCCCTGCATCCCATTGAACTCCTTCTACTTCCCGTAACGCACTATGTTCCAGACGTCGATTACCCGCGCATTGTAACGTCGCGGCGACGGTGGCACGGGGAAAATCGCCTTGGAGCTGTTTCAGAGTGAGCGTAAGCGGATGCTCAACGCATCCATCGACTGTCAGGGTATAACGCTCGGGATCTACCTCGGGAGTGAGACCGTGGCTGCGTTGAAAAAAATATTTCAGAGGCGTCACCCATGAAGACGCCAGTTTGTCCAACGAAGGCTCCGCGTTATAAGGCTGTTCCTGGCGAGTGATGAGATCGAGGAGGGGTCGTTGGGGTAATCCAGTCACGATGGCGGAATCATATCACTTCCTTGTCATGGCCCTTCTAAATGACCTAAGGCTTGGATGCTTTTTCGCGCCTATCCAATGCAAGCTGTGGCCACATTTTGAGATATATTTGGCAAATTTATAATTAAAATACAACTAAATACATAATTATATAGTTATACTATATGTATTAATATTGATATTCGATAATGTTGACATTAATATATAAATAAATTGCAATATATCAAGGTCAAGCAAGATAGGGGAGGCAATTAGTTATGGAAAAGCTAAACTTAGATGTACTGAAAGGCCATCTCTGGGAATCGGCCAATATTCTCAGGGGTAGCATTGACGCGTCTGACTACAAGAATTATATATTTGACCTGCTCTTTCTCAAGCGCCTTTCTGATGTATTTGATCAAGAGGCTGAAAAGCTCCTGAAAGAAGGTAAGAGTAAAGCAATCGCTTATGAAGATCATGATGAGCATGAATTTTTTGTGCCTCCCAAAGCCCATTGGAAACATCTGACATCCCTGACCCATAATCTTGGAGATGCCATTAACAAGGCGAATGATCTTTTAGAAGAGCATAACCGTGTACTAGAAGGGGTATTGTCTGCTACGGACTTCAATGATAAAGAACGATTGCCAGACAGCACGCTTTCGAAACTTATCCTACATTTTTCAAAAGTTCGCCTTCGCAATGATGACCTGGCAGAGCCTGATATGCTCGGCAGGGCGTATGAGTACTTGATTGCCCAGTTTGCCGATGATGCCGGGAAAAAAGGCGGAGAATTTTACACGCCGAAGGAAGTCGTCACGTTGTTGGTCGAAATCCTTGATCCTCGGGAAGGCATGTATATTTGTGATCCCGCGTGTGGCTCAGGGGGAATGTTGGTTCAGTCCATGTATCATCTCCAATCCCTTCGCCAAAACGTGAAGAACCTCGTATTGCACGGTCAGGAGAAAAATATCGGGACCTGGGCCATTTGTAAAATGAACATGCTGTTACATGGCATCGCCGGAGCCAGAATTGAAAAAGGTGACACTATTCGAGATCCAAAGCTCTTGCAGAAAGGAAAGCTCATAGAATATGACATCGTTATCGCCAATCCGCCTTTCTCTTTAAAGAACTGGGGAGTCGAAACGGCCGCGGGCGATCCCTTCGGCAGGTTTCGATACGGTGTTCCACCCAAGAGCTACGGGGATTACGCCTTTGTGCAACACATGGTGAGCACGCTGAAGGCGAGTGGTCGGGCGGGTATCGTACTGCCTCACGGTATCCTGTTTCGAGGAGGCGCTGAAGGCAAGATTCGCCAAGCGATGGTTGAAGAGGATCTGGTGGAGGCCGTCATTGGACTACCTTCCAATTTGTTCTACGGGGCGAGTATTCCGGCCTGTTTGATGATTATGAATAAGAAGAAACTCGCCAACAAAAAGGGTCACGTGTTTTTTCTCTATGGGGCTAGGGATTTTCTTCAGTTAAAGAACCAGAACCAGTTACGGGATGACGATCTTAAAAAGATCGTTCAAGCGTATCGTGCTAACACGGCAATTGAAAAATATTGCCGCCCAGTTCCTCTGGATGAAATCCGTCGGAATGATTACAACTTGAATATCCCGCGTTATATCGACATTACAGAGGAAGTAGCGCCCATAGACGTACAACAAACCATTAATGAACTTACCAAGTTGAAGAAGGAGCGTGCGGTAGCCGAGGAAAAGGTGGAAAGTTATTTGAGGGAATTGGGATACAAGGTATAAGGCGACGCGATGCTGTTCTTTATTGACGAAAGTTGGCAGTCAACTCCGGATCAGCAGTATAAAGCTGGAGTGTTGTCTGCGATCGCGTTGCAAAGCCAGGACTTTAATAGCATCTCGCAACAAGTGCGCGGGCTAAAACAGAGATGGTTGGGTTTTCAAGCCGCCGATCTCGAATTGAAAGGGGCCAAGCTTCTTCAGCGATATTACTTTCGGCTCGAACAAAGAGGCGTGGATAGCAGCCAGCAGTTAAATCTGGCTCGCGGTATTTTTGCGTTATGCAAAACAATGGGCATAAAATCTTTCGCTTCGATCACGTTCGAACAGAGCGAAATTGATCTGGCCTGCGCCAATCAAAATCAACTTGAACGACCCTTCTTTTTCTTGTTTGAGCGTATCAACCAATTTATGAAAGAGTCCTTCCCGCACTTGACGGCCATGATTGTTTTTGACGACCGTGGAGTGGCAACGAATGAACGGATTTCCAAGAGTGTGAGTAATTTTTTCCATAAGAGCTCCGTGGGAAAAACCTTTGATCATATTTTGAAGGTCCCTTTTTTTGCCATTTCGACCGAAAATATCGGCATTCAAATCACCGATCTCGTCGGCCATGTCATCGGAAGGAGATTTACAGGGGATAGGAGCGCTCACGAATTCTTTGAGCTTGCGAAAGAGATGCAATTTCGAGGTGACGAGAAGATGGTCAATGCAGAAGGGAAGACCTTTACTTTGAGGGGATGGAAAGTGGTAAAGCCTCGATCCGGAGCGCTTCCTGATCTTGTACAGGAATGAAAAAGGAGCTGGCACCTCAATATTCCCAGACGGGATATACGGGGGTTATGGCAGGACCAGAGGGTCCCGCACCAGCTCCAACCATAGTATGGAGAATACGACTATGAGCGTCAAGAGCGAGTTGTCGTTGAAAGATATGAGGTCAGCTCTCTTGGACCAAATGATTACATTCCTGTGGAGGCAATGGTCTTCGCTCGGCGTCTTGGGAGAATCGGGTACAGAGGATAAGTGGATTATTGATCCTGAGTCGTTACTTATTTTTTCCCTCCAGATGGGCCGTTATGAACCCCGTTTGTTTGATGAAATTTTGGCTTGGCTCACCGTCAATGGTCAGTGGTTGGACACCTCACGTCTGAAGGGAATGCTGTCCCAACAAGATCCCAGCACAGTGCGGGTGGTGGGAGGTAGTCTTCAATATATGCTGGCGCACGGACAGGAACGCAAGTGGCAGAACGCAGTGAAGCTGTGCCAGCAACTCTTTGAAAAGCAACCCACGGTTGATATGGGAGAGCCCTTGTTCAAAGAAAAGTCTGGAAAACCACATCCTATTCCACCCGATAAGAAATTCGATCAGAATTTTAAATTATTTAGAATTTACAAGCCTTCGTTTGAAGTAACGAGAGAAGTGAAAGAGGTCCCGGTCAACTCCTGTTCGAATCTAAGGTTTCAGCTTAGGGCCTTGTTCGGGACCGGTGCACGATCTGAAGCATTGTTATATCTCTTGACTCACGAAGGAGGGCGTTCACGCGACATGGCTGAAGCCGTCGGAATGTTTTGGTTAACCATTCATCAGGCTCTTCTCGAGCTTTCTCGATCCGGGCTGGTATTGACTCGAAGCAAGGGAAAAAAGGTGGAATACTGGGTGTCTGAAAAGCGATGGTGGGAGTTTCTTGCGGCGGGAAGTGGAGAAAATTCCTCGAGGCCCAAATGGCTCAATTGGATGGCTATCTTTTCGGCCCTCTCGACGATTTGGAAGACGGTGGACGAAGTCGCCGCTAGCTCGAAATCTGAATACATGAAAGGTTCGAAGCTCCAGGATAGTCTGGAAGTGTTGTTTCAAGAATTTACCAGGGCAGGGTACGACCTTCCTCACTTGCCAACGCCTGGCTTGCCATCGGATCTCCATCAGAAGTCGGCCCTGCAATTTTTAAGCGGGGTTTTGGACCTTAGCCATGGGTAATCAAATCAGCTCCCTTCACATGGGGCAGAAATTCAAGCGCACCCCCGTCGGGGAAATCCCGGTGGATTGGGAGGTGACAACTTTTGGTGATTCATTCCAATTTCTACGCACGGCGAATAACGCCCGGAGTGATTTAAATACCTATGAGAAGGTAGGGTACCTTCATTATGGCGATCTACACATGAAATGGCAGACCAAGCTTCGATGTGACCGGGTGGAGCTGCCGAAAATTCATCCTTCTAAAGTTCAGGGGATTACCAGATTACAAGATGGTGACTTGGTTATGGCCGATGCTTCCGAAGATTACGAGGGAATTGGGGTGGCTGTGGAGATTTCCGGTCAAGGCCAGCAAGAAATTGTGGCTGGATTGCATACTATTCTTCTACGAGACAAAGAAAAGACATTTGCCGATGGTTTTCGCGGCTACATTCAATATATACCTGGTGTCCACGAGCGGATAAGAGAAGTTGCAACTGGGGTTTCGGTGTACGGTTTATCCAAAAGAAACCTTATGGGGGTTTCGATTCCTCGGCCCCCCATTCAGGAGCAGAAGAAAATCGCAGAAATTCTTTCCGCAGTGGACGACGCAATCGAGAAAACCACCGCCATCATTAAGACTACCGAAAAGTTTAAGAAGATCATTGCACGCCAGATATTTCGTTACGGGTTTCGTGGGGGTAGGCCTATGAAGAGTTCTCCTATAGGTAAAGTTCCTCAGGATTGGAAAGTGGTCACTCTTCGAGAGGTATGTGAGAAAATTCAGGACGGAACTCATTTTTCCCCGAAAAGTAAGGACGGACCCTATATGTACGTCACTTCAAAAAACATTCGCATGGGCCACCTCGATTTGACAGATATCGGGCGAATTTCTGAGGAAGAGCACAGGGATATTTTTAAGCGAGCTAACGTAATGTATGGAGATGTCCTTTTGACAAAGGATGGAGCCAAAGCAGGAAATATTGCAGTAAATACGATTCAGGAACCATTCAGTTTGCTATCAAGTGTGGCTTTTATTCGACCCAATAAAAAATTGGCATACTCAGATTGGATTTACCATTTTTTTGCCTCAGACGAAGGACAGAGACTTATTCTTGGTCAGATTTCTGGTAATGCCATCACTCGGTTGACGCTGACCAAGATAAAGGGGTTGATGGTCCCAATTGCGCCCCTCAAAGAACAAAACCAGATTATCGATTTTCTGTCTTCCATTGAAAATGTTGCTAAGGATGATGCTGGTTTTCTTGAAAAGGCCAAAATGCTTAAATCTGCTCTCATGGGGATCTTATTGAATGGGAAAATTCGTGTTCGAATAGCGTAATGTCTAAATATAGATTTAATGAAGATACCCTCTCAGAAAAACCGGCGATTGAGCAACTTGTCCGGATGGGATACCAATTCCTCCCTGGGGAGACATTGGATCCACAAGAAACTGAGGAATGTGAGCGGTCGTCACGACGGGAAGTAGTTCTTGTTCAGCGGCTCAAGAAAAAACTCAGGGAGTTAAATCCGGAAGCTACGGAAGTAACTATTGAAAAAGCCGTTAGACACGTGACGAACATTCAAGGTACGAGTTTGCTCGATGAAAATCAAACCTTTCACAAGGATCTTATTTCCAACATCTCCCTTGAGCAGGAAACCGGTTCTGGGCGACGAGGATTGACCGTTAAATTCATTGATTTTGACCACCCCGAGCGGAATGAATTTCTGGTGGTGAATCAATTTTCGGTGAAAGGTCCTAAAGTGGGGGATCGGCCCGACCTCGTCGTGTTTGTGAATGGCATTCCCCTGGTGGTGA
>OBEQ011082948.1_pt1 | contig 14042 bp, 17 predicted proteins | sample 1670901 | NCBI WGS metagenome assembly OBEQ01 (sample SAMEA104232315, study PRJEB22302) | groundwater metagenome | biome: forest; feature: aquifer; material: groundwater | place: USA | collected 2011-08-07 | depth 5.4 m
AAAATTCATTTCATTAGGATCGATATTTTTTAATTTACGTTTAAGAATATCTTCTTTAGACGACAATCGGCGGTCTTCAGCCTCGAGTTTTTTTAGTTCAGCAAGACAATTGTCTTGGGTCCGTTCTTTTTGGGAAAGTTCAGTTTGGGATTGATCAACAGCCGTTTTCAGATCGCGGACTTTTTGATCAAGCTGAGCAAATTCTTTTTCGGCCTCCATCGCATTTTGTGCTTTTTCAGCTTTTGCTGTCTCGTAGCGGTAGCGGGCGGCGTCAAGTTCAGCTTTGGTGAATTTATACTGCTGCTGGATCACATCGTCGTGGGCTTTTAAGGCGTTGAGTTCATCTTCAGTGGACTTCGATGGGACGCATTTTGTCGCAGATTCTTTTTGAGCTTTGTCGTAATTTTGAAGAAGCGTTTGATATTCACTGTTGTTTTTTAATTCATTAGTTGAAGAATCATCCTTCACGCGCGTTTTCTCGATATCTAATTCGTGGAATTCCTGCTGATATTTTTTCCATTCACGAGAATAATCTTTGCCAAACAATCCAATGAGACAAAATAAAAGTAAAAAACTCACCAAGGCAAAGATTTTGTTGAGTTTCTCAATATTGTAATGACGTTGATCTAATCCCACAGAGTTTTACCTTAGATATTAAAGAAGAATTCAGGAATGGCTACGATATACTTGATGTTAAACGCCCAGCGTAAAAACATTTTGATCGGGAGACTCGCCGCCAAAAGAAGCAAAATAACAAAGATGCTGTATTTGACCGGTCCTAAGCTTTTGTAAATATTTTTAAAAAGAGTTTTGGCTAAAATTAAAGGTGTAAGTCCAAAGTAAATAGCCAAGACTAAAAACCCTCCTATTTCCCGCAAGAAAATATTGTGAGGCAATTGCTGCTTAAGGCCAATCATGTAAATATATTCGGAAAGATTGACGTTGGTTAACGCTTCAAGTTTATGAGGATCCCAATATTCAAACGGTCCAAAAAAGTTCCAATTGGGGCCGCGCAAGAATGTTCCGGTCGTGATTAAGAAAATCCATAACGCCAGCCAGAGAAATAGAAAAATCGAAATCGCCATTTTGCGTTGAGAAAAGGTGTAATAGCCTGAACCTTTGCGATTATTGTCCAGGAAGGGAATCGACATCATCCCGAGAATAATAACTGTCGGAAAAACCACTCCCGCCAGCCACGGGTCAAAATAAACGAGCATTTCCTGAAGCCCTAAAAAATACCACGGCGCTTTGGAAGGATTCGGTGAAACCGCGGGATTCGCGGGTTCTTCAATGGGCGCGGGCAAGCCAATCGCCCAGATGATCAGCAATGCCGAGCAAAGAATCAATGCGATAAATTCAACATACACCAAATCTGGCCAGACTAAGATTTTGTCGTTGGCATCTTCGGCTTCTTTGGGAGGCTTTCCTTGGGCAATGCGGGCATCATTGTCCCAGGCTTGCTTCATGCTCAGCCAGAGAAAAAATACGACTAAAAAAAGTAATCCGACAATGGGGACATTGTCGGGTTTTGTGACAATTTTTCTAAAGTTAGGATCGGTAATGCCAAACGCAAAAAAAATAAAAAGAAGAGAAAAAATGACAATCCCTCCTTTTTTTGTCCAGAGTTTGTAAAGACGTAATTTTTTATTAATGGCTAGCAGTCGATCGGTGGGGGGAAAAAGGAAAAATAATGACGTCAGAATGATCGGGAAAATGATCTTGGGGTTTATGATGGTGTTAATGAAATGTTTAAAATTTTCAATCATGTGGGTCCCGAAATGCCGCCATCTTTTCGGACTCGCCAGAAATGAACAATCATGAAGATCATAATAATAAAAGGAAGTCCGATGCAGTGAAGGACATAAAATCTTAACAGCGCCCCTTCTCCGACGAAACGTCCGCCTAAGAGAGCAAATTTGGCGTCACTTGTCGAGGTGATAAAATTCACATCGCCTAACGCTAATAATGACGATCCTGGCCCTGACGTTCCAACGAGTGGAGTCGCTCCGGCCATATTAGAACCGACGGTGATGGCCCAAATGGCTAATTGATCCCATGGGAGAAGATATCCGGTAAAACTTAAAAGCATGGTTAAAACAAGCAAAACAACGCCGACGCACCAGTTGAATTCGCGGGGAGGTTTATAAGATCCTGTCATAAACACGCGGAACATGTGAAGCCAGACGGTGATGACCATCAAATGTGCGCTCCAGCGGTGAATTTCGCGCATCCTTCCTAAGGGAACTTGTTCTTGAAGGTCAATAATATCGCCGTAAGCGTATTCGACGGTGGGACGATAATAAAACATTAAAAGAATTCCGGTAATGGTCAAAACGAGAAAAATAAAAAAGGATAATCCGCCCATACACCAGGTGTATTTGACTTTGACCGCGTGTTTAGGCAGTCGCACGGGATGAAGATGCAGAAAGACACCATTTAACATCACCATCATCCGCTGGCGCTGTGTTCGCGGGACACCGCCGGTGCGAAAGATGGCGCGGCCGACTTGGGTATCTAGAAATTTTTCGAACCAATTTTTATTTTGTCCACCAAGTTGAGTCATTTTAATACACCTTTGTAATGCCCTCCCCCTTTTGTGGGGAGGGTTGGGAGGGGGGGGAAGTTTTTTCAACCCCTCCCCTTAATCCCCTCCCGCAAGGGGAGGGGAAATTTACGCTAAAATATACGACTCGGGATCCTTCCACTCTCCCTTTTCTTGTTGAAACTTTTTAGTTTTATCAACAAGGATTTCGCCATCTTCGGTCAGGCTAATACTAAATCGTTCTAAAGGCCGTGGCGCTGGCCCTTCAAAATTAATCCCTGTTTTATAAAATCCACTTCCGTGGCACGGGCATTTAAATTTGTTTTCGTTTTGTAACCAATTTGGGGTGCAGCCTAAATGGGTGCAGACCGTCGAGAGGGCGTAAATTTTTTCAGAATCCCTGACGATCCAGGTTCCGTATTTTTCTTTGAAGCGTTCGGAAACTTCCCCAATGGTGTATTCATCGGGGAAGCCAGCGCGAAAAGATTGTTTGGGTTCGAAAAGAACGTTGGGAAATAAATAGCGTAAGAAAACTGAGGCGTAACCGCCGATCACAGCGGCAAAGGCGATCCAGCCCAAGGCCAGCCATTTAATAAAAGAGCGGCGATCGATGGTTTCCGGTGGTTGTTCTGGATTAGGATTTTTTTGAATGGGTGTGTTCATTGCAAAACTTTTAAAGCCGCGGCGCGGATTTGTAAATTCGTATCGTTTTGAGATAATTCTTTAATTTTGTCTTTCAAATTTGGATCATGAAGAAAACTGGCGGCATCAATGGCCGACAAGATGAGTTGATTTTGCTCATAAGGGTCGACTTCAGAAAATTTTGAAAGATAACTGCGAGTCATAAGCTTAAGAAGAATGTCTTTTCCTGAAGGATCAGACATTTTCGCCAAAGAAATTGCGGCTCCCCATTGAACATTGGGTTCAAGATCGTACAACGCTTTTTCTAAAGACATTTTTGATCTTGGATCAGCGATATTGCCTAACGCAACAGTCGTAATCGAACGGATCCTTGCGTTGGAAGATTCCAGATAATTCGATAATTTTTCGCTAGCCGTTTTATCTTTAAGCATCCCTAACGCGTAGATGAGAGCTGGAAGATTTTCTTCCTTTTCTTCATCAAGAGCTTTCAGCAAGGGCTTTAGAAAGATTGGTCTTTCCGTCCGTCCCATGGCTAAGGCCAAATATTGGCGAACTCTCGGGTCATCCTCCCTCGCGTGCTCAAAAGTTTTGATGACCTGATTATAAAAAGTTTCATCTTCCGGGAGAAGCTGAGGGTTGGCTAAAATTTTGGATAACTCAAAAGCCCCTTGCCAACGTTTGGTCACCCCGCCCGTCTGAATGTCTTCTAAATAATCATAGGCTGTTCTTTTTTCCTGTGTTAAAAGCCGCATTCCGGCAAAAAGCAACAGGCAAAAGACAGCAATGAGAAACGGTATGATAAAGAACGAATGAACAATAACGCTAAGAAAAGGTTTTTCTTCTGGTTTTTCTTCGCTAATTTTAACTGGTTGTTCTGGAGTTTCTTCATTAATCATGATGTACCAATGAAATTTGACCCACTATAACAAAAAAAACTTTAAGGTTCAATAGTTTGGGGGATTATTTTGGCTAAGCTCTTAGTTCTTTAATGAAATCTTTCCAATGATTATAGATGAGTTCAATAAACTCAAATATATCCCATTTTCTAATATTATGATTTTTATCTTCAAAGACAATCCAAAATAAAGCTGCATTTCCTTTCCCGGCATATTCCCGAATAAAATTAAAATCTGCATCGACTGATGGATTCGTCAATTTTTTGTGTTTAAATCCATTAGCTACATCTCGACAGCATTGCATTTCAAAATTACTAAGAAATTTTAATAATCTTTCTTTCTGATTTGGGTGACAGGATTTAATCCAATCTTTAAGATGATAGGCATGCAAAAAGAACGTAATTAAATCATCAATCTCAAATTTAGTTAAGCCACTCCTTCCAGAAGATATTGTAGCTTTTATCAGTCTAGAACGTTCATAATATCTGATTACCCTATTCCATTGGATATGCCATTGTTGATTTGAATGTATTAACTCATCAGGATTAAGAGCACTTCCACAAAACCATTTGGGCATTTTTTCTCCTTTAATTTTTGGAATCACTATATCCTAAAGTGTAACGCTTAGCAAAAAGGAAAGAGAAAATTAAGGGTGACAAACAAAAACGGCCAAGACTTTTGGTCTTGGCCTGAATAAAGCACCTATCCGACTAAGGGATACTTAAATATATCGTAATTGGTTTTTTCTGCAAGTAAAAATTTGGTTAATTAGATGATTTGATGGACGGCTGAAAACCCATCGGATATTTGGGTTTCTCCTCTTCCCTCATTAAACGCCGGATGGCTTCAAAGACAACCCGAAATTGACCATCGTATTTTTTCTCGAGTTCAGTAACTTTCTGGGCCAAATCTTTGTGAGTTGCCAGAATTTGACGCAGCTTAACAAAGACCCGCATAATGGCAATATTGACAGCAATAGCCCGAGGGCTATTTAAGACACTTGATAACATGGCGACCCCTTCTTGAGTAAAAACATATGGCAGATATCTTCGACCACCTCGACCTTTGTTTGAGGTTTCAACTTGAAACCTCAAAGAGTCCACTTCTTTTTTTGTAAGTCTAAACATAAAATCCACTGGAAATCGTGTTATATTACGTTTAACCGCAAGATTAAGAGACTTGGTTGGGACATCGTAAAGTTCTGCTAGATCCTTATCAAGCATAACTTTTTGTCCTTTTATTAATAAAATTTTTTTCTCAATTCTTTCTTCTGGAATCATTAATTGACTCTTTGTTTTCATAAAAAATCCCCTTTCGTTTTTGGGAAAATCGTCGAGGGGATAGAATAAATAGGTCATTAAAAACTACTCAATCGAATCTAACAGCACTAAAACTTGGTGTTCGGCGTTGACCTCAAGAATGCCTTGGGTGATGGAAAAACTTTGCTCTATGCCGTTGGTTTTAATGCGCAAAGCTCCTGGTTTGAGTAGACTCACGATTGGCGCATGGTTGGCGAGGACATTAAAAATTCCTTCCTTTCCTGAAACGGAAAGGAAATCAACATCGTCCTCAAAGAATTTGCCTTGAGGTGTCATGATGGAGAGATGATACGACGCTGTCTTTTTAAAGTCATTGACGCTTCCTCTTTTGGCAGGAGTCAATGGCTTATTCTTATCGCTCAAAGTGTTTTCGCCTTTTCTAAGACTTGATCAATATTTCCCACCATGTAGAACGCTTGTTCGGGAATGCTGTCGTGTTTGCCTTCTAAAATTTCTTTGAAGGAGCGAATTGTTTCTTCGAGTTGAACGTAACATCCTTTTCGTCCTGTGAATTGTTCAGCCACATGGAACGGTTGTGATAAAAATTTCTGAATTTTTCGGGCGCGTTCGACGATCAAGCGATCATCTTCAGATAATTCATCCATCCCCAAGATCGCGATGATATCTTGCAATTCTTTATACCGCTGTAACGTCTCTTGAACTCCGCGGGCAATTTTGTAGTGTTCTTCACCAATAATTTCAGGTGTGAGAACCGTTGATGTCGATGATAATGGATCAACAGCCGGATAAATTCCTAATTCCGCGATGGGACGAGATAATTCTGTCGTGGCATCCAAATGAGCGAATGTCGTCGCTGGCGCAGGATCTGTGTAATCATCCGCTGGAACATAAATCGCTTGGATGGAAGTGATTGATCCTGATTTTGTCGACGTGATACGTTCTTGAAGTTCCCCCATATCTGTTCCGAGCGTCGGTTGATACCCGACGGCAGAAGGCATGCGGCCGAGTAACGCCGAGACTTCAGATCCCGCTTGAGTAAAACGGAAAATGTTATCAATAAACAAAAGAACGTCCTGCTTCATTTCGTCACGGAAATATTCAGCGACCGTTAAGGCGGATAATCCCACCCGCGCGCGGGCGCCTGGCGGTTCATTCATCTGGCCAAAAATTAAGGATGTCTTCTCGATGACTTTAGATTCTTGCATTTCTTTAAACAGCGCTGTTCCTTCGCGAGTTCTCTCTCCCACACCAGCAAAAACAGAATATCCGCCGTGTTCTTTGGCAATGTTATAAATCAACTCTTGAATCAAAACGGTTTTCCCGACACCCGCGCCGCCAAAAAGACCAACCTTTCCTCCTTTTCGATATGGCGCAAGAAGATCAATAACTTTAATGCCTGTCACAAGAATGGTCTGTGAGGTTTCTTGTTCTTTGAAGCTCGGCGGATCGCGGTGAATGGGTAAACGTTTTTTAGCCTTGATGGGGCCAGCGTCATCAATAGGTTCCCCTAAAAGATTCATAACGCGTCCGAGTGTTCCTTCACCAACGGGCATGCTAATGCCCTCTTCTGTATTAATAACCTCCATGCCGCGGACTAAACCGTCGGTCGTGTCCATGGCGATCGTGCGCACCGTATTATTCCCTAAATGTTGAGCGACTTCTAAAACGAGATTCCCTTCTTTGTCGTTGATAAAGGGATTGGAAACTTTTAATGCGGTATAAATCGCCGGCAATTGTCCTTCGGGAAATGAAACGTCAATAACCGCCCCTAAGACTTGTAAAATTTGACCTTTGGATGACATAGAAATGACCTTTCTTATTTTAACGCCTCGGCTCCGGCAATGATTTCAATTAATTCGGTTGTGATCTGTTCCTGACGGGCGCGGTTGCGTAAAAGCGTGTAAAGTTCAATCATTTCTGACGCATTCTTCGTCGCGTTATCCATCGCCGTCATACGTGCCCCATGCTCACCCGCCCAATTTTCAAGCATCGCGAAATAAATTTTAAAATACAGAAAATGCGGGATTAAAAATGCTAAAAGTTCGGCAGGCTGAGGTTCAAAAATATATTCTCGAGGGTTTTCAATTTTTTCGTGCATTAAGCTTTGAGGGTCAATCGGTAGAATTTTCTCAAAAATCGCTTTTTGAGATAACGGACTAAAGAACTGGTTATAAACGATAAAAATTTCATCGTAGTCACCGTTGATAAAGTAGCCGCTTAAATCTTGGCCAATGGTCATCGCGTCTTCAAATTTGGGATCGCTGGATGTTTGATCATAAAATTTTTTGACAGTCATTCGCCGTTTAAGCGACTGAAATCCCTTCTTTCCGCAGCAGGTGACTTCAATGTGTTGATAATTGTTGCGGTGCGTTTCTAGCCACTTGAGAACTTGTTTAATCGCATTTTGATTAAAGGCTCCGCACAACCCTTTATTGGACGTTAAGATCAAAATGAGAGCCTTTTTGACTTCTTTTTTGGGGGTCAAAAGCGGATGAAGACCCGACTCCACACTCGCGGCAATCCGCGAGGTTAAGGCGGTGACATTTTGCGCGTAAAGTTTAGCGTTCGCCTGAGCCTGATGCGCTTTACGCAATTTACTCGCCGAAACCATTTTCATGGTTTTTGTAATTTTTTGAGTATTCGTAAGACTGCGAAGCTTGATGTTGTATTCTTTAATCGACGCCATAATTATTTTTTCCAGTTAAATTCTTTGAACTCCTTTAAAAGTTTATTGAGCTCTTCTTTGATAGGATCCGTTAACACCTTCTCTTTATTAAGACGATTCACAAAATCAACGTACGTTGAATCGAGCGCTTCAAAGAGCTGCTTTTCAAATTCCTGGATTTCAGATACCGGAACGTCATCAAGATAACCATTGCCACCCGCGTAAATGATGACGATTTGTTTGGCAACGGGCAGAGGTTCATGAAGTCCTTGTTTGATCACCTGCATTAAACGTTCGCCTCGCTCCAATTGTTTTCGTGTGGCCACATCCAAATCTGATGCAAATTGAGAAAATGCTGCGAGTTCACGATACTGAGCGAGATCCAAACGTAATGTCCCGGCTGTTTGCTTCATGGCTTTGATTTGAGCATCGCCACCCACACGTGAAACAGAAAGGCCAGGGTTCATCGCAGGTCTTTGACCAGCGTTAAAAAGATCAGTTTCTAAATAAATTTGTCCGTCGGTAATGGAAATAACATTTGTGGGAATGTAGGCTGAAACGTCAGAGGCTTGAGTTTCAATTAACGGTAGGGCCGTTAAACTGCCTCCCCCTTTTTTTGCGCTCATTTTGGCTGATCGTTCCAAAAGACGACTGTGTAAATAAAAGATATCTCCGGGAAAAGCTTCGCGGCCTGGCGGACGGCGTAATAATAACGAAAGCTGGCGGTAGGCCTGAGCTTGTTTGGTTAAATCATCATAAATAATTAAAGCATGTTGGCCATTATCGCGGTAATATTCGGCCATGGCGGTTGCGGAATAGGGCGCTAAAAATTGCATCGGGGCTGGGTCTGATGCGGTGGCGGCAACGATCGTTGTATATTCCATCGCCCCATACTTTTTTAATGTTTCATAAACTTGAGCGACGGTGGAGCGTTTTTGTCCGATCGCGACGTAAAAACAGTGAACATTTTGTCCGCGTTGATTGATAATCGTGTCGATAGCAAGGGTCGTCTTCCCTGTCTTGCGGTCGCCAATAATGAGTTCGCGTTGACCACGACCAATCGGAGTTAACGCATCAATTATTTTAATTCCTGTCTGTAAGGGCTCGTGAACATTTTGGCGGTCGATGATACCGGGAGCCTTCACTTCAATGGGAGACCATTGGCCGGCTTTAATCGGGGCATTGCCATCAATGGCGTTGCCTAACGCATCAACCACACGGCCAGTTAAAGCTTCTCCGACAGGAACCGAAGCAATTTTCTCAGAACGCCTAACTTGATCACCTTCTTTAATGTGTGTGATATCTCCAAAGACCGCCACACCAATATTATCTTCTTCTAAGTTCAGAGCAATACCCATAATGCCGTTGGGGAATTCCACTAATTCGGACGCCATGACTTTATTGAGACCATAAACACGAGCAATCCCATCGCCAACGCTCAAAACAGTTCCGACTTCGTAGGTTTGGTTTGTTTTTTCAAAATCCGCGAGTTGTTGTTTTAAAACATTTGATATTTCTTCCGCTTTAATTCGATTCATCATTTTTTAAGCCTTTAGTTATTAATCAGTTCTTTCTCGAGTTGGTTCAATTGGTTCTGCAAACTATAATCTTCGACACGATCCACGGTCTGAATTCTAAATCCTCCTAAAATTTGGGGTTCAATATTCCAAAGAGGATTAATACTTTTGTGAAACCTTTTGTTTAAAGAGGTTAAAAACGCGTCTTTGAGATCTTTGGAAAGATCTTCTCTCGTCGTAATTGTTACCGTAAGAATGTTTTGATGTTCCAAATAAAGGTTTTTAAATTCATCAATAATGGCAAGTAAAAGATTAAGCCGATTTTTGATCGTAAGAAACAATAAGAATTTTAATGTATTTTTATGAATTTTTTTTTCGAATAATGCTGTTAAAATTTCCTGTTGTTTGATTTTGGGGACAATGGGACTTTTAATGAGACGGTTTAATTCTGGAGAATCTTCACAGATCTGCCTTACCTTCTGTAAATCTTCATTCGCTTCATTGAGAGTTTTTTGATCGTAAGAGAGATCAAAAAAGGCTTTCGCGTAACGTTTAGCAATTAAAGTCGACATATTAGATTTGTTTGATCAATTGGCTCACAAGCTTTTGATTTTTTTCTTTGTCGAGATTTTCTTGAATCAACTTGCTCGCCAGACTTATAACCATGTGCGCTGTTTCTTCTTTTAAGTCCGCGCGGGCTTTTTCAATAGATTCTTTCATTTCCCGTTGAGCATTCTCCACGAGAATTTTTGATTCCTCTCTCGCCTTCTGCTGAATCGTATTGGCCGCTTCGATAGCCGCTTTACGAGATTGATCGACAACCTCTTTAGCTTTATGAGCCGCTTCGGTAAGAATTTGGGAGCGCTTGTTATCAATTTGAGCGAGTTCATTCTTCAGTTGATCAACATACTCAATAGATTTGCGGATGTCTTCTTCACGTTTCTCAAGACCGTTGAGGATCGGCTTCCAGGCAAACTTCTGGAGAATCGCTAAAAGAGCAAAGAAAGTTATCCATGTCAAAATTAACATCGTCGCGTGAGGATCCATGAAATCCGGCTCATGTGTCGCGACAGAATGAGACGATGTTTCTAAGTTTTCTTGAAGAGAGTCATTCATTTTCTTAACCTGGTTTATTGAGAGCCATGAAGGACAAGACGAGACCAAATAGAGCTGTTCCTTCGATGATGGCCAAGACAATAAACATGTTGGTTAGAATTTTTTGTGTCGCCTCAGGCTGTCGGGCGATTCCTTGGATCGCCGACGCTCCGACTAACCCCAGACCAATACCGGCGCCGATACTCGCTAGACCGGCTCCCACAGCTGCAAATGTTGATGGACCCATAGCTTTTCTCCTTTTAATGTTGTGGATGATACATTTGTCCGATAAAAATGGCTGATAAAAGTGTGAAAATATAGGCCTGTAAAAGGGCAATCATCACCTCCAGCAGGCTAATTCCGATTGCAAAAATGACAGACGGTAAAGCTATCCATCCAAAAATAACCACGAAACTTAAAATTGAAAAAATCATGATATGACCCGCGAGCATATTCGCGAAGAGTCGGATCATCAGCGCAAAGGTTTTGACAAATACCCCGAAAATTTCGAGGGGTACTAAAAAGATGAGAATCGGCCATGGGACACCAGCCGGAGCAAAAGCTTTAAAAAATCCGCCGACGCCATTTCTTAAAATAGCGCCAATTGTCATAACCCCAAAAGTAACCAGCGCTAGAGCCGCGGTCACGTTAATGTTAGCGGTCACAGCTGGAAAGCCGGGAAGGAGTCCCAGAAGATTGAGAAAGAGAATAAAGAAAAAAAATGTGCACAACAGGGGTGTGAAGCGTTTTCCATCCTCTTCTCCTAAAAAGTTAATGGCAATCTCATCGCGGATAAAAACCACGACCGCTTCTAAAAGATTTGTTATCCCGTGAGGGACTCTAGTTTTTTTATCATAAAAAACAACGAAAATAATAATTAAAAGAAAAGATACTAATATTAAAAATAGTCCATGCAGAGTTAAAAAACCTGGAATCGGAATAGGCGGCAAAAAAGGCAGATGCCATTCGTTGCTGTTTAAAAGATGTTCTTTGAGGTAATGGTCAAGGTTAAAATGAGGATCCATGGTCTTTTTTCCTTAATTGCGATCGTAATCATACTTTGAAAAGATTAAAAATGCAAAATATTTCTTTGAGAATATTTAAGATTCAGATGAAGTCTCCTTATTTTTTTTAATTAATTTCCATATTTCATAACCACAGTAAAATAATCCTAAAAACATTCCTAAGAGCGTCCAAAAGATTCCACTCCCCAGTTTTTGATCTAGGCAAGAACCTAAATATGTGAGGATCGCTACCGCTGCCGGAATACTAAATCCCAAAGAATAGGCATACAGATTTTTAGGGGAATTTTCTTCTTTTTGAGGTTCTTTCGGGGTTTTAGACGGTTTCATCAAAGCTTAAAATATGGTGAATATCTTCTTCCCTTTTACACTCAAGTAAACGGTTTCGATTTTTTTCTGAGGCGACAAAACGGGCGACTTGAGTAATGAGATTTAATTGCATCCCGTCATCATTTTGATCCGTAAGTTCTAAGAATAAAAGGCGCACCGGCTGATCGTCGGGGCTGCCAAAATCCACAGGATTTTTGAGCCGAAAGAAACAGAGAATTGGCAATTTTAAATCAGGAATTCGAGCGTGAGGTAACGCCACACCTTCTCCGATGGCTGTACTTAAACTCTCTTCTCTCTCCCAAATGGCTCTTTCGACTGAGGAGGCATTTGTAATAAGAGTCCGTCGAGCCATTAACTGGGACATTGTTTTGATGACGTGTTTTTTATTCTTACCCTCAATATCGAGAAAAACATGCTCTCGATCAAAAAATTTAGCTAATGGCCGGCGGACACCTTTGATAGCCCACTTTAAAAGGGGCCCGACGCTCAAAGAGGTCAAAACACAAATCACAACAATCGTTGTGAACAACACGTCATTAAAAATACCCATTTCGTAACCAATCAGGCCAATGATGATTCCGACACTCCCTTGGGTGTTAATCCCGAAGGAAACGGCCAAAGCATTTTTTCGTCCTAATCCTCCTAAAAGACTTCCGAAAAATGCTCCCCCAATTCGGCAGGCGGATGAGACAATCAATAACAGTAAGACCGTCATCCAATTGGCTATCCCATTGAAGTTAAGTTGCATCCCGACCCAGACGAAAAAAATAGGCGCGAAAATTGCGAACACAAAATCTTGTAACCATTGGCGCATGTAAGGCGTAATTTTTTCTGATTCTCCAGCCATTAATCCTGCGATAAAAGCTCCAAACACGACGTGAATGCCCAACAGATGCGCAATTGTACAATTAAGAAATCCCAGTGAAAATAACAGCGATAAAGCCACGGTGATGTCCATATTTTTGTAGCCAATCATGTCAAGAAATTTATCCACTAGCCGATGCCCAATAGTAAGAGTAAAGGTTAAATAAGTGATCATGATGAGCAAAGGTTTAAGAATTGTCCAAAGGGTATAACTCCCGTGAGTGATATAGGAAATGATCACGGCCAAAAGTGTCCATTCCCAAATGTCGGAAACAATTCCTGTCGTTAAAATATTCAGTCCGACGGCAGATCGAAGAATTTTAAGGTCAAAAAGAATTTTGGCAATCACGGGAACAGCGATCACAGATAGCGCGAGCGATAAAAGCAGTTGAACATAGATGGCTGGAATGCCTTCGGGATAAAAATTTTTGGGAAGAAAATAACTGATGAGATAAGTTCCAGTGAAAGAGAAAATTAAAGTGCAGAGGGAAATACTTACTCCCTGTTTACCTTGACGTAAAGCGGCCCGTAAATCAATTTCTAAACCCGTAATAATCAGAAGAAATAAAACACACAGCCACGAAATGCCTTGCAAAAGATACGGCGCAAAACCTTCTTGAGGAAATAAAGATTGATAAGCGTTGGGGTAGAAATGGCCAAAAATGACCGGCCCGAGGAGAATTCCCGCCGACACTTCTCCAACAATAATAGGCAACCCTAAACGTTTAGCGATTTCACTTAAGACGCGGGCCGCTAAAACGATGACACCTAATTGAGTAATAAAGATAAAAACGGCATGCTCATTGAGGACAGGCATATTTATTTGGGACAGCTTTGACTTAAGCTTACGCTGAGTGCTAAAAGACTTAAAATAAGAAGCGCTCCGGATGGCATAAAATGATGCGTTTTGATAAGACGAATAATGAAGACGACACACAAAAGACCGCTAATCACAGCGACAAAACGATAACTATTCGGGGAAGTTATAAAATACAAAGATAATAATGTTAATATCCCACTTAAACTTCCCATAATGAGAGAAACTTTACTCCCTGCTTTAAAACCCATAAACCCGCCGAGAATAAGTAAAACTCCATAGGCTGTTAATAAAAGTTTAGCTAAGGGCATGGTGTCTCCTTTTTGAAAGGTTATGAGGGATTAATGAGTGGCCTTAATTTAACAAAATTAC
>OBEQ011722821.1_pt1 | contig 14041 bp, 14 predicted proteins | sample 1670901 | NCBI WGS metagenome assembly OBEQ01 (sample SAMEA104232315, study PRJEB22302) | groundwater metagenome | biome: forest; feature: aquifer; material: groundwater | place: USA | collected 2011-08-07 | depth 5.4 m
AAGCCCGCGAAAATGGGGCCGAGGCCCGCCGCCAATCCGATGATGGTGGCGCGCATCGCGTCGGCCTTCACGATCCGCCGCAATGTGCTGCTGACGAGATTCACGCCGGTGAGGATGTCGCCCGGATGCCGGTCCGCAACTGCCATGAGCTTCGGCGGGACATCGCGCGGCCATCGGCCGCCGGCTTGCAGCAGATGGGTGCCACGTGTTTATTCACGCGCATCGCGGCATGGCCGCCGCGCAGCAACTTGCCGACGAAATTGGCGCTGCGGGGGGCCGCGCGCAGGCCTTGGCTTTCGATGTTACCGATCGCGGCGCGGTAGAAAATGCGCTTGCGCCGCTGCTCGACGCGCAGCCTATCCAGATACTGGTTAACAATGCCGGTATACACGATGACGCGGTATTGCCGGGCATGCGCGCTGAGCAATGGCATCGCGTCATCGACGTGTCGCTGCATGGATTTTTTAATGTGACCCAGCCGCTGATGATGCCTATGATCCGCAGCCGCTGGGGTCGCATCATCAATCTGTCGTCGATTGCGTCGCTAACCGGCAATGCCGGCCAGGTCAATTACTCGGCAGCGAAAGGTGCGCTGAATGCGGCGACCAAATCCCTGGCGCGTGAAGTCGCGAGCCGCGGCATTACCGTCAACGCCGTCGCGCCCGGCATTATCGACACGACAATGAGCGAAACCGCGTTCGACGCCGCCGAAATCGCGCGCCTGGTGCCCATGAAGCGCGCCGGCAGCCCCGCCGAGGTCGCCGATCTGATCGGCTTTTTGGCCTCGCCGCAAGCGGCTTATATCACCGGGCAAATCATCTCAATCAACGGTGGAATGGTGTAACGATGAATCGTAAAGTCTCGCCCGCCTCCCCCGCGCAGGCACCGCATGAGCCCTTGACGGATTACTACGAAAGCGAACAACACCGGCAAGCCTATCTACGCGAAATCTTTGACAATACGGCGCCCGATTACGATCGCATCGAAGCGATGCTGGCGTGGGGCACGGGCCCGCGTTATCGTCGCCAGGCTTTGGGCCGCGCGGGTTTAGCGACCGATATGCGCGTGCTCGATGTGGCCATCGGCACCGGGCTGGTTGCGTTACAGGCGTGCCATTTGACGGGCGATCCGGCGTGCGTGACCGGCATCGACCCCAGCCTGGGCATGATGACGGCAAGCCGCCTGCCGCTCGGCGTGAGACTCGTCGAGGGTCGCGCGGAATCGCTCCCGTTTCCCGACAATCATTTCGATTTTGTTAGCATGGGTTATGCGCTGCGTCATATCAGCGATCTGGGTGTCGCGTTCGCGGAATTCGAACGTGTCTTAAAGCCGGGCGGCCGGCTTTGCATACTCGAAATCACGCAGGCGCACAATCGCGTGGGCCAATGGCTTTTGAAAGCCTACATGCGCAGCGTGATTCCGTTGCTGGCCCGCTGGGTAACCACGCAAAAAAACACCCCAACGATCTGGCGTTACTACTGGGACAGTATTGAAGCCTGTGTGCCGCCCGAACAAGTGCTCGCCACGCTGCAAGCGTCGGGCTTCATGCAGGTGAAGCGGCATCTGGAAATCGGCATATTTTCGGAATATCAGGCGCGCAAATCCTCCAGCCCCATCCTCTCTTAAGGGGAACCACTCCATGTCCGCCGTCGCCAATATTGCTGCGCACAAAACCGAAGCCTTATTGTTTTTTACCTTGTTGCAACTCACGGTGATTGTGCTGGCCGCGCGCATCGGCGGCACGCTAGCCTTGCGTATCGGACAAACGGCGGCGGTCGGCGAAATCATCGTCGGCATTTTGCTTGGGCCGTCGCTGTTTGGTTGGCTCGCACCCGATCTGTTTCAGTATGTGTTTCATTCCGGCGCGCCGGAGCCGATGCAAATCCTGTCGCAAATCGGGCTGGTGCTGCTGATGTTCCAGATCGGCCTCGAATTTGATTTTTCGCATCTGAGCGAACAGCGCAATCGTAAAGCGATGTTATGGGTCGCGACGGCGAGTCTGATTGCGCCTTTTGTGTTGGGTTACGCGATAGGCCATATCGCCGCGCCGATTCTGTCGCCGAGTGCGCATCCCGTGGCGTCGGCCTTATTCATCGCGACCGCATTTTCGATTACCGCGTTGCCGATACTCGGCCGCATCATGATGGAATTCGAGATGACGCGCACGCCGATCGGCGTGATCGCGATCAGCGCGGCGGCGATCAACGATGTGATCGGCTGGCTGTTATTGGCGTTGATAACGACGCTGACGGTGTCGCAATTCGAGACGAGCAGTTTTGCGCTGAAAGTGGGCTTGGTGTTGCTGTTTTTTGCTGTCAGCTGGTTTGTCGTACGCCCGCTGATGAAACGGCTATTGCATCGTTTCGATGCAGGGAGCGGTAGTCTGAATAACAACTTGCTCGGCATCGTGCTGGCCGCGATTTTTCTGTCGGCGATGACAACTTATCAGCTCGGCATTTTTGCAATTTTTGGCGGCTTCATGATGGGCGTGCTGCTGCACGACGAGCCTGCGTTCGTCAACACCTGGCGCAAGCGCATTGGGCCCTTCGTGCTGGTGTTTTTTCTGCCGATCTTTTTTACCTATACCGGCTTGCGCACGAATATCGGGGGTCTAAATAGCGCCAGCGCGTGGGGCTGGTGCTTGCTTATCGTCGCGCTTGCAACATTGGGCAAGTTTGGCGGCGCGTATCTGGCCGCCCGCTTTGCGCGCTTAAGCCACAATGAAAGCAAGATTCTCGGCGTGATGATGAATACGCGCGCGCTGATGGAATTGATCGTGATCAACGTCGGCTACGATCTGGGCGTAATCTCGCAGCAGATGTTCACGATTCTGGTCATCATGGCGATTTTCAGCACTGTGATTACCAGTCCCTTGCTGCGGCGCTGGTTACCGCAGATCGGTATACCGCTACCGATCATTCCCCCCGTAGTGCCGCGCACGCCTTATCGCCAGCAGGGGTAAACGCGCGATAAAACCAACAAACAGCCGCGCATGCATCCAGCTTAGCAGCAGGTTATCGCGCAGATACCGGAAATGCGATACGCCACCCTCTTCGCTGCGGTAATAGCGCACTGGCGCGGGCAGGTTGACGGGCTTCACACCGCGCCAGCAGAGCCGCACGACGGCTTCCGGATCGAAATCAAAATGGCGCATCCACGGCTGACGGCGCATCACCTGACGCAGGGGTTCGATGGGATAGACGCGGAAGCCGTATAGCGAATCGCCGATCCCCGCCCAGAGCGTTTCCAGATTGGCCCATGCGTTCGACACGCGTCGCCCTTGCACGCGCAAACGAGGCGCACTCGATTCAAATACGGGCACGCCCAGAATCATCGCATCGGGCTGGCGAACCGATTCGGCCATGAAGGCCGGAATCCGTTCGGCCGGATGCTGTCCATCAGAATCCATCGTCAACGCATGCGTAAAGCCCGCGGCCGCCGCTTCGTTCAGGCCATGCAATACCGCTGCACCCTTGCCCTGATTGCGCGGCAAGACCAGCACCCGTAGGCCGGGATCGTTTTCCGCCATTGCGCCCAATCCCGCGTCGCTCCCGTCGGTGCTGCCGTCGACCACGACCCACACCGGTGTCCAATATTGCCGCGCGGTCCGCACGGTTTCGTACACTTTTTCGCCGGGGTTATAACTGGGGATTAAAACTAGATGCGTATTGGATGCGATCATGACAGCGGGCGGTCAACCTGCTCCGGCAAGGAATGAACCGGATAAAACGCCGATCCCTGTACCAGCTCGTGCGCAAAATAATGTTCCAGCTCGACCATAAATTGATGCGTGTTCTCCGGCGGATCAAAACGACGCCCCAGACGTACGCGGAAATGAATCGGCATCGGCGGTTTGCGAAACAACGGCCAGCCCTTGCTCAAATAATGCGTATCGGTTTCGATCAATATCGTTTGCACCGGCGCTGCTGCATGATGCGCGATCAGCCCGACACTGCCTTTCAACGGATTTACCGGATCGACAATCGTGCGCGTGCCTTCGGGAAAGAGCAACAAGTGGCTGCCGCTGGAAACGTCTTCCGCCGCGATTTGCACCATGCGCCGCACCGGATCGTTGCGGATGTAGCGCGCCAATCGCGCACCCGCGCCCAGAAACAGATTGTTCATCAGATTAGCTTTCAGCACGCAGGCTACGTTCGGCAAGCGTGAAATAATCATCACCGCATCGAGCATGCCGGGATGGTTCGGCGCGAGGATCAGGCCCCGTTCGGCGCGCATCGTATCCAGCGCGCGCAAATCAAAGCTGCACCGCCCGGAAAGTTGCAGGCTGCCTAAATACATACGGAAGCCGCCCATGATCACGAAGCGCCCGAGCGCGCGGCCCCAGCGCATCGGCAACAAGGGATAGACGACCATTGCAATGGGCGTCCATGCCAGACACACCATGCCAAGCCAGATCAGACCAGCGTATAAAACGAGATAGTCGTAAGCCACCCACAGCCCGCGCAGGCACTTACGCAGCATCAGATTGATTGATCGTTCTGCCCGTCGGAAGTCCGGCTGTCGCTTCAATTTCGAGCAATAAGTCCTCACGACAAATGTCACCGTGCAGATAAATTGCGTTGAGCTGACTTCCCACCAGGCGTTCCAGCTCTGCGCGTACGGCTTGAAGATCGCTTACGCGACGCAGATACACTTTGTAATGCAGGCTAGCAAGATTGAAATGGGTTTTGACGCTCACCGCATTGGCTTCGGCGAGCACTGCTTCGATATTGGTCACGGTCTCGCGCGTTTGGGCGAGTAAATCGCTGGGGTGCAACGTGGCGTGTCCGACGATACTGGCCGTGCCCGATATGAATAACACCTCGTGATTGCCCAGGTTCACCAGACTGGCACGCGAAAAGGTTGGGCTGCGTGGCCCATATTGCGGCGGATATTGATACGCACTCGTTTGCCTCGGGTTTTCGATATTGCGCGGCGCGACCCGACCCGCAAGAAAGGCGATCGTCAACGTGGCTTTTCCGGATTGATGTTCAAAACCCAATGCACACGCAGCCGGCACGTTGCCGATGACTTCGCGGCCGTGAGCAAGAAACGCCTCTTGCCGGCCCAGATTGAATTGCCAATAACGCTCCAAACCAAAGCTGTGCGTATTGATATCGGCAATATAATTCCAGAAGCGAAACAGATAGGGGTAGCGCTCGGACTCGAGCAATTCGAATATCTGGCGATACGCCGATTCGGTCGCTTGTTGCAGCGGTGTTTTGTCCGGCAGCGCGGTAAATTGCGCCTCGGAGAATTGCACGACGCCAAATAACACTTCGGTGTCGTGGCGGTAGCGAATATCGCCCTTCCGTCCCTGCTTGACTGCACCATGGCCATACCAGAGCTCGCATACCGATTCGTTCGCATCCACGCGCGACATCGGCACGCACAGGCAGGGAGTATCCATATCTGTGGGGAGACGAGGCTGTGCGGAACCAGAAAAACACAATGCGCCGAGTACGTCTTGCCACGAAGCTTGGGACTGCATAAATTCTGCCATCGACAGGTGCGTGTCCTGTAACGGCGATACGCTATCGTGCATTAATTCACCACTGCGTTGGCTTCATCCACCACACGTATATTGGATTGTCGTCTGCGCCAAGCTTGCAGCGTACGTTTGAGATTGAACAGGGAAGCCAGGTAGTAAATAGCCTTGAATATGATCAAGGGCCGCCGTATCGGCGTGTGGCCAAACACATCGCCTGCCAGCACCGAGAGCAGCGCCTCCTTGACGCGGAAAATATTGTTCGGCCCCATGAACATATTGCGCAGAGCGGGATTGGTGACGCGATATATAAACCACGAAAATTCCTTCGGCCCGACGCGCATCATCCGGTCGAATTTTTTCAGCGCGGCAGCAGCGTGTGCGGGTTGCTGCAGGCATACATCTACCGTTTCCGCACCGACGAACGCGCTGTGCATCGCCAGCATCACGCCCGAAGAAAATACCGGGTCGATAAAGGTATACGCATCGCCCAGCAATAAATAATTGCTGCCGTGGGTGCGGTCGCACACATACGAATAATTGCCGGTCGCTTCCACTGCCGACACGAGTTGCGCATGTTCCAGCCGCGCCGCCAATGCAGGACATAACGCAATCGTTTCCAGCAAAAACTGCTCTAGCGGTTTTTTGTTGCGCGTTTTCAGATAATACGGCCAGCTCACTGCGCCGACACTGGTGGTGCCATCCGCCAGCGGAATGAACCAGAACCAGCCATGTTCGAACCAGAAAATGGTGATATGGCCCTCAGCCTTGCCGCAATTGCGCTCCGCACCCGAGAAATGCCCATAGAGTGCGGTGCTATTGTGTTCCGGGTTACGTTTTTTTACCTTCAAGCGGGTGCCTAAAAACGTATCCCGCCCGGATGCGTCGAGTACGAAACGCGCCTGAACGATTTCTTCGCTACCATCCTCGTGTTTGGCGTGGACCACTGCACCGGCTTGCTCGGGCAGAAAACTCACATCGTGTACCTGGCAACCTTCCACGACCCGAGCCTGCTTGCGAGCAGCATTGCGTATCAGGATTTCGTCGAATTCCGAGCGGCGCACCTGATACGCCATCGGCATGGTTTTATTCAGCGCGTCGGCAAATTCAAAAGCCTGCTTGTGTTCATGCCAGGGCGACACGAATTCCGCGCCCCATTTCTCCATGCCGATGGCTTTCACCTGATCCGCCACGCCGAGTTTTTCGAGTAGCGGCAGATTGGCGGGTAACAGCGACTCGCCAATATGGAAACGCGGATGGTGGGTTTTTTCCAGCAACGTGACGCGGTAACCACGTTCGGCAAGCAAGGCAGCCGCGGTCGAGCCTGCCGGACCTCCACCAATCACCAACACATCGCATTCAGACCTGGTAACAGCGGGATTTTCGGGATAATTCATCGTGCAGCCTAGCGAAACATGAGGTAATTGTAGCGTATTGCATAGTCTTAGATGCCGTGGCAGCGACACCCAGTGGAGTGTAGGATGACAGGCTGACTTACTCAAACGTGTAGAGAGGTTTGATTCCCTGCCCTGCCCTGCTACAATACGCGTTTTTCGTCTTTCCGGAGAAGTCCGCCCAATATGCCTCACGTTAAACTCAAAGAAAACGAACCCTTTGACGTTGCTTTGCGCCGTTTCAAGCGTTCCATCGAAAAAGTCGGTTTGTTGACCGAACTACGCGCCCGCGAGTTCTATGAAAAACCCACTGCCGAACGCAAGCGCAAGCTGGCAGCCGCAGTCAAGCGTCAAAGCAAGCGTCTGCGTGGCCAGCAATTACCGCCCAAACTGTATTGATCGCATTGCATTGCATTGCAGTAAAACCAGGCATTCCAGATGACTGCCTCTAGCCTCAAAGCGCGCATCACCGAGGACATGAAGTCCGCGATGCGCGCAAAAGATACCCTCCGTCTCAGTACGATACGTCTATTGCTTGCTGCGATGAAGCAACGCGAGGTCGACGAGCGCATCGAACTCGACGACGCTGCGATCAGCGGCATTATCGAAAAACTGATCAAACAGCGCCGCGACTCGATTAGCCAATTTCAAACTGCCGGTCGCCAGGACCTGGTCGACGGTGAGCAAGCGGAACTGGCGATACTGCAGGCTTATTTGCCCGAGCCCTTGTCCCCCGCCGAAGTAGAGGCGGCCGTGAGCGCCGCAGTGGCGGAATCGGGCGCCAGTAGCGTCAAGGACATGGGTAAGGTGATGGGTTTACTTAAAACCCGCCTGACGGGACGCGCCGATATGGGTCAGGTGTCGGCGCTGATCAAGGCCAAACTCGCCGGATAACCCCACGCACTTTACGCGCTAGCGTTTATGATCGCGGTGTTAGGCCACAGCTTATGATCCCGCGCGATTTCATCGATATCCTGCTCGCCCGCGTCGACATCGTCGACGTGATCGATCGTCGTGTGTCACTAAAAAAAGCCGGACAGAATTACCAGGCCTGCTGTCCCTTCCACACCGAAAAAACCCCATCGTTCACCGTCAGCCAGACCAAGCAGTTTTACCACTGCTTTGGCTGTGGCGCGCACGGCACCGCGCTCGGTTTCTTGATGGAATACGAGCACATGAGCTTTCGCGAAGCGGTCGCGGCGCTCGCGCAGGATGCGGGTTTGCCAATACCTGAATCGGCCAGCGAGCCTGATCGCCCGAAACCGGCGCCCGCGCTGTGGGACGTATTGGAACAGGCAGCGCATTTCTACAAACAGCAACTCAAACAAAGCCCGCGCGCGATTGAGTATCTAAAGCGCCGTGGCCTGACCGGTCAGATCGCCGCACGTTATGGTATCGGCTTCGCGCCCGCGGATAATGGGTTAAAGCAGGTTTTCGCCGATTACCAGGCACCCGCACTGGTCGAGAGCGGCATGGTGATCGACGGTGAGCGCGGTCGTTACGATCGTTTTCGCGACCGCATCATGTTCCCGATCCGCAATAGCAAAGGTCAGGTCATCGGATTTGGCGGACGAATCCTAGATCAGGGCGAACCCAAATATTTGAATTCGCCAGAAACGCCGCTGTTCCACAAAGGCTCGGAAATTTATGGTCTGTTCGAAGCGCGCGACGCGATTCGCGAGGCCGACCGGGTGGTGGTCGTCGAAGGCTACATGGACGTGGTCGCGCTGGCACAACACGGCGTAGGCTTCGCCGTCGCCACGCTCGGCACCGCGACCTCAGCGACACATGTACGCACCTTGTTGCGCCACACCGATCGGCTGATTTTTTCATTTGACGGCGATAACGCCGGGCGCAAAGCCGCGTGGCGTGCGCTGGAAAATTCACTCGAATCTTTGCAAGACGGCAAGGAAGTCAGTTTTCTGTTTTTGCCCGATGGTGAAGATCCGGACAGTTATATCCGGACGCAGGGCAGCGAAGCTTTTCTCCATTTGCTGGACACGCAAACGCTGCCTTTGTCAGCTTTTTTGTTGCGCGAACTGACGCGCAAACACCGGCTCGACAGCGAAGAAGGTCACGCCGGTTTACTCAAATCCGCGAAGCCGCTGCTCGATAAAATCAGCGCGCCATTGCTCGCGGCTTTGCTGAAACAAAAAATTGCCGCACTCGCCGAAGTGCAGCCCGGCAATCTGGCGCGTTTCGGGCTGGGAACGTCATACGCCAAAAACCGACAAGCATCGTTGCCACGCGGAAAACGCCCCGCGCCGTCGATATTGCACCATCTCGCGCGCGGCCTGTTAATGCATCCGCAACGCGCAAAGGAAGTCGACCTCGACTGGCTGGATCCCGACGATCCCTGGACGCCAACTGTGATGGACATGCTTAACTGGCTACGCGCTTATAGCGAGCCGCGTTTGCTTTCCGCGTTGATAGAAGAAGTCCGAGACACGCCGCTGCAAACGCCGGTGGAATCGCTCGCCGCAGATACGCTGAAACTTGACGAAAACTGGGATTGGAACGCCGAGCTCGACGCGACTATTCAGCAATTGCAGGAAGACTGGAAGCGCCGACGCATCAAGCTATTGAGTGCGCGCCCCTTGCACAGCCTGGACGAGGCCGAACGCGCCGAGCTGGTCAGTTTGTCGAGTCAATAAATCAAACCAGTTCTTTATCGAGCAAAGCCTTTAGCTTCAAAAAATCGAGCTCGCCGATTTTTTGTTCCAAGACCGCACCGTCTTTACCGACAATAAAACTGGTCGGCGTGAGTTGCACGTTGCCGAACGCGCGCGCATGCGCGCCATCGATATCCAGCGCAACCGGAAAAGGCAGCTGCCGGGTCTGCACAAAATTCAGCACATAATTGGGCGGGTCGTAGCTCATCGCGACCGCGACGATTTCGAAGCCCTTGTTTTTGTACTGGTTATACGTCTCGACCATGCCCGGCATTTCCTTGATGCAGCCCGGACAGCTGGTCGCCCAGAAATTCACCAGCACGACTTTGCCGCGCAGGCTTTCCAGCGGAATGCGCTTACCTTCCAACGTGGTGAAGGTGACCGCAGGCGCGGTCGGTTTTTGCAGCAGCGTATACGCGAGTGCGCCGACGATGGCGAGCACCACAATGGCCAGCAGCGGTTTAACAAGCTTCATAGCGTTTCCGAATCAAGAATGCTGATAAGACTGCGCGAGCGCGACATAGTGCCTGGCGGAATAATCAAAATAGGCGAGCTCGGCTTCGCTCAGAAGCCGAATTTGTTTTGCAGGGCTGCCCAGATACAGATACCCCGATTCGAGCACCTTGCCTTCCGGGACCAGCGAGCCCGCTCCCAGCAGCACATGGGTTTTGACTAGAGCGCGATCCAGAATAATCGAACCCATGCCAATCAGGCAGGCATCTTCAATAGTGCACGCGTGCAGAATCACGGTATGCCCGACCGTTACGCGCGCGCCGATCGTCAAAGGTCCGCCGAGTGGGTCGTCTGCGGTTTTATGCGAGACATGCAGCACGGAACCATCCTGAATATTCGTCGCGTCGCCAATGCGAATGCTGTTCACATCGCCGCGGATCACGGCTCCCGGCCACACCGAGCTGTCGGCACCCAGACTCACTTCGCCAATCACTGTCGCGCGCGGATGGACCCAGGCGCCGGGCGCGAGTTGCGGGCTGCAGCCATGATGCGAGGCGATCGGTTCGGAATATAAATGTGCGCTCATCTCTTGAAAACAGGCCTGCGAAGCAGAAAGTATAATGGGCCTCCGTAATTTAAGTCTCATTTTTTAAACATCCCACCATGAATCCACTACTCGATTTTTCCGGTCTGCCGCGTTTTGCCGAATTTCATCCCGATCATGTGACGCCTGCGATCGATCAACTGCTCGCTGACTGTCGTGCGACCGTCGCACGGGTATTGAGTGGGGATACCGAGTCGGATTGGGATAGCTTCGTCACGCCGCTCGACGATGCGAACGAGCGCTTGAGCCGCGCCTGGGGCCAGGTTTCACATTTGCATTCAGTAATGGACTCTCCTGAATTGCGCGAGGTCTACAACGAAAACCTGCCCAAGATCACGGTCTATTTTGCCGAGCTCGGTCAAAACTCGGCCTTGTTCGCCAAATACAAAGCCTTGAAATCGCGACCCGATTACGCAGCGCTGTCTGCACCGCGCAAAAAAATTGTCGAAAACGAACTCCGCGACTTCCGTCTGGGTGGCGCCGATCTGCCGGAGGCGCAAAAAGCCCGCTTCATGCAACTACAAGAAGAGCTCGCGCAGTGTGCGGCTAAATTCGAAGAAAACCTGCTTGACGCTACCAACGCCTTCGCACTCTATGTCGACGATTTGCGCCAGCTGGCGGGCGTGCCCGAGGACGTAGTGTCTGCAATGCGTGCCGCTGCCGAAGCCGACGGTAAGACCGGCTGGAAAATCACGCTGCAGATGCCTTCGTATCTGCCGGTGATGCAATACGCGAGCAATCGCGACCTGCGCGAACGGCTATATCGCGCTTACGTTACGCGCGCATCGGAATTTGGCCCCGCCGAACTGGATAACACCCAGCTCATCAAGGATATTTTGCGACTACGCCGCGAAGCCGCGCAAATCCTCGGATTCGCCAGTTATGCTGAAGTCTCGCTGGCGTCCAAAATGGCCGATACGCCCGCGGAAGTACTGCACTTTCTCGATGAACTCGCCGAGCGCGCCAAACCCTATGCCGAAAAAGACATGGCCGAGCTGCGCGCGTTTGCGCGCGAAATCGATATTGGCGATTTGCAGGCCTGGGATCACGCCTATGTTTCCGAGCGGCTGCGCGTCGCGCGTTATAGTTTTTCAGATCAGGAGGTTAAACAGTATTTCCCCGAGCCACGTGTGCTCGCAGGCTTATTCAAATTGATCGAAACGCTGTATGGCTTGCGCATTGCCGAATCGAGCGCGCCGGTCTGGCATCCCGACGTGAAGTTTTATACGATCAGTGATCAGCAGGGCCAGCGCATCGGTCAGTTTTATCTCGATCTGTACGCGCGCGCATCCAAACGCGGCGGTGCGTGTATGGACGACGTGATCACCCGGCGCAGAACCGCGCCAGGCATCCAGACGCCGGTCGCGTATCTGAACTGCAATTTTTCCGGCCCGGTCGACGGCAAGCCTGCCCTGTTCACCCACGATGAAGTGATTACCCTATTCCACGAAACCGGCCATGGTCTGCATCATCTGCTGACGCAGATAGAGGAACTGGGTGTATCGGGCATTAATGGCGTTGAATGGGATGCGGTCGAGCTGCCCTCGCAGTTCATGGAAAATTTTTGCTGGGAATGGGACGTGCTGAAACACATGACCGCGCATATCGACACCGGCGAACCCCTGCCCAAGACGCTGTTCGACAAAATGCTCGCGGCGAAGAATTTTCAGTCCGGTTTGCAAACCTTGCGTCAGGTCGAGTTCGCGTATTTCGACATGCGCCTGCACAATGATTTTGATCCAAATGGCGACAGCAGTGCGCTGCAATTGTTAAATGACATCCGCGCCAAAATCGCCGTCAGTGTGCCACCGGGTTACAACCGGTTTCCGAACAATTTCTCGCACATTTTTGCGGGCGGTTATGCGGCAGGGTATTACAGTTATAAATGGGCCGAAGTGCTGTCCGCCGACGCCTATGCGATGTTCGAGGCCGAGATCGAAAACGGCAGCGGCGGCGTCTTATCGAGCGAAGTTGGGCACCGGTTTTGGAGCGAAATCCTTGCAATGGGCGGTGCGCGCCCGGCGCTGGAGTCATTTCGGGCGTTTCGCGGCCGGGAGCCCAGTATTGACGCATTGATGCGGCATAACGGCATGGCCTAAATCGCCGGCATTTCATGCCGTTATTAAGGGGGAGCTTTTGGAGATCCCCATGAACCTGATGCACCCCCTTATATCCATGCTGTTAATCATTTCGGTACTGCTGCTCACCGCCCCTACGCATTCGGCGCAGCTTTACCAGTGGAAAGACGCACAGGGACGCGTTTATTACAGCGATCAGCAACCTCCGCCCAGCGTTAAAAACGCCACCAAGAAAAACTTCAAAGGCAGTTTTATCGAAGGTGGCGACTCCTTCGCGCTGAAAAGCGCGAAGGAAAAATTTCCCGTTACACTGTACACCACTGCGTGTGGCGTGCCTTGCGATCAGGCCAAACGCCATCTGGAACAACGTGGCATACCCTTTGCCAGTAAAAATCCTGAGAGTGGCGAGGATCGCGCCGCGTTGTTGAAATTAACAGGGCGCTCTAACGTGCCGGTGTTACTGGTAGGTAAGGATAAAATCGATGGATATGAAGTAGGCCAATGGGACGCGGCGCTGGATAAGGCTGGTTATCCGAAGGCGGGCGATCTGCTCAAAAAGCCCGCACCGGAAAATGCCGTTGAAACAAGCAAAACCCCATCCCCGGGTGCGCCGGCCAAGGAAGCCCCTAGTCCTGCGGCACCCTAGCCCTGCTCGGGCAAAAACCGGCTATTGAGTAGTTCTATCCCAGCTTATGGGCAAGAAGCTATGGCGGCGAGGGCAAGGCAGCGCGCCATGCCGTCACCGCGGCGACGCGGGCCTGATGAAGTTTTTCCTTGATTCGATTGGTATCCGCATCGCGCGCCACTTCCGCCGCGTCAACGCGCTGGATGGCCTGTAGCGCTTGGTTGAGATATGTCGCCTGCGGATAAGGCTTGTCTTCCCATCCCGGACGACCATGAAAATCGCATTCACAGGCCTGCAGCATTTCTGAAAAGCGTTGCGGGCGGCGCAGTGCATCGACGCGCTCCAGCAGTTCAACGATCGTGGCTGGGCGCAGTTCCAACGCGCGATGCACGTTGCCGTGATCGCGCGCGACGATGACCGCCAGATCGCGACAATCCACCGGCACCCGTACTCTGGCGCTCAGGCGGCGAACCAGATCGACACTTCTGGCTTCGTGACCGTGATGCTTGGGCCACTGCTCTGGCGGTGTCACGCCTTTGCCCAAATCGTGACAAAGCGCGGCAAAGCGTACCGACAGGCTGTGCGCTTGTTGCGCGGCCCAATCGACGACCCGCATCACATGCACGCCGGTATCGACCTCCGGATGGTATTGCGCGGGCTGCGGCACGCCAAACAAACAGTCAATCTCGGGGAACAGCCGCGCCAGCGCGCCGCACGCGCGCAACAC
>OBEQ011576019.1_pt1 | contig 14040 bp, 13 predicted proteins | sample 1670901 | NCBI WGS metagenome assembly OBEQ01 (sample SAMEA104232315, study PRJEB22302) | groundwater metagenome | biome: forest; feature: aquifer; material: groundwater | place: USA | collected 2011-08-07 | depth 5.4 m
TCGAGGATGTCTTTGTCTCATAGGAATTTGTCACAACAATGATCGCCACCGAGATGAGAATAATGGCCACAAATCCGAATGCGAGGCGAAAAAATTTTTTATTAAAGAGATCCATAACGATATGCTTATTATACCACGGCGTAACTCTATGGTTTTTTTTGAAAGAAAAAACCGGCATCGTGCCGGTTTTTATTGCTTCATAAATTATTATTGTTGTCGCGGATGATAAATAAACCATCGTTTGAGCAATTCCGCCCGATCAATTTCTTCTTCCGTGAGGGGGCGGTTGCATACTGGGCTAATGCCGCTTGGTTCTTGCCAAACCTTTTGAATATGATCGTAGACAAAATTATGCGACCATGAAAAACATTTAATCGGTGATCCGAAATCCTGCTGGGTACCGCGGAGCGCTTTCGGAATATCCACTGTTTTGAATATGCAGGTTTCAAATTCAAGCGATACGTTTTTTGCCACACCCTCCGAGACAAGGGTTGCGGGTTCCAGAAGAGGATTAGTCACATACACATTAGGAAGCCTGGGGATTTCTTCACCATACAAGACTCCCTGTTGTCGTGGTACATCTTTGATGACCTGCGGACTCCATTGAAGAAAAAAATGTCGATTGTCCGGAGTATCGGGATTGCTCGAATAAAGCGGATCCTGATCAGTTGAGTCCACGGCCCATATCGGATGGCGGAATAAGATAAGCCCATCTGGAGCATCGATGTGTTGCCGCACGATAGTAAACGAAGTCTTCACTTCGTTTCCGGGCAAGAGTTCGGAACGATACACACAGCCGCGAATAAATTGCACAATCGCATATTTGGTAATATCCGCAATTGATGCAGTCTGATATGCGAGGTACATCTTTGTCCCGTAAAGCTCGATGTCATCAATTGAAGCTTTTGGCATGCGGTAGGATTGTACGCGAAAGATTACTTTTTTCAGATCGCAAATATCTTCGTGCGCGCAATCTTCCGCTTGAGGAATATAGACTTCTTCCGTTTGCTTCAGCACTTCGAGTCCTTTTTGGGCATACGCCGGGGTTCCAGAAATCATAAATAGTGTGCAGGTAAGAATTTTGAGCAGCATACGCATGGCAAGCCCCTTTTCAAACAACAAATTGCTCTTTCTTTACAATACCCCCCTGACACAAAAGCGCAATCTCTATGTCCAAAGGCATTCTTTGGATATTTTATATTATTAGGAATAGCAAAAACCCCCTCTTTCAAGGGGGTTTTTGCCACAGGGATTAAACCCTGAAATCCTAACCGAGTGAAAACTCTAACCTTAACTCAGGCTATACGAATTACTTCGTAACCGTCTGAGCATCAGTTGGAAGATTCTTCACCAAGTAGTCGTCCATCCAGTCCGAAGTGGTTTCACTGTGGCTGAGTGCCGACATATCAGACCATGCAAAGGTTGGGAAACGTGTTCCACCAAATGCATTGTCCGAAGAAGGAGCAGTGCGGCTTGTCGAGGAAGCTGCGAGCGTTGTACTGATCGCAGAACCTGTAACAGGAGCACCGGTAACCGTAACCTTCAAGACGTAGGTCTTCGAGCCGGAAATCTGCTGTTCAGCTGCACCTGCAGTTGAGGAAGCAGTAATAACTCCGCCCGCAGCACCTGCTGCACCTCCGTTATTGGTATACGTTGTCGTGATACCCGTAAGTGCAGTTGATTGATCTGCTGCATCATAGAGCACCGGTGCGCTGATCACGAATGATCCGCTTGGTGATGATGTTGCAACATTCCACACAAGGCGGCGCCATGCGAGCGAACCACCCGCATCTGCAGTAACCATCACCTGACCAATCGTCACGGTACCCGTGGTGAGTACAGTTGTTGGAAGAGCGACGTTTGAGATGGTTGGCTTCGTCTTGAAGACGTAGGTTGCATTACCTGCACGTGAAGTATTCTCGTATGAGACAACTCCGTTGGAGTTCATGTACTTCGTGCTTGAAAGCGTGACTGCAACGTTCTGTGATGTTGTTGCAGCACCGACGCCGATAGGACCGAGGTCAGTGTACACATCAACAACAACGCTACCGTTGGCAGGAACAGTGACGTTAAGTCCTGTGCCTGTTGCTGCAGTGCCGTTCATTGCGGTGCGACCAACTTCAGTTGCTCCGACCTTGAAGACCATGTTCGAGATAGCCGATGCATTATCAACTCCACCAACCGTGACTCCAATATCCTTGAGGGTAAAGGTGTCGTAGAGGGAGGTGTACTTGAAGGATGCAACCTTTGGCATCGTAAGACCGACAACATTTGCATTAACTGGAGTTGACGCGTCAACTGCAGTCGTAAGAGAGCCGTTTGCGACAGTGTTCAATTGTCCTGCGACATTTGATGCTGAACTTACGGCATTCCCTGAAACCTGTGAGGTTCCTGAAACGGTTGTCGATGCACTGTAGATACCAGAAGCAGTTGATGCAAGTGTACCGTAGACCGCAACACTCATTGTTGAATTTGCAGCAAATGGTTCATTGATAGACCATGATTGGCTTGCAGCACCGGTAGCCTTCACGCTCGTTGTCTTCGTGCCGTAAACGACATAAAGATTCGTGATGTCAGTAACCGTACCACTGAGCACAACCGTGATTGTATCAAGGTTGACACCCTCACTTGAAGCTGAGGTCAAGCGGAAATCACCAAGCTTGTATGCAGTCTGAGGTACAGTGACCGTCTGATTTGCATATGCTGAGTACTTCGCAAGCGTCAATGCACCTGAAGCAACCGTCAACTGATTACCCGATGCTGTACCGTTGGATACATATCCATACGACATCATGCGGTAAACATTTGCGCTTGCAGGAGCAAGAATATTTGCAGTGATGGTGTTATTTGCAACAAATGCACCACCTGCGGAAACAGGATTGTACACATCGCCGCGAATTTCAACAGTCACATCGCTTCCCGGCATCACCACAAGTGCTGATCCGAGATTAAATTGCGTACCGGAGTTGAGGATGTTCTGAGTTGAACCAACCTGAACGCCATTTGCAAAGATTGCACCGTTGCGAATCTGTGATGCGAGTGTTGTTGAACCATTGTGCGAAAAGCCAATGTTCAAGTTTTCAACACGCATATTCTCACCCGCTGCTCGGAAGGTAAATTTACCAAGTGATACCGACGAACCATTCAACACAACATTTCCTGAAGGAGAATCAGTCGTGCGAGTGATTGTAAGTGTTCCCTGATTTACTGTCTGAAGTCCAATCGTACGAGCAGAGAATGTTGAAGAGTTTGCTGTCGCAAGGACAGGAACGTTCAACTGACTGTCCCAAATTTCAGCATCAGCAGCCTGCTGAAGAGAAAACTGGAAAGTACGATTCGAACCTCCAACAATATCACCGACAAGTTTAATTGTGCGGTTACCTGCCTTAAGCGTAAGCGGTGTTGGGAATGCAAAGTTTACATAACCACGAGCATCAGTTGACGCAACAGCGCTGCCCACCATAACTCCGTCTACAAAGAGGCGGAAATTAGCAAGGTCACCAGCTTGTGCTGAACCGATCTGGCGGAAACGCATTGCAGAGAGAAGCGCGTCACGAGAACCGATAGTGACAGCATTCTGCCACATCGTGAAATCGTGCTGCGGATCAATACTTGCTGCTGCGGTAGGAGACGTTGTGGTATTGAAGTCAACCGTTGTCATACCGGAAGGAGTTGCAGCAATTGACATCTGGGCACCCGAGATTGGGAGTCCTGTAAGTGCAACACCGTCAGCAGAAACGTCAGTCAACATAACACCGAGCGTCTGACCATTCGTGCCTGCAGCAATATCTGAACGCACCGCAAGCATCACGCTCGACATTGCGGGAACCGTTACGATACCCGAAGCATCGTTAAAGGAAACAACACCTTGTGCAACCGTAGCGGCATCGGTGATACGTGATGAGCCATTGTAAAGATATACATTGCTCATCGTTGTATCAGCTGAAACACCAGTGCGCTTCAATTTAAGCATTGTGACTTTCGAAGGAGTCGAACCCGTGTTCGAAACCTTGAAAATTGCAAGGGTCGCAACAGATTGTCCCGCAATGATCACTCCTGATGCAGGAGATGCAGGATCAAGCATTACCGAAACAGTACCTGTTCCTGTTGTCGTTGTTGTTGTCGTGCTTGCAGAGCAAGGCTGACCGGTGGTTGGGCTGAAGCCGACAGTGGATGTACATCCGGGAACAGTACTTGTCGTACCTGTTGTGGATGTTGTACCACCGCACATTGCGTTCAACTTTGCACGAGTCGATACACCGACAAGACCCGTACCTGCGGTAAGACCGTTTGGCGTAAGGATGTCAGATGCAAACTTGTTCTGGAACTTGACGACCGCCATCTTGGTGAGTCCACCGAAATAGCTCGTTTCATTTCCCATCGATCCGACACCGGTTGCTGCAACCTGAGTGTCTGCGCTCATGTTGAGCACCTTCTGGAGGTTCATCACTTCGGTATCAGTCACACCCTTCTTGAGCGCCTTCGTGAAGACGTACGAGCAAGATGTTGTGTCCGCTGAGGCAATTGCCGGAGCGATCATCATGACAGCCGTTGCGAGACCTAAGAATCCAGAAACAGCTTTCACTGCTTTGGAATTTAATTTCATCATATAAGTCTGCTTGTTAATTACGTTCTTACGAACGTTTGTTATTAATAACCATAACTGATAATTCACGGTAAAGTTTTGCGCATGGATGTTTATTCCGCAAGAAATAAAAAACATGCGACGGGCATCTTTATTGTTGCACGGTGTTTTGACACAACGCAAACAATGGAAGGTAGCCGAGAATATCGTTCATTGAATATAACGAATAGACAGTATACGTACTTCCCGTAGCGCATACAGTATGAACTACAGAGAATCACACATTCTGCTATTCAATTTTCAATGAACTATCCAGAAAAATCGTACCTTCCTCCATCCACGCCGATTTAAAAAATCGGAAGGATCGCAACGTGTTCCCGTACAAACATACAAAGACAGAAACACCTGCTCACGAAAGCACTCCTTATATTATAGTATTTCTCACATTATTCCGCCAAAGTACGGCGAAATAATATGTGGATAACATTATGAAGATAAAAACCGTCATACTGTTCTCCCCATCCGAGAAACATATAATCCGCAGTGACGCGGACCCTGCCTGCACAAGCCAGGCGTAAGGGCATGATACATGCGCTCCTTACACCAGTCAAACAAAGAGTGCGGGAGAATCGTGACAACCTGAACGAATATTCTTCATGAAAAAATCACAAAAGGACATTCAAGTTTTGAATGTCCTTTTGTAATGTCTCTTACATAAAGAAATGATGAAGGAGAGCGGATATCGCTACACTTCTCTCAGTGAATAGGTGGACCAACGTCGCTCACCTTTTTTTATTAAAATACCCTCAGCAACCATCGCGAGCAATTCGCGTTGAATTGTTTTTTCGCTCACACCGGGAATGCTCTTTGCAATGTCCTTTACGGTAAGTGCGGGTTTTTGTTTTATAAGTGCAAGAATGATCTTGCGTCGATCATCGCGGTCACCCTCACTGCGCGCCTTTCCCGCTCCTGCAACCAGAGTGGAAAGTGTGGGGGTGGGTCGAATGAATACGGGACGAGAATGCTCAAACGGTTTGGCAATGTTTGTCGACTGCACTGCTTCCGGAAAATTTTTTTTCTGCTCCACTGTCTCTCGGGAAAATTTTATTGGAGCCGCTACCTGAGATGCCGTGTTTACTTCAATTTGAACTTGGGGGCGAGGTGAGGTGGGAGTATCAACTCGAGATTCGATCTCACGAGGAACCTCAAAAAAAGATTCGCTGAATATACTCTTACTTCGATCATAGACATGATTCCACTCTGCCTGAACGGAATCCTTAAGCGTAAGATATTCTTTCTTCAAAACTCCCGCATTCATTTCACTCATCATGCGTGCCGACTGCGCAATGTCCAAGAGTGAGACGACACGCTCTATTTTTTTCATGACATTGCGAAGGGTCGTCATGCGTTCGCTTGTTGGCGCTGTACCCGCAATAGCAATGTCCGAAAGAAGTTCAACGCCCGATTCGCGAGCCTTCCATTTCAGTGGCTCCTTATCGGACATCACCTCAGTGACCATATAGAGCGCGGTTGTCAGCTTTTCCGCTTTACGTTGCAGAAAAGAAACCGCATCCTGATGATTCGATTTTGATTGTGTTTGTCCTTTATTGGGGAAGTTGAATTGCTGGGTGTCTTTTTGATGTTCCATGGTAATGTCTTTTATTTGGTATTTTTAAAATATCACAAAGTCTTTTAAAAGTCAAGTACCGTCTTTAAGCTTTATCAGGGACAAAACTTTCTGTCCATGATACGCCATGTTCCTTAAATGTCCATAAAGAAAAAAGACCAGGTTCTGTTTCGCAATTTCATATTGGGGATAACTTTCCTCGTGTTACTATAGAAGGGCCTATGGCGAAGAAGCGTAAAAAACAATCGAAGAAAGAGCGTGCGCAAAAAGAAACATCTTCAAACTCAAGAACGGAGCGAAGAGAAAGCAAGGAAAGTTTCTGGTCGGGTTTGCGACAAGAGACGCGCAATTCGATCGTCGGAATCGGCTTCACATTGATCGCACTTATTCTCCTTCTCGCCGCCCAAGGAAACGGCGGGTATCTCGGCGGGAAAATCTACGCGGGAATCCACTTTCTTTTCGGTGTCGGATATTATATTGTCCCCGCACTTTTTGTTCTGCTTGCGATAAATTTCTTTCGCGCGAGTGAACGCAACTTCACCTCCCCCGCACTCGTGGCCGGACCATTCTTCTTACTCTCGGCGTTGGGTCTACTCACCCTCACTGATCGCGCATCAGAGACGACAGGACTCGGAGGATTTGTCGGCTACTATGTGGTCGCTCCGATGGTCTTTCTTTTTGCTCCGCTCTTAACAGGAATTATATTGGGTGCGATTTTTGTAATTGCGATTCTTATTCTTTTTGATATGCCGCTCCATCTTGGTTTTGTGCTCGCATTTTTCAAATGGCTCAAACCGAAACCCCGCGCGATTGTTCCGGAGGATGAGGAAGACGAGGGGAGCGAGGATGAAGAACCGGAAGAAGAAATGGAAACACCTGAAGAAGAGGAAGATGAAGAACCTGAAGAGATAATCGAAGAGCCGGTGGTGGCGAAGCCTTCGCTCTTTGCAAAAGTTTCTTCGCTGTCGAAAAAAGAAAAAGAGGATACGGTTCCCTTTCGTTTCAACTCGACACTGCATTCAACCTATACCCCTCCCCCGCTTGATCTCTTGGCCAACGACAAAGGCAAGCCCGGATACGGCGACATCAAGGCAAATGCAAACATCATCAAACGCACCTTCCAAAACTTCGGCATCAATGTCGAGATGGATGAAGTCTCCGTCGGACCCTCGATCACCCGCTACGCACTCAAGCCCGCCGAAGGTGTACGTCTCTCGAAGATCACCACACTGCAACATGATCTCGAACTTGCACTTGCGGCGGCACCCATCCGCATCGAAGCCCCTATTCCAGGCAAGTCACTCGTCGGTATTGAAATTCCGAATTCGACAAAATCAACCGTCGGTCTCGGCACACTCTTAAGCGAAGACACGTGGAAAAATAATCATCACTCACTCTTTGTTCCTTTGGGCAAAGGCATTTCCGGACTTGCGCAATTTATGAATATCGCAAAGATGCCTCATGTGCTTGTGGCGGGTGCGACCGGCTCGGGAAAATCCGTAACAATGCATACCATCATCACCTCGCTGTTGTTCAGAAACTCTCCCGAACAACTGCGCTTCATTATGGTGGACCCCAAGCGCGTCGAACTCACACTCTATAATGGTATCCCTCACCTCCTGACTCCGGTCATCACCGAAGCAAAGAAGGCGATTCTCACCTTGAAATGGGCAACCAAGGAAATGGATCGACGATATGATGTTCTTCAGGAGGAGAAATGTCGTGATATCAGTTCCTATCATAAAAACGTCCTCGAACCCGCATTGGCGAAATATGAGAAGCAGAAATCGGAAGGAAAATGGAAAGAAGGCGAAGAACCGGAGCTTCCCGAATTGATGCCGTATATCGTGGTGATCATCGACGAACTCGCAGACCTAATGCAAGCATACCCTCGCGAGCTAGAGTCGGCGATTGTGCGATTGGCACAGATGAGTCGCGCGGTCGGTATTCACCTTATGATTGCTACCCAGCGTCCTTCGGTCAACGTCATCACGGGACTTATCAAAGCGAATGTGCCTGCACGCATTGCGCTTCAAGTCGCCTCGCAAATCGATTCACGCACTATATTAGACATGTCCGGAGCGGAAAACCTGCTTGGCGCGGGCGATATGCTCTTCCTTTCCGCGGAATTACCAAAGCCGATACGTCTCCAATCCGCCTTTATCTCGGAAAATGAAGTAAAGAGTGTCGTCAAATTTCTGAAAGACCATTATGATGGGACGCTCGGCGACGAATTGAACATCTCAAATACGGAAAACAAGAATGCATATTTTGGCGGCATCCCCGAAGAAGCCTTTTCCGGAGGTGACAGCGACGGAGAAGATGATGATAAATATGACGAAGCGAAAGACTTGGTCATCAAAACAGGCAAAGCATCGACTTCCTATCTCCAGCGCCGTCTTGGTCTCGGATACGCCCGCGCCGCACGCATGATGGATATTCTTGAAGAACGCGGGGTTGTTGGTCCCGCCGATGGTGCAAAGCCTCGCGATGTATTGATAAAAGACGATACGGCGGGATTCGGCCGAGAAGAAAATGCTTAATTCAATGTCCAAAGGCAGCCTTTGGACAAATATTAAAAAAAACCGCTCAAGAAATCGAGCGGTTTTTTGTGTGGGTTTAATTTTTTCTTCGGGAACGCAGTTGTTTGATACGTTTCTTCTTTTTGGCATTGCGTTTTGCCAGTGCTGTCCCCCGTCCGCCCTGTGGAGGGCCGGAACGACTCACTAGCGGACCAGAGAAGCCGAGTAGACCCGAATCAAATCCTCCGGATGGGCGAATTGCAAGAACGGAAGCCACGGCAGCACCAAGCCTGCTGAAGATGTTATTGCTCATCATTTTTCCCTTCTTTGTTGATATCTTATGATTTTTTAGCACAATTTATTTCCTATGTCAATTTTTTACAAGAATCTTTCCTGAAGTCGACCGAGTGCCGCTTCTCGTGTATATATAGAAGGATGTATTGGACACTCAAACGCATGATTTCGGTCGGACTTGGACTGCTCTTTGTCGGGGTAATTATTTTTTATACCTATTTTCAGTCCCGAGCGATTATTGCGGGACCGCAAATTATGCTTAAAAGCCCGGAAAACGGAATGACTGCCACCACTTCCCTGCTTACCGTCGAGGGGACCATCACCAATGCAAAAGAAACAACACTCAATGGGCGGAGACTTTTTATTGATCTCAAGGGCAACTTTAGTGAGCAATTGTTACTGTCCTCCGGCTATAATATAATTGAACTCACCGCAAAAGATGCCGAGGGGCGCACGGTGAAAAAGAGCTTGGAAATTGTCTATAACAAAAAATAAGTTTCCTCGGAGGCACTGACCGATACACGGGGTGCATTTAAAAATTAATATATTTGAATAATATGGCAGGTTTTGTAAAAAAAGTAAAAAAAGAAAAGACTGCGGCGGAACGTTCGGGTACTGCGGGTATTGATGCGACAATTAAATCCATTCAGACAAAATTCGGCGAGGGAGCGATCATCAAACTTGGCGACGCACCAAGGGTGAACGTCGATGCAATCTCCACCGGCTCGATCGGTCTCGATCATGCACTTGGTGTGGGCGGACTTCCACAAGGACGCATTATTGAAATATTCGGACCGGAGTCATCGGGAAAGACAACACTCGCGCTCCATGTCATTGCAGAAGCGCAAAAGAAAGGCGGCGTTGCGGCATTCATCGACGCTGAGCATGCGCTCGACCCTGAGTATGCAAAAAAGCTTGGTGTGAAGATTGATCAGTTACTCTTGGCGCAACCTGATACGGGAGAACAAGCACTTGAGATCACCGAATCACTCGTCCGCTCCGGCACACTCGACGTGATCGTCATCGACTCGGTCGCCGCACTCACTCCAAAAGATGAGATCGAAGGCGACATGGGCGCACAGCACGTGGGCAAGCAAGCACGCCTCATGTCACAAGCACTGCGCAAACTCACCGCGATCGTTTCAAAAACAAAAACGATCGTGATCTTCATCAACCAAATTCGCATGCAAATTGGCGTGATGTTCGGCAACCCCGAAACCACCCCGGGAGGAAAGGCGCTTAAATTCTACACTTCGGTACGCATCGATATCCGCAAGATCGCACAGATCAAAAAAGGCGAAGATGTCATCGGTAGCCGCACACGTGCAAAAGTTGTGAAGAATAAAGTCGCTCCCCCCTTCAAACAAGCGGAGTTTGACCTTATCTACAACGAGGGCATTTCACGTGAAGGCGAGATGCTCATGCTTGGCGAGAAATATGGTCTCTTGAGTAAATCAGGGTCTTCGTATTCCTTCGGCGACATCAAAATCGGCCGCGGCTACGACTCTGCACGACTCTTCCTCAAAGAAAGCAAAACCGTTGCAAAAGATTTGGGCAAAGAAATTGCCAAACAAATGAAAGAAGACGCATCATTTAGCATCACTCCCGCAAAAGAGGATCTGGATGAGGGAAGTCCGGAGGAATAAATGTTCGTAATGCAATTGACGCAAATACATGTATCGCAAAAACATCGCCCACAATGTGCGCGATGTTTTTCTTGAACGCTTCTCGGACAAAGAAGATTGGCTAAAAAAATCCCCGGGCAACACTCGTGAGTGTAATCCGGGGGAAATTGTTATGACGTAAGTTGTTCAACAAAGAACGTGGGTGGTATCTCGTGGTGTTGTTGCCCCAGCGAAACATAAAGTGAATCGAGATGCGCTGCAGGATTCGGAACACGTTCCTCCAGATCACCATACAACCAGAGACGATTACGCGATACAAACCATTTGCGATATGCTTCATGATACGGCGCACTGAGCGTCTCCCACGCTGAAACGGAAATGGGAACATGATGACGTGCAAGAAGACTTCCGAGCAAGAGATAATGACGCATCACCTCCGTCCGCAAATACGCTTCTTCACGCCGCAGCGCTACAGCAGCTTTTTGATGGCGGCGATACGCTTCCTCCTGTAATTTTCGTTTTTTTGTTGCATCAATAATCACGTGGGCGCAAAAACCGATCAAGGTGAACATGATTATAAAAAATCCGTGTATAGAAAACATAAGTACCCCCACCAAATTGAGTTGAACACGCTTATCTCAGTCAAATACAAATTGCATAAGTTGTAAAGGGACACTTTCCCCATCGTCGCTCAGTCGGGTTTTTATGGTTATATTTTGAATACCAAAAAGAAGACGCGGGAGAGAAAATCCCCATGCGTACATTCATGGGGATTTTCTCCAGACTTTTATGATGAAATTTGAAAATAGGACCTAAAACCACGCATGGCTTTTACGGGAGAGCATATCCATGCAGACCCAAGCGGCGAGGGTGAGCGTACCCAAAACAAGGAGCAGTGTGGTCACTTCTGCGTGCATTGCGGCCGCTCGAAAAAATTGCACATTGCGCGGAATGTCCCAAAACCGAGGAGCATTGGCAAAAACATCGGCATACGAAACAAAGGAAGTCGAACGCCAGAAAAAGAGTATCGCAATAAGCGACTTCAACACCATCGGCGAGAGCATCATGCGAATCGCCCACACAAAATAAATCCTCCGCATGATGCGTTTTGTGAGGAGCGTATTTGTTGTGGGGAAAGATTTTTCCATAGTGTTATACTTTTTGTTCGTCTAATAATCGTTCGAGTTCACGTTTCCCGCGATATATCTTTGTTTTAATCGCGGAGACGGTCGTCCCTTCCATATCGGCAATTTCTTTTTGAGAATATTCGTCGATAAAGTGAAGTTTGAGCGGACGAGCCAATTGTGCGGGCATCCGCGAGAGAAATGAGGCGACATAATCGCGCATCGTTTCTTCGTGAGAATAGTTTGCAGGGTCAGGAAGCATCTCGTAAAATTCTGGATCGAGTTCTACGTGAGCGGCTCCCTTTTTCTTTAACTTCTGATAGTGCGTAAAGGTGGTATTCATGAGAATTTTATAACCCCATGATTTAAACGATGCTCCTTCAACAGTTTTGAAGCGACGGGCATTAAAATAGATCTTCGTAAACGTTTCTTGAACGATATCCTCGGCTTCCTCGCGACTATGGACTATTCCTTCCGCTTTGCGCAAAAAGGCATCTTGATAGCGCTCAACAAGCACGGCAAAAAGGCTCGGATGTTGCAACGAGCGCTCAAGTATCTCTTCATCGCGAAGGGTTTCCTCGGTTTGTGCGATATCTTCAAGTAACATTGCCTTTATCATGGTCTAGATTTTCCATTCCTGCAAGAGCTCGGCAATTCCCTCTTCAATTACGATGGTCGGCTCCCACCCTAATACGGATTGGGCTTTCGCGTTATTCGCGCGGGTATGTTTTGGCTCGATACGCGGCGCAATATATTCGACAGTGCCACCAAAAAGCTCGGCCAATGCGTTGATCGAGATATTTCTTCCGGAGCCGATATTGAACACCTCACCCTTCATCACCTCGGCATTTTCTGCGGCAAGAATATTTGCACGCACAATGTCGCGCACATGCGTAAAATCCCTTGTCTGCTCGCCATCGCCGGTAATAGTCAGAGGGACTCCTTCTTTGCGAGACTTGAGAAACTTTCCTATGACAAGCGCATAAGGACCCTCAGGGTCAAGGCCGGGACCATAGACATTAAAATAACGAAGTGAAACCGTGGGGAGTCCGTAGACTTCCGAAAATACACGCGCAACGTGTTCTCCAATATATTTATGCAAGCCGTAGGGAGAGACGGGTTGCGCGGGTAATTCTTCGTGGAGCGGGAGTATTTCTTGATTGCCATATGCGGAGCTTGATGCGGAGTAGATGACTTTCTTGACCCCCGCTTCTTTTGCCGCAAGAAATACATTGAGTGTTCCGTTGACGTTGACATCATTGGTCTCCTTCGGATAATCGATGGAATATTGCACACGAGGAAGTGCGGCGAGATGGAAGACATACTCCGCACGAGCGATAATCGGCGCAATCCCGTGCTCATCCCGAATATCGACAACATGCAAGACTGCCGCGGGATTCACTCGCTCGCGTTTTCCCGCCGAAAGATTATCGATAACTTCGACAGTATACCCGCGCTCAATCAATGCCTCAACCAAATGTGATCCGATAAATCCCGCTCCTCCTGTTACCACTGCACGCTTGTTGTTCATGGCTATGGTAACTCATAAAAACCTCTAAATGTCTCAACGTCCGCATACTCTCGACAAATTCCCGTTAAAGCCCTAGAATAGCCCTATTATGTTGAACTACAGTGAATGCGTTCCGCGCAAAGCCATCCTCGTCGAGGGCCATCCTTATGAAGTTATTTCATCTCATGTATTCCAAAAGCAGAAATCGCGTCCGGTCAATAATGTCCGCGTGAAGAGTCTGCTTACCGGAAAAACCATCGATATGGTGCTCCACCAATATGAAAAATTTGAAGAAGCGGATATGGGTACCCGCGAAGTAAAATATCTTTATTTGAATCGCGGAGAATATTGGTTTTGTGATCCCAAAAATCCTTCCGATCGCTTTCAGTTAAGCGATACGCAAGTCGGCGAGAGTATTAAATTTATCAAACCCAACACGCTTATCGAGGCAAATACCTTCAATGAAGACATCATCGGATTAAAACTCCCGATCAAAGTTGAACTCAAAATCACCGAAGCCGCCCCTGCCGTGAAGGGCAACACCTCAGGCAATGCCCTGAAAACAGTCACACTCGAAACCGGTGCGACGGTCAACGTTCCCATGTTCATCAACGAAGGCGACATCATACGCGTGAACACCGAGACGGGTGACTATGCGGAGCGGGTCGAGAAGGCATGAGGGTCGCTCGGGAATGCCTTTTTAAGTGTACGGATAAAAATCTGCTGATTTTTTCCTCAAGCGCCACAAGAGCA
>OBEQ010327116.1_pt1 | contig 14039 bp, 11 predicted proteins | sample 1670901 | NCBI WGS metagenome assembly OBEQ01 (sample SAMEA104232315, study PRJEB22302) | groundwater metagenome | biome: forest; feature: aquifer; material: groundwater | place: USA | collected 2011-08-07 | depth 5.4 m
CTCTGTCTTCGTCGGCGCGTTTTGCCAGAGGCCGTTTGTAGATGCTCTAAGTAGAGGGAGTGGTGGCGCATCAGGGACTCGAACCCCGGACCTGCGGATTATGATTCCGTCGCTCTAACCAACTGAGCTAATGCGCCGTCTCGAAAAGAGGCGGAAGGTTAAGCTGGAACAACTTAAAAGTCAAGTTGTCGCGCTGTGGTGTGCGCTGGCATCTGGTGCAAAAAAGAACCCCGCCAGAAGGCGGGGCCGAAATAGGAACCGTCAGGGAGGGAGGCGGTTCCGTGGGTAGTCACATCAAGTGCATCGCATGCGTTGCATTATGCGAGGGGCAACTTACAGAGCACTGACGTGGCGCTTACGCGGGGCTGACGGTGCGTTGATGCCATAAAAAAACCCGCCACGGAGGCGGGTTCTCAAGTCAAGTGAGAGCCGGGGAGGGGCGCTCCCCGGCTGCTTGATCAGGCGTGAATATCCACGTCTTTGGTTTCCTTGACGAATAACATGCCGATCACGAAGGTGGCGGCGGCGATCACGACCGGGTACATCAGGCCGGAATAGATATCGCCTTGCGCGGCCACGATGGCGAACGAAGTGGCAGGCAGGAAGCCGCCGAACCAGCCGTTGCCGATGTGATACGGCAAGGACATGGAGGTGTAGCGGATCCGGGTCGGGAACAGTTCCACCAGCATGGCCGCGATCGGGCCATAGACCATCGTCACATAAATCACCATCACGGTCAGCAGCAGGATCACCATGAAGTAATTGATCTGTGCCGGATCGGCTTTGGCGGGATAACCGGCGGCTTTGACGGCGTCGCCCATGGCTTTCTTGAAGGCACCTTCCTTGGCTTTGCTCAAGCCAACCTTGCCATCCTTGTCGAACGCGGCGAGGGAAGCTTCAGCAGCCTTCAGATCGGCAGCCAGTTTTTCAGCGGCTTTTGGATCTTCAGGTTTTGCGGTGGCTTTCAGATCCTCCAGTTTCTTGGCGGCTGCTTCCTTGCCTGCGGCAATGTCAGCATCGGTGAACAGTTTCGTTTCATACGAAGAGATCACGGTCTCGCCGATTTTGACGCTGGCCACGGTACCAGCTGGGGCGCTGACGTTGGTGTAGTTCACCCCGCTGGCGGCGAGATAGCTCTTGGCGATATCGCACGAGGTGGTGAACTTGGAGGTGCCGGTCGGGTTGAACTGGAACGAGCAGGTGGCCGGATCGGCGGTGACCTGAATCGGTGAGCTCAGTTGCGCGGCTTCCAGCGCCGGGTTGGCGTAGTGGGTGAGCTGTTTGAAAATCGTGAAGTAGCTCAGCGCCGCGATCAGGCAACCGGCCATGATGATCGGCTTGCGACCGATCTTGTCGGACAACGTACCGAACAGGATGAAGAATGGTGTGCCGATGACCAGCGAAGCGGCGATCAGCAAGTTGGCGGTGGCGCCATCCACTTTCAGCATTTTCTCCAGGAAGAAAAGTGCGTAGAACTGGCCGGTGTACCAGACCACAGCTTGACCGGCGGTCAGGCCGACCAGTGCCAGAATCACGATCTTCAGGTTTTTCCATTCGCCGAAGGATTCGGTCAAAGGGGCTTTCGACAATTTGCCTTCATCCTTCATTTTCTTGAAGGCGGGCGATTCGTTCAGCGACAAACGAATCCACAGCGATACGCCGAGCAGCACGATGGACAGCAGGTAAGGAACGCGCCAGCCCCAGTCAGCGAAAACTGCTTCACCCAGATAAGTACGGGTGCCCAGAATCACCAGCAGCGCCAGCATCAGGCCGACGGTGGCCGTGGTTTGAATCCACGAGGTGTAGTTGCCGCGTTTGCCCTGCGGCGCATGTTCTGCCACATAGGTTGCGGCACCGCCATACTCACCACCGAGCGCCAGACCCTGCAACAGACGCAAGGCGATCAGGATGATCGGTGCGGCAATGCCGATGGTGGCGTAGGTGGGAATCACGCCGACGATGAAGGTCGATGCGCCCATGATCAGAATAGTGATCAGGAAGGTATATTTGCGGCCCACCAGATCGCCCAGACGGCCGAATACGATGGCGCCGAAAGGACGCACCGCGAAACCGGCGGCAAAAGCGAGCAGGGTGAAAATCACGCGGGTGCTTTCATCCAGGGGTGCAAAGAATTGCTTGCCGATGATGGCAGCCATCACTCCAAACAGATAAAAGTCATACCACTCGAACACGGTACCGAGCGAGGAAGCGAAGATAACTTTCTTCTCTTCCTGCGACATCGGCCGTGGTGCTACGGCAGTGCTGGACATGTTGTGTCTCCTCTTGATGGATCTAAAATATCAAGCGCATGGAAGGCTTGAGTGCTGAGGAGTATGCGAGGGGAGGCTTACTGCGGTCTGACGTGGAACTTACGCTGCGCTTACGTTGCAACGTTATTCCGGGCGGGTGCCGATGCTGTGCAGAAATGCATTCAAGCGACGTTCGCAGGCGCGCGTGTAGGAAAAATAGGCGAAGGTGATGAGCACCGAAGCGACGAAATACCAGCGCCAGTGCGCCGGTAGGGCGCCGATCCCCCAGCACGTCAGACCGATGAAAAGAAAACTGGCCAGCATGGCGAGGCCATTGACATTCAGCGTGGCGCACACGATCCGCCACGCTTCATCATCCTGCGCGGCCAGGCAGGCAGTAAAGCTGCGTTCAATTTCGTAGCCAAGACTGGCAAACACGCCCACCACAACCAGACTGAGCAAGCCATACCAGAGCCAGATGATCAACAAGTTTTCCATGACATCGGTGCACAGCGCGAATGAACCAGAGGGGTGAACTGCCGATTCAGTATAGGAATTGTTTGGTGATGTGGGAAGGAGAAAGGTGGCGTGTGGAGGTGTCTGGAGTAATGCCGTTCAGTTGAGCGACTGAGAGGCTCATTTTTTGGCTCACCGCTGAAAAGTAGTACGTCATTCCCGCGCAGGCGGGAATCCAGTGTCTTTGATCCTTTCAAATCGCTGGTTATCGCAGGAACGACGTAACCGCTTAACTGAACGGTATTACTGGCTTGGCCCTGATTCTTCTTCGCCCGCCGCGCGGTATTCTTCATCCAGCTTGTCCATCGTGCGTGCGTAGTACCAGATGATGCCGCAGAACACCACCAGCGCGCCCTGGGCGGCGATCCAGAAGCCGAATGGCCAGCCGAAGAAGATGAAATCGAGATGGTGCGCGTTGTACACAAGGACGAAAGACACCACGAACCATACTGCCAGCAGCATGGCAATGATGCGCAGATTTTTACGCCAATAGCGTTCTTGATTTTTCTCGGTTTCCATCATGTCTCCTGTGATAGTTCGATCATGTGCTGACGATATCGTCGGGGCTGATCCGTCGATCGTTGACCGGCGGGCGAACCACGGTGACGCTGCAAGGCCCGCCCGCAACTACCTGCGCGGCAACGGTACCTCCTAGCAGGCGAGTCGCCGCACGACGTGGTGGCGCACCGATCAGGATCTGATCGACATTATTTACCTTTGCATATTCAATCAGTGCGGTGGCGGGGTTGCCCGATTCCAGGACGTGGTAGGTCACGCGTTCTTCCGGCAGTTTCAACGGTCGGGCCCAATGCCGCAATTCAACCAGATTTCTGATGTGCTGGCGGGTGGCAGAGTCTTCAATCCGTGCCGCACCCAGGGTGGGCTCCGGCGGCATCACCGTGACGCAGGCGATGCGGCACTGATTGTCTGCCGCGATCAGGCGGCGCACGGCATCGCGCAGGGCTTCGAGGATGGCATCGTTGTCATTGCGTGTCGCGATGGCGACCAGCACAATCGGCGCCGCATTGATCTGGCTCGACGGTGGCGGACAGGGTGCCGGTTCGTAACCGGCGGCGCGCAGCCAGCGCCGGAATACGGTTTTCCAGCCAGCGCGGCGCAAGCGCGTGCCGCGCTCGGTCAGCACCACCTGGTCGTGATGAACCAGATCAAACGCCACCTGGGCGGCCGAGGCATAACGCTGACCAGCATCGGTTTCGAGGCAATGCAGAATGATTTCCTGCAACCAGGCAGGGGTGTCGGGAGCGATCGCGCGCGGTGGAACTGGATCGCGATAGAGCCGCTGGCGCAGCCCGGACAGGGAGGTCGGCATGCCAAACGGCAGGCGCCCGGTGGCCAGCTCATACAGCACGACGCCGAGGGCGAAGATATCGCTGCGCGGATCACAGCGCACGCCCATGATTTGCTCGGGCGACATGTAGGGCCAGTTGCCAACCGGAAAGCGAAACTCTTCGGCCAGCAAGTCGGGGTAATTGTTGTGGTGGGCCAGGCCGTAGTCGATCAATACGGCCGTACCGGCGGCGCGGTAGAGCACGTTTTCCGGTTTGACATCGAGATGCACCACGTCATTGCGATGCAGATCGTGCACGGCGTCTGCCAGTGCCGCGCCCAGCCGCACCACGTCCTGCGCTGGAATGGGGGCGCGCTGCACCCAGTCGTTGAGCGAGGGACCCTCGACATATTCCATCAGCAGGTAGGGCCGGGTTTCAACGTCGCCAAAAGCGATCAGGCGCGGCACATGGGGGCCGGACAGAGCACCCAGCACCATACGCTCCACTTCAAAGCAAATGACATTGGCTGCCGGTTCGCCATGCCCCAGGCGCGGCAACTTCATGATCAGCGGCAACGGACCCTTGGGCCCGGTCAGGCGATAGATTACCGCCATGCCGCCGGTATGCATCTTTTCGCCCAGGCGGTAGCCGTCGATTTCACTGCCCGGCCCGATTGGAGTGAGCGTGTTATTCGCCATGCTCATTCACCATGCTCAAGGCGCAAAGCGATGCGTTCAGGAAGTCCAGCGGCGCGGATTTTGCTGGCGGCGGTGAGATAGTCGTAGGCCACGCGAAAAAAAGTAATACGCGCACGCGTCAGGTCTGCCAGGGCATAGCAGGCCTCATTGTTGCCGTCGCGTGGTTGCCCTGCGGAGCCGACGATGGCCAGCCACTGACGGTGATGCCCGACCGGGATCGGCGTACCGGAGACCGGGTAAAACGGCATCGGCCGGCCGCTGGCCCCGGTGTAGTAGAGCACCTGTTCGTGCACATGGCCGCAGAAAATGTAATTGGCTTTGCCGGCGCGCAGGCTCTGTTCGGCTTGCACCGGGCTGGTGATGTAGTCCCATTGTTCCGGAGCTACGGCACTGGCGTGGACGAACAGGATATCGTCCTCACGCACCGTCAGTGGCAGGCTTTCGAGAAAGCTGCGTTGCGGTTCACGCATCTGCGCTTGCGTCCAATCAATGGCGGCCTGAGCGTTGGCATTGAGAGGATCCATCGCGCGACCGAGCGCCGCCGCATCGTGGTTGCCCAGCACGACAATCGCACCCTGCGCACGATAGGACGCGATCAAGTCCAGCACCGCGACCGGATCGGCACCGTAGCCCACCAGATCGCCGAGAAACGCGTGGCGATTTGCGCCCTGCGTTTGCGCATGGGCAAGACAGGCGGTGAGTGCCTCAAGGTTGCTGTGTATATCGGCGAACAGGGCCAGCTTCATCGACTATGCTCTTCCGGCAGCGGTTGCCAGCGATCTGTTGCGGTGGATAAGGAGTGGCCACTATAGGGGCGCGGATTTATTCGTCGTTCCTGCGCAGGCAGGAACGACGACGAAGCCATTTCCCGAATAAATCTGTGTTTCCCTAAAGAAGTGGCATCTCTCGGAGGTGGCCTGCTGTGTCCTGGATTGTCAACGACAGCACAGCCATATCCTACTGATAATCCGGACGGAAAAAAACCCCTGCGCTTGTGGCACAGGGGTTTGGGTCGGTGCCAGGCCAGCGCACCCGGGGTCAGTCGCTATGGATGTCGCGGTCCTTCGTCTCGGGCAGGAACAGCGTGCCCAGTACCACCGTCATCAGCGCGACAACGATCGGATACCACAGCCCATAGTAGATATCGCCGGTGGCCGCCACCATGGCGAAGGCGGTGGTCGGCAGGAAACCGCCAAACCAGCCGTTACCAATGTGATAGGGCAGCGACATCGACGTATAGCGGATCCGCGTCGGGAACAACTCCACCAGCCAGGCGGCAATTGGCCCATAGACCATCGTCACGTAAATCACCAGAATGGTCAGCAGCGCCAGCACTACGGGGGTGTTGATTTTCTCGGGATCGGCTTTGGTCGGATAACCGGCGGCCTTGACGGTTTCCGTCAACTGCTTGTCGAACTCGGCTAGCTTCGCCTTGAAGTCGGCGGGCGGCAGACCGGTTCCTTCGAACGTGGCAACCACCGTGTCGCCAAATTTGATCGATGCGACGGTACCGGCAGGCGCAACCTGATTCTTGTAGCTGATGGCGCGTTTGGCCATCGCACTCTTAGCGATATCGCAGGAGCTGGTGAATTTCGCTTTGCCGACGGGGTCGAACTGGAACGAGCACTGGGCCGGATCAGCCACCACCGTCACCGGGTTTTTCGCCTGCGCTTCAAAGATCGCCGGGTTGGCGTATTGCGTCAGCGCAGTGAAAATCGGGAAGTAGGTCACCGCAGCCAGCAGACAGCCGATCATGATGATCGGTTTGCGACCCACCTTGTCGGACAGCGCACCGAAGACGATGAAGAACGGTGTGCCGATCAACAGCGAACCGGCAATCAGCAGATTGGCCGTGGTCGGATCGACCTTGAGCGTCTGCAGCATGAAGAACAGGGCGTAGAACTGGCCTGTGTACCACACCACGGCCTGACCGGCGGTGCCGCCGAGCAGAATCAGGATCACGGTTTTCAGGTTCGGCCAGCGCAGGAACGATTCGGTCAGCGGCGCTTTCGACGTTTTGCCTTCTTCCTTCATCTTCTGGAATACCGGCGACTCGTTCAACTGCAAGCGGATATAGACCGAGATGGCGAGCAGCAGGATGGAGACCAGGAAGGGAATGCGCCAGCCCCATTCATCGAACTCCTTGCCCAGCGCCAGACGGCAGCCGAGAATCACCAGCAGCGACAGGAACAGTCCGAGTGTGGCGGTGGTCTGGATAAAGCTGGTGTAGTAGCCACGTTTGCCGGGGGGGGCATGTTCGGCCACATAGGTGGCCGCTCCGCCGTATTCACCCCCGAGTGCCAGGCCTTGCAACAAGCGCAGCGAAATCAGGATGATCGGTGCTGCCACGCCGATTGTCGCGTAGCTGGGCAACATCCCCACCAGCGCGGTGGAAAGGCCCATGATGAGAATCGTGATCAGGAAGGTGTACTTCCGGCCGATCATGTCACCCAGGCGGCCAAACAGGAGGGCGCCGAAGGGACGGACGGCAAAACCGGCGGCAAAAGCCAGCAGCGCGAAAATGAAGGCCGTGGTTTCGTTGACCCCTGCAAAGAACTGCTTGCTGATGATCGCTGCCAGAGAACCGTACAGATAAAAGTCATACCATTCAAAAACCGTCCCGAGCGATGAGGCAAAGATGACTTTGCGCTCCGCCGGGGTCATCCCTCTGGCTGCGTTGACAGCGGTCGTTCCGTTAGACATGGTCTTCCTCCAATGTTGTTGGTCCTTCTAGGGCACCTGCGGTATTACCTCCAATAACTGATCATTGATGATGGATCGCTCGCCAGACTGAACACCGGACAGTGCTGCGGTATGCGGCAGCGCGGATTGCGCGATCCTTGATGATGGTACGGAGACAAACTTACAAATGACTTACATGCAAACAAACCGGTCCGACAGACTGCTGGTGTTGGCCGGGCCACACCAAACCCGCTTAAGCTGGATTTGCGATCACGTGTTATCGGTCGGCCGATGTCGGACTTGAGGCCTTGTCAGAAAAATGCGTTGGCCGGCGCCTGTTTCCCCCGCTTTTCTGCGCCCGGAGAAAGACGATTGGCTTGAAAAGCGGGAACATCTGCCCGCGCCCAGTGCACTTTTCGCTTCGCTTATTCAGTCTGATCCTCACCCAGTAGCCTGCGCACCTCCGCCATCAGTTCCCTGGTTGAAAACGGTTTCGTCATATAGGCGTCGGCGCCCAGGAACAAACCCTTGCTGACATCGATATCGCGGCCCCGGGCGGTCAACATGAGGATGCGCGTGTTTTGCAAGGCGGGTGTGCCGCGAATTTGCCGACACACATCGAAGCCGCTTTTCAAGGGCATCATGATGTCGAGCAGCACGAGGTCGGGATGAAACGCTTCCACCGCCGCCCAGGCTTCTTCCCCGTCCCGCGCGATCTTGACCTGATAGCCCTCGCGTTCCAGCAGATATTCCAGCGACACGACGATGCTCGCTTCATCGTCGGCAATCAGTACGGTTTTTGTCATGCCAGTGCTCCGCAGTTCGGGATGGATGGACGATCGCGTGGTGCGACCGTCACTCGCAACTCTATGAGAATGGTGGCGAATGTCAACCGGTGCAGCCGCTTTTCCTCTCAAGCGCACGTAACAGTTTCTTGTGCCCTGGCCCGCGAGCGTTCATAATCTGAGCAAATTTCCGGGGGGGGCAGCGTGACAACATTGACTGCGACGGGTCAGCGCCTGGCAGCTATTTTTCTGCTGGGTTGCGTGCTGCTCAACTACCCGATTCTCGACCTGTTCAACAAGCCGGTCGAAGTTTTTTCCATTCCCCTGCTGTATCTGTATGTGTTTTCAGTCTGGACTGTGCTGATCGGTTTGCTCGCGTATGTGATCGAAAGCAGAAGCGGTGACCGGCGGCAGTGACGGATCGCCTGTCGCGGCCTGACTCCACCTGCCCCGCATTCCAAAGGAGATGAAATGCTGCATGGCTGGGTGATTGCCACGGGTTCGTTTGCCTATCTCGGGCTGCTGTTTGCGATTGCCTACTACGGCGACAAACGCGCCGATGCCGGACGTTCTCTGATCGCGCGGTCGTCGGTGTATGCCTTGTCGCTGGCAGTGTATTGCACCACCTGGACGTTCTACGGCAGTGTCGGGCGCGCGGCGTCCACCGGCATCGGCTTTTTGCCGATCTATCTCGGGCCGACGCTGATGGCGGGGTTGTGGTGGTTTGTGATGCGCAAGATGATCCGCATCAGCAAGGTGCAGCGCATCACTTCAATTGCCGATTTCATTGCTTCGCGCTACGGCAAGAGCCAGAGCCTGGGCGGGTTGGTAACGGTGATTGCGGTAGTCGGCATCATTCCCTACATCTCCTTGCAGTTGAAGGCGGTGTCCAACAGTTTTTCCATCCTGCTGCATTACCCGGCCATCGTCATGCCCGCCAAGGTGGCAGCGCAACCGCTGTGGCAGGACAGCGCGCTGTATATCGCGATGATTCTGGCAGCGTTCACGATTCTGTTCGGCACCCGCCATCTGGACGCCACCGAGCGGCACGAAGGCATGGTGGCGGCGATTGCGTTTGAATCCATCGTCAAGCTGCTGGCGTTTCTGGCGGTCGGTGTGTTTGTCACCTTCGGTATTTACAACGGTGTGGGTGATGTCTTCAGCCGTGCCGAAGGGGTGCCCAAACTGCAGGCGTTGATGACCATCAGCAGCAGTGCCAGCAGCAGCTACGGGAATTGGTGGTCGCTGACGTTTCTGTCGATGTTGTCGATCATGTTTCTGCCGCGCCAGTTCCAGATTGCGGTGGTGGAAAACGTCAACGAAAAACATCTGGGCCGCGCCATCTGGCTGTTTCCTCTCTATCTGCTGTTGATCAATGTTTTTGTGCTGCCAATTGCGCTCGGCGGCATGATGCATTTTCCCGACGGCACGGTCGATGCCGATACCTTTGTGCTGACGCTGCCGATGGCCGAGCAGCAGGAATGGCTGGCGCTGTTCGTGTTCATCGGCGGCCTGTCTGCGGCGACCGGCATGGTGATCGTCGAAACCATCGCGCTCTCCACCATGGTGTGCAACGATCTGGTGATGCCTGCGCTGTTGCGCATGCCGTGGCTGCGTCTGCACGAACGCAGCGATCTGTCCGAGCTGCTGCTGGCGATTCGCCGCTGGGCCATCGTCGGCATTCTGCTGCTGGGCTATGTCTATTTTCGCGCGGCGGGCGAAGCCTATGCGCTGGTCGGCATCGGCCTGATCTCCTTTGCTGCCGTGGCGCAATTTGCGCCCGCCATTTTCGGCGCGATCTACTGGAAAGGCGGTACCCGCAACGGTGCCATGGCGGGCTTGCTGGCGGGTTTTGCGGTGTGGGCCTATACCTTGCTGCTACCCTCGTTTGCCAAATCCGGCTGGCTGCCCGCCGAGTTTGTCACCGACGGCCTGTTCGGCGTGACCTTGCTCAAGCCGCAACAATTGTTCGGCCTGACCGGGCTCGATGAAATCACGCACAGCCTGTTCTGGAGCATGCTTGCCAACATCGGTTGTTATATTGGTTTTTCACTGGCGACGCGCGCCGGGGTGGCGGAAACCAGTCAGGCAACTTTGTTTGTCGATGCCCTGCGCCGCTCGGAAAATATCGGCGGCATTCCCGGTTCGCGCATCTGGCGCGGCAGTGCCCACGTGCACGATCTGTTGCCTTTGATCAGCCGCTTTCTCGGCCCCGACAAGGCGCGCGAATCGTTTAGCGATTTCGCGCGGCGGCGCGGCGTGGCTTCCATCGAGGCGCTGCAGGCCGATGCCGATTTGGTCAACTATGCGGAAACCCTGCTTGCTGGGGCCATTGGCAGTGCCTCGGCGCGCGTGATGGTGGCTTCGGTGGTGCAGGAAGAACCGCTCGGCGTCGACGAAGTGATGAATATCCTCGACGAAGCGTCGCAGATGCGCGCCTACTCGCGTCAACTGGAACAGAAATCGCGCCAGCTCGAAGATGCCACCGCCGAATTGCGCGCCGCCAACGAACGGCTCAAGGAACTGGATCGCATGAAGGACGATTTCATGTCCACCGTGACGCATGAATTGCGCACCCCGCTGGCATCGATCCGCGCCTTCTCCGAAATCCTGCTTGACGATCCGAAGACGCGTCTGCACGACCGCGAACGTTTTCTCGGCATCATCGTCAAGGAAACCGAACGGCTCACGCGGCTGATCAATCAGATGCTCGATCTGGCCAAGATCGAATCGGGTAACGCCGAATGGCACGCCACTGAAGTCGATGTGCGCGCCGTGATCGACGAAGCCGTCGAGGCATCCGGACAAGCGGCCGGACAATTGTTCCGCGACAAGGCAGTGCAGTTCGACGTGCAGCAACCCGTCACCGTGCCGCCGGTGATGGTCGATCGCGATCGCTTGATGCAGGTGGTGCTCAATCTGTTGTCCAACGCCGTCAAGTTCTGCGCTGACAGTCAGGGCCGGGTCGCGGTGCGATTGCAGCAGCAGGGCGCTGCGTTGCGTGTCGATGTGCAAGACAATGGCCCGGGCATCGACCCCAAGGATCACGCCATGATCTTCGAACGCTTCCGCCAGGTCGGCGACACACTGACCGGCAAACCGCAAGGCACCGGCCTGGGCTTGCCGATCAGCCGCCAGATCATCGAACACTTTGGCGGACGGCTGTGGGTCGAAAGCGCAGCGGGGCAGGGCGCGACGTTTTCATTCACCTTGCCGCTTGAAACGGCGGCGAGAGCATAGCGATAAAGCAGTGTTGATCGATGGGTTTTGTCCTGAAGGAATTCGCATGAACAAACGCATTTTGATCGTGGATGATGAGCCGAACATTGTCATCTCGCTGGATTATCTGATGCGGCGCGAAGGCTTTGAGGTCGAGGTGGCGAGCGATGGCGAGACGGCCTTGCAGGCGCTGGAAAATTATTTCCCCGATCTGATTCTGCTCGACATCATGCTGCCAAAGGTCAATGGTTTCGAAGTGTGTCAGCGCATCCGCGCCAACCCGAAACTGCACGCCGTCAAGATCGTCATGCTCACCGCCCAGGGGCGCGATATCGAAGTCGCCAAAGGGCTCGGCCTGGGGGCCGACGCCTACATCCCCAAGCCGTTTTCGACCAAGGAACTGGTGCTGCAGATTCGCCGCTTGCTGGGCATGGTGGTGACGGGTGGCGAGGGGTGAGGGGAGCAAATCGCGCACTCGTCACACACACCGCTCTACCATCACCCCTTACGGCTCTTCCAGCAGCGCCGGAAAATCGCTGGCGGGGAAGGCGATGCGGAACAGAGTACCGGGCTGGAGCGGGTCGGTGCTGTGCGGGTTGGGGTGCAGGCTGAGGATGGCATTGTGGCGCTGGGCGATTTCCTTGACGATGGCCAGGCCCAGGCCGCTGCCGTCGATGCCGGTGCCTAGTACGCGGTAAAAACGCTCGAACACCAGTTCGCGATCCTGCGGCGGAATGCCGGGGCCGGTGTCTTCCACTTCCAGCGTGATCATGCCGGGGTCGTGGCGGTGCAGACGCACGGTGATGTTGCCGTGCTCGGGCGTGTAGCGCAGGGCATTGTCGAGGAGGTTGTTGAGCAGTTCGCGCAGTAGCAGCGTATGTCCGTGCAGCAGCATTTTCTTGCCGTCGATTTCCAGGCCCAGATCGACCGGTTTTTGCAGGGCTTGCGGTACCCAGTCGCGCACCACTTCACGCACCAGTTGGTCGAGCGCCAGTTCGGGCAGCGGTCCGGTGGGGGTGAGCTGGTTTTCGGTGCGGGCCATCGTCAGCAGTTGATTGATCAGCCGCGTGGCTTGCTTGGTGCTGGTGATCAGGTGGCGCAGGCTGGCTTCGATTTCGTGGGGGTCTTCCAGACGCAGCGCCAGTTCGGCCTGGGTGCGCAAGCCGGTGAGCGGGGTACGCATCTGATGCGCAGCATCAGCGACGAAGCGGCGCTGCTGTTCAATCACGCGGCCCTGACGTTGCAACAGGTCGTTGAAGGCGAGCACCAGCGGCGTGACTTCGTCGGGCGCTTCGTGCGCCGGAATCGGGCTGAGATCATCGGAACGTCGCGAGCGAATCTTTTGCTGCAATTGTTTCAGCGGGGCGATCCCTTGCGCCAGGGCAAACCAGACCAGGATGACCGCCAGCGGCAGGATGATGAATTGCGGCAGGATCACGCCCTTGATGATTTCGTTGGCGAGCTGTTCGCGCTTGCTCAGGGTTTCGGCCACTTGAATCACGATTTCCTTGCCATCCGGGTAGGCGTGGTCGAGGGTGCGGTAGGCGACGCGGATCGGTTCGCCCTGTATCAGATCGCTGCGAAACTGTACTTGCCGGGCTTGCCGTGGTGAGGCCGCTGGCGGCGGCGGGGGCAGGTCGCGGTTGCCGGCGAGAATCTGATTCCGTTGATCGAGGATTTGATAGAACACTTGATCGGCATCGCTGGCACGCAGGATATCTTGCGCCTGGGTATTGACCATCAGTTCGGCCGGATGACCGACTTGACGCAATTGGCGCGCGAGGATGGTGATGTCGTCGTCGAGCGCGCGGTCGAACGGCGCACTGGCAATCGATTGGGCGACCAGATAGGTGAGGGCGATGCTCATCGGCCACAACAGCAGCAGCGGCGCCAGCATCCAGTCGAGAATCTCGCCGAACAACGAGCGCGTTTGTTTCGCCTCCGTTGCACTGGCGTCTGACGTGCGTGCGATGGCCGCGCTCGGCGAGTTCATGGTGCAGCGGATTCGGCGGGTTTTTCCAGACAGTAGCCGAGTCCGCGCACGGTAGCGATGCGAATCCCGCCTGGTTCGAGTTTCTTGCGCAGCCGGTGCATATAGACCTCGATCGCGTTGGTGCTGACTTCCTCGCCCCACTCGCACAGATGATCGACCAGTTGATCCTTGCTCACCAAGCGGCCGGTGCGCAGCAACAGAATTTCCAGCAGGTTCAGTTCGCGCGCCGACAGATCGAGCATCTCTTCACCGAGATAGGCGACATGGCCGACCTGATCGAATTTCAGAATGCCGTGCGTGATCAGGCTGGTGCCGCCGCCGCTGCCGCGCCGTGTCAGTGCGCGCACGCGTGCTTCCAGTTCGGACAGGGCAAACGGCTTGGCCATGTAATCGTCGGCGCCCAGATCCAGCCCCTTGACGCGATCTTCGACCCGATCGGCCGCCGTGAGAATCAGCACCGGCAGCGTCGCATTGCGGGCACGCAGGCGGCGCAACACTTCAAAGCCGGGCATCACCGGCAGACCGAGGTCGAGAATCAGAAGATCATAGGTTTGCGCAGCCAGCGCACTATCGGCCTCGCCGCCGGTTTTAACGTGGTCGATGGCATA
>OBEQ010877023.1_pt1 | contig 14039 bp, 17 predicted proteins | sample 1670901 | NCBI WGS metagenome assembly OBEQ01 (sample SAMEA104232315, study PRJEB22302) | groundwater metagenome | biome: forest; feature: aquifer; material: groundwater | place: USA | collected 2011-08-07 | depth 5.4 m
GGGAATGGGTGAGCTGCATCTCGAAATCATCGTCGACCGCATGAAGCGCGAGTTCAGCGTCGAAGCGAACACCGGCAAGCCGCAAGTCGCCTATCGCGAGACCATTCAAGGCGAAGCAGAAGCGGAATGCAAGTACATCAAACAGTCGGGTGGTCGTGGACAATACGGCCACGTACGTATTCGCGTGAAGCCGATGGACCTTACCGTCAAAGAAGAAGATCTTCCGAAGAACACCAAGCGCTCCCCGGGCTTCGAATTCGTCAACTCCATCAAGGGAGGCATCATTCCTCAGGAATATATCACTCCGATCGAGAAGGGTCTCAAGGAGGGTATGGAGCGCGGAGTTGTTGCGGGGTATTCTCTCGTGAATATTTCTGCCGAGCTCTACGATGGTTCATTCCATGAAGTCGACTCTTCAGAAATTGCGTTCAAGATCGCCGGCTCAATGGCGATGCAAGATGCTGCAAAGAAAGCGCGACCGACACTGCTTGAACCGGTCATGCTCGTTGAGATCGTTTTTCCCGACAAGTTCATGGGTGATGTCACGGGCTCAGTCGCTTCACGCCGTGGGCAAGTGAACTCCATGGAAGATCGCGGAATGCTCAAGGTCGCAAAGGCCATGATTCCGCTCGCCGAAATGTTCGGTTATGCTACGGCATTGCGTTCCATGACCGAGGGCCGCGGAACATTCACCATGACCCCAGCCGAATATGTCGCTGTGCCATCAAATGTCGCAGCCGCCGTGATCGAAGCTCGTGGAAAGTAAACGAAGGACTAAAAAATCTTGTTAAATAGAGATAAAAGCAGGGTTAGAGCCCTGCTTTTATCGTATAACTTGACGGATTTGCCATATCTGCTAAAGTCAAAATATGAACAAATCGTTCACAAACACAAGCTGGTTTATGGTTATGTCCATTATGTTCGGGGGGAAACCCTCGAGGCCTGCTTTGTGTCTGAGAATGAGTTGATGGAGATAACCAATTCGCAAACATAAAATAGCTCTCGAGGGAAACCTCGGGAGCTATTTGTTTCAACTGTTGTTCTTTTCATCAACTACGGAGGTTTACATGAGTCATCCTGATCACCCTGATGTGCTTGGCGCACCGCCAAATATTCTCGCTGCAGCACTGCCTGTCGCTTCACGCTCAAAGTTCGACGAATATGGTCTTCCTATTGGTCTTGCGGTAAAACGTCGACAGATCGGTGTGTGGGATTTTCTTACTTCGGGTCAGCCTGTGCATATGACGGGGGGCGAGCTCGAGAGCCTATCATCGGTCATTGCACACTGGCGGGAGTCATTTGCGGGTGGGGTCAAGAAGACCCTGATTCAACGTCGCTTCGGTGCCCACTCCGCCATCATTCGTCTCGACTATTTCTGGAAGGACAGACTTGGTGTGCAGCTCTGTGAGGTCGAAGAGCGACCGGCGGGACTGTATGCGACCTCTCTCGTCAATAACCAGTTTCGTGAACCGCTCATCCGCATTCTTAGGGGGATCGAGCATGCGTTTGGCAAAAAACTCGCATTCTGTGTTTCAGGCGGTCGTGGCAATGATTCTGATGACCAGGATCTTGTGCGTTTGTTTTCCTGGGGAAAACAAGGAGGGTTCACCCCGAAAGATATTCCTTACTTCAATGGGATTCCGTCGATCGAAGATGCGGAAAGATATGTATGGTGGGTGCGCGCATTGCGGAGCGAGAAGCAATATTTCGATCTCGAGCCCTATGCGGTTACGACCATCTCGCAGGAAGGCGACAAGGAGTACGGGTTGCGCATGGGCAAATGGTTTGAGATCGGAGCAGACTGGCGACAGGTGCTTCCTCTTGAGGCTGGTGTTGTACTCAAGCCGAGATCTGGTTCACGCTTCGAGCATTCACTCATCATCCAAATGAAGGGGCGAAGCGCCCTTGCACGCAAAGAAGGTCTCGATGGCGGTATGCACGGAGAGAAGGATGCGCGCACTGCGATTGAGTCTGGCTCGGTCGTTTATTGGCAGCCATTCTATCCTCCCGAAGAACCAAAGTTTCTTGGAGATTCGGGGTACCGCATGATGCGTCGCGCGTATTTTGGTTTCGACTTCGAGTCAGACAAGTATGTTCCGATGGGTGGTATGTGGTTTGCGCACAACAGCTCGCGCATTCACGGTGCAAAAGATGCGCTCGCAGGTCCGCTTCGGCTTTCGCTGTAGTTTGTAGATTTTGTCCGCCTTTTTACGAGGCGGACTTTTATATTTTTTCGTTTCTGTTATAGTCGCACATATGTGTAGAATGCTATTCGCCCATCTTCCTCATGCAGATTACCCTCACGCCGATCTTGCGCATGCGTTTCTTCATCTTGCCGAAGTTGGGTTTTTGCCCCCGAATGCCCCTCTTACTCCGGGGCATAAAGACGGCTGGGGGACAGTGTATTATAAAAACGGCAATATGGAGGGTTGGTATCGCTCGACGAGTGCTGCGACGAACGACGAGTACCGCGAACGTGAAATTAATTTGATCACAGCAAGTGCACCGGATGCGCTCCTTATGCACGTGCGCAAGGGCACCGTCGGTGAGCCATCTGAACACAACAGTCACCCTTTTGTTTCGGGACGTTTTGCTTTCATACACAATGGGACGTTGGGAAAAACTGATCAGGTCATATTTGACCCCGTGCGTGACCGACCTCTCGGTGAAACAGATTCGGAGTTATACTTCCACCTCGTGATCCAAGAATTAGCAGTCGACGAGGAGCACGAAGCTGCGAAGGTGATGCGGGAGATTACGAGAACGGTCAAAGCGCTTCGTGTCGGCACATCGCATCAAGGAGGAGGCTTTACGTCGGCATCATCGATTCTCACCGACGGAAGGTATGCGTATGTGCTTCGTGAATACGATGAAAAACATCCGTTTGTGCAAAAATACAACGCGCATGATTACTACACGCTTTTTCTTGGAGAAGGCTCGGGAGGTGAACACATTGTTTGCTCCGAACAACTTGCGCTTCCGGAGGTAAAGTGGTCACTGCTCACCAACCACTCAATTACGGTGATTGACCTTATTTCAGGAAAGGTGCATACCGAAGTACTCTAGACATCCGCCCGACTCTTGTATATTGGACACCCGATCCGGGGAGTTTTTGGTATAATAGTGAAATGTACGATGATGATGACGAATTTGAAGAAGACGAAGATATTGAAGAGACGCAGTCCGCAGCTGAGACTGAGGCATACGATAAAAAAGGTGTTGATGATCGCGCCCTCGTAGACCAGCAAGCAAAAGATTACGATGAAATGAAAAAACGTAAACGTGACGAGATCGTTGCGCTGAAGTCGCGAAGGCTTAATGCTCAATCAAAATTATCAAAGAAAGAACGTGAGTTGCATCAGATTGAGCTCGAGCTGCGCAAGAGCCAGTATGTTGACACGCGAGAACGTATTCTTTTGGAGCGCACTGCGCTACCGGAGGGGGAACAAGCGATAAAGGAAGAGAAGGCGATAAGAGAGATCAAGGAGGTCGCAAAAGGGAACGAGCGGGATGAGAATGCGATACGGCACGAAACCTTGTCGCGCGAGGTCAAAGAATTGCGATTGGAAGTCGACGAAACTGCGCGTACGATATCTCTCCTCGAGCATGCGATATTGAGACAATAATGGGCAGTTGACCCGGTAGTAGAATTTGGTAAGGCGCAAAGCGCTGCAAAACCATTACCAAATTTCACTACCGGGTTGACACCCATCACAGAAAGGCACAATCTGAACTGAGGACTTTTTACGAAAGGAGAGTTCCATGGACGACAATGAACATGAGAAAACCTCCGATGGCAATAGCATTGCCAAGGCTCTTTTTTATTACGTTGTGGGCCCGTGGAATACACTTTTCCACATTGCTCACTTTTGGGTCACATTCCCCTCGAAGCTTTACGAAAATGCGCTCTACAAGAAGGCACCAAAGCGACTTACATTCCAAAGACTAGGGGAGAAGCCCGTCACATTTGGAGAGGCGCAAGACCTTATCAAAGTCTTGCACGACAGTGAGGTTGAGGATGCGGCACAAATGAAAAGCACGAGGCGGCCGCCCCGGTTGTATGAAATGTTTGAGGATCTTCGCGATGAAGAAAAAGATCCATTCTCGAAGATGCCATCGGTTGAAGAGTTGAGACTCATCGATGGTGCGATGAAGGACGACATCATCGGTCGGTCAGTCTGGGCACTCGACGGTCAGCGGCCGGTCTATGTGTTCTTTCCTTCGCACGGAGATGTTTCGGCACTGTCTAAGAAAGTCGTTATCGGGTCACATCGCACAGCGAAGCACTACGTCTATGCGGTTTCAGTAACCCTTGAGGATAAGAAAAATGAATAACCCCCGCCATCTCAACGAGCGGGTTTTTTCTTGCATATTTTTTATGCCGTGTTAGTGTTATTTTATGCAGCGATCAGCCGTTTCCTATTTCTTTTTTGGAACATTTATCTGGGGTAAACCCCCGATGGCTGATTTGTGTTCACAAAACTAACTTTGCGAATAAAAATGAGCCATCGGAAACGATGGCTTGTTTTTTGTTCTTTTCATCATGCAAAGGAGTGTCCATGGCAGAAAGTGAAGTGGTCTTGGATAGCGAGGTCTGCCGTCTACGGTTTTCTCAGGTCATAAAAACCGGATTCGGTCCTATTAGGAAGATCGAAATATCCGGGGGCAGATGCACTATGCACGGGGTACAGCAACGCGAACTCGACAACTGGAATCGCGCACACGGCGGGTATTTCGGTTCGTATGCATATAGTGTGGAAAGTTGGGGGAATCGGGTTATGCGGGAATTTTTACGTCTGACCGACAAACCCCGCATTACGTTCTTCGTCGTGCTTCATGAGGGAGATGTACGGATCTACACAACAAAAAGTGACGCAATGTCATAAGGCCGAGCCCAGCTCGGCCTTTTTTTCCGATTTTTCCTACGCACAAAGTGCGTAGTTGAAAAACTCGAGGATGTCGGATTTTGCTCCACTCAGAGCAAAATCCGGACAAGACTTTTTTGTGCTACAATTTTCCCATATGCCACCAGACCAATTTGCTTCGTCACATACCCCTCCAGGCGGGGGCGGGAACGCTGACGCGGAGCGTATGCGCAGCCAGCAAACAAAGATGCATTTGGAGAATCGCCTGCGTATTTCAAAGAATGAAGTGCTTGAAAAGGAGCGTACACTTCACGACATAGAGCGCGACACGCGTACAATTGAAATGGATCTGCATCGCGTTAACGAAGACGAGAAACGCCTTTCTGAAGAAGTGCGTCGCATGTCTCAGACCGTGAGATCAGGAGAGGGAGCTTCGCGCCAGTCAGAATCAGGCATGCGTGAAACGCAACAAGAGCTCACGCGCAAAGAAGACGAAACAAAAAAACTTGAACGCGAGATCGATGTCTTAAAAGCGCAGATCACTGAAAAACAAAATGCGATGGCGGATATTAAGCAAGGTGTAAGTAAGCTCATGAGGGAAAAAGAAGATTTCCGTCGTGCGCATGAACTTGAGCATTTTACGACAAAGTCGGAGGGCGAACATGTACATGAGCGCGAGGTACGCCTCACACTTCTTGGGCAAGACAAAAGACGCAAAGAGAATGAACTTGCGCACAAACAGCAGATGCACCAACAGCTAAAGCGCGACATTAATTTTAAAGAACAAGATATTGCGCAGATCGAAGCCGAGTTGGGCCGCATCAACGCCGGCCATTAAAAAGCAGCACGTTGCGTGACGTGCTGCTTATTTGAAGTTCAGGCGATTTTTTTTTCCAGAAGTGCGGCGGCACTCCGGATGTTCTTCTTGAGTTCTGACTTGCTGCGTCGCCCTCTCCATATTTTTTCATGTGCCGAAAGGACAAGTTCGTCACCAACGACAATCTCGAGCGCGGAAGCCGTGTCATCTCCCGCGGCCACTTTTTGGGTGGTTCGCCAGAATCCGTCGAGAAAGCTCAAATACCAAAGAGGTCCGTCGGTGTAAGCGAGTTTTCGCTCGCTCCACACTCCGTCACCCCAGCTTGCGTATCCCGCAGTCGGAAAACCTTCCTGATGCTTCACGGCATTGAGAGAAAGTTCGTCACCAACGAGTACTGCGAGCGTGTAGGTCGCATCAACATGGTAGTCAGACTCTTGAAGTTGTCCTCGTCCGGTGATGTGTTTGTGTGCGTTTCTCTCACGTTTGATGACAAGGACGAGTTGCCCCGTTTTTCCCTTGAGTTCATTTGCGATCTTGCGGTAGGGGGCCGCCATTGTTTCGGTGCTTTGGTCGAATCCCTCAGCAGTAACGATCAGGTAGTCGAGGATGCGGTCGCCAGTCGATTCACCTTTAACGATCCTGTCGCGGACCGCAAGGGCGCGCTGTTTGCGTGTTCCCTGCTCTTCTTTGAAGAGGCGCTCAGCAGCTTGCTGGCCCGCAAGAATTCCTTTGATCTCGTCGTTGATTGAAGTTTTACCCATTGCTATCTCCTGTCTGTGGTGAACGATCTTGTGCAACTATAATTTATGAAGGTCATAAGTCAAGAATGACCCGCATGTGCGGGTCATCGGTCATGTGTTCATGAGCGTTTCGAGCTCTATCTGGAGTTGTGTGAAAAACAGCTTTGCGCTGGTCAGGTCGGGGCGCTTGCCTTTGTAGAAGAGCGAAAGCGCTTCTTCGATGGGCACAGCAACTTGTTCGGGAGTCAGTCCTGGAAACACCGTTTCTCCTGCTTTGTGGAGTGCCGTGCGCATTCCTTCTTGCCCTTGTTCGCGGCCTCGGCGCTCGAACTGATCTTCGTGACTGTGTGCATCTCGCCAGTCGAACGCATCGTAGCGATACATTTCGAGAAAACGAAAGCATTGCACAAGAGGGATCACGTCACTCTGCGCAAATTTAGGTTTTTCAAGCGCAAGGCATGTCAGTTCGACGAGTCGATGGGCAGTACGAATATCGTCAGAGAGAGGTCGTGAAAAAATGGACATGAGTGCTCCTGTAACAAAAACAATTCTCACCGCACTTTAGCAAAGTCTCCCGTGCTTTGCCACCTTCATTGTATAGGACTTACGCAAACGGATGAGATTCGTGTTTTTCCGCCCGAATGATGTCGGAGAAGCCGTACGTGGCGGTACCGCTTCCCGACTCATTTGGGAGAAAATGCGAAGATCGCCGTTTTGCGTAGGTCATATTGTATGAATATATGCAGGGCTCTGATACGATGAATAGTAAGACCTTTTCATATCTATGGAGGATCAACAAGGCGATAACATGGTCATCGGCTTCGACCTCGACGGGGTTATTTTTGATCATACACAAAACAAGATCCGCATCGCAGCGCGGTATGGTTTCATGCTCACTCCACAAGAAACACATGCCGAACATATGGGCGCGCTATTTCCGCCGGAGATATATCGCGAGATCAAGTCACAGCTCTATGACGAAACAGATGACAAACTTGCCGCTCCGCTTATGGAGGGTGCATTCGCAGGACTCGCAACACTTCGCGAGAAGGGAATACATTATAATCTCGTTTCACTGCAGAAAGACCCGATGCACGCACTGCATCTTATCGAGCTACACGGTCTATGGGGGGAATATTTTTCACCGTCAAATACCTATTTTGTTGGAAACGGAAGGGAGAAATACCAAGCCGCAGCATCACTTGGTGTCACTCATTTTATCGACGACGAGCCGAGCATTCTTGATGTCATGTCGGGAATACAACACCGCGTGCTCTTTGATATGCGCGGTCTCTTCCCCGAAAAGAAAGAATTCACGAGAGTAAAAAGTTGGAGCGAGCTTGGGTCGGTTTTGGGTATCGCAAATACGTAGCCTCGAGATCTCCTAAAAAACAAAAAACCGCCTCAATGGGCGGCGAGCGATTGTTGTGCAGATGTGCTCATCAGGCTACCAGCCCGGTGTTGCTTCGATGAACTCGAATTGCAGATCGCGGGTAGGGTCAAATCCGGCCTCGCTCATGGTGGACAGCAGCGTCTGTAGCTCGTCTTTCGTAACGCGCAGGCCTTTGATCTCAAGTGTCTCGACTTCTCCGTCGTAGAATTTCCATTCAAAAGTGAATCCTGAATGACCAGGGAGACATCCTGTCTGGTGGTGTCCGTTTTCCGGAATGGGAATATTGAGCATCGTTGCATACAAATACACAAAAGCCAGAGGCATACGCAACTCTCTTCCGAATCTGACACCCAGCCGCTCTCTGCCGAGACCATCCCAGCACTGCATCAGGAAGGTGATCCAGTCTCGCCTCTCGCCTCCTCGGGGGAACTGCGCGCCTGTCGTCAAAAGAAGTACTTTCTTCATTTAGAGCTCCGATGTCATGGTTGAACTTCTCATGTATTAACATGAATATATGTGTCTTGTCAATAAATTCCAAGAAACAAAAACCCGCCTTTGTGATATGGGGCGGGCAAAATTCAGAGAAGGTTCGGTTGGGTCTTCGGAGCCCCTTCCGGAAGTGGGCTTCCGTCGAGTGCTTGCCATGGGAACACATTAAGCGACGCGTCGGCATTCGAGTCATATGGCACAAGCCCCAAGGCTTCGATATCGCGCGGCACCATTTCCCAGTTGTAATCAAACATGGGGTTATGCGCATTGCCGAGCCGGTCGAAGATGCGCACTTCAAAGGAATATCTGGTCCACCTGCGATAGACGCGTACCTTCGCCTTATCTCCGCGATGGACACTGTAGCAGTCCATCATGGTGAGTTCGAATGGCTGCGACCTCCATGCATGCGCGCTTTTTGTTTCCTTTACCTGCCGATTGAACTCCCAAAAGTAGTCATGCTTCGCCGGATCGAGATGGTCGGTGTGAAACGGCTGCTCGTAGTAGACTGTCGGGATAACGTCACCCAGTGTGTAGGTGTGATTGTTCCGCACCTTTGGTTTCCACCGCTCTCCCTGGAAGCCATCGACGTGGCAGGGTGCTTCACGCTGAAGCTCTCCGACTTCGACCCATCCTTCGTCGCTCGTAAAGTAGCAATAGTACTCGTCAAGGCAGTCGGGGTTGATCGCATGCTCGATGTTGGCGATCCGTTGTGTCACGGGAACATCCTGCGCGAATTCTTTCGGCAGCCGGAATGTAGAGCCCGGGAACTTGATCGGCAGATCGAGTACGCGTGGCGCACATCCTCTACGGCTGAAAAGTTGCTGTTCATGCTCGGGAATGATGCCGAACGAGATCGGACGGCGGGGGATCAGGAATTCTTTTTCGTCCCAGGTTTTGTTGAGTGCCCGGATAATCGGCGAATCGTCGGGGATTTCCGGCATCACGAAATCTTTCTTCGGGGTGATGATGAATCCTTCACGCGATAGCGTCGGAATGACGAATTGCTTTCCGCGATACGAAAGTTCTTTTGTGTTTTCCATGATGTTTCCTTTATCTTACGTTGGTAAGGATGTTGAGATTACGAAGACCGATCACGCCTCCGACTTTCGGTTCACGATCATCGGTGATCGCACCGATAAAGTCTTCGAGCTCTTTGTGGTACGGATCGACCGGAACAAAAGGCAGCGCGATGTTATTGATGCTCACTGCTCCTTTTCCGTGCGCACCGAGCGTGTTTTCGCATCGCGCGGTATATACGGTGCCTACGACTTCGATGAGGCGGGGAAGTGTCGCTCTGTTCGATACGACAATCGTTGCGGTTTTCCCTGATGCCCACTTCAGATTCACTGTGGCGCTATGCTCGAGCAATCCCTCATCGCGGAATATCTCGCTTTGCACGAGCGGCACGCCTTCTTCTTTGAGAAACCACATTGCAAGATCGATCGCATGAGTGCCGACCGCCGCCAAACTCCACCAACGTGCGAGTGCTTCGCTTGCACGCCAGTCGTTCGCCGGAGCGTTGTACGACCACATCACGCGCACATGTTTCGGAGTGCCCATCATGCCTTTGTCGATCTGTGCGCGGAGCATGTGGTGCCCCGCATGGTGACGTAGATGATACCCAACCGCAAGCTTCACGTTGTTTGCTTTTGCTGCAACAATCATACGCTCCGCATCATCAACGTCAGTTGCCATCGGTTTTTCGACAAAGACTTGTTTACCCGCATTCGCCGCTTTTATCGCCATTTCAGCGTGTAGTTTGTCGGGAGTAGCAATAATGACAGCATCGAGTTCGGGGTCTAAAAGCATTTCGTCGAGACTTGTGAACGCCGGTTGTGGGGCACAGGCGCCGAATCGCTCAGTAAGCGTTTTCGCTCGCTCAATATTGCGCGAAGCGATGCTCCAGAGTTTTGTTTCAGGGAGAGTAAAAAGGGCCGGCAAGAGGCGATTTTCCGCGACTTCGCCGGCTCCGATAAGTCCGATGCGTACAGGCTGTGCACGCGAGTTTTTGATAAGTTGAGTCATCATGTTGTTCCTTCCTCGCCGCAGTTGACGCTGCCCTCTCCATAAAGTTCTTCGAGGAACCTTTTGTCCGCCCGCTCTTCTCTCTGCTTTTTTCGATACACTTTGTTGAGATAGCGACCTGCGATCATTTCGTGAAGCGGGAAGGCAAGTGGATCGCCGCGTTTAATGAGCACGCGTTCCGATGCTTCGTGATTCGGAGCAAAGGGAGGAAGATCGGTAAACGCAATATTTGCGAACGACATTGTCAATCCGAAAATGAGCACGGTGCCGTCGGGTGCAGAGACAACATCATAGAGTTGCACAGAAGCGGCATCAACCGCGAGGGTCGCTTCTTCGAAAGTCTCGCGCGCGGCCGCTTGTTGCCAGGTTTCACCGAGAGTGATGAATCCACCCGGCAGGCATACTTTTCCATTTTGCGAGGTGTTCTGTCTGCGAATGCCGATAAGTCCGTCGGCACATGGTACGAGTAGTACCGCGACCGGGGTCGGATTTCTCCACGTCATTTTGGCGCAACCGGGACACGTCTTTGGCCAAGTGTTCCCTGTAGTGAAAAGTGTTCCACAATGTGTGCAGTGTTTCATGATGTTTCCTTTTTCAATGAACTACCCTTTGTTCACAATACAGAAACGTATTGCGCCATACTTATTTTTCTTGCCATTTTGTATTGAAATTTTTGCTCCGGGTCGTGTATGGCTTTGTGGGGCGCTATCTTATAAAAATAATTTGTACTAAATTGTTACAAATAGTACACTTTAGTAATGAAGAAACGATCACAAGACATATTGGCTGCTGTAGGGCTCACGTCGCATGAGGCAGAAGTGTACGGTGCAATGCTGGGGGCGGGGCCACTCAGCATTTCAAATATTGTTCGCGCATCGGGACTCCATAGGCCGGCAGTGTATGTCGCATTGCCGACACTTATCACCAAAGGGTTGATTGCGACCGCGCTCACCGGCAGGCGTAAGTTTTATGTTGCAGAGGAGCCGGAAAAACTCGAAAAGCTTTTTGAAGAGCGTGAGAAACAGTTTAAAGATGCGTTGATTGAGTTTGGTCGCACCTACCACAAAAAGAAAACCAAGCCGACGATCAAGGTCCTCGAAGGGAAAGAAGGGTTGCGCTCTGTCTTAACTGATCTTGCCCACACCATGAAGCCGGGTGAGACATTCTACCGGGCAAGCTCGCGCAATCTTGGCACCGACGTTGAACGCTTTGTTCCGCGTGAGTTTCGCACCCTTCGTGATGCAAAGAAGCTCGAACAGCTGGTCATCACCAACTCCGGACTCAAGGCAAACCCGCACAAAAAACGCATTGAATGTTTTTCCAAAATGATTCCGCAGTCTGAAGATCCTTTCACGTATGACATCGCACAACTTATCTATGGAGATAAGGTCGCATTCGTTGACTACAAAGAAGAGACTGCGCTCGTAATCGATAATCCGCGGTTCGCACGTTTCAGCGAACGCATCTTTCGCTCACTTTTCAAGAGGCTCTAATGCTTGCACAGAAGGTGATGTTTTGGTTGAATCATTTTTGGTAGGTACATACTGGAGCATAAGAGATGAATGATGACTTTACCGCAAAATTTCTCACACTCGTTCCCTTGCCAAAAGCGATAATCGACACACAGGTACGGAGTTGGGCGAAGTCGATGGGGGACGAGGTGCTTGCCATGCTCAAAGCTCAACGCTGCGAGGAAGATGAAATAAGAAATAACCTAGAAGAAGTTATCGTAGCTGGGCTTCGCGGACTGGTCTACACGATCGGTGATTCTTTCTATTCTTCTTCGGAAGAAAGAAAACCCCCGGGAGCATTCACCCAGTCGTATGTGCTCACCCATGAAAAATGTCTGTTGCCAGACATTGCGGAAGCAATTTTTTCCTGTCGTTTGTGGCCCGTTGAGGACAAAAAAGCATTCCTCGCTCATACATATGACTGGTATGTGAGCTGTGTGGCGAAAGCCCCCGAACATTTTCGCAGAGATGAGTGGGAGCTTGTGGTCGATGCGGCCGGAGAATTGCTTGTTCGATTGACGGGGAAAAAGAAGGTGGAACCTCCACCTCATGCAAAAAGGGAGCGGGCAAGGATTGTGAGATATGGAGCAGTAGAATAAGCACGAACCGGGGATATCCCCGGTTTTCTTATGAAAAAGCCGCCCATCGCTGAGCGGCTTGTAACCCTTTGGGTTGTAGGTCAGTTTTCCTGACCGTTCTTTGCACATATGCTCTTGATTGCGTCGAGGAGCGATTTGCCGTGTGCCCAGGCAACCAAACCTGCGACCATTCCGATTGCGGCACCCAGAACGTAAGGCATTGAGACTTCTCCTTTGTGAACAGCGTTGGGGAAGCAGTTATAGTGCAATTTATTTGAAAAAATAGCAACATATTTTTGTCAGATATCCACAATTTTGCATTTTAGATAACAAAAATCCTATTATGTCAATGTTTTTAGTCGTAAATTTACCACACGTTTTGCGGCGTGGGTAAGCCTGTGCATAATCTGTGGATAACTTGCGGCTATTTTGGCCTCTGCCGTTGACTATCCCCACGTATCTGCTATTCTTTGTCGACGTTGCAAATTGTGCGTTTTTTATTTGTCTGGAGCTACCTGACAAATGGAGGAAAACAAGCAAAGCACGTGTAATCCTGCCTGTCCGCGCGAGCGGGTCATGGTGGAAAATAATGTTGTACGATCTTCTCGTACAACCGCTTATTATTTATTCTTTTTATTTAATAATCAAAAAACATATGGCAGAAGCTCAAGTTTTTGATCGTTCGAAGCCGCATGTGAACGTCGGTACCATCGGTCACGTTGACCACGGTAAGACAACGCTCACCGCTGCGATACTACACGTGCTCCACATGGCAGGCCATGAGGTAAAGTTGAAAGGAGTTAATGAAATCGACTCCGCTCCCGAGGAGCGTGAGCGCGGTATCACCATTGCGCTCTCGCACAATGAATACTCGACTGCGAATCGTCACTATGCGCATATCGATGCTCCGGGACACGCAGACTATATTAAGAATATGATCACCGGTGCTGCTCAGATGGACGGGGCGATCATTGTGGTTGCTGCAACTGACGGTGTTATGCCTCAGACACGCGAACACATCCTTCTTGCAAAGCAGGTCGGTGTACCAAAGATCATCGTTTTCCCGAATACGATAGACATCGTTGATGATCAGGGCCTCGTTGAACTCGTCTAGGAAGAGGTTCGTGAACTTTTGACAAAGCAGGGTTTTGACGGAAAGGACTGCCCGGTTATCCGCGGTTCCGGATTGAAGGCACTTGAGGCAAAGACAATCGATGACCCTTGGGCAAAGAAGATCCTCGAGCTCACTGATGCACTCGACACCTATATCCCTGTTCCCAAGCGCGACATTGATAAGCCGTTCCTTATGCCGGTCGAAGATATCTTCTCGATCGAAGGACGCGGTACGGTCGCAACAGGACGCATCGAGCGCGGTGTGTGTAAGGTCGGACAGGAAGTCGAGATCGTCGGCTTCACCAAGACCGCAAAGACCACCATCACAGGTATCGAAATGTTCAACAAGTCACTCCAAGAAGGAATGGCGGGAGACAACGCAGGTATCCTCATCCGTGGTATCAAAAAGGAAGACATTACGCGCGGACAGGTGTTGGCAGCAGTCGGTTCCGTTACCCCACATACGGACTTTGAGGCTGAGGTCTATATTCTTTCTAAGGAAGAAGGA
>OBEQ011650605.1_pt1 | contig 14039 bp, 16 predicted proteins | sample 1670901 | NCBI WGS metagenome assembly OBEQ01 (sample SAMEA104232315, study PRJEB22302) | groundwater metagenome | biome: forest; feature: aquifer; material: groundwater | place: USA | collected 2011-08-07 | depth 5.4 m
AAAACATGGGCGGAAGGCGGACGGGAAGGGCTGAAACCATCCAGGAAAGACGAAATTTGCCAAATTTCAGTTCTGAATTGAACCGTCAGTATTTGGCTTTGAGTCGTTTGACGAGGTGAAAGCCGATGATCATGGCCAAGCCTCCGATTAAGATATGCGGGATATTGGTGGCGATTTTAGCAAATGTCGTGGTGGGGCAGTTGGTCCGCAACCAGATGCCCCCATCCAGGTAACCGCAACCATAGAAGAAGCCAAGAAATCCGTCGAACAGGTAGGCGGTTCCGAACCATTTAAAATAAAAGATGGAGGCGCGTTCGGAGCAGAGGGCGGCGCTAAAAGCCCAAACGGCTGAGGCCAAATGGAGGGCGTTCCCTCGCCAATCCAGCTTAAAGAGTCCGAACATCTTCCCTTCCGCGTCATGAATAAAAGGAATGTAATTCATGAGGAAAACCCCTAAGAAGAGGAAGGCGTATCCCAGAGCCAGTTTTTGGAGCAAGGTCTTCATGTTCATAGACACGATTCATACCATATAATGCGTACTATCTCTATGAAGAAGTCTCTGAGAAAGTACGCCCGGCTTATTATTCTGGTAGTTGGCATCCTGATGGCCGCATTAGCCAAGCAGGTGTTCGATTACGCCGCTCCCCCAACCAAGGAAAAAGACTCCGATTTTGCGTATCCGGACGCCAAGGGGCCTGATTCCAGCGGAGTGTCAGCGGTGTCGCAGTCGGATATCACGCTTCATCAACGGGGCGGCACGATTAACGATGCCAGCCATCTCAATAAAACCGCTGTCCATGGTGTCGCGAAGATTTCCTCAGTGGACGATATTAAAAACGCCCTGCAATATGCCCGAGCCCGAAAGTTAAAAGTCACCTGTGCCGGTCAGCAACACAGCATGGGAGGTCACACCTTTATTCGCGGCGGATTAGTGTTGGATATGAAGGGTTTTAAGAGCATGAAGCTCGACAAAGTCAATAAGGTCTTGACGGTGGAAAGTGGAGCGATTTGGGCGGATGTCCAGAAATTCCTCGATGCCGAAGGGTTGTCGGTGAAGGCCATGCAATCCATCAATATTTTCACGGTAGGCGGCACGTTAAGCGTGAACGCTCACGGCATCGCCCATGATCCGGGTCAGATTGCCCCCACCGTGAGATCGCTACGCGTCATGTTTGCCAGTGGTGAGATCAAGGCGGCCAGTCCCACTCAAAACAGGGATTTGTTCCGGTCCGTCTTGGGCGGGTACGGCTTGTGGGGCGTCATTCTGGATGTGGATTTGGACGTCGTGGACAACGAAATGTACCAGTGGACCACTCAATACATGAGTTACAAGGATTTTCCGTCTTGGTATAAGCACCATATCGAAGGGAATAAAAAAATCGGGCTCTTTTACGGTCGATTATCCGTTTCTCCCTTTTCCTATCTCACAGAGGCTTCCGTTCAGGTATACGAAAAAATCCCGTTTGAGGGCTCCCTCCCCGTCCTTCAGGTGCCGAGACTCACATGGATTAGTCGATTGGTCATTAATTTTTCCAAGACGGGAGGGGTCGGGCGGTGGGTCAGGTGGATGCTTGAGAAGCACGCTGAACCCAAAATGCATCTTTGTCACCGGAATCTTGCCATGAGTCAGCCAGAAGTGTGCGTGGTGTCCAGGAATCAGGAAATGTATGACGCAATGGGGTATCTCAAGAATCGATTGAAGGACACAGACATCCTTCAGGAGTATTTTATTCCCCATCATCGCATGGCCGAATTTGTGGACGGATTGAGGGAAACCGTGAAAAAGAACGGGGCGAATTTGTTGAACGTGACGATACGGATTGTCACGAAGGATACGGTGACGGCTTTGCCCTACGCGAAAGAAGATAGATTCGCGTTTGTCCTGTATTTCAATCAGAAATTCAACGAGCGGGAAAGCCTGATCCTTCAGAAAACCACGGCGGATTTGATTGATGTAGCCACGCGTGCGGGCGGGACGTACTATCTGCCGTATCAGTTGTATTATTCTCCCGAACAATTGCGAAAAGCGTATCCGGAAGTAGACGCCTTTTTTGCCACGAAGAAGAAATACGATCCGGAAGAACTGTTGACCAATAAATTCTACGAAAAATACGGAAAAGGAATAACGCATTGATTTGGAAGCGGTCCGCCAGAGTACTGGCGGGTTTCGCGCTCGTTCTTGTCGTGTTGCTGGGGTTTTTTCGATGGCAAACGTTTCGTCGAGAACAGCTCTCTCGTAGAGAAGCCGCTCCTCAGTCGGGTCGTTTCGTAAAAGCCGACGATGTTGAGATATTCCTGCAGGAAGAGGGCCCCTCGAACGGCTCTCCGGTGATCCTGATTCATGGGACGGGCGCGTGGAGCGAGATTTGGCGGGAAACCATGTCAGCGTTGGCGAAAGAGGGATTTCGCGCGATCGCCATTGATGTACCTCCTTTTGGATATTCTGAAAAACCTACCGGCCCAGCTTCGTATGATCGGGCACGTCAAGCCAAACGTATTTTAGGCGTTCTCGATACCCTTCAGCTTCAACGGGCCTATTTTGTGGGTCATTCGGTTGGAAGTCGTCCGACCTTGGAAGCGGCACTGATAGCTCCTGATCGTGTGCGGGGTTTGGTGTTGGTGGATCCTGCCCTAGGCGTGGAACGCGGCGGCTCGTCTACTTTTCCGCCCAATAAACCCTCGTGGATTTTGCGGACCGTTTTTGGAATTCTTCCCCTTCGCAACGTCGTGTTGGCCGTCTTCGGCACCAATCCGATGATGACGAAACGGTTGTTCTCTTCCTTCGTCTCCCGGACGGAGGCCGTCACGGAAACCAGAGTGCGCATGCTTCAACAACCCCTGGAGGTAAAGGGCATGACCTCAGCCCAGGGTGATTGGCTTCATAATTTGATGATTTCTTCGGGCAATTCTTTGGGAACTCGTCCCGATGAATTTTCCCGCCTTCGTATGCCCATCCATTTGATTTGGGGTCGGACGGATACCGTGACGCCTTTGTGGCATGGAGAGTTGTTACAGAAACTGTTACCCGGCGCGACCCTCACGGTGATTGATGGGGTGGGTCATATTCCCTACATTGAGGATCCCGACGGATTTCATCGGGATCTGCTTGCTTTTCTTACTTCTTCGAAGAAGCCGCTAGGGAAATTATAGGCACCAGTTAAATTTCTGACAGGATTCGGTCAGGAAGCAATCAGCCGTTCGTACTCATCATGGGTGCCTATCCAAAACCAAACATAGGTTTTGCCGTCGAAGGCCCCCAAAGCTCGGTAATGCAGACCTACGCGGGCAGACCAAAGACCGAGTTTCACTTCTTTAAAATGAAGTGAGGGATGACGCGGGTTATTTTGCCATGAGGTGAAGGTTTTTCTAGCAAGATTCTGGATGTGTGGCGGGAGTTGTTCATAGCATGCCCAGAAGCGCGCGTTTGCGCTGCTCTTCAAGGAAATGGACGAGTTTTCTTTTGGCGGTGGTTCTCGTGAGCTTCTTTCATGAAGCGATCCAGCTTGCCGCCTTTCACATCCTGTTCAAGTTGTCGATCCCAGGTATTGGCCAGCAAATGTTCCAACCAATCGGCCACTTGACGGACTTCGGCGGGGGTAAGACTGGCGATCTCCGCTTCAATTTGCTCGACTTTGCTCATTTCCTTAATGATAAACGAAAAATTCAAATCCCTCAATGCAGCATTTATTAAGTCGGGAGGACCAAAGGGTTCTACGGGGGTAAAACAAGAGTTACAGGGTTTTCAAGAATGTCAAATATACTTGACATTCCTATAAGTAAAGTATACTTTACATTTCGGAGGTGAGGATAATCAAATGGTAAACAAGAAAGAAACATGGGTAAAAACAGCAGGAGTGATGGTGACCGCATTGGGCGTGTTGATCAATGCGGCATTTATTTTCACCAGCCAGGGGTATTGGGATAGATTTTCGTCGAACAAATTCGAGTGGGTGATACTTGTAATATGCGGGGTAGCAGTGGGAGTTTTTGTGGCGAGATTTAAGCGTGGAGAGAGAATTGAGGGATTAACACCACGCGATGAACGCGAGCAGCATTTGGAATTGGTGGCCACGGAAGCTGGATATTGGGCGATGTTCGGGATTATTTTAATGGTGACGGCTTGGAATATTGATAAAGGTTATTGGCCCGAGCACTGGATACTGTTCGCGTGTTTGCCCCTTTGGATCAAGTTTGGATTGTATCAATATCTTCGACGCTAATAGAACGGTGAACGTGTGGAAAATTTAAGCAACCAAGTTAGAGAATTTCGTAAAGAAAAGGGAACGACTCAAGAAGAACTGGCGGATGGAGTGGGGGTATCCCGTCAAACCATTATTGCGATTGAAGGCGGGGATTACCTGCCTTCGGTGCTCTTAGCGTTAAAAATCGCCAAGTACTTTCATCGTTCTGTCGAAGAGTTGTTTGAGGTTACTTCTTTGAAGAAGTCGCCAAAGTAGGTTTTTTCTTGGTTCCGTTCCCGTTGGAAGGAGTGGAGTTTTGGTAAAGATGCTCTCTCGTGAGAGGGAGCAACTCGTTATTGACGTGGGGTGAAAGGAGAACTTGGAAAAGTTCCGCGGCCCCGTACCGACAGAATCCCATGCCGTGATTGAGGTAGAGTCGGTAGACCCGGACAAACACGTCATCGTACATCTTGGTGATTTCTTCTTTGTGGCGTTCCACGTTTTCCAGCCACCGTTCGGCGGTATAGGCATAATGGATGCGGAGATTTTCCACGTCGTGAATTCTCATGCCTTCCCGTGAAATAGCCTCCGCCACTTCGTAGAGTGGGGGGGCGTAGGAGCCTGGAAAGAGGTATTTCCTGGCAAAGAGGGAAGGGCGGCTGTAGCCTTTGTTTCCAATGTGATGCAAGAGGAAGAGGCCCTGCGGCGAGAGCAGTTGTTTTACGATACGGAAGTAATCTTTGTAATGGGATTTGCCGATATGTTCCAGGCACCCCAGGGAGACGATTTTGTCATACCGTTGGGTGAGGGGGAGATCCCGATAGTCCATGTGTTTGACCTGGATGCGGTCTTGGAGTCCCGCTTGAGTAATGCGTTCCATGGCCAGATCCGCCTGGGCTTTGGAGAGGGTCACTCCCAGGCCGCTGATCCCATAATGTTTCGCGGCGTGAATGAGCATGCCACCCCACCCGCATCCGATGTCGAGCAGGGTTTCGCCGGGTTTGAGGAGAAGTTTCCGTGACACATGTTCGCATTTTTGTTCCTGGGCTTGGTCGATGGTGTCATCGGGTGTTTTAAAATAAGCGCAGGTGTAGAGCATGTTTTTGTCCAGCATGAGTTGGAAGAAGTCGTTCCCAGTATCGTAGGCCATGGAAAGATGTTTTTTAGAGTTGTTTTTAGTGTTTGACTGGAAAAAGTAGAGGAGAACCGACTCGAAGAATGAGGGGAGGTGTTTGAGGATGAAACCGGGACGATAGGCGGTGCGGAGCACCGCTTCTTCCATGCCGCCGGGCGCCATGGCGACTTCCATAAAATCTTTGAAATTTCCTTCCACGTCGAGCTCGCCGTACATATAAGATTCTCCAAACCCCAGATCAATGCCCGTCGCCACGGCTTTCATGGCTCTCTCGGTGTTAAAGACCAGCGTGCAGGTCGGTTTGGTCCCAGGGTCCTGGGGTCCGTACTGGACGAGGTCTCCGTTCGGATATTTCACCGCAAACGGTTTGACTTGCACCGTTGAGAAGAGTTCATGAAATATTTTTTGCATAGGAGGGTATTTTATCAGATCGTAGAAAGAAAGTTCATGACGTGAGTTGTGGTGTTTTGGTCTTGGGGAGGCGACCGTTTAATTGCGGGGAGGTGTACAAATGCTCCCGGGTGAGAGGGAGCACCTCGTTATTGACGCTGGGTGAAAGGAGGACCTGGAAGAGTTCCGCGGCCTGATACCGGCAAAACGCCACCCCGTGGTTGAGGTACAGCTTGTAAATCCTTACGAACACTTCCCCATATTGCTTTTTGATGACCTCCTCATGTTTGTGGAGGTTATCCAACCAGCCTTGCGCGGTCATGGAATAGTGCACCCGGAGATTTTCGACGTCGTGAATCCTGAAGCCTTCCTCGGACATCGGTTTTGCCGCTTCAAAGAGAGGGGGCGTATGGACCCCCGGAAAGAGATACTTTCGGCCAAAGAGTGAAGGGCGGTTGGGGCCCTTATTGCCGATGAAGTGCAGAAGAAAGAGGCCGTTGGGTTTGAGGGCGCGTTTGGCGTTGAACAGGAATTGGCTGTAGTGCTTGGATCCGATGTGCTCGAAGCATCCCATGGAAACCATCTTGTCGAATCGGAGATCAGCAGGCAGATCGCGGAAATCCATGAGGTGGAATTTCACTTTATCCTGGAGCCCCGCTTGGGCGGCGCGTGCCGTGGCTTCTTCTTGTTGGGCTTTGGAAAGCGTAATGCCCATGCCGGTAATGCCGTAATGCTTGGCGGCATAGAGCAGCATGCCGCCCCAGCCGCATCCGATGTCGAGCACGTGTTCGCCAGGCTTGAGCATGAGTTTTCGGCACACGTGTTCCCGCTTTTGTTCCTGGGCCTGGTCCAGAGTATCTTCGGGCGTTTTAAAATACGCGCAGGTGTAGAGCATGTCTTTATCAAGCAGGAGTTTGAAGAAATCATTCCCGGTGTTGTACGCGAAGGCCATGTATTCCTTGGATTGTTCGTACGTGTTGGTTTGGAAGAATTGAAGAGGGACGATTTTCAAAATAGACCACAGGTGGCTGAGGATGAAGCCGGGACGGGAGACGTTTTTTAGGGCCGCTTCTTCCAAGCCTCCGGGGAGCATCGCCAGTTCCATGAAATCGGAAAGCTTCCCGTCAATTTCAATTTCGCCATACATGTAGGCTTCCCCGAATCCAAGATCAACGCTGGTCAGGACCGCCTTCATGGCTTTTTCCGTTTTAAAAATGAGGGTAAAGAGGGCTTTTTCACCCTGAGGCCCGTAATGAATGAGATCCCCGCTGGGGTATTTGACCGCGAAGGGCTTGATGTGAACCGACGAGAACAAGCTATGGAACATCTTTTGCATGGGGTGCCTCCTTATATGTGTGGTGCCATAACTCTTGCGACGGAAAGATTATAAGGAGTTACCCCTTAGATCGTCCAGAGGTGGGTTTGGGGAGGACTGAGATAGCGCCCGCCGGAACGAGTGACAACGACCTGGTCTTCAAGACCGACCTCGATATCTCCCCGTAAGGGGGGCCAAAATGTTGGAGCGGCCGGCTCAACGCAAAGGGCTTGGCCGGCCTGCAAAGGAAGACGGGCCATGGGGTTGGGGCGGCTTGGCACGTAGGGTCCGAGATGAGGGCCCACGTCGTGGACACTGAGGCCGATGGAATGTCCCGTGGCGTGGCGGAAGCTGGGAAATCCTTCGGATTGCAGGTAACCCCGCGCGATGGCATCAATCCGATAAGCGGGCGTCCCGGGTTTCATGGCGGCCACGGCCAGGTCGATCGCCCGACGCGTCACACGGAACAGCCGGGAAATGGTTTCAGGCGGATGAGTTTCCCCCTTATGGCGGACGTAGACCGTGCGTTGGAGATCCACGCAAAGACCGTGATAGCTCACGCAGAAATCAATCTTCACCAAATGCCCTCGCTTGATGACGCGTGTCGAAGGAACGGCATGGCCTCGAAGAAGCCCGGTATTGATCATGGGGTTTTCTTGAGGGTCCCAGGCATGTTCCAATCCTTCATGTTTCATCATGCGACGGATGTGTTCGGCGAGGTCGTATTCGGTGGTAACTTCCGGCGTGATGCAGGCTTTGGAGAGGGCTTGGCGTAGAATTCTGGTTGCTTTGATGGCCCCCCGGCGCATGAGGGCCACCTCATCGGGTAAACGACGGCTACGAAAGGCGATGACGAGGGATTCCGAGGAGACCAACTTCCGACGCCATCGGGGAGTCAGGTTTTTTTGCAAGGCTTGGTGCAGGCCGGCCGTAAGGCCGTCAGCCAGGCCGATGGCAGGTGAAATATTCACGCCGATGCGGCGTGGACGGTAGCGATGGAGCGCCGAGTTCAAGCGGTCCCAAAATTCCCCGGCGCGATACACCTCAATTTCATCGTAGATCCCCGTTTCGTGAAGCGGGTCAACGTTGAATCCCACCACCAGCGCGTGGCGTCGGACGGTGTTGCCATTTTTGACGAACAGCGCGGCGCCCAAGACCGTCATGCGGTCCGCCCCCAGGTCGTGCGCCAGCGGATCGGGCATGGGCTCCCGGCTCAAAATGAGCCACGCGTCAACTTTGGCCTGCGCCATGGCGGCGGGGAGAAATTGCTTCAGGCGTCGGCGTCGTCGTCCCGGGTCCATCTTAGTTAATGATACAGGGACGACGGCTTCATGGCGAGGGTGGAAAACGCTCTGCGCACAAGATCGGCGTAATACTCGGCGTCGTAGCCGGGGGGCGTGCCGAGCCATGGGAAGGGGCAATAACGGTCGGCCGGGCGTTTGGCGTTGGCATCGGTCACCACATAGCGCACTCGTTGGCCGGGGCGGATGACGATGCCGTAGTGGTGGTAGGTGTGCACCACGACGGCCGTGGCCGAAGCCTGGGTGTATTCTTTGGCGGATTTTGACGTGTGCTTCGTGATGACGAGTTCTTCCAAGGGGACGCGTCCTTCGTTCAGCGTGTCGATGGCCTCTTGTGCAATGACTTCCAGGCGATGGGTGGAGGCGGCGAGCTCTTTGAGGGATTTCGCCTCTTTCATCGCATCCAACATCTGTTGCTGGACGCGTTTAATGAAAGGCGGGGTGTCGTGGCGGCGCACTTCCAAGCCGCGCACTTTGAGTTCGCCGTTCAAATAAGCGCCCGCATACCGGTTGGCGACGGATTTCAAGGGTTGGGAGCGTGAGGGGAAAAATCCGATCCATCCGAAGATCCCCTCGAAACTCATGGGCAAACCCGTGGCCTGTTCGATGGAGGCGGCGAGCGCTTGATAGTCTTCCGGTGTCGCGTCGGTTTTTTTGAGCCACAAGGAATCCACGATGGCGTGAAGTAAGTGAAATCCTTCCGCTTCCGCCGTTTCTTTGGCCCGAAGGAGGGCTTCCCGTCCGTAGGCATTCGTCGCCTCATGAGCTTCGATGCATCCGAAGCGGGCATTTTTGTAGCCCAGGTAACCGAAACAGCAGACCAACATCCATTTATGGGCGCCGTATCGGTCGGCAAACGTCCGACGCGTTTCCGGATCAGGATGAGTGCGTTTGAGGATTTTGTATTTGAGGCGTTTTTCGACGAGGGGCCGCAACGTTTTGGGGATCAAGCCTTCCCGTTTGGTGCACACCCAAGCCTCCGTTTCAGGCACTCGGTTGTCGCGATCTGTGGCGCAACAGGTACACTTCATGGTTTCGGCGGAAAGATTGCGGGAGACCATGATGGAGGGATACATGGAGGCGAAATCAAGTTCCCCCACCATTTCGTGATAGCCGGTGTCTGGTTGAAAGACGAGACCGCCCTTGTCGGTAGCCAGCAATTCCCAGCCGGACTTAAACATTTCGGGCCGCTGTTTTTTCCAGGGCACCAAGATGCGATTTTGCACGGCGGTGTCCAATTGCATGGAGGAAATGCCGGTGCCGATGGTGGCGCGGCAGGCTTGTTGAACGGGGATTTTGGTGAGACGGGCGACTTCGAGGAGGCCGGCGAGACGGCATTCCCTGAGCATGAAGGAATTTTGTCGATCAAGATGCCACCGCCCCCTCAGATATTGAGGTCCCGCCTGATGGACGATCTTGCCGTAGGTAAAAAATGATCGCTCTTTTTTGGCAATCGGGGTGCCTGCGCCGTCCTTATGCCAACGGATGGTTGTGCCCAGTTGATCGGCCAGCCGGGACAACATGGGAAACAGATGCGCGTCGCCAAAATCCGTGAGGAGGACGTCCGGATCTTCCCGTTCCAGCCATCGGTTCAAACTGCCGAGCAGTTCCCGGGGGTTTTCCGCCTCCAGGGCATGAGTGGTCTGGCCGACTTGAATGGTGAGTGCGCCGGACCGGTTTCGGCCCGAAGGGCCGGTGGATTCCGATCGGATCGTCATAAAACGAAGAGGGGGGAGCGCGTATTCCAAATCCCAGGGCGAATCTTTTATATGAAAGGCGCGCAGGAGGCCATCATCGTTCACCTCAAATTCGGCCTTGGCGAGCGGGAACAATCCCGTTTCGTAGAGATACAGCTGGGGAAGGGCGATATCGCAGGTATAGGGAGAGAGTTTGGGAAAGGCATCGGTGAGTTGATGGACGATGTGGGTGAAACGCGGCAAGTCGGTGACGGCGATGGCCAAAACGGTGGGCCAATCCCCGCTATACAGATCCATTCTGGTTGTCCACGACGTGGTGAGTTGGGCGCTGAGGCTCCGGCAAAATATTTCAGCCCGTTTTAAGGTGTGGGAATCACCGCCCAGATACCAGGTGGCGGCGTACCGGTCCACCAGTCGGTGGGAAGCCCCGTGTTCATCGATGACCCAGAGGACCATGCCCTCCGGTGAGGGCGACAGATCAAACAGCCATCCGGCGATGTTCGAGGACGTGAATTTGTTTTTGCAATTCAATCAGCATGGACAGCATAAGCGTTTCAAAAGGCAGGGGATCCGAAGCGTACGAGGCGGCCTGGACGTGTTTGCGGGCAAGGAGGAACAATTCATCCACGATGATTTGGTCTTCCCTGCGAAGGGCACGCCGGAATTTGGACCACCGTTCCGCTTCCTGTTCTTGCACCATCATGGCGGGTACGACCGTGCGTCCCATGTTTAGTTTTTTAGGAGGGTGAGACGAGTAAAATCCCGGCCTCCCGCTTCTACCGACCATCGTTCATCCACGAACGGTTCCATCGTCTTCCACCAGGATTTTCGGGCGTCCGGGAAGCGTTCCGGTGTGTGTGACACCATGAGCACGGCCGTGCCTTTGTGGATCAGCGCATGGAGTTCTTCCCGGCATTCCGTCCAGCATCGTTGGGCATCGGCCAGCGTCACATCTTCGTCCATAAAAAGATCAAGCGGGCCAAAGAGTACCAGCAGGGTAGAAGCGGAAGGCATCTCCGAAAGATTTACCGCGCGCAGAAGGGAGAGGTATTGGTAACAGGTGAAGGCGCGGGAGAGCTTGATGCGCGTGAGAAGAGAGACGGGTTTGACGCGTTCCATTTGAGCCAGTCGGCTAATAGCGTACGGATTAAATCGATTCGCCCCGTCAAGCAGGAAGCACGTCCTGCCACCAAGTAGTTGGCGGCCGATTACCTCATGGGCGAAGTGGTACACCCCCGAAGGACCTTGAATGAGCGCCGCCCACGCCGGTCGAATCCGATGGGCGGGCGGCAAAAGTTCGAGATCGCGCGTGGTCATGGCGGGCGGGCAACGCCTCAGTTCCCGATCGTGAGCTTTCTCAACACCACGCCTTGAATGTGGAGAGACCGCATGGAGGAAGCGACGAGGGGCGCGTAGGTTTTGTTTTCGGCCACCAGCACCCATTCTCCGGATGAGGAGCGGCGGAGCGTTTTGAGTGTGTTATCGGTGTCATCCACGAGGGCGATCACCACGTCGCCGTCTTTCGGGGGGCGAGTGCGGTCCACGAGGACGAGATCGCCCGGCTCAAAGAGGGGTGTCATGGAATTCCCGGAGACGCGGAGTACGTAGCCTGAATCGGGACGTCGAAGGTCTTTCACCAAATGATGGGGCACGCGTAAGAACGAAGCGTCCTCGGCCTCCATTTGGGGACGACCGGCTCGAATGGTACCGAGGAGTGGGAGCGTGACCATATCATCCACAGTTCTCAAATTGCGCCACCCGCGTTCCTGATGGAGGAAGCCGCGTTCGCGCAGGGCTTGAACGTACTTGGCGAGCGAGCGGTACGATTCGAGACCGAGCGCCTTGGCGATTTCCCGGAGCAGGGGCGCACGACCGTAGCGCTCGCGATATTGCCGGATGCACGTCAGCACGTCCTGTTGGCGTTGAGTCAGCCCTTCGACGGAGTTTATCCTGAGCGAAGTCGAAGGACTCAGGGCAGGCCCTTCCGGTGGGTTGGATACTTTTTTCATAAAGTCACCAAAAGTATCCTAACCAAACCGACAACCTTTGTCAAGGGATCGTTAAAAACCCCTTATTCGCTCACCCACTCCTGACGAGAAATGTCGGCTTGACGAAGAAGGCGACTTAATAAATCCACACCGATATCACCGCGATGAGGATTGGGAATGGTAAGCACCAGGTCGCCCTTGACCATATACGGATGTTTCCCTTCTTGATACGGCCCGTCGAACCCAAACCGGCGAAGCTTTTTAATCAACTCACCCCAGGAAACGGGGTTAAGTTTTGGCGCCGACCTTCAGTTTTTCTGCGGGATGAATCGTTCGACCTTTAATTGACGGGATGGTCAAACCGTGCTGGAGTCTCATCGCAATCCACCCGTCAAGGACATCCTGAAGATTCCTTCGACAGGCCTCAAGGGTCCGGCCGGTAGCCCACACTCCACGACAGGGGGGGATGGCACCATAATACGGTTCCCCGTTGTTCTGGATCATTTCGTATTTGGCCGCTTCCAACGCTTTTTGAATATATTCTACAATCATCTTGGTCTAATTATAACACAGCCTCTCCACACTCCCGCGTGTCGGCTGAAAGTTTGCTCCTCCTTGCTCGTTGGTTTTAAGACAAGATATTTATTCTTGAGGAGGGATGATGGCGTCGGAAAGATGTTGGGCGCGGAGGCGTCTGGCTATTCTAACGGCGTCCACGAGGGCGCCTATCCACAGCAGGGAAAGGGCGAGGGTAATCCAACCGTATTCAGCCGGGTAAGAAATGGTGAAGGCGGCGGGATCAAACGCTTCACTGGCCGCGAGCGCTTGAGACAATTGCTGGTTGACGGCTAATACGGTAATCCAGATGAATCGCCCCATGAGAAAGATTGTCACGACGATCCAACCGATCGCTTTTCGGCGCTCTCCCAAATACCAATGGCCGGCGCCCGGCAAAACCAACGTTGACAGGACGACAGCTCTCATCAAGCTTTTCGGCACAGGAGCGGTCGAGGTCATGGCGGGTATTGTATCACTTGTTACCAACTCCCACTCGCGCCGCCGCCTCCAGAGGAACCGCCTCCGAAACTGCCTCCGCCTCCGCCGAAGCTTCCTCCCCCACTAGAGCTACCGCCGCTTGATCCTGCGGCGATCCATCCCATCGTTCGGCCGGATTTCCGTCCGCGCCACGCCTCCGGGTTACGGTGCGCATGGAGAAAGCCCGCCCGGACAATACCGGCGGCGATCAAAAAGAGAAAGAGGACGGCCGCCGGGGGCAGTAGGGGGATCGCGAACACCGTGAGAGGAATAAATCCAAACCCGAGGCCGAAGAGAAGCGGCGCAAGGGTTTTGCTGCCGAGCCCGCCACCCGCCATCCAGGATCCCAACATGACGAACACGGCGAGAAAGATCGTGAGTTGCACGGCCGGCATGTTCTGGTCGCGGGATCGGGGCGCTTCCGCATAATCAACCGGAGAAGCCGGCTGGTTTTTGAGAAGAATCTCCGAGAGGCGTCGGGCGGCGGCTCTCACCCCGCCGACGAAGTCGCCTTGTTTGAACGCGGGCACCAATTGGTGGCGGATGATGTGGCCGGCCAATCCGTCCGGCAGGATCGGCTCCAAGCCGTAGCCCACTTCGATCCGCACTTTGCGCTCGTTCGGGGCCACCAACAGAAGCACGCCGTTATCCTTCCCTTTTTTGCCGATCCCCCATGTGTTGAAAATTTTGTGAGCGTATTCTTCGACGGTCATGCCTTCGAGTGAAGTGACCGTGACCACAGCCAATTCAGCCGAAGTTTGTTCTTCTACTTGCGCAATGAGGTTGAGGAGTTCGGTTTTGGCTCGGGCATCGAGCAGATTGGCAAAATCTTCCACCCGTTGTGGCGGTCGCGGAGGGATGGCGCATATCGGGCCGGGCCAAGCCATCCAACTGGTAAAGAGTAGGATGAGAGCCGCCCTATTCATGAATCGGCAGTAACTGCTCAGGTCCCCCCTTCCCCCTTATGTGGGGGAAGGTTGGGATGGGGGGTTTCAAG
>OBEQ011082454.1_pt1 | contig 14035 bp, 15 predicted proteins | sample 1670901 | NCBI WGS metagenome assembly OBEQ01 (sample SAMEA104232315, study PRJEB22302) | groundwater metagenome | biome: forest; feature: aquifer; material: groundwater | place: USA | collected 2011-08-07 | depth 5.4 m
ACTGCGGTGGTCCGCTCAACGTACTCCGAAGTACGTCTCGGGACACTCCTCGCTTGCGCCTCAAACTTCATCCAAATTTATGATACTCATAAGTCTACTATTTTTTACGTAGCTTTGATAATTGTTCCTTGTGGCGTGCGCGGATTCGGCGCATGGCGATGAGTGCATTAAAACTGTCTTTGGGCGTAAGTTTGCTTTTCCTTTCGGGATAGCGGTGTTCGGTCCAGCTCACCGGTGTCTCCTCTATAGTAAGCCCGAGTGCGGACACTAGTGCAAGAAATTCAAGGTCAAAGAACCATGTATCCTCTTTGGTGGCACACATGACCGTATGGCCATCTTTATTCATGACCTTCAGCGGGCATTGTGTGTCACTGAATGAAACTCCGACAATAGAGCGTGCAAAGAAATTAAAAACCTGTGAACTCCCAGTACGCCACCACTCTCTTCCGGGCATCGCACTTGCCGGATGAAAGCGCGAACCAATGAGTACGTGTGAGCGGTCTCTCCCTACACGATAGAATGCGTCAACGACTTCTTCTGGTGCGACAGAAAGATCTGCATCAGTAAAACCGATGACATCTCCTGTCGCCTCTCTAAATCCGGCGCGTATCGCAAGACCTTTGCCTCGTTCAGCTCGTTCGACCACCATGATCCGTTTATCGTTAATGCTGCGTACCACATCAGCCGTACCATCAGTCGATGCATTGTCGACGACGATGATCTCCCATGCGCTATCGTCTTTGTTCTTTTGGCCGTGCGACACAAACGCCTCGGCAAGCAATGTGAGCGTTGCTGCGATGACTTCTGCTTCGTTGTGCGCGGGAATAATAAGGCTATATTTCATTATGAGAAAAAAAGCGTTTTTGTTATGATTTCTTAAATGGCGGAATACAACAAAAGTACTTCTCAATATAATAACACCAAGTCAGTTGCGACAAAATTCCTACGACGCGTACTCTCGGCTGTGCTCCGAGCATTACCTCGAAATGCACCGGCATTCATTTATACAAATATCTTGAAGCCGCGCCCTTTACGCACGCTCGCCAATGCGCTCTTGCGTGCAATGATCCCGCACACAATCAGCATCCCCGAAGGAGAGCTCATCCTTAACCCAAATGACCCCGTTGTCTCGGGTGCATTGATGCTTGGTGCATATGAAGTGTCATTCGCCACAGTGCTACGCAAGGCACTGTCACCGAGAATGACCGTCGTCGATATCGGCGCAAATATCGGGTATTACACATTGATCGCAAGCGCCACGGTCGGCTCTGAGGGTCGAGTGATCGTATATGAACCCGAGCCGGAGAATCTCGATATCCTAAAGACAATGATTGCAACAAATCGACTCGAGAATGTTACGGTTGTCCCGACCGCCGTGGGAGAGAGCGTCGGGCAAGCAACGCTCTATGTGGACCCGCATAACAAAGGCAAACACACACTCCTCCCCGTCTCGGGAAACACACCGACTACAGTTGCCACCATCACACTCGATGCGTCTCTCCAACATCTCGACGTAGGGCGGGTCGATCTTATAAAAATGGATATCGAGGGTTGGGAAATAAAAGCATTTCACGGAATGCAAAACACATTGAAGAGAGATCACCCGAAAATCTTCTTTGAGTTCGCGCCAGTACGGATCAGGGAGACCGGCGAGAACCCCCTTGCCGCACTGGAAGAACTCATCACCCTCGGCTACACACTCGAAGCTATCGATGAAAAAACAGGAGCGCTCCATGTGATCAATGATCCCTCACTATTCATCGGCACGCTCCACGGTTATGATGGATATGCAAACATCGCTGCCTCATAGCAGATACATCCATGACTCCATCTGCAAAAAAACATATTCCCCGATACAAACAATACTTTGCACTCCTATTTCGTGCTGTGACTTTTATCTATGACACGCTCGCTCGCTTCACGGCATACAACTACCAGTGTGTCTTCATCATTTTATTTCTTGCAATGCTCCTGCGTCTTCCTTTCATTGCCCACCCTGACCACACGCAGTTCGACGAAGTGATCTACACGAGCTACACACTCCACATGATCGCAGGGCTTCCCTACTTTGATATTCACCCCCCACTGGCAAAGATTGTGTTTGCGGCAATCGCCGGTGCGCAAACACCCTTCGTCACCAAAACAATCACAATGGATTTCGCACAACCATTCGGAGATTTTCCCTACATCGCCATTCGTACATTTATCGCATATATGGGGATCCTTCTTCCGCTTATCGTCTATTACATAGGACGACTACTTGGCTATAAGCCAAGAGTGGCAATGCTTCCCGCACTCTTTGTTGTCTTTGATAGCGCGCTTGTTATCTATTCGCGAGTAATCCTTCCCGACATGCTCCTTCTGGTGTGTAATTTTACTGCGTTCATGACCGCACTCGCGGCAACAAAAGTGAAGAACGAGAAGCACGCGCGATACCTCATTGTCGGGAGTGGCATAGCACTCGGACTCGCACTGTCGATCAAGTGGACGGCGCTTGGCATACTGCTCACAATGTGGGCCCTCTTCATCGCAACGCGCCGCTTCAAAGAAATTTTCATAACCGGCGCGATCGCTGCTCTCGTGTACATTGCCGTTTTCGTTTCATTCTTTATGTACTTCCCACAAGGTGGCTTCGCAGACTCTCCCACATCCTCGCTCGATCGACCCTGGGTGCATGAAATCAAGTTCCCTAACACTCGTTCACTTCCCGATGTGTTGCGCGCCCTTCCTGCTTATCACCAAGCAATGCTCTATGCCGGGAAAGACCCCGATGTGCTGAAGGAAACAATGAGTGCGCCCAACCCGCTTTCTTGGCCAGTCGCAAAAAGCGCCCTTATATTTTGGTTTGATCAAAACAACACCATCGTGTTGATGGGAAACTCCGTACTGTGGGTGCTTGTCTTTTTTGTTTTCCTCTTTGACTTGGGATGGACCGCAGCGATGTACAAAACAATACACAAACTGCCGATAGCGAAAGACGAGCTCATACTCCTCGCGGGATATGCGTTCAACTATCTGCCGTTCTTTCTCATCCACCGCCCGATGTATGTGTATCACTATTTCACTGCGCTGCTATTTCTTTTTCTGCTCGTTCCAAAAGTTGCGCCGCGCATACTCAATTGTCTCTCCGTGCTTTCTCGTGACCGACTGTTCGCATACACATTCATGACGGTCGCACTCATGTCGATTTTTTTGAATTTTGTTCTTACGATGCCGATCACCTACGGCTACTAAATAGGACTTACACAAAACGCGAATCTCATCCGTTTGCGTAAGTCCTATATTCACCCCAGCTTCATCATCGCCAAAAATCTCCCTGACACGCATTTTGCCATTGTGTCAAGTTCGTTTGTGCGGTATGATAAGCCCCAAATGAACTCAGAAAATCAAGCGCTGGACTTGCGAAATGATACAGCCCCCACCACCACCCCATCAAACGATCAAAAAAATGACGACAAAGAGCCGACCATGCTCGGTGTTATTTGGGAGACCCTGAAATACGCGTTTATCGCATTCATCATCATATGGCCCATTCGTACTTTTGTGGCACAGCCCTTCGTTGTTTCCGGGAATTCAATGTATCCGACATTCCATAACGGCGAGTATCTCATTGTGAACGAGCTTGCGAAGTATGTCGGGGACTACCAGCGTGGCGATGTCGTCATCCTGCGCTACCCCAACGACCCGACAAAGTTCTTCATCAAACGTGTCATCGGTCTGCCCGGCGAAACGATCACCATAGCAAACGGTGTTGTTTCGATCACGTCACCAACACAAAAAACCCCTCTTGTGTTGACCGAGCCATATGTAAAAAATGCAAAAGTCGACAGCTCAGCACGCACACTTGATGCTGAAGAATACTTCGTCATGGGAGATAACCGCGCGCAAAGTTCTGACTCACGCATCTGGGGACCGGTACCGAAGCGCCTCATGGACGGCAAAGCACTGGTGCGCCTCTTTCCGTTTACCGCCGTAGCAGTTCATCCCGGATCACTGCAGAGTTTCCATGTGAGCTACTAATCTTCATCGCAATTATTAAAATTATCATTTCAAAGCTATGCCTAAGTCAGAAAAAGAGCCCAAAGAGAAAAAAGAGACACTCACCGCCCCCAAGGGGATGCACGACATCATTGGCGATGAGCACCACAAGTACCAGGGCTTCTTTGAAAAGGCTGCCGAGGTTGCTTTGTATTACGGATTTCAACCTATTGAGGTTCCCACACTTGAAAAAGAAGATGTGTTTCTTTCCACACAAAGCGAGGACACTGACATTGTCGGCAAGGAGATGTATACACTAAAGACGAAAGGCGGCGACAAGCTCGCGCTCCGCCCCGAAGGCACGGCCCCCGTCATGCGCGCATATCTTGAACATGGCATGCAGTCACAGCCGCAACCAATCAGACTGTACTACTACGGTTCGTTCTTCCGCCATGAGAACCCGCAGCGCGGACGCTATCGCGAATTCAAATCATTTGGCATGGAAATGATCGGCTCGCCAAAGTCCGTCAGCGACGCGACGATCATCTACCTCACTGCGATGATCCTGCGCGAGGTCGGACTTGAGAACATCATGATCGACGTCAATTCGATCGGTGACAAAGAATCCCGCGTACCCTATATGCGCGAGCTCACTGCATACTATAGAAAGCACATCAACCACCTCTGCGCGAACTGCAAGCAACGCATCAAGACAAACCCCTTGCGCCTTCTTGATTGCAAGAGCCCGGAGTGCCAGCCCTATAAAGAAAAAGCTCCGCAGTCGATCGCCCACCTCTCCCCTGCGGCAAAACTCCACTTCAAAGAAGTGCTCGAATACCTCGACGCCTTGAAACTTACCTATCGCATCAATACCAACCTCGTACGCGGGCTCGACTACTACACGCACACCGTGTTTGAGATCTCCGAGATTCCCGACGAGAAAAAGCCGGAAGTGCTCGCCGAGAATGCGACACAACTTGAAGCAACCGAGGACGAGAAAGCGACCAAGAAAAAGAAGGATGAGCGCGAGGAGGCCGCGAACGCACCGCTTTCAATCGCAGGCGGCGGACGCTACGACTATCTCGCCAAGCGCATGGGTTCCAAAAAAGACGTTCCTGCCGTTGGTGCCGGGATCGGGGTTGACCGCGTACTCATGTCGCCAAACTACAAGGCGACCGCACCGCGCATCGTGAAGAAGCCAAAGGTCTACTTCATTCAGTTCGGATTTGAAGCGAAATTGAAAGCACTCGAGATCATTGAGATCCTCCGCAATGCGCGCATTCCTGTTATGCACTCCTTGAACAAAGATTCGCTTGGGGCACAGCTTGGTACTGCAGAAAAACTCCAAGTTCCACACGCCATTATCTTCGGACAAAAGGAAGCGCTCGATGGCACCGTCATCGTCCGCAACATGGTCACACGGTCGCAGGATACGGTGAAGATTGCGAAGTTGGCGGAGTACATCAAAGGGATCAAATAAGACGCTCGGGTGCAGTTTTTCGGGGCACATTCGCCCTCTCCCTACAGGAGCAGTACACCTTTTGGAGATTTCAGAAAATCTCCAAAAGGTCTTGCGCATTGGCTCCCATAAGAATGGGTTCCCTTGGCCAATGCTCACCTGCGGAGGGCGAATCAGTCCTCGACGCGAACCCGTCAAATGAAGATGCCTTGACGGGTCCAAGCTTCGCGCCCGTGGAGTCCCCGAAGAAACTGCACCCTCGCTTTGAGGAAAATGCGGTGGCGCTGGAGGTTTGATTTAAAATCTAAAAGTTTCCAAATAAAAAAACCGCATTTCGAGGGAAGGCGGTTTTTGCTATGAACAGGATTATGACGGGCTCGATGTGCGGCCGGAAAAGAGAAGAACATACACGGCACCCGCACAGAGAAGTGTGAGGTATGCATACACACCAAACACGAAGAATGAGACGCCAAGCAGAAAGAAGAACTGGGAATTTTTTGCCTTTGCATGCAAACCGCAAAGAATACTACCTACTCCTCCGAGCAAAGTGAGAAATTCAACAGTCGACAGCGGCCACCCCACCCAGGCATCCATACCGAACGGCTGAGAGATACCGATGAGCTGAACCAGCGGAAATATTTCGCTAAAAGACATTGCGCTCTCCTGTATGAGTGAAGATCCGAACCCGAGCTTGATACTAACAACAAACAAAAATGAGTCAAGAAATCATGTGGGGGTGATAAAAAATACGAGCAAAATTTTTTTTTGAAAAAAAGAAAAAGGCACTCTGTGTAGAGGTGCCCTTGGTTGTTATTGGGATGCGCTGTGGCTTCGACTAGACCGGATCACGAAGGAGAAGACTTCGCTTGAAACAAAAGTCCTCGAGGAACTTGTAGAACTTTCCTTCGTCGTTTTCCCAAACACTCACGCGAATGTGCCAGCCACCCGCTTGTGCGACGTAGCTGTCGACTGACTTCAAGTCTTCAGTACCCTCCACGCTGTCTTTGACGACAAACGCACGCCCGAACTCTGCCATGAATTCCCATGCAAAATTCTCAGGAATGACCACATCCAGGGAGATGTGCCGCGAATAGACGATCACGTCGTACCGATCTTGTGCCACAATGCTCTCCTCATCAATAAAAGACACAACTAAACCTGGGCCTGATATTAACAATAAACAAGACCGAGTCAAGAAATCTCGTCTTATGGGTTTTGATCGTGACACAAAATAGAAAACCACCGGATAATCGGTGGCTATTTCGCTTGTGCGTCTGCGCGACGAGACTTCTGTTTGCGTAACAATTCTTTGCGTGAGTCTTCCCTCTGCTGCATTCTCAGATAGGTTTCAACTCCAATGTCTCGCCGATCCATATTGGCCTCAAGTCTCTCTATTTCATGCTGGTGAGCAAATTCGATGTCGCTTTCTGTTAGTTGAGCAAATTCCCCTGCATCAAGTTTGCGTAATTCTCTGTAAAGCCTCTTGATGCTATTCCTGTCATGTTCGCTGTTCATGAGAATACCCTCCTAACAAAGTCATCTCTCGATAGAATACACCTAAATGTGACTTTACCAATGATCCGGCTAAATACTTGACAGAATCACAGAAAGGTGTATACTCTTATTTAGATGGTTTTGGGTAGAACCGTCCGATGCTCGGACGCGTTGCGCCCGAAGTCTTATGTTGATACCCCTTCGCTGCCGATGTCCGTGCTGTGGCGGCCACACGTTGGCCTGCCCCGGCTCGGGGTCGAGCAATAGCGAAGTCGATGCGCGGCCACACGTTGCGGCGCCGGTTCGAAAGACCTGCGCAGGCTAACACTTCGGCGCCGCCAGCGCCGCGCGCGGTGCTCGCCACCGGTTTCCCCGGAGGGCGAGCGCGATCGCCGACCCGGCGCCTCGGGTACGGCAAAATGGGGCCCCGCCAGTCCCGAACTTGAACCAAAACGGCGTGACGTGAACCCGGCGGGATTGTGACGAAAGTCTCATTTCCCGCCGGGCGATCGGCAAATTTGAATCTAAAGCCCTCGTCCATATACGAGGCACCAAACGGGTCTTCGGGCTCGTTTTTTTCTTTAGTGATTTTTAAATGACCGGTTTGAGCCTCCTGTGTTGCGTGTTTTTTTACCTCATGTTAGGATGTCCGCACGTATGAAAATCATTGCAGAAGTCAAAAAACAGGGCAACGAATCCGCAGCGGCACTCATCCGCCGTTTTACGAAGCGCGTCCAGGGTACCCAGGCACTTATGAAGGTGCGTGAGGAACGCTACCATGAACGTAAAATGTCGAAATTGAAGCTGAAACGACGCGCACTTGTTGGAATGGGAAAGAAGGTAACATACGACCGACTCAAGAAGCTCGGCAAAATCCCCGAGAAAACTCCCGGCGACAATCGAAAATAGCGTGTGAAAGAAACCACTTTCAATATAAGCAAAACAACAAAAGACAGGGTCCCCAACCTGCCTTTTTTTGAATTAAAGGAAAAAACACTCGGAAGACAGTACGACTTGTCGCTCGTCATCGTTGGCGACACACGTGCGCGTTCACTAAACAAACAGTACCGTAAAAAATCATACATTCCGAATGTACTTTCATTTCCGCTCGACAAAAAACATGGGGAAATTTTTCTTAACTTAAAACAGGCAAAGCGCGAGCACAAAGCGCGCGGTGAATCTTATGAATACTTTGTCGCACTCCTCGTTGTCCACGGAATGCTTCATTTGAAAGGAATGCTCCATGGGAGTACAATGGAGAAGGAAGAAGGGCAATTGCTCAAAAAGTTTGCTATCAAAAATATCCCGTTCTAGTTGTTGCGGGAGTGGCGCCAAGAAGATCTTAGAGCGCCAATATTTTTGACCCTTTCTTTCTTCCGCTACCCATGACCAATAAACGCATAATTACGGGGATCGACATCGGTTCGCACACGATTCGCGTCGTGATCACTGAATATACCCCTGGGGGCGGTTTGCCGCACATCATAGGGCTGGGGAGATCCGAGTCACGCGGTCTGCGTCACGGCTATATCATCAATATTGCCGATGCGGTAAAAAGTGTGCGTGCCGCCGTCGATGAAGCTGAGCAGAACGGGGGCGTGCGCATTCGCGAAGCATTCCTCTCGGTGGGTGGTGTCGGACTTGAAGGCACACAGACGAGTGGCGCAGCGATCATTTCACGCGCAGATTCATTCATCACCGACAATGATGTCGACCGCGCACATCGTGCATGTGAAGCCAATCTTTCTAATCCTGCAAACAAACGTATCCTCCATATCATACCGATCTCCTACCAGATCGACAGCAAGCGTGTGTACGGACGACCTTCGGGAATGAAAGGATTGAAGCTTGAGGCAAAATGCCTCGTAGTCACCTGTCTTGACCAGCACTTAAACGACCTCATCCGTGCCGTTGAAGAAGCGGGGGTTGAGATCATCGACGCCTGTGCTGCACCCATCGCCGCATCATTCGTTGCGCTCACCAAAGCACAGCGGATGGCGGGCTGCGTCCTTGCAAACATCGGCGCGGAAACGCTTTCAATCGTCGTCTACGAGGATAACATCCCCGTATCGCTTGAAGTCTTCCCCATCGGCTCAACCGACATCACCAACGATATCGCGCTTGGGCTCAAGATTCCGCTCGAAGAGGCAGAGTTCATCAAGCTCGGTAAAAGCGCACACCAATTCCCTCGCAAAAAACTCAACGACATCGTCCTGTCACGACTTGAAGACATGTTTGGTCTTGTGATCGCACACTTAAAAAAACTCGGGAAACATGAGCTTTTGCCAGCGGGTATCATTCTCACTGGTGGCGGCTCGGGAATCGAAACAATCGAAGACTTCGCACGCGCCGCAATGAAGCTGCCCTCAAAGATCCCCTCCATCAACCTTGATTTTGCGAACAACCCTAAATCAAAAAAACAAATCAAAGATACCTCATGGTTCGTCGCATATGGACTCGCAATATGGGGAGTCACGAACGACCGCTCTGCGCTTGAAGGCGGGGCCGGCATCTGGCAGCGCGTCAAAGAATCTTTTTCAAATATCGTCAAACAATTACTCCCTTAGATCGCACTGCAAACGGGCCCTCAAACCAACTGATTCAGGGGGATTTTGACATTCTGTTGTAGTGTTTTTTGTCTTTGTTTTTGTAGTTGTCATTTGCTATACTTCTACCATTAACGAATCACAGGCGCCGTGTCTCGGTGTCATAAATTAGCAATTGTAAATTATCATGCCTAAAATTAATCCTGAAGTTGAAGCATTCGCGCGCATCAAGGTTGTCGGTGTCGGAGGCTCCGGTCGCAACGCGGTCAATCACATGGTTCGCTCGAAAGTCAACGGCGTTGAATTCATCGTCGCCAACACTGACGCGCAAGATCTCCACAACTCGCTCGCGAGCAAAAAGATTCACATCGGAAAGAACCTCACGCGTGGACTCGGCACAGGGATGAATCCAGAACTCGGTCGCCGTGCCGCAGAAGAGACCAAAGAAGAGATCCAGGAGGCATTGAAAGGCGCAGATATGGTATTCATCGCCAGTGGCATGGGCGGCGGAACAGGTACCGGTGCATCCCCCATTGTGGCAAAGACCGCACGTGAGTTGAATGCGCTCACTATCGGTGTCGTCACGAAACCTTTTTTCTTTGAGGGCTCGCAGCGTATGCAGCTCGCGGAGAGCGGGCTCGAGGCGCTTGAGAACGAAGTGGACGCGCTCATCATCATCCCCAACGACAAACTGCTGAACACCTCAAAAGACACCACGATCCTCTCGGCATTCGCACAGTGCGACGAGGTACTGCGGCAGGCGGTTGAAGGCATCTCGGACCTCATCACCACTCCAGGGCTCATCAATGTCGACTTTGCAGATATCAAAGCGATCATGGCGAATGCAGGTACGGCACTCATGGGTATCGGTCTCGCTTCGGGCGAGAACCGCGCGGTAGAAGCAGCACGGATGTCGATCAACTCCCCTCTTCTTGATGTTTCAATCAACGGCGCACGCGGAGTACTATTCGCAATCGCAGGAAGCGAAGATATGACAATGAACGAGATCCAGGAAGCGGCAAAGATCATCACCGAGTCAGTTGATGTAAATGCAAAAGTTATCTTTGGTGCGATCATTGATGCAAAACTCCGCAAAGGCGAGATCAAGATCACCGTCATCGCAACTGGATTCCCCGAAGCAGGACGAGCCACATTGCGCAAGCCCGACCAAATACAACGCCAGGTAGAGACTGACGAAGAAGAGGACGAGGAGGAAGACGGTGGCGGAGTGCTCTTCAGCAAAAATAACGAAAAATTCTCTGACGCAGTGCGCAAAAACAAAGAAGGTACCGAACGTGCAATCTTCAATACCGTTCCGGAAGATAAACCTCGTGTAGTCTCAGTGAGACGCGAAGAAGAGATCAAGATCGAGGAGGAAGATGAGGACGATGATTTGGGTGTTATACCTTCCTTCCTTCGCCGCTCCAAACTTCGTTAAGAATTTTGCGATCTACTTCGTTAGCTTCCTAGCGAGTACCCCGAGCAGCACAAGAGTACAGCATGGGGCACATCGCTACTTGCTGCCTCGTATTCCATCAAAATTCTTAACAAAGTTAAGTTGTCCTTTATTTTTCTTAAATTTTTATATTTATCTTTAATTTCCTATGTACGATCTAGTAATCATTGGTGGTGGTCCTGGGGGTGTCGCAGCCGGCGTCTACGCAGCACGGAAGCGTCTTAAAACGCTCTTTGTTACATACGACTGGGGTGGGCAATCCAATGTCTCCGAGGATGTCCAAAACTGGATCGGAACTCCTCATATTTCAGGATTACAACTTGCCGAAAGTCTGAAAGCGCACCTTTTGGAGTACAAAGCCAACGTTGTTGAGATCAAGGAACATGAAATGGTCGTGGGTATTGAAAAGTCTGGGGACGGATTTAAAGTACGAACCGATGCCGGCGGAATTTTTGAAACAAAAACAGTGCTCATTACCGCAGGAAGTACCCGCAGAAAACTCACCATTCCTGGTGCTGATATCTTTGACAATAAAGGCGTAACCTACTGTGCGTCATGCGATGGGCCGCTTTTTGGAGGACAAGATCTCGTGGTCATCGGAGGCGGCAATGCCGGATTCGAAACTGCCGCACAACTTTTAGCATATGCAAAGAGTGTCACGCTTGTTCAGCGCGGCAAAGACTTCCGTGCTGACCCTGTCACTGTTGAAAAAGTGCTTGCGAACCCAAAAATGAAAGCGATCACCAACACCGAGCTTGTCGAAGTGCGAGGAGAGAAATTTGTTCAAGGACTTAAATATAAAGACCTCAGTGACGGAGAGATAAAAGAAATCCCCACGACCGGTATTTTTGTCGAGATCGGGCTACTCCCCTCAACGGGATCGTTCAAGGACATTGTCGCGCAAAACGAGATCGGACAGATCATTGTCGACCCGCGCACACAGCAAACCAAAACACCCGGAATCTGGGCTGCAGGAGACTGCACTGACGGACTCTATCACCAGAACAACATCGCCGCCGGTGACGCTGTGCGCGCGCTCGAAGACATCTACATGCACGTGCATAGGATGTAGTTTTGATAAGAAAAAGCCCCTCTCTGGGGGCTTTTTATTTTGTCACTTCTTTTTTTCTTCAGCGCTCAGTTTCTTCGTTAGGATCGACCTTCATCTTTGCCAAGGTCGCTTTGAACTTTAGCAATTCCGTATGATCGTACACCTTGACCGCCAGAATCACTTGTTCACCGAAGCGATACAACGCCGGATCGCGCAGAAGCAATGGTTCGGGGACAACATTCGGATCACTCGAGGTTCCACCCGAAGCAATTGCACCCTCCCGATCGCACTCATGCTTTTCTTGTGTTGGCGCAATGAGGGCATCCGCTTCGTAGACAATATCCGGATCTACTCCGATACACTGCACTGCAATCCACTTCTTTGGTGAACCAATCACGAATTCAGCAATGGTCCGATGCATGACCGTGCCGTCTGAACCGTCGCCAATTCGGAAGTCATCTTGTACTGAACCTTTTTGCCATGTTCCCTTTCCAATGATCACGCATCGACCGAGTTGCTTCAACACTCCGGCAAAGATCTCAGAGGCAGATGCGGAATGACCGTCGACGAGCACCGCACACGGAAGGCCGTGGGTTATGTCTCCCAAAAGCGGCTTTAACTTACCGCTCACTTTATCCAAACCCTGAACACCACCATTGTCACGAATTGAGACAAAGGCATCCGGACTCGACGCAAGTGCTCCGAGCGAGTAGTAGACCTCGTTCAGACGCCCTCCGTGATTTCCTCGCACATCAAAGACTGTGCCCGTTATGTCAGGATTCTGCTTGAGTACATCATTGATCGCTTCGACCATCTTGGCCTGAAAACCCACTCCGAATTGAGCAAGCTTAATGTACGCAAACTTTGTCTTAGGATCATTCGGTGCGACAAAGATCTCAGTCTTGATCATGGGCACCTTGAGTGCAGCGCGCACAACGGGCACAGTGATCAGTTGATCGTTTTCCCCACGAAGGATATCAAGGGTGACCGAAGTGCCCGGTTCGCCACGGATCATCTTAATCCCCTCATTCCTATTGGAAAGTGAGGAAGTAGCAGTACGCTCATCGCCATTTTTGATCGCAATGATGCGATCTCCATTCTGGAGTCCCGAGCGCTACGCGGGAGAACCTTCCATGACATGCAGGACGCCGATCTCTTTTGTTCTTGTGAACGCAACATTGATACCGATGCCATCGAGATCTCCCGCCATTTGCCTTTGGAAATCGGTATTTTCCGCTTTATTCATGTAGCGTGAATTTGGATCACGTGCGGAAAGAATACTGTGATATGCGCTGTCCATACACAGATCGATATCAGTGATTGCCGGAGGCGTATCACAAGCAATGCGGATGATGTCCAGCAGTTTGTACACGAGCACACGGTCGTGAAGCTGTTTCTGGGTCCGGATGATGTCGCTGAACTTCGCCGGATGTTTAACCGAAGAAGCTGAAGCCTGCTCGCGAATGATCTCGCTGATGCGATCGGGTTTCAGGTCGCGATCTGCAAGGATCTTGCGAACGACCTTATCAACACACACGTCGACATCTTCGATTGCCGGGTAAATCGTGCACGTGGCGCTGTTCAAAAGAATTGCCTTCTGCGACAAATGACCTTCATGCTCTATGGCTGTTTCCGCAAAAGCATGATTGGCCAACGAAAAGACCGTGAGAAAAAACAACGCAAGAACGCGGCAAAGATACTTCTTCATGACGCTTCCTTTCAAAGAAACTATATATTCCCTATCTCAACTTATACTTATGGGCCAATTCTGCAAGTTTTTTCACCACATCTTCATGAAGTCTCTTTCCTTGTCGTTTGTAGCCCTTTTTGGTAGTATTTCTCCATTGTTTCTTTAGGGCAATTAGCTGTTTTGGTACTCGAGCAAGGAGGAATATGGGCGGTTAGCTGTTTTGGTAGCTCAGGCAAGGAAGGCAAGAACACGCGATGTATAAAAGTTGAAAATGGAATATGGGCGGTTAGCTCAGTTGGTAGAGCGCCACTTTGACGTAGTGGATGTCAGAGGTTCGACTCCTCTACCGCCCACAAATTAA
>OBEQ010100632.1_pt1 | contig 14031 bp, 13 predicted proteins | sample 1670901 | NCBI WGS metagenome assembly OBEQ01 (sample SAMEA104232315, study PRJEB22302) | groundwater metagenome | biome: forest; feature: aquifer; material: groundwater | place: USA | collected 2011-08-07 | depth 5.4 m
GCCGGGGGGTCGCCGGCGCTGATTCGAGCGACGGCGCAGCTCTCGCGGGCTGCCAAGAGCGATGCGAGCATCGTGGTGATGGGGGAAACCGGGAGCGGCAAGGAGCTCTTTGCTCGGCTCGCTCATCGCTTGTCGCATCGCGCGCGTGGGCCGTTCGTCGCCATCAACTGCGGCGCGCTCGCCGAACCGCTCCTCGAGGCGGAGCTCTTTGGCCACGAGCGCGGCGCTTTTACCGGCGCCGAACGCTCGCGTCGAGGGTTGTTCGTCGAGGCCGAAGCGGGGACGCTTTTTCTCGACGAGGTAGGCGAGATGAGTGCCGCGATGCAGGTGAAGCTCCTCCGCGTCCTCGAGGAGCGCGAGGTGCGGGCGGTGGGGGGAAATCGCTCGCGCAAAGTGGACGTTCGCGTGGTAGCCGCCACGCATCGCGATCTCGGTGCGCTGGTGGCGACCGGAACGTTCCGTGAGGACCTTTTTTATCGCCTCGCTGCCATCACTGTGCGCGTGCCGTCTTTGCGTGAGCGGCCGGAAGACATTCCGACGATCGCTCGCGCACTCTTGGCGCGCGACCCGCAAATGCGTGGGCATCGCCTGGACGTGCCGGCCCTGAGCCTTCTCGCGGAGCATCCGTGGCCTGGCAATGTTCGCGAGCTCGCGAACGTATTGCGCGTCGCCGCCGCCATGGCCGAGCGAAACGTGATCGGTCGGCCGGATCTCGAGCAAGCCATTGGTGCGAGCGCGCGTCCGCCTGTTGCCGCTCGCGGTCCGGTCCTCGACGAGACGACGCTGGCGGCCCTTCGCTCGCGTCATCGGGCGGAAGTGCGTGAGCTGGTGGGGCGGGCGATCGCGCGCGCCGACGGGAACAAGCTGCAAGCGGCACGCGCGCTCGGCGTGAGCCGTCAGGGCTTGTATCGAGTTATCCTGGACTCGTAAGATCGGCATGATGCTCGCAGTCCTCGACTTCCGGAGGCTCGTTTTTTCATGATTCGCGCGCGAACGACCCCCGGGCCGATGGCGATCGCCCCCATCCATCCGGGACGCCGCCCCCATTGGTTCTTCGTGATGACGATCTGCGCTGCCGTAGGCGCGTGTGCGAACAGCGACGCCAACCAGGTCACGTCGCCGGTGGTTCTGGGAATGACCACGCAGCTTGCGCCGGTCTACGACGACGGCGAGATGCAGCTCTATCAGGTGCAATTGCCCGTGGAGCTGCCGGTGCGCCGGTGGGAAGACGTGGAAGTTCAAGGGCTCCCTCGGACCGATCCGTACCCGCGCACGCCGTTCCTGAAAGCGAGCGATGTGCGCCTCGAGATCCGCTACACGCTGACGAACCTCGACGATCAGCCCCGCACGATCTTACTCATGCTCGATCCGTGGAACGAGTTCGTTCGCTACAAGCCGGGACTCGTCGTCGCCGAGGAAATGAGCCTCCCCAACCGGAGCGGGCTGGAGCGACGGATGCGTCTCGAGCCGAAGGCGCGCGTCGTCGGGGTTTTGACGAACGACGACATGACCGAGCTGGCGACCGATCTCGCGACCGCACAGAACGTGCTCAGGAGCCCGCCGCAGGACCCGAATGCGAATGTGGCAGGCATCATGAATCGCGTGTTCGATTTTCAGAATCGGTCGAACGTGTCCGATCCCATCGTGTCGCCGTTCATTCCAGAAGTCATCGCGGGGCTGAGCGGTTTCGATCTCGGGCTGCGCATGGAAGAGCAGGGGACGGTCGCCGTCGAGATCGTGATCGACATCACGGATCTGAACGGCAACCGGGTAATTCCGGCGGGCCGAACCGGGACGAGGATCGGCATGCCGGGCCGGATTATTTCCCCGCCCGGGGCCCGCTTGTTGAACTGACCCGCGCGGACCGGCTTGACAAGAGGGGGGCGGATCGACCAGCTTGCCCGGCGGAGAGCTGTCCGAGAGGCCGAAGGAGCCTGATTCGAAATCAGGTGTGCCCGCAAGGGTACCGTGGGTTCGAATCCCACGCTCTCCGCCAGTTGTTGGATTCTGAGATGTCGGCCAAGAGGTCGAAGGGTTTTCGCAAGGAATACTCGACGGTTCCGTCCTTCAACGTGCAGTTCGATACGACGACGTTGAGGAGACGGCGTTGTTCGTGTGGGGACTGCGAAACGTAGAGTTCGTGGGCTCTTTGGGCGAGTTCGAGAAGTTTGATGCCCGAGGCCAGATAGTTCGTCTTTGCGCTCTCGTGGGCGTCAAGTTGACGGTTGATGTCACGTCGTTCGGTTTCCCACTCGGCGGAACGCCGGTCCCATAGTTCCTCTGGGATGCGCCCTTCGAGCCGGTCGGTGTACGCCTGGTCCACGTAGCTCGCGAGCTTCTCCTTGCGCGCGTTGAGACGGGCCATGGTGGCGCGATGATGTTCGGCTTGGTCGGCGTGGCTTGAGAGCAACGCTTCGCGCGTCCACTCGACAATCTCGGGCGTCATTTTGATGCGGCGTAGGGCATCGCCGAGCTGCAACGCGAGCTTGTTCTCAGGGAGGTACACGACGTTCTCGCACTGCCTCGCGCATCGGTAATACGTGTACTTCCCCTTCTTCACTTCGGCGGTGAGGCTCGCGCCGCAATGCCCGCACTTCACCATGCCGGTGAAGGCGAAGTCGTGCTTGTTTTTCTTGGGTCGCGCCTTTAGTCCCATCGCGATGTTGGCGCGGTCGAACAAGTCCAAGGACACGAGCGGCACGTGCTTGCCGTGGAAGAGTTTCCCCTTCCAAAGGAAGTCCCCCATGTAGATGGGGTTCCGGAGGATGCGGCTCACCTCCTGCTTGCAAAGAATCCGCTTGGTGCGGCGTGACCGGACGCCCACATCGAACACGGCTTTGCGAAGCGCGTTCAGGTTGTAGTTGCCCGTGGCGGCAAGCTCGAAGAGCTTCACCACGGCGGGCGCTTCGTCGGCGTGGGGAGCGATGGTGTGCTGCCCAAGGTCGTTGGCGTAGCCGAAGGGCGCGTACGTGGGCCACAACCCTTGCTTCGCTTTCTCGTCGAGCCCTTTCACGACTTCTTCGGAAAGGTTGTCCACGTAGTTCTGCGCCATCACGACTTTGACGCGATGGATGAGTTTTTGGTGAGAACGCGACTCCTTCGACAGAATCTCGCCCTCCTTCACGAGGTGAAGTTCCAGGCCCATCGCATCGACATCGAGTGCCACGTAGTCCTGGAAGTTGCGGTAGATGCGGTCGGTTTTCTCGACGAGTACGTGCTTCACGTGTGGGTTCTGTTTGAGAAACGAGAGCATTTCGCGAAACGCTTTCCGTCCCGCCTGTTTCGCCGTCTCGGCTTCGGTGAAAACGCGCACGACCTTGCATCCGTGCTTCTTCGCGTACGTATTCAAGAGGTCGAGCTGGGCCGCCACCGAAAAACCTTCGGCCTGTTCCTTCGATGAAACGCGGGCGTAGATGACGGCGCACACAGCGGGGGCGTTTACGGTAGACATGCCGCACCCCCGTTCCATGTCCACTCCTTCGGAAGTTCGACGTTGAGGCCAACCTTTATCGCGAAGTCGTACGCTGTTCGGCGCATCGATTCCGTGGGGACCACTTCGCCCTTGTCGATGAAGTAGGGCACGAAGCTGACCGCATGGACCAGCTCTTCAACGGACTCTTCGTACGAAAGTTCTGGAAGCGTGAGGACTCCCGCCGAGACATTGGCCTCAACGCGCACGGCTTCCGGCTCTTTGGTTCCGTCGATGTCGCAAAGGAGGCGTTCGAGAGCGACAAGGGGACCGCCCGCCCGCCACCGTTTCAAATCTTCGCGGAGGCGTAGGAGGCGCGCTCGCGTTGCTTCGCGTCGTTCCGGTCTCGTCTTTGCCGCGTCTTCGGACCACGCCGCCTTGATGCGCTCCACGTAATCGTCGACTGTGCGCGGGGCCATCTTGAATTTGCGTTCGCACTCGGTGAGAAGTTGTTCGCGATTCATGCCAAGGGCGAGCATCTCTTCGATGGCGCGTCCTCTGCGCAAAACTTCCGTGGCACCGAGTCGGCGGCCACCGGGAGGTTTGCGAGGCGTAGCGGCATTTCGCGGCATTTTCTCCGTCGAGTCTACTCGCACGGGTTCGCTCCTTCCAGACTGGGGCCTTGGCTTTCGTCGGTTTTGGCAGTGCGCGTGTAGGGTGTTCGGTCGAAGCCGCCGAGGTCTTCGAGCAGGTTACGTACGTCCTCAAGGCGCCCCTCGTCGAGAGCAACAAGCGCGGCGGCCACCTCGCAGACAAAAGCTATTCGGTGCAGAGAATTGCGGTCGTACAATTTGTACCATTCAGACATGACCTACCCCCTCCACGGCTTTGGATTCCCTGGTAGAGGCACTGCCAGAACTGACAAAAGCCCCGGTCTGCCGCCTTCTGTCAGGTTTGTCAGTGGTGCTCTTTGGGTTTACCCGGTACCGGAAGCGCGGACGCCCTCCCGTGTTCTCGCGCTCGGAGCGAATCCAGTCGTGGTCTTCGAGGAATGCGAGGGCAGCTTGCACCTCGTCGGTATCGGTCAGGCCAACCCACCCACGTCGATACACGTCGCGTGCGGTAAACGTTCCCGCAAGCGCGCCCGTTGCAATCTTGCGCGCCAACAGGCGAGCGGAGGCGCCTCCACGGTCGAGGGCATGGCCGTAAATGCGCCGCGCGTGGGCTTCGAGAATTTCGCCCCACTGAAGAGCAAGGCCGAGCGCGCTCTCCGGCACGGCGCCAGCGTGCGCACCACCGTCCACGACGTCGGCAATGTGGAACAGAAGGGCGAGGGCTGGAATCAACGAGCGATACTTTGCGAGGTGCGCGACGAATGCGGGATGCTCCTCGCTGCTCCGAAGTCGGTGCGCAAGGGCGGCGAACCACTCGTCGAATGTCACCTGTGCCTCGGAAGTGAACCGGAGAAACGGCACACCATCGTGAACGGGGCTCGCCCCAACGCTGGTTGCATCGAGGGCGGCGATGGCCTCAAAGATCCGCAAGACTCGCGATGCTGCGTTCATGTCGGGTGCGCGGTCCACCCCGCATGTCCTGGGAACGTCGGGGTAGACAAGCAACTGAAAGCGCTGCATCAGGCCATCAGCCCCGACGCCATCACGAACAGCGGACCTCATGTAGCTTCGGAGAGGTCCCGCCTGGATGCCACCAAGAACGGTCATGCAGCATACAGGGATGTGGCGCGTACCCCTCCCGATGCGGTCATAGACGAAATCCGATAGACCGGACCATGCCTCAAGAAAAAAAGCACGGTCGGCCTCGTGCCCCTCTCGGTCAAGTGTGCGAAACCATCCAATCAGTTCGTCGCGGAATTGAAGGAGGCCGTTTGGATTTTCTTCAAGAAGCTCTCCCAGTTTCTCGATGGTGCAGTCGTTTATCATGAAGCGCTCAAGGGTCGGCGCTGTCACGTTCGTGCGCTCCAACTGCTCGCGCAATATCGAAGGGTTCTCGCCGACCGAAACCGTCTTCTTCAATTCGGCCATCACTTTGGCGCGTTCCGCGTCGGCGACGGCAGCAGTAAACGAGAATTCCACAAGGTCGCGCTGGTGCGCGGCCCGCGCGACCGCTTCGAGGTGTCGGACGGGGCGAAGTGCCTCGTGGAGTGCGGGGCTCTTGAGTTCGCCAGGCGGTGCGACGATGGCGCCCCAAGGGTGAGCGATGACGGTGAAGTCGTCGTGCTTGCGTGGTCGAATCGCGCAGCGTCGGCCAAGCACGGAGCCGAGCGCGACTACGACGCCGACGGCGAGAAACTCCGGTGGACATCCCATGCGCTCAGTAACATCCGCTGCCCATGGGCGTAAACTGTCGGGCAGCAGAAGTGCAGACCATGGCGGCACAGGCAGGAGCGCATCCGGCAATGGCTCCGGCTCTTCCCATGCGCGCTCGGCACTGGCGGACACGTTGAGGACGGCCTGCACTTGGTCGTCGCCGAGGACGGCCCTCGCTTCGTCACTTTCAATCCATGCACGCAACGGCATCGGCGTAGCGATACACACGGAGCAAAAGTAGCTTCCGTTAGCGAACAACACGGCTGACGGATGTTTGTCGCTGTGAAAGATACACGGATGCGAAACGCGCCCATCGGAATGCACGCGCGCCCCCGCCAACGCGGCGAACGAGCGGAGCACGGTATCGAGTGGACCGCTGCCGTCTCGTCGGCGCGACGGAGGCGCGGCGCGCGATTCGGAGCCGGATTCGCCTTCATCGATAAGGTCATCCACGGAGAACGTCATCGCGCACCTCCGATGACATGGATGTCCGCGCGGCGTGGTGACGCTTCGCCCTCGACCGTGGCGTTCGGCGTGAAGAACAGACGGGCGCGGTCGAAGAGAGCGCCGGTGTCCACGATGAAGCCGTCGCGCTCAACGATGCGCGCCTTCTTTCCATCGGCGTCGCGCCCCCATGCGACGAGACCAAGAACCCCGACCCGCTCAAGGCCACGTTCGATGAGAACCTTCACACCGTGCGCGAGCTTTTCGTACTCCTCTGCGCTGGAAACAAATCGGTCGAGAGGAAGAATGTTTCTGAAGCCGCGCGGCGTACCGTGAAACCCAGTGCCATCCATCAGCGCGGACGCGACGAGTACGCGCTTTTCGTCGGGTGGCGCGGAGTGCCCAGCGCCCTTTGCGTAGTAGTCGCCATCGATGGCGACGAACCACGTTCCAAGCCAGTTCTCCTGGTTGCGGTAGTCGCCTGCGAAAATGCCCGGTGCCCACCAGGCACCGGGACCATGATGTTGACGTAGGCGAGTTGCAAGCTCGCTTATGTCTTCGATTGGGTCAAAGATGCCTCTCGGATTTTGAAGGTGGCGGCCAAGGGTGATTCCGCATTCTTGTGCTATCTTCATGGTGTTCCTGGACGCCTGGTGGCCACCCCCGCGAAGGAAAGGCCATCAGGCGTTTTCCTTTTCAGGTTTGGGTTGAGCGCCCTCGGGTTGCTGTTGTGGGAGGTTCCTCATCAGCGGTCGAAGCGGAGGGCGATTGCGCCTCGGACCACCGCATGAGGATGGAGAAAAACTCGATGAGATTCGCGCGTGCTTCACGTGCTTCTTCGTCGCTGACGGACGTGCCGATAACGCGAAGGTCGCTCACTTGCTCGCTCTCGCATCGTCTCGCTCCGCGAGAGCAAGAAGGTCACCTCGTCGCCAGCGAAGGCGACGCCCAACACGAACGGGTGCAACGGGAAACTGACCACGCTCATGAGCGCGACGAAGTGCAGCGGGCGTGACGCCGACGAGAACGGCGGCGACCTCCGTGTCGACAAGCTCATCGGGGTTGGACGATGAGCAGAGAAGAAGCTCGTCGCGCAGCACGCGCCGCACGACCGCCTCAAGCTCGGTTCCGCCCGACGGCGCCTTTGTAATTGATGGACGCACCCGCGACTCCCTTGAGCGTCGCGCTGAATGCGACGCCTACAAGGGGGCGCGAAGACGCAAACAGGCCTATTTTCTAGGCTGCTTCCACTTTAGGAGGGGGACACGGTCGCTCTCGTCAACGAGGAAATGACTCCTCCCTTGCTGCGCCCCACGAGCTTGCCGGTGAATGCGAGCGCCGCGTGGTGGGAGCCCTCCGCGTACGCGATGTCCAAATACTTTTTGGCGAGCAGGTCGATGGACGTCCGAAGCATTCGACCCGAGTGCACGCCAATGTTTGCGGCCATGCCTTGCGCCAAACGCGTTGTTGTCGTCGTCCAGACGCGCGCGGGCTCGCCCCCACACAAGATTCCGAAGGCGGTTCCCATCAATCGGGTCGTCGCCGGATTTGGTGCTCTCCCGCGCTCACCCCTCATGTGCACCATCGAGCGCGAGGCGGCGCGGCCGATTCTTGAAGCGTCTCGCAACAAGGGTGTTTCTCGAAGCGGGTGCGCGAAGTTGTCATCATCTTCGGCGTAGTAGGCAGCGATGCGTTCCAAGACCGAATCGAGCACTGGGCGAGGAACAGTCGTTCGCAACTTGTCGTAGAAGGCGCGTACGTCACCGAACAATCGAGCGATGAGTTGGTCGTGTAGCGCTCGCTCGATGTGGCGCCGTTCCTTTGGCTTCGGCGTAGTGCCCGACGCGAGCAGCGCGGCGCCCTTGCTGGCAGACGACCTACGACCACGAGCCGGCTTGGGCCTCGGTGCGCGCGGGAGCAAGAATCCTCCAACGGACGCCGCCGCAAGCACGTCATCGATGTCGCTTCGCTCTTTTCCGTTTCGCCATCGCCTGTTCTGTTCCTGCTCAAGGATAGTGCGCGCGATGCTCGGATTCTTGGCAAGCCACTCGCGGGCGCGCTGGTCCAGACCACGGTACGCGGCTACATCGACGGCGCGGGCGGCAAGTTGCTGTCGCTTGAGTTTCCCTCTAACGCGCGTCTTCGATGGCATCCCCCGAAGATGATTTGAAGAAGCAAATGTCGCAAGCGGAGCGACAAAGTTGCTCTCGGAAATCGCACATACGGCAGGTCATACGCATCATACGTAGGCGAACCTACGTATGTGGTTCGCATGTGACGCTTCCCCTGAACTAGCCATGGGATGCGCGAGTTCATTTTCTATTTTTGTGGACCTATCGAGAGGGCGCCCCCACGGCCGCTACGAGTTCCGCGAGACGTGCACGAGCAAGGGCGCGCAAAATGAATCGCCCCATTTCAAATTCGGAACTTGGACCCCTGAGTGAGGTGGTCGGTCTCGACGAATGTCGCAATTTGTGCGACTAGTTCGGCGTGCCGGGCTCCTTTCTTAGCCACCGGCGAAGGGAGTGGAGTTTTATGCGCGTTCTTGCAAAGAAGCCTTGGATTTGGAGCTGTGGTCTAGCGATAGCAGCCTGCTCCGCCGGTTTCCCCATGACCGTTACCACCACGAAACCGGTTCAACCAAAACCGACGAATTGCGATTTCCAAATCGTGGGCGTGGCGCCGGCGGAGGGCTATGAAGAGATTGCCCTTCTGAGCCAGTCCGGTGGCGCAACGTCGGACCCCACGGTGTTCAAGGAGAAGGTTCGCGCTGACGTTTGCCGCGTCGGGGGTGACGTTGTTGTGACGCGCATCAACGGGTTTGGAGATTTTCTCGGAGGTAGCGTTCTCCGACGCATCTCCGTACCTGCGCCGAAGGCCCAGCAGTAGCCATGCGAGCGCAGCACTGGGTTGACGAGCCGTTCCTCCGTGCCGCGTGTGACGTCATCGCGCGTGAGTTGGATTGGGACTCGCTCCACTCGGGCTGTTTGCACCGCGCAACCAGTCAAGCAAAGACGTTGGCAGGCTCTCCGCTCATCGTCGGTGTCCTCGGTCAAGCGGAGCATCTCGCTGAGCTGCTCAGGGAGGCGGAGCAAGACCGGCGCGAGAACGGGTTCTCGGTCGACACGCCCCTATGGTTGTATGTGCCGGCGAGCCTTCCGCTCCCTTCCTCCCTACCACCCGCCGTCGTCATCAAGCGTGTCTCCGCTACGAAGGTGCGCGGCAAGGGGAAGGGCTAAACCATGGGTTGGAAGGAATGGCGGCAACAACGGCAATTATCACGGGACCTGGCCGTGGTGTCGGGCCACGCGAATCGGACGATGTGGCTGCTTGTGCCGTTCGTTCCAGTTCTTCTGCTCGTCGTTTACGTGCAGGGGCTGTCACGAAAAGGAGCGTCCGACTTCAACATGGTTTTCTGGGAGGTTATCGCCACGCTGATTGCCGGCGTGTTCGTTTTCTTCGAGGTCGAGAAGCATCGAGCCCGGCGATTCCTTAGGTGGCTCCGGAAGAATCGTGAAGCTCTCCAAGTGGGAGGAGTACCCTTCCACGGCCAGGAATTGGGAACTCAGTCCGAGGTCGTTCAGTACGAGATTTGCGTTTCGATGTTCATTCTGTACGCACAATTTCGAACCTCGTACTGCGTGAAGGGCCGCGACCTCGGAATGCGACTTCTGTCCACGGTGATTGTTCTCCTGTTTGGTTGGTGGTCTCTGTGGGGCCCGTTCGTCACCATCAAGAACCTTGTCGTCAACCTTCGGGGCGGACACAGAGTGCGCGTCGAAGACCTACTCCAAAGTTTGCCCGCATGAACGGTGTTGCGATTGCGCTGTCGACGCGGGTGGTCTCCATCGAAGTGGTCGCGCGACTTCTTTCCGAGTGGTTCCCCGAGATAGGAAATGCCCCCCGCGCAGAGGTTCTCAAAATGGACGCCGCTTGGCCTCCCGTGGTCTTTGCATTGGACTTTCACGATACTGCAACCGACTTTCCGACCCTCATTACCTTCGATTGCTTTCCTGGACCCGACGAGGATGCCGTAGCCGTGGGCGTGGTTCTCGCGCGTCGTTTCGCAACGGCTCTGGGCTGTCGTTCGCTATCGGATGGCACTGGCTTCGGAGAATATCCAGCCCCGTACTGGGATGTTATCTGGATGGATGGCGCCTCCTTCCTCGCGGACGACTGCAACACCGCTTTCGCCGACGGAGAAGGCGGAGCTGTTCGGGTCGTTCGACCCTTGCAGACACCATCTTGGGACCTCGCTCGCGACGGAAAGCTCTTGAAGCCCTGACCTACGCTGCCCACCTCTCGACCGCCTCGAACACCGCGACAACCTCGGCACTCGGCACCAGGCACGCAGTTCGATAATCGTCCACTCCACCCCGCTGGACTTAGACGCGATCGGCGGGTCGCCCGGATCGCGGTCATGGGGCAATCCCTGGGGGCAATCGCCCGACGGGGGTGGCCTCGTCTTGCTTGGGGGCGAGCTCTGGGATCGCCGTGTCGAGTGGGATGAGCGCGCCGAGGTTCAGCTCGCCCCACGTAGTGCGCGCAAACTCTCGCGCGCAACGGGAGACACCTTCAATTTCACCTACAGCGCTCGGAGTCTCGGGGGCGCTTTGACGAGCGCGTGACCCGACGGCCGCTCGTATAAGTCAAGAATTGCACGGTGCGCGGGGAGGACATCGGCGAGGGACGGGAGATCGTCGCTCGTCCCTGGAACACCGCCGCGCGCGAGGGCACCGATCGCCTTGCCCATGAATGGCACGATCAACGGCGAGGCGCGTGCCCCTTGGCATTCCGCTTCCAGCGCCTCGAGACGTTCTTGGTCTCGCGGATCGGAACAAATCCATTCCACGTTGCTGGCAGTGGGATCTTCTTCACCCCCCGCGATGATGGCGGTCACCTTCGGACCGATGAAGATGATGCGCGTGGTGTCTCCCTCTTCATCGAACGTCACGCGTACGCTCGCGACGTTTTTTTCCTCGAAGCCGAGGTCGAGCCTCGCTCGCGTTTCCATCGCGCTTCCATTTCGAGATTCGAGCGCACCCGACACGTGCTCGACCGGCCGACCGATCACCCAGCAAATCGCATCGACCGCGTGAATGCCTACCGACAAGAGCGCGCCGCATCCCCAATTCGCATGCGTTCGAAGATATGCGTCGTCTCGACTCCAAACGAGGTGCGCCGACACGCTCTGGATCTCTCCGAGCCACCCGTTCACGACGGCCTTTCGCACGGACTGAAGCCCGCGTCCCGCTCGCCATTGAACGATCGGGACGCAATTGGAGACCTGAGTGAGACGCGTTAGCTGGGCATGAGAAGTTGCGACCGGTTTCTCAACGAAGACCGCGGTGCGACCGTCTGCGAGAGGGAGCACTTGGTTCACATGACAAGGGGGCGGACCGCAGACGCTCGCAAAATCGGCTTTGCACATGACGAGCTCGTCGAAGGAACGAACTGGCAACGCCCCCATGAGTTTTCCGAATTCTTTCGCGCGCGCGGAATCGGCATCGAAGACCGCGGCAATCGAGACCCCGGCGGCGCGATACGAAAGGGCGTGAAGAAATCCGGCAATGCCGCATCCGGAGAGGATGGCCTTCATTCGACAAACTTTGGGACGCGTGCGCGAAGGGACAAATGACGCCGCCTGACATGAGGGGCTGACCGCTCGGTGGCGTTAGCTGGATGCGGTCGTCGCGATCCGTTGCGATACCCTATAGCCGTCGTCTTGGGTTTCGATGATATCGCCGAGGCCGAGCTTTCGCAGACGCCGGATGGCCGTATACACGCGCAGGTGACCCGCTTCGTAGAGAATCTTCTCATCGGGCCAGCCGGCCTGCACTAAGTCATTGGTCGAGAGAGGTGTCCCCGGCTTGTCCCGATGCTGGGTCGCGATCGCTTCGAACAGTCGCCACAGAACACTGTGACGCGACAAATCGATCGTCTCGCCCGACGGGAGCGTGACTATTCGCGTGTCGCGCTCGAAACGAAGGGCCCCCGTCTGGGCCGTCTTATTCGGTCGCTCGTTGGTCAGCCGATCGAGCGCCTCTTCCAAAAGTAGCGAGGCGGCATGCACTTCGGGATAGCGCGATCCGTCTTCGACGGGTGCACGCGCGAGGCGCTCGCGCGCAGTTGCGAGGTGACCTGACTTCTCTGTGGGCGTCGGACATTTCGTGGCGCGCGACAAGTCCAGAAAGCCCAAGAGCACATCGATGGTCGCGATGGATCCGGGATCCCCGTCCCCCTGTGCATCACTCACGGCTTGTTGGAATCGCGCTTCACCCCCCGCGATTTCGCCCGACATCGCCTCGAGCGCGGCCAGGTGGGCATCGAGAACGGCGACTCCACGGCGAACCCCAGTCCCTACGAGTGCCGCACGCGCCTGAGAGAGCGCATCGCGCGCTTGGCCCAATCGGCCGCTCCGGTGTTCGTGCACGGCCTCGCGATACCTGGTGAGCGCTTCTTTCCAGTGTTCCCCTCGATGGCGAAATGCGGTCGCTTGCTCCGCGAGCTTCTCGTCCCGAGCTTCCGTTGCGTGGGGGACCTCGTAGCCGAGCAGATCCATGAATGAGAGGACTTTCCTCTCACGGATTCGATCCTGTTCCCGTATGTGAATCGCGAGAGCGTCGCGGAATAACGACAAGGCTTCGCCGGACCGGCCTTGAAACTGCCGCAGAAATGCGAGGGCGCAGATCGCGTCGGCCTGCCCGCGGAGCATTCGGTATTTTTCGTGTAGATCGCGCGCGTTCAGAATCTCCCGCTCGGCGCTCTCGAGATCCGCCATGGCGAGAAGGACCCATCCAAGACTGCGGCGCGCGTCGGCTTCGTCCCGCTTGTCGTGATCGGCATGCGCGAGGTCGAGGGCCCGTGCGAGGTCCTTTTTCGCCGCATCGATCTGCCCCGTTTCGAGGACAATCTTTGCGCGAAGGATGAGAAACTGACGAGTCGTATGCCGATCGTCGCACGCGTCGAGTTGCTCGTTTGTGGCATCGAGGATTTCGTCGCGCAACTTTGTTGACGCGTCCGCCAAAAGGTAATCGCCCATTGCTACCGCAAGGCGAACCGTGGACGTGGAATCCTTCTTTCGTAAAGCACGGTGCGCTGCGAGAAGATCGGGGGCGGCTTGCTCGAACGCGCTCATGGCTACCTCTCCCGAAGGCCCGTACGCCGCGATATGATTCTTTTCGGCGAGCTTCAGGAACGTGGACGCGTGAGTATCCTCAATCGAGGATACTCTCGATGGATCGAGCGTTCGACGCGCGTAGGCTCGCATCAAAGGGGACATCGCGAAGCGTTCTTTGTCCTTCGTGATCAGCGACTTGGTGACGAGCCGTCGCAGGATCATTGCGAGAGGCTCCGCGCTGAGCGCGCCAATCAGCTCTTCGGCGTTACCGAGCGTGAAGGAACTTTCGAAAAACGAACTTTGAGCGAGGGCGTCTTGCTCATCGGACATCAGACATTTCCACGACTCCCCGATCGCGGCGGAATACGCGGCGTGGCGCAAAGGGACATCACGGCGATGCGTGACCAGAAGGTCGAGCCAGTCCGCTTGGCGCTCGAGAAGAGTTCTCGGTGAATACGTGCCGAGTTGCTCGCGGGCGAGAACGAGGAGCAACGGGTTACGCTCGAGAGCGCGCGCGAGGGTACTAAAATCGGAATCGGTCGTGTCCCCCCCGAGGATGGCAATCGCGCTTGCCTCGACGACGGGGTGCACCGAGATCACATGCTCTGTCGCAATGCCGAGAGGTTCCCTCGAGGCAATCATCACGCGTGGGCGTTCGTCGGGCGGGATACTCGTCAGCCATGCCGCGATCGCGTCGAGTTCTGCGTCAATATCGTGGAAAAAAAGCGTCC
>OBEQ012219617.1_pt1 | contig 14029 bp, 15 predicted proteins | sample 1670901 | NCBI WGS metagenome assembly OBEQ01 (sample SAMEA104232315, study PRJEB22302) | groundwater metagenome | biome: forest; feature: aquifer; material: groundwater | place: USA | collected 2011-08-07 | depth 5.4 m
AGAGAGCAGTTGAACCTGAAGTGCGAGCCACAGGTGATAGAGTGAAGAGATTGTTGAGGGTTGAGTTACCTGTGACGGTTAGTGTGCCGTTTAGGGCTGTGGCGTTGGAGACGATCAAGGCAGAAGTTGAGGCGGTACCGGTCACGGCTAAGTTGGTGGTGGTGGCATTGGTCGTCGTGCTGTTTGATGAGGTGAAGTTCTGGAGGGTAGTGGAACCGGAGACGAAGAGATCGCCGCTTGAATTGATTGTCGTCGTGGCCGTCCCGCCGACATAGAGTTTGGTGACAATCGATTCGAGAGATGAGGAGGCTTGGAGAAAACGATTAAGGGTGGCAGTGAAGATGTTGCTCACATTCAATAGCGGTACGTTGGAGGAGAGTGCGGCATCAGCGATTGAAGCAGAGGGTAAAGTAAGAGTGCCAGAGACTACGAGATTGGTCGATGAGGCGGTTGTAGCCGTAACCATGGTCGTTGAGGCATACGGGAAGGTAGAGGCGGGCGAAGTGGGGGCGGGGGAGTAGGCGGCGACCGCTTGGCCCACGACGGATAACTTGGCATAGGGGGAAGTGGTGCCGATGCCGAAGGTACCGGAGACGTACCCGCCCCCCTGAACTTCGAACTGTTGGAGTGAGGTCGTGGCACTTCCTCCTACTAACACTTGCGCAGTCGTTGTTGAGGTACGATAGAATAATGGAGCATAAACCCAATTGACATCGGTGCCCCCACCTCCGCCAGCCGGTGTCGCCCAAGTGCCGTCTCCGCGCCAGAAGGTTGAGGCAGAGGCGCTGGTACCAGAATTCAGATTCGTAACTGGCAGATTTCCTGTCACATCACCATTGGCAAGGTTAATGGCAGACGAAGTGAGTGACCCGCCCGCCGCCACGTGGATGATGCCTGCGCCGAGGCCCGAGATAATAAGATTAGTGGTACTCGCCGTCCCGGCAACCGAGAGATTGGTGGTGGTAGCGTTGGTGGTAGTGCTGTTCACTGCCGTGAAGTTTTGCAAGGTGGTGGAACCGGCCACGAAGAGATCGCCGCTTGAATTGATTGTCGTCGTGGCCGTCCCGCCGACATAGAACTTAGTGAAGACCGAGAGAAGCGAGGAGGAGGCGTTCAAGAATGAAGTCAGTGCCGAAAATGTTTTGGCGCCAGTCAAGGTTTGCGTACCCGTGAGCAGTGCCACGTTTGTAGAAAGGGCGCCGTCGGCAATCGAGGCGGAGGGTAAGGTGAGCGTACCCGAGACGACAAGATTAGTTGTGCTGGCGGTTTGGAATGAGGCCATCGTGGTCGAGGCGTAAGCAATCTGGGAGGTTGACGAGGCATGAATACCAGCGATGAAGTTCATGATGGTTGATGTCGCATTGGTGTTCACGCCATAATTATTGGTCGGGGTAAACGAGAAGGTGCCACCACTACCGCAAGTGGTGGTCGTCACTAATCCGGAAGCGGAGGTGGTTAGACATTGGCTGGCGGTTAGTCCGGAAATAACCAAGGCTGAAGTACTCGCCGTCCCGGCAACCGAGAGATTGGTGGTGGTAGCATTGGTGGTGGTGCTGTTGCTTGCGGTAAAGTTTTGGAGGGTGGTGGAGCCACTGACTAGAATGTTCGGCGAGGTTAAGAGTCCGGCTGAATTAATGGTAGTTGTCGCCGTACCTCCAACGTAGAAATTGGAAAAAACGGATATCTGGGTGGATGAGGCTTTGCCAAGATTGGTTAGGTTGTAGCCTGCCGCATTGACATCTTGCGCCCAAGGAGTTTGGGCACCGCTACCGCATGCTCCCCATGTTGCCGCGCTAGAGCCGTTGGTAATAAGACATTGCCCATTAGTCCCCAGCCCGTTTGAGGCAGTGAGCGCTCCGGAGAAAATGAGATTGGTGGTTGAGGCGGTACCACTAACTGTCAGCATCGTTGTCGAGGCGTAAGGGAAGGTGGAGGCGGTCGAAGTGGTGGCGGTGAAGTAGGCGGCGACAACCTGTCCTACGACCGAAAGTGGCGCGTACGGGGTGCTGGTACCAATACCGATACTTGAAGAGGCAATCAGCACACCAGAAAAAGTTCCTCCGGCAATAGGCATATAATTTGATGCCGTGATGCCATCAGGAATCATAGCATCAGTCAGGCCAGAAAAGGTGCCGGAAATGGTGGCGTTAGAAATTGCCACCCCGTTCAGTGTGTCGATTCTGTTGCTCAAACTGATGGCCTGGAAATTGGCGACTGATTGCTGATTTGAGCTTGTCTGATTTGCATAGATTTTTGAACTTAATTTATTTTCGAGTTGATTGAGTAGATTGTCGATGTACACCTTGGAAACGTCCGAGGGGAGAACTTTGTTGATGACGGTCGGCCCGCCTGCAACGTTTTGCGTAGCAGGGCGGGCGGGCTTTTCTACATACACTATTTTACTGGCATTTCCGATGACCGTCAGCTTGCTTTCGAGGCTCTTGACTTGGTCGCGCAGCAGTTGTATATCGGTGTTTATGGGGGTACTTGACGAGGTGGTGATTACTATTGTCTCGTCCCTTACTTTTTGGTCAATAATCGGCTTTGCCACGATAACGGTTGGTGAGGGCTTTTCTGGTGCTGAAGAAAAGAATGAAACGACCCCCGTCTGTACGTCCTTCCATACACTACCAATAGCACTGCTGATACTTGCAATATATTGGCTTGGTAGAGCCGTAAAATTGTCAACTCGCGATGCATAGACTGGTGAAAAATGAGGCGCAAAAAATACGGCAAAAACCGCAAAAAATACGGAGAATTTACGCACAAAATCCATGCAATAATTATACCAATATCAGGACACAAAATGTACAAAAAAATCCCCTACTCTGGGGATAAGATATCCCTATTCTAAATGCCTATTTATCCACAGTTGACAGATAAAAATTCCTCCTTGATTTTCTACTACAACCCCAGGCGATAGAGCTGGTACACTTCATTGGCGGAGAGAGCCCGACTGTACAGACGGACGTCATCGATCGAACCGTTCAGGTATGCGGTTGAGGATTCTGTTGTTCCCATAAAAAGACTGTTGGTGGTGCTGGTATTAGCGGTACCGGTTTTGGCGGCGGTTCCCTCTTGAACACTATTTACATACAAGTACATGTTCGAACCGTCGTATGTGCCGGTTATTTGATACCATTTATTTGGAGCAATGGTCGTTGTTCCCGTTACGGTCGTTGATGCTGTGGTGCCAATGTGAAAACGGAAATTGCTCCCGTTGCTGTCGAGCTGGTAGTTGTTGTTACCTGCAGTGCCGTCTGATTTTCGCAGAATCGTTTGCATGCCGGACACGCCGGTGAATTTGACCCACGCGCTTGCGGAGAGCGACGTGAAAGAATTAAGCGTACTCGACTGCATAGCACTTGCTTTGTCACTTGTACCATTCATGAGTGCTGCCTGGCCTATCTTGCCCGAGATGGTTTTAACTACAGTTGAAGTGGCCAGGTTACCATTCCCACTTTTGTCGAGGGTATAGGTAGTACCGGTGTCTTTCCCGTCGAAGGTCCACCACGCCTTGAGAGAGGAGTCGGTGTCGAGCGTTGTTGTTCTTGGTTTTGCCACAGAAACCGAGGCATGGGTGGGCAGTGCAGCAGTTATCAGCAAAAAATATATTAGTGTACGAAAAAAAGTTTTTTGCATACATTACTGACAGGTTTTAGTGTTTAGATTAAACGGACTGCGCGGGCCAGAGAGAGTAACTGCATTCCCTGTAGAATCAATACAAAAGTAGCCCGACGACTTGAGTGGGAGAAGTGGGAGAGCAACAAAATAGTTGTCGGGGTCAGCCCAGCATTGAGAGGGGTTAATTTCTCCTTGTCCAAATGGCGTTTTGCCTAACTTCGTGGCAACATCTGCAAAAATTTTCAGTTCTTTTGGCTGACAAAAAACTGATGCGGTAGCGCCGGTGGTACGACTATCACAACCTGATGCCTGCATTGGACACCTGCCCCAATCCGGCGATACATCTGCATAATACTTGTTATCAAGAGATGTAACATCAATTTCTATCTGTGAACGTAACGAGTTCATGGCGCTTTTAATGGCCGCGTCGGCGCCTTTCGTACGTGCAGAAGAAAGTGACGCGAGCACCACTGACGACAAAATGCCGATTATGGCAATCACGACGAGAAGTTCGATAAGCGTAAAACCACGAGCGATAGAAAAGTGCTTTTGGTTAGTGTAGTATATGAGCATGTATGTAGTCGCTAGTATACCAATAGTTAAGGGAATACCGAAGGATTCTTTAACCTACTTTTCCACACATCAGGTCAAGGTGGGAGATATTGTTACAGTGACGGTGCAGAGCCGTGAGATTCGAGCGATTGTCACCGATATTCAGGATGCGAAACAGATGAAAGGTGCCGTCAAGACGGGCAACTTCCCCCTTAAAAAAATACTGAAAGTCGAGAAAGGATTTTTATCTGCATCGCTTATAGAATCAGCCAAAGAAACTGCAGAATATTACGTCACGTCAGTGAGTAAAGTCCTAGGAGCGATGTTTCCCAAAAATGTTTTAGCCGAAGCCGAATGTATTCACTTGGACTCGCGGTTTCCAAGTTCCCCCTCCCCTTCGGGGAGGGGCGGGGGTGAGGTGTATCTCGAGGGCGCGCAAAGCGACCGATGGAATTGGATTCTAAAGAATGTTTTACAAAAAAATAAAAAAGTTCTCTATGTTTCATCTTCAAATCACGAACTGGCAAAAGCCAAGATGTTTTTTGCGAAACACACACAAGGCAGTCTTCTGGGGCCCACAGAAGACTGCCTTGTGTGTGTTTCGCCAGAATATGGCTTTGTGTGGCTCCCGTATGTTGATACTATAATTCTAGATCACGAATCAGGAGCCGGATATCATGACCGGTCAAACGCCAAAATAGATTTCAAAAAAGTGTATGAGCTACACGCAAAAAAAAATAATCAGCAGATTTTTTTTGCTGACAGCGTGCTTGACTTGAAATATAGCGCACAAGGTACCCTTGTGTGCTCACTTACTGCGTGGCCCAAAGTTACTGTAGTAAAGAAAGAAAGGAAAGTTGATCACAATTCATGGTTAGTTAGCAAAGAAGCTGTCCAAGTGATTGAAAAAACAGGAGAGACTGGCGGGCAAATGTTTTTCTTTGCTCCGCGAAAGAGTGTCGCGAGTATGACCATCTGTGGCGACTGTAGCGAGATCGTGCAGTGTAAAAATTGCAGACGCTCGCTTACGCTCGCCAAGAAAAATGGTAAGCAGATCTTTATTTGTCCTGGATGCAAGGAAACTTTTAACAGCAACCAAAAGTGCGCGCACTGTGACAGCTGGAAGTTAACGCCGCTCGGCGTGACGGTAGAATCTGTTGCGAACGAGCTTGAAAAGTTGTTTCCGAAAGCACATGTGCTTCGCGTTTCGAGTGACGTGACGAAAACCAAGACGGCTCTCGCAAAAATTGTAAAGCAATTTTATGCTACGCAGGGTGCGCTACTCGTCGGCACGGAGCTTGCTATCCCCTATCTGGAACAGCACACAAGACCGCCTTGTGTGCTGAGTGCCGTGATCTCAAGTATTGACTCATTTTTATCTGGACGAAGTTTATCGGGCACCGACAAAGCGGCAAGAATTATTTTTGATGTTGCAGAAATTGCCAGTGGTAAAGTGCTTGTTGAAACAAGTGACCCAAAACAGCAGTTCTTTGACGATATATTTTCTGACGATCTAAAAAAATATCGCGCACGTGAACTTTCTGAACGTAAAAAGTTTAACTACCCACCTTACAGTATGATTGTAAAAGTTGGGGTCGAAACTCATTTTGTACATAAAGAAAACTGGCCTGATCAAAAACTTTCTGAAAAAATTCAAGCGCTACCGAAAGGAATAACTTATGAGATAGACGCCGATCGCGCGGTGTAGTATAATTTAAAAAAAATATCACATGAAAGTTGTACTTGATGGCAACCCGATATTACGACAAAAGGCAAAGGAAGTGTCGGTGGCAGACCTCAAAAAAGGCTTGTATAAAGGCTTAGTTTCAGACATGCAGGCAAAATTAGCCGAATGTCACGACGGTGTTGCTCTGGCGGCGCCACAAGTCGGCGAGTCTTTACGTTTGTTCGTCGTGTCGCCAAAAATCTTTGAAGCGAAAGAGGCTAGTACAGAAAGTGCGACCGCGACAACACCAGCACGCAGTTATGCGTGGCTCAAAAATGATTCATCAAGTGCAAAAAATAATCTTGTATATTTTAATCCAGTCATCAAAAAATTATCAAGCACAAAAAAAGATTTAGATGAGGGATGTTTGTCTGTGAATGAGCTCTACGGAAAAGTTCCGCGCGCAACAAAGGCACTCATCGAAGCGTATGATGAGTACGGCATGAAGTTTACTCGTGGCGCGTCCGGCCTTTTAGCCCAAATATTTCAACATGAAGTCGACCATCTTGATGGTATTCTATATATAGACAAAGCATCAGAACTTAAGAAGTTAGAGAGCAGAAAAACCAATGTCTAAATTTGTATTTTTTGGAACGACCGAATATGCCGTGCATGTTTTGGAAGCGCTCAAGCAAAAGAATTTTCTTCCCGTACTTATTGTCACAACTCCCGATTCACCACAAGGAAGACAGTTGCGGCTCACGCCGTCACCAGTAAAGATTTGGGCTATGCAGCAAAGTATTCCGGTAATTCAGCCTGAAAAGTTACTTCCTACGATCTCCGAGCTGCGAGCTACGAACTCCGATTTTTTCATCGTAGCTGCCTACGGCAAGATTATGCCGAGTAAAATTTTGGCTGTTCCGAAATTTACCACATTGTGTGTGCATCCATCACTCCTCCCTCGCTGGCGAGGCCCCAGCCCCGTGCAGTCAACGATTCTCGCTGGTGATGCAGTTACCGGCGTTACTATTTTAGAAGTCGATAAAGAGGTTGACCATGGGCCTATTATCTCCCAAAAAACTCTTGAGCTCACGGGTGCAGAAACTTCAGAAGATTTAGACAATATCTTATGGAAAGAAGGAGGAAACTTGGTTGCTGAAATCTTGAAAAATGCGAACCTTCTCAACTCAAAAAAAATTCAAGACCATACCCAAGCGACGTTTACCAAAAAAATCGAGAAGTCGGATGCCGAAATGCCAGCAGAAATTATTTTGGGTAAGGTTAAACCTTCTCAAACAGAAGAATGGGAACGAAAAGTGCGCGCCTACTTCCCTACTCCACTGGTATATACAAAACTTACCACAAAAAATGGAAAAGAAGTTCGCGTTCAAATTTTGAAAGCACATGTTAATGCAGGAGTGCTGATCCCAGACAGAGTAAAGCCTGAAGGGAAGAAAGAGATGCAGTGGGCGGACTTCAAACGCGGAAATCTTTAAAGTAGAATCGGATTCTACCCAAAGTGCAGAACTTCTATCCAGAAAACTCGAAGTAGTGCAATAACTAAAAAAATAAAAGCCAAGGTCTGCAAACCTAGGGCAAAAAAAGGCATAAGCGAGGCATAAATAAGCATGCCCAGCCCACCTGCATTACCAGCAGGGTAAATTACTCGAGAGTAGAAAAAAAGAAACGCAATAGGCAAAATGCTTGAATCAGCGATAATTGCGGAAAATAAACTGATTTTAGTCCGTCTAACCTTATCTGTGGCTAACAAAAAATAAATACAACACCCTAGAAAGAGGACACCTGCCACAACCAGCGCTAATTTAGTTGGACCGTAGCTTACACTTGAAATGTAAACGTAACTGAGAAAGATTCCAGAAATCAGACTTATGATTGCCGCAAGATAATAGTGCCCACTTCTTCTCATTTGCCAATTATACACTTTATCGCGCCGTTCTTCTGTGGATAAAGTAGAATCGGATTCTACTGAAATTGGTATACTTATCTTATATGAGTAGGCCTCCTATTGAGAAAGATTTTTTCTGTCATGTGTACAATCGTGGCACAGACAAGCGGGTTATTTCTGATGACACTTCGGATTATCAACGCTTCGTTTTATATCTCAATGTTCTTAACAACAAGACTGTCGAGAACCCGAGTAGGCTGGATTCCTATGATCACTGGGAACATATATACGAAGAAAAGGAACGGTTAGTGAGTATCATTGCGTTTTGTCTCATGCCGAATCACTTCCATCTACTTTTACACGAGCGGACCGAGGGAGGTATTAGTAAATTCATGCAGAGACTTGGCATTGCTTACTCACTTTATTTTAATGAAAAGAACAAACGAACTGGAGTACTTTTCCAAGGCAAGTACAAATACAAAATTGTCGATGATGAGGCGTATCTTTTTCACTTAATCAATTACATTCACTTAAACCCAAAAGATTTAATGCAAACATCGGGAACGCTACGGCAGACACTTGAATTTCTTCCGAACTATAAATGGTCGAGTTATAATGATTTCTGCAAGAGAGAAAACTATTCGCACTTGCTACAAACCGAGGCTGCAAACGAGTTTATAACTATCCCAACTGATTACGCAAGAGAACTTCTTGCGCTGTACGACAGCAATGAAGTATCAGACGCAATTCCGCGCTTGCTCCTTGATTAAAGTAGAATCGGATTCTACTTTACTAGGCTTTTTTGAGGCCTTTTAAAATTTTTTTGATCTTGCGGGCTCCGCGGGTTTTTAGGGTTATGGTACGGTCTTTTTTTGACGTGATTTCTCTCTCAAGCTCGTCTTTTACTTCGTCTATTGCAGCGTACAAATCTTCTTTGGTTGCAGAGGCATTAAAGGCGTTTTTGCCGACCTTCATGTGTGCCTCGGCTTTAAACATCTCTCCCGAGTGATGATGTTTGCTGGTACGGCCCAGCTCTACTTTAGCGAGCACCGCATCTTTCGCTTCCTGTTTCGCAACGAGCTTATGGAATAAATTAAATTTCTTCTCAACGTACAACTGTATCGCTGCCGTCAGTTCCATTTCTATCGTCTGGATGTTTATCTTCATACAAAATAGTTAGTTGATAGACTTTCGACTACGTCTGTATCCCTCCCGCACCGCGCATCCTGATTTCTGAAGTATCAAAAATAGAAAACAGTTTTGATGGGCTGGTGTGGCCCGAAATTAGGCGCACGAGACGTACATCAACGCCCTCGGCCTTGGCCAAAAGCTCGGTGGCTTTTTTGTTGGCCAAGTTACGTTCGGCTTTCTCCTTTACCCACATATCATACCGATCGTGCGAGATTTTCATTACACGGTCCGCCTTTGACCCTGGTGTTACTTTGACGTGGATGTACATACAATTGGCAATTCGATGATAAACGTACTGCCCTTGCCTTCTCCTTCAGACTCCGCCCAGAGTTTGCCATTGTGCGCTTTCATAATTTCGATGGCGACGAACAGGCCTAAACCAGAACCGGTGACATTCACCTTGCCGGCGTTGGTTGCGCGGGCAAACTTTTGGAATAGATTCTTAAGGTTACCCTCCGATATGCCGATACCAGTATCCTTGATGTTGATTCTAATACTATCTTTCAAGCGTTCAAGATAGACAGTGATGCCACCTTGTGGTGTATATTTAATCGAGTTGTCAATGACATTGCCGATTACCTGCCGCAACTTTCCCGAGTCGGCATTTACCATATAGCTTTCGCTTGGTGTTTTGTCCTTGAAAGCAATGGTAATTCCCTTTTGTGCGACGGCTCCTTTGAATTCTGCCACCACCTCCGTCGTCATTTGGCGAATATCAAAGTCAGACATTTCATACTTCATCCTCCCCTGTTCGATACGCGACACATTTAAAAAGTCCTCGATAATATGTGCGAGGCGGACTGTCGACTGGAACATCGTGTCCATAACCTCGGCACCTTTCTGCGTGATCGTTCCAGCCTTTACGTTACCGAGCGCCTCTTCCCCTTCGAGAAACATCGAGAGGTAGCCCTTGATAACCGTAAGTGGTGAGCGCAGTTGATGCGAAGCAATTGAGACGAATTCTGATTTCTGCTGGTCAAGCTTCTGCAGTTTCTCGTTCGCCGACTCGAGGTCGGTGTTCGATGTTTCGAGTTTCTTCGCCAATCCCTCAATGACTTCGCGTGCCTCAACTTCTTTTTTGACGCTACGATTAAGCATTACTCCACCAATCAAAAATAAAACGAGAGTGATTGCAGAGATGATGTATCCAGCGACGGTAGTCGAGTAAAAAAGCCGAGCCGCGATAAGCACCGCGGTGCCGATGATTAATGCCTGTGTCGCAAGTAATTTTACATTAAAGGCCTTGAACCGCACGATCATGTACGTCATCAACGCCAGAAACACAACCATCCCAATGGGACCGATGAGGTTGATTGAGTAAACTTTTGTTACTTCACCAAAAATATTAGACGCAGCGAATATTGAGAGAAGGATGCCGATTGCGATTGTGAAATAGACTATTTGCTTCCTAATATTTCTGTCTGATTGGACGTGATATGCCTTAATACATAGACATATAATATAAAGGATCAGCAACACCTCGCCTGCATATATGCAGGTCCAGAGTGGGCCGACATTTACCTGACAATTTCCTAAATCAAAAGAGCTTACATTAAGGGTAGTGGGTACGAGAACGAAATTTACAACGGCAATTAGAGCAAGGTATACCTTAGCACGGAAAGAAACATCTTCTTTCGTAACAAAAACTTTGGCGAAATAAAACGCGAAGAGAAAAAGCGGTACTTCGAAAACGGCAACAAGTTGACCCGAATAGTCTACTACACGAGCGTATACTGCAATCCATTGAAGAATAATATTTAAAACCCATAGCACGAATGATATCGTTAGAAAAAAAAGAAGCGTACTCTGCAATGACTTGTTATCTTTTTTATAGATGTAGAATCCGAAAGTGAGCGCAACAAAAATTATTGGAATATAGGCATAAAAAAGTAGGGACGGGGCAAAGCCTACATCAAAAAAATGCGCCCATGTAGGAGTTGCGAGTGAACAATAGTAGGGGTTCGTAGGAGTCATCATTTTATAATCATTGGGGCAAGGATCGTATTCGCCTTCCAATACTCACAATTAGCTGGTGGCTTAACGGAAGCAACTTCTCGTGAAATATTTTCCTTTTTAAAACCCACTTCCTGGAGCTTACGAAGATGGACATCACTAAAGTCGCGTACTTCATCCGAATAGTAAGTGAATACTCCACCTGCTTTTAACTTGCGGTAGGCAAAAGGGAAGAAATTAAAATGATTTTGGTAAAGTTCTGCTTCGACAAGCGGATAGGTGTCGAATAATATGCCGCTGAGGTAATTATCGGGAATATTCTCGATTACTTCCTCCCACAACCCTTCAAGAATTTCAGTGGGATACTGCGCACTTTTTGCAAATTCCTTAGCTTTCTGAACTACATCGTGATTGACCTCGATGATGATATGCTTCTCGATTGGGTGTTGCTGAATAAAGTGCGCTGATATACCCATGCCATATCCCAACTCAAGCACAATTCCTCCCTTTGACGCGGCAATATCTGCGAGAACTTTCATATACGGTGTTTCCCAATCTTCCATAACCGCATACCCGAATATCTTAAGGTCGTGTTCGGTAAAATCCGCCCTTGCTTCTTTCCACTTTTCCTTTTCAAACTTAATTATTTGATCATCTGATTCCTTATAGCCCTTTTCCCAATCGGGAATTTGCGTGAGAAAATCTTTATCCTTTTTTATTATAGAATCATTCATAATGTTTTTTTATTGGTAAACAGAATAAGCCAGCGTATCAAAACCACCACATAATGTATATGACAAACTGACCGTAAAGATCTCTCCGGCCTTAACTATTTGTTCGGATATTGGCAAAATTACGGGAAAACAGTATGCGAAAGTTGCACCTAGTGTTGACCCATCAAAGAATATTGTTTTGTTGCTGATACGTAAGCTGTTTATCGTACCGTCCTTGTCTATAAATAGTCGTTTTGTTACTTTGACCATCGTATCGCGAATAGGTTTTGAAAAATCAACGACAGAATACAGTTCCGCATTCGTATGAGCGACCGATGTTAATTGATTGATGTCCGGATACTCATACCGCACAATGTTAAACGTGTGCCCATAGTATGAATTATTATTATAGACCAGGTCAATGTACTGTTCCATTTTGTTTAAGAGGACGCGCACATTTTCTTTGCCGAATCGCAACATGTTATTCATTGCTTGTACCTGCAACTCTTCAATCAACCCCGTTGCGACCATCTCACTAATGATCACGTCAATTTTTTCGGGTAACGAAATCGTCGTCGCGTCTCCTTCTAAAATTGTGATAACTTCGCTGTAGCCATTCGTTGCAAACGTATCCTTGAGAGTCGCAACATTTTTTTTATCTATCTCAACCGCATATACCATACTCGCGCCACTATCTGCCGCCAGCATCGCCAACACACCCGACCCGGTTCCCATATCAACAACCACATCGCCTTTTTTGACAGTATTCTGAATTGCCTTTTTAAAAGCTTTGGTTCTCTCCGTGTCGATAAGACAATTGAATACCCCTTCTGTCATAGACCAGTACTGCATGTTTTCTGATTGCATATTTGTTCAGATAGTATGCTAATTATGGCGTCGTACTCGAAGCATCTGTCGTGGGAGTGACGTCCGTCACCTCAAAATCCTTAAGGACAACGGTTCGATAAAAGGTTATGGCAACCGATACAACAATCGCGACGACAACCAGCCAGCCGAGAATTTTTGAACGCTTGTCCATGCCCTAATACTATCACAAGAAATCTTTACCGAGAAGTTGGTAACCCGACTGTATACTTTTTCAGGAAAAATTCAGGCCGGTACGACTGCTTAAATGAGCGGAGCCCGGTAATACCGAGATCCTGCTCCCAGTTGTAGTATTTTGCACCTTTATTTTGAAGATATTTCGCCTCTTCCCAGATGAGCACACAGTAGATTGCCGCGTGGTGCTTGGTATCGGCCTTCGAAAAATGAGCGATTGAGTAGCCGTCCGAGACGAGCTCAAACGAGGTGCAGCCAACCATATTGGTCCGCGACGCATCGCTGTAGAGTGAGAGCATTTCAACATTCCCGTCATTTTCGTGTAACAGCCGGATAAATGCCTTAAATTCGTTCAGCTCAGTATGGTCTGCCACCTTTTTATTGTCCGCCCATCGTCGAAAAAATTCCAAGTAATCCTTCTTATTAATGTCTCTTATTGCTTGCACTTGCGTGATATACTGGGGATTCGCCACGATGAATTTTTTGATTTGTCGTCGTTGTCTTCCCTGCCTCCATGTATGCATTAGCGCGAGATGGTTAATGGAATAGATGTAGTCATGCGCATCCAGGTCAGGCTCAACCATAAAGCCCGCTGCATGGAGTGCGTGACTCATTTCCTCTGATATCAATCGGAGACAGCTTTCATATCGGTGTTCCGCCGAAAATTCAAGTAGCACATGGGCGGTTGCCATAATTTCCTGACTGCCGATGAACGTCATAAAAAACTTTCCGGTCATGTAGTCCTCAAATAGCACGACAAGATTACCGTTCAGAAGGGACAGTCTCATTTTATGATGAATATCCCAGGAATATAAACTTGAAAAATGAAAATCAGAGTATGGGGGAAATTTTTCGGTCAATCGTTCAACCAGCGGACGATCGGTCAGTTCTATATTTTTAAAATCTGGAAACGTCGGAATTTGACTCATGCATGAATGTTTTGCTCAGGATATTTCTTCCCCCGAATGACGAAATTAGTTTCAAGTTCTTTAAGCGTAAAGGCGTTCTCGAAGTATTTTGTTATGTATGCTCGATCCATGCCCTGTTTGCAGGTATAGACGTCGATGCTCACAAAGCCACGCTTGGGAAATGTATGCAAGCTAATGTGGCTTTCGGCAACAATAACAAAACCACTCCAGCCTCCCGGGTCGCGCTTCTCGTTATCGGGCGCGGACACTACATAGGGTGCCGTGAGGGCATGCATATCTAACTTACCGGGTAACTCAGTCAGAATCTTCGTTACAAGTTCCTCCGAATTTAAAAGCAACGGATCCCCACCATAACCATCAATCATCAAATGTTCACCGAAATGTTGCATGTCGCATTATACCACATTATCCACCGATAAAAAAAAGGCCAACGACA
>OBEQ010110175.1_pt1 | contig 14028 bp, 17 predicted proteins | sample 1670901 | NCBI WGS metagenome assembly OBEQ01 (sample SAMEA104232315, study PRJEB22302) | groundwater metagenome | biome: forest; feature: aquifer; material: groundwater | place: USA | collected 2011-08-07 | depth 5.4 m
ATAAAAAGAAGGTTTGGTCATGTAATATATGCTAGAAAATTCCATATGCAAAAGAATGAATTAATGTTTAGAATTATAGCTTATAACGCAGAGAGAATAGTAAATTATTCTATGAATTATGTTTACTTTCTACTAAGCTTATAAACGTCTAAATCAAAAACCCTTTGATCTTATATTCTAAAAGAATAATCTTTTCGATTAAGTATTTCATCAAAGCAGGAATCTTTCCTTTTAGAAGAAAATTATTATAAGAAAAAATTCCATCGTAAGCACCCAAACTTATCACAAGAGGAGTTGATTTAGTTTTATATTTTAGCATTTCTTTATCTTTTATCTTTCTTATTATATTGTTACATATAAATTTAGCATTTCTTCTAGAATTCTGCGCAGTTTTTTCCTCGTTAATACTTGCTATATCGCCTCCAGCAAAAATATTTTCTTCTACTTGTAAATAATCATTTACAGTCAGATATCCTTTTTTATCTATTTTATTTTTTTTATAAAATCCTATTAAATCAGCATTAGATTTTATTCCAGTACAAATAAAAGCAAAATCTCCTTTTATTTTATCTTCAGACTCAGTGAAAAATGTTTTTTCTCCTTCTTTTGGCTTTCTTATACGCTCATTTAAAATTATTTTGCATCCTCTACTTTCTAAAAATTTCTTTGCATATTCGCTAGCCTTTAAAGAATTTCTTTCAATAAGTCTATCATTAGCATGAACAATTGTAACTTTTTTATTGGTCTTTGTAACTAATTCAGCCGCCATCTCAACCCCGACTAAACCTCCCCCTATAATTAAAATCTCTCCAGCCTTGTTAATTTTTTCGCTGTATTTTTTTAAATCACTAGATCTTGTTGCAGCAAGAGCATTATTCGCCTTGAAAGGCGCATATCTAGAACCGGCAGCAATTATAAGATAATCATAATTTATCTTTTCATATTTCTTATCTTTTTTCACCAATACGAATTTATTATTTATTTTATTTACTTCTCCTAATAATATTTTAGTATTTTTTAAATAGTTAGAATGGCATACTCTTATTTTAGGAATATCTTTTTCTTTAACTAAAACTCTCGGTACAGCAGGTATAAACTCAAAATAATCATTTTTATCAATTAATACTGCCTCAAACTTATTTTCTAATTTCTTTGCGCACAAACTGCCGCAAAACCCACCGCCTATTATAACTAATTTCATCATAAAAATAAGTTCATTATTCTTTATCTATCGCGATTTTTCCAGGTCCAGTTAAAGCTAAACTAAGCAAAGACGCTATGCCTAAAAGATGGAACGATAAAGTCACACCACTTCCAGGATTTGCTAAATTAGGAGTTACAACAGTAAAAGTAGCCACAGCAAGAACAATTATCAATGGCCAAACAGTATACTTAACTTTATACCCTATTAAAACACAAAAGCCAAATACAATTTCAGACAAAAGCAAAAGCCATGTCCAGAAAGCAGGAGCAGGAAATCCTAAATGCGTAAGCATTCCAGTTACTCCGCTAGGATTCAATAATTTTGTAAATCCAGTATAAATAAACATTCCACCTAACGTTAATCTCAATAAAGTATGCCCGTATTGATGATGTGTATTTTCCATATTATAATATAATTAGAAGTCGATATTTATAAATGTTTTTCTTTTTCTATACTAATCAACACAAATCTCTATATATTGTAAACTTATACAAATATTTCTCCAATTCAATTCGATTATCCTTAATCTCAACACTCTCTGTTCTCAATAACTCAATTTTCTTTTTCATATTATCTTTATCAGAACCCATGTATCCTCCAATTTCCCCATTAGAACGAACAACACGATGGCAAGGAATTCTAGGAGCATTCTTATTCTCTTTCATTGCTTTTCCAACAGCTCTATAGGCCCTGCTTTTCAAAGCATTTGCAATTTCTTTGTAAGTAGTCACCTTTCCTCTAGGAACTCTACTAAGCAATGAGTAACATCTCTCTGAAAATTTCATTTTCTTAGTGTAATATATTTAACATAAATCATTATAAGGAACGTGTTTAATAAAGTATTTAGAAGATATATGAATAGTAGAATAAACTCCGAAGATATTCCTCTAGATATAAAGAAAAATATAAAATAGGCTGCTATAAAGAGCATTAAAAATAGTACTTTCATTGGAAATGCTAAAAATAGCGCTAAAATTTCTAATAATTGTCTATTTAGGAAATTGAAATAGGAAAATATTTCTCTAAATAGAAAAAATATAATAACAAATTTAATCATATAGATTCCAACTTCCTTTATATACGGTATCTTTGCAATGTTCCCCACCTCTTATTTTTTTTGAATACCATTATTTGTGCAGCCAGTATGGAATATAAAATTATAGTATACCAATATATTAAAAATATTGGCACTATAAAGTAATATCCTACTTCTTTAACTTCTATAACTGCTAATTTAATACACCATATCAGTGTAAAATACAAAATAAAAATTAAGACACTGTAAGAAAATGAAGAAAAATTAGATGATGCCAAATCTAATGGCAATACAACAAATGTTAAGACTTTAGGAAATAAGCCATAAAATCCATAAAAGAATATAAGAAACATCTCCAATGAGACTAAAGCTCTTTTTTCTTGGAATAAATGTTTTGAAAATACTTCAATTCCACCTTGCTGCCAACGTATTCTTTGTTTTATTATATCAAATATATTAAGCGGAACTTGGGTATAACATAATGCATCTTGAGCAATTATAATTTGATAACCTCTGTCTAGAACCTTAGCTGAACTGTCAAAGTCTTCAGTAAGTGTGCCTTCCTCGAATTTTTTTAGAGCTGATCTTCTATACCCTGAAAAAGCTCCAGGCGTTACTGTGACCGCACCTATTGCACTTTGGGATTCTCTTAAAAAATGCGTACTTATTTCATATTCCATTTTTTGTATATAGCCTAATAATTTGTGATTGGACAAGGCGACAATATTTCCAGCGACTGCACCTATTTTATCTGAATTAAATTTAGCCATCAGTAGTTCAACTCCTTTATGATGAAGATAAGAATCCGCATCTATTGTAATTAAAAACTCTGATCTTGAATTTTTTAGACCGTTATTTAATGCCCTTGCTTTTCCCTGATTTTTCTGATTTAACAGCGTTATGTTATGTTTATAATGTTTACGAATAAAATTTTCCACTATTTCAGCTGTTGAATCCTTGCTCCCGTCATTTATTACAATTATTTCCAAATTAGGATAAGTCTGATGGATGCAAGATTGAAGTGTTTTTTCAATACAAATAGATTCATTGTATGCAGGTATTAAGATAGTGGCTTTTGGTTTTGCTAATGAAGATATTTTCCTATTATAGGAGTAGAATAAGAGAGACCTATAAAGGATATAGGGTCCGTCAAAGATAAGCCAGAATATAATTAATTCAAATATTGTAATCATTGTATCGCCTCTGCCTATTATTAGAAGCAGGCATTTATTAAGTTTTAGAATTTATTCCAAATCTAAGTTTTTACTATCAATAGGGAATAAACATTTACGACGATAAGTTAATAAAGGAATTTCAAGTGCTACTTTAATATGGTAAATGGTCTTAACTTTCCTGCTCCAGAAGAACTTATTGCGCAATCCAAGCAGAGAAAACTGAGTCAATTAGAATTACTAATCCTAAAATCCAGAAGTTTCGCAATTCCAATTTTCTTATTAGGCAAATCTAAAGGAGATAGCGAGATGGACAAAAAAGAAGAAATACAAAATCTATATATTGACTTAAGGGAACTAGATACAATTGAAGATTGCACGCTTCCACTTAAGAAAAGATTAGAATTAATAGATGATCTTTCATATGTATTTAGTCAAACCTCAATGAGAAATTCTAGCGAGCCAATTGAAGATCTGCGGAAAAAACTAGGAGATATAACTGACAAGCTAAAGACAGGCGTTAAATACAACGATGTTGTTGACGAAGAAGAATTAGCATTTGTTGAACAATTCGGTTACGGCGAATCTTTAACGACATTGCACGGTTTTAGACAAGATGTAAAAAAAATCATAGCGTACTGTTTATCAAATATGGGAATTGGTATGAAAGAATTTCTAAAGAGAGGAAAGATATCTAAATCCTCTGAATTAAAAGAATATTGCAGTTATGTAGCCGGTTCAGTTGGAATAGCATTAACAAATATTGTTAAAGAAATAGACGGAAGGCAGTTAAATCCAGATCATGCAAAGGTTTTCGGCGAGTATTTGCAAATGGTAAACATAATCAAGAATACAAGAGAGGACTATGAAAAGAGAGGAATATCCTTTATTCCAGAAGAAATACACCCTGGAATAGGCACTTCAGATTTAATGGAAGGAAATGATAAAAAAGCTAGAACTAATCGAAGTGAAACTCTTGAAAAAATTATATTTAATGTAGAAAGTAATTTTGAAACATCTATTAATTATATTAATTCAATTCCAGAAGAATTATCGGGATATAGATCATTCTGTTTAATACCCTTAATTACTGCGGAAAAAACTCTGCAAACAATGAAAAATGCGGGAGCAGAAGCAGTATTCAAAGGTGAAAAGAAAGCAATTAAAATAGACAGAGAAGCCTTTGAAAAAATTTATATTTTTACAGAAAGGATCGCAGGCATAGGCGCAGGAGCTCAAGCTAGATCTTGGGGAATGGAATATAAAGAAGATCCTAAAAAATTCTCATTCATTCCAGGAGAATATGAGAAATGGGCCTATAACTGGCTTAAATAATCAGATAAGAGTTAAAAAAACTAAATTAATTAAAAACTGCTAGAAATTAACACCAAGGCAGTCTTATTGGAGTATAATATATCTCTGGCTCTTTTTCACAATTTGGGCAATAGGGAACTTCTTCCAAAAAAACTTCTCCAAAGCCTGCGCCATCAAAAGGCCCCTCATGCTTTGGACGATATGCTATTAAAGTTTTGATCTCTGAGTCACATATTGTGCATTTTTATCCATTATTCTCTTCTTTATATACTATTTTTCTTCGTGCGTCTCTAATATATCTTGCTCCATCCTTTTCTGTTGTTTCTCTTCTGAAATTTAATGATGCTAAAATTTTAGTTTGGATTTCCAAAGGAAATTGGCTTACATCTACTAAATCGTCTGTTTTGAATAATGAGTCTCCTATATCTGTTTTTGATATTTCTTCTTGCATATATTAGTCTTATAATACTTTATTTTTAAATATGTAGGTGATTAAAAAATATCTTACATTCTAGCTAATCTATTTATCCTCTCATTCACATCCGGATGTGTTGAAAATAAATTCTCAATCTTTTTCTTATATGGGTCAGAAATAAATAAAGGAGCAACTGCTTCAGGATACCTTCTAGTATCTTGATAAGAAACTTGCTCATTTCTTATTTTTTCCAAAGCGGATTTTAATCCACTAGGCGATCGGGTAAATTTAACTCCTGTTGCATCAGCAGTAAACTCCCTTTTCCTCGATATAGCCAAAGAGACTAATTGAACAGCTATCGGCGCTAGAATAGATGCAATAACAGCAACAATAATCAAAATACCTCCACCCTTCTTATCTTCATCTCTAGATCCTGCAATCCAAAGATTTCTTAAAAATATCTGGCCTATTATGGAAACCATTCCAACTAAAACAGCTGTTAAAGTCATAAATCTTGTATCGTAATTCGCCACATGAGACATCTCGTGCGCTATAACTCCCTCCAACTCTTGTTTATTCAATTTCGATAAAGCGCCAGTTGTAACGCAAATTACAGCGTGTCGAGGATCGCGACCAGACGCAAAAGCATTTATTTGTTCTGAATTCATAACAAAAGCTCGAGGCATAGGCAAACCAGAAGCAAGAGACATAGATTCAACAACATTAAGAAAAATTCTATGCTCTGTCCTGGAAGCAGGTTTAGCATTAACAGACGCCAAAGCAATTCTATCAGAATTATAATAACTTATTAATATATAAGAAATGGAAAATATAGTTGAAAATATCATAACTATAAAAAAATAAGATCTATCAACAACTAAAGAAACAATATACCCCAAACCAATAAAAAAAATGAATATTATTATAATTAAAAAAATCGATTTCAACTTATTGCGCTGTATCTCATCATAAAACGATAATCTTTCTGGCATAATATAATAAAACAAGTAGTATATTTAAAACCTTTATTCAATAAAATCAACAGCACCATCAATTTGATTAAACACATCATCAGAAGTCTGAATATCTGAATAAGAATCTAATTTTACTGTCCCTTCTTGCTGTTGAATTTTCTGTCCTTCTTTCGCAGAACTATTTGTTTCTGCCTTTGGACTATTAAAAATAAAAAAGAATAACAATAATACAACTACTATAGATATTATTATCCAAATTAACTTTTTCATTTTATATCCGCTCCCTTTATCTTAGTCTTCAATAAATTAAGCTGAGAAACTATTTCCGATTTACTCTTATTATTTAGAACATCTTGTTTTATTCCTTCTATTAAAGAAATTATTCCAGAAGCATTATCTGAGCTAATTGATCCAGATTTATATTTATTTTCAGTTCTTTCTTCCAAATCATAAAGAAGAAGAATCAAATATTGTCGAGCTTTTTGCGTCCTATTCTCCAAAGATTCATCTGACAATTTAGCTTTTTTAAAATCTAAAATAGTCTTAAAACATTTGTCTTTATCTTTTCCATTGAAGTCATAACATTTATTTTCCTGAGCTTTTTTATATAGCGCAATGCAAGAAGTTGGATTCTTCAATACCCTACATGCTTCAGGAACTCTTTTATCATAATCTACTGGACTTTTATCTCCTTTATCATTTTCAAGTCTGCATTTTATCCTACTCTTTAATTCAGAGACAGATTCACAATCTTTTTGTTTATTTGTCTGATCGTCCTTAGGAACGGGGTTAGAAGGTTTATCAGGAATAGGGGGAGGAATAGTGCTGGTGCCTGCTGCATAAACTACAATAGAAGCCACGACTAAAACAAAAACTGACAACAATATTATTAATATTGAACTATTTTTCTTCATATTTAATCAAATTCAACTTTAGGCACAGCTTTTTCTTCTTGTGGAATATCTAGAAATTCTTTCTTTTGTTTTCCATACATACCTGCAAATAAAGATCCAGGGAAAGTGGCCACAGAATTATTATATCCTAAAATAGAATCATTATAATACTGCCTCGCATAAGCTATTTTATCTTCTATAGATGCCAATTCTTCCTGCAACTGTAAAAAGTTCTCATTGGCCTTTAATTGAGGGTAATTCTCAGCTATAGCAAATATCGATTTCAAAGCGGTTTGTAATTCAGAACCGGCCTTTACTCTTTCTGGAAGGGATTTTGCTGAAAGAAGTGCTTTTCTAGCGTTTGTAACTTCAGTCATTATACCTTTTTCATGCTTAGCATATCCCTTTACAGTCTCTATCAAATTAGGCACTAGGTCTGCCCTTCTTTTTAACTGAACATCAATTTGAGAAAGTGAATTATCTATTCTATTCCCTAAAACCACAAATTTATTAAAATAATAAACAAACATCGCAAATATAATAATAACTAAAATTATAATTACCCACATAATTATTGATAATACCATAATTAATTTTAGCGAAACAGGATTATAAATGTTTTGTTTTGAAAAACAGACAAACGAAAAGAATAAAAACAAAATCAATTTATAAATAGCATGGAAAAAAGAGTAAAATTGGTAGCTACTTTCATTTTTGCAGTATTGCTAATTACATTATTATATTTATTTTCTGACTGGTTCTCAAAAACAACAGGATATTCAATAGCAGAAAATCCGAATAATAATCTAGCAAAATGCTTAACGTCCCAAGGTGTTAAACTATACGGTTCTAAAACTTGTCCCGATTGTACAAAACAAAAAGAATTTTTCGGAAAAGAGGCATTTGATTATGTAGACTATGTAGAATGCTCACAAACTCCTGTAAAATGTTCTGAAATAAAAAGTGTTCCTGCCTGGAGCATAAATAACGATACAATATATGGCATAAAAACCCTGGACGAATTAAGATACCTTACGAATTGCTATTAACCTTAATCAAACTTTAAAAACGATCCTGAAAAATCAAGCTCTTTAAATAAAAATTTATAACTATTTTTTATTAATCTATCCTCGCTATCTACGAGAGTTATCTCAATTTTATCTTTTTCAGTCCTTTTTAAGATTATTTCGCCTATTCCCTTTAATATTTTTCCTTCCTTTCCTAAATTGACCATATATAAACCTCTTTTGTAGCTGTCATAATCAACGAATCCTGCGCTGTCCTTGTCGCCCTTTGTGCCTATAAAAAACAGATCGTCTCCAGATCTCTCTAGCGATATCCATTCCAAACCAGCCATCCTATTTTTCTCTCCTTCATTAGAAGGCAAAATATTTCTAATCATACCATTAACAAAATACCAATCTTCGCCGCTAATTTTCTTTATATTGGCAGGATTAATTAAAGAATCTGCTTTAGGTATATATCTAGACAATTCCAATAATTGCGCCCTATTCAAATAACATCCATCTTTTAGAGGTATTTTGTCTATATCAAAAGAATCTAGGTAAATTTCATTAAAGCTTTTATCTAAAAATCTAACAAATTTTCCAGCATCTTTAGTTAAAGAAATATCCCCCATCAAAATTATAGCGGAAATGGCTTTAAATATATTATCAAGCTAATCTTTATAAATATCTATAATCTCTGAAGTAAAAGAAAATGAGAATAATAACTTTACATTGCGACTATATAAAGTTTAAACCCTTGAAAAAAGCAATAAAAAACGCAGAGGAGCTTAAAACAAAAGAAGAACAAAGAGTTGATGAACCTCTTGTGGTTTTAACAGCAGTCGAAAAGGGAGACAACGACGACACAGTTAAAGAATTAATAGAATCGATAAAAAAAACAGCATCCGACGTAAAAACAAAAAATATTGTTTTATACCCCTATGCTCATTTATCTTCAAACCTCTCTAATCCAGATACAGCCCTCGAGTACATGACCGAGGCACAAAATACCCTACAAAAAGAAGGTTACAATGTTACACGTGCCCCTTTCGGTCATTACAAGCAATTCGAATTAAAATGCAAGGGCCATCCTTTATCCGAACTATCAAAGGAATTCAAATCCTCAAATAATCCTCCTAAAGAAATAGGAGAGCTAGTTCAAGAAAAGATTGAATATTATGATCCAAAACAATTTTTAAGAGAAATCTCCAGATCAAAATTAGATACTTCTAAATTAAAAGATAACGACCATAGAATTCTAGGGCAAAAATTAGATTTATTCAGTTTCAATGAAGCTGCTCCTGGTCAGCCTTTCTGGCATAAAAACGGAATGACTATATTTAATGAACTTGTTAATTTTTCAAGAGAACTCCACAGAAAAGCAGGATATTCTGAAATTTCAACTCCTCAAATTTTAGATAATAAATTATGGAAAGTTTCAGGACACTGGGATCATTACAAAAATAACATGTTTTTAACAGAATACGAAACAAAAGAAGCAGGTGTAAAGCCAATGAACTGTCCAGGAATGATGTTAGTCTACAAAACAAGAACTCGAAGTTATAAAGATCTGCCTTTAAGATTATTTGAATTCGGTGTCGTTCATAGAAAAGAATTATCGGGCGTTTTAGCCGGCTTATTTAGAGTTGTAAGGATAACTCAAGACGATTCTCATATATTTTGTTCTCAAGAGCAATTGCAAACTGAAATGGAAGGAATATTCAAATTAATAGACATAATTTATAAAAAAACATTCGGATTTGATTATCGCGTTGAACTATCTACAAGACCTGAAAAATTTATGGGCGATTTAAAAGATTGGAATTCTACTGAAGAAGCATTAGAAGAATCCTTAAAAAAAGCTAAAATAAAATATAAAATAAATAAAGGAGATGGCGCATTCTACGGGCCTAAAATTGATTTGCATATTACTGATTCTTTAGCGAGGAGCTGGCAATGTGCAACCATACAATTAGATATGCAAATGCCTAGAAGATTCGAGATAACATACGTAGGAAGCGATAATAAAGAACATATCCCTCTAGTGATTCATAGAGCTATCTTCGGCTCTTTAGAAAGATTCATAGGAATTCTTTTAGAACATTTAAGCGGCAATCTTCCTCTCTGGCTTTCCCCAACACAAGTGCGAATAATCAATTTTACAGATAGAAATATTAAATCTGCAGAAAAAAATCTAAATCAACTGCAAAAAGAAATTCCAAATCTAAGAATAGATTCCGATTTTAGATCAACAACAGTAAATGAAAAAGTAAGGGATGCTGAAATGCAAAAAATTCCCTATGTAATAGTAATTGGCGACAGAGAAGAAAAAAATAAAACTCTAGCAGTAAGAGAACGCGGATCAAAACCAAAATTCGGAATAAAATTTGATAAATTTATCAAAGATCTCAAGGACAAAATAGAGCAAAGAAGTTAAATAAAATACTAAAAACTTATAAACCCCTCATCTTATAATAAACTATAAAAGAGAAAATGAAGATACAACCATTCATAGAAAAGCTTAATTCCTCAGAGGAATATAAAGAATTTAAGAAAAAATACAGCGATGCATTTCTTGCAGCAGGTTTTTTTGTTATGGATTTAGAAGCTAAAACCAACATAAGCCAAATAGACTATTATATTCCTTCTGAGAAAAAATTTGCAGCATTTACTCTAGGAAATAAAAAATTTAATGTTCAAATTATAAAATCCCTGACTGAAAAAGCTCCAGAAAAAATGGAAATAGAAACAAAGATAGATTTAGAAGAAATACCTGGAATTTTAGAAGATGAAATGAAGAATAGGAGCATTACAGAAGACATAAAAAAGATTATAGCAGTTGTACAAAATGTAAAAGGCAAGAAAATATGGAATATTAATTCTGTCCTCTCCGGTATGGACATTTTAAGGGCGCATATAGAAGATACATCTGAAACAATATTAAAAATGGAAAAAACCTCTTTTGTAGAGATTATGAAAAAAATGCCTATGGATCAAATGCAGATGCCAAAAGGTACAGAAAACCCTTTTCAACAAGGCAAAGAAGAAACAGAAATTAATAGCCACCAGCCTCAAGCCAATGAAAATCCAGATGAAGCAATTGGAGAAATACAAAAACTGGATAAACTAGAGAAAAAAATCGAAGAAGAAAAATCAAGATTAAAGAAAGAAATAATTGATCAGGAAAAGAAAAATGCAAAAGAAAATTCTAAAGTTAAGATTAAGAAGAAATAATTATACGCCTAATTTCCCTTTATCCCAAAGCATTTTTGTATAACCTTCAGATATAATATCTTTATTTTTTATCCCAAGAAGACTAATAATCTCCAATACTTTTTTTCTCGCAATTCCTAAATTCTTTAAATCACACATATACTCTATTTCCAAAAACCATCCCAAATTCTTAACTTCATTAAGTTCAATATTAAAGTTTTTCCCAACATTGTACAATTCAGTCGCCTTTTCTTTTCTAAGCCAACGCCTAAAGCCAAAATTCTCTATTAAATCAACAAAAGGCACTATATTGCTAACCACAAATTCCTCCTCATTCTTAGCATGAATACCTTTAACAAAAGATAATCTCCTCTTAAAGTTTACTTCGTAAACGCCTCCTTTTTTTCTTATTCTTAAACTTTTCTTAGGATAACTCTTCCCAGATTCCAAAGTGTAATAATCATCTATCTTCTTCTCCTTTCTAACAAATCTGGAAATTTTTTTTATTTTTTTCCTAAAATTTTCAGGATCAAAAATTCTAACTTTAGCCTCAACCTCTATCATCATCTCTAAAATAAAAAGGAATATTTAAATCCTATGATACTATTTAAAGACTATGAATAAAGAAATAAAATATCTTATTATATTCACTATCGTCATACTCGCATTAATAACTCGATTATTCTTGCTAAACATAAGGCCATTGCATCACGACGAGGGTGTTAATTATTTCTTTGCGGATAATATCTTAGAAGGTCGAGGTTTCAAATACGATCCTCTAAACTACCACGGCCCAAGTTATTTCTTCATTCTCTTTGCATCTTTTCTTATTTTAGGAATATCTGAATTCTCTTTACGTCTCCCAGCAGCTTTTTTTGGAATAATTTTAGTATGCCTGCCATTATTTCTAAAATTTAAAGAAAAATCAACTAAATATCTCACTGCCGCCTTTTTACTGCTCTCTCCTTCAATAATGTATTATTCAAGATATTCTATTCATGAAATCCTATTCGTATTATCTAGTTTTTTAGCAATATATTATCTGACATCAATTATCAATAATAAACAAATAGATCATCTCCCTTTACTCTCAGCCTCTTTAGCAATACTTTTAACAACAAAAGAAACTTCTATCATAATTTTATTTATTCTTTTCATCATATTTATCCTAAACTTTAAGGAAATAAAAAAAATAGATTTAAGGGACAAAGAAAGTATATTTTGGTCAATTGCAATATTCTTAATAATTTACATAACTTTATTCACTAGTTTCTTTACAAATTCACATGGAATAATTGACTCTTTTAGAGGATATTTTCCCTGGACAGAAAGAGTTTTCACGGAGCCAGGCCATATAAAACCATTTAGTTACTATTTAACACTTTTACTTCAATACGAATTACCTCTTCTTTTCCTTTCTTTTATAGGAATTTGGTATGCTTTCAAGAATCAAAAAGACATTTTCGCAAGAAATATCGCTGTCTGGCTCATTCTTTCCTTTTTTATATACAGTTTTATTAGTTATAAAACTCCTTGGCTAATCGTCAATATCTCTGTTCCAATGTCAATTATGGCTGCTATAGGCGTTAAACAAATAAAAAATATTAAAATAAAATCTTGTTTAGTCATTCTAACTCTAATTTATCTATCTGTCTTTTCATTCTATCTTAATTTTTCTCGTCCTTGGCAGTCAGATAACAGCTTTGCATATGTCCATACAGAGGCAGATATATTGAATTTAGTAAAAGAATTAAATGAAAACTATAAACCAAACGAAAAAATCTTGGTAGTTTCTGATACTTATTGGCCCTTGCCATTTTATTTAAACGGCAAAAAAGTAGAATATTTAGATCAAGCAGAAAACTTAACTTACAAATCAGATTATAATTATGACATAGTAAAAGAAGACATATTCAGTAAAAGTAATCTACCAAGCGATTATAAATTTAGTAAATATTCTCTTAGAGAAGGAGAAAATCTTTATTTAGTCCATAGAAAATAGTTTTCTATCTTAAATTTTACGATGAATAATAATTATATCCTCATCTGTTCCTTCAGCCTTTCTTGCTTCTTCAAAAATATCATTCTTAATAGATAAAAAAGGCTCAGGATTATCTGATCCATGATTATGAACATAGACGTTACTTTCATCATAACCAACAATGGGAACAAAATGCCCTTGGTATCCTTTTTCTCTTGTTCCCTTTACAATATTCCAATCAAGTAAAATAATAGGCACATTATTATGTGTTACGTTTCGTAATAATTCTTCTAAAGACACTCCTCTTTCTTCCATTTCTACTCCAGCATTTTTAGCATCTTCAACTACTTGCTTAGATTGTTGTACGGCCTCAGAATATTTTTGGTAAAATTCAAGTTTCAAATTTTCCTCATTAAAGTAGATGTGTTTAGAAAAGAAATTAGTTTTATATCCTGAAAGCGCTGCTGCAGTTGCTATTTGGATTGTACTTATACCCTTTCCTTCTTTTATTCCAGTTCTTTGTTCTAGAATTTCTAAGCCTAAATCTTGTTCAAAATAAACTATAACCATACGTAAAGCCGCTGGACCACAATTAAGTTTAGTTGTTTGTTTATAAAATGGAACTTCTAATTTCATAATATTTCATAAAATTAAAGCTTTATAATCTTTTCTTAGATAAGATACTGTCCAATAAACGAATGATATAAATAGTAATTACTCTTAGAAAATAAAAGGAGGTAAAGGATTTATGGTTCAAAAATGTGTTTTTTGTAAGTCTTCTGAGATTATTAAAAATGGTTTGAGAAAAAGAAAAGTCAG
>OBEQ012215276.1_pt1 | contig 14026 bp, 19 predicted proteins | sample 1670901 | NCBI WGS metagenome assembly OBEQ01 (sample SAMEA104232315, study PRJEB22302) | groundwater metagenome | biome: forest; feature: aquifer; material: groundwater | place: USA | collected 2011-08-07 | depth 5.4 m
CAATGTGTTTGAGTTTTTGGAAGAGTATCGGGAACATAAACTCACAAGAGGCAGCCTAACGGCTGCCTCTTTGTTGTAGCACTGATGCTACCCATTCAAGAGCGAGTTATGCACAGGTTGGGGTATTTCGTAATTCACAGATGCAGAGGAGATATTAGTTGCGGATGGTTCGGAAGCGAATAACGTTTGGGGCGCAAATTTGTATCCTTGGAAAGAAGTACGAGAACGTATCGTTTATACTTCGCTGATTAACCTGAAGCCGGCTATTTTGCATAGAAAGATGGAAATTACAGATGTTGGCCTGCGCAAGAAAATTCATGATAGCATTACAAGGTTATTACTTGATGATGGCGAAATCATATCAACCGAATAGAGAAAAATGGCAGTCTTTCCCGTGTGCTCTGCAGATGCATCATATTGCCACAGAGCTTATGCGTGCAACAGGTGCCGGAGCGCGTGGACAGACAGCACTCGAAAAAGAAGCACTCGAACGCTCTCTGCTGCTCGTGGACGCGTCTCTTGTAGATCCGAAGTGGGTTGATAAAAAAGTATTGTATCGGCTTCGTGATGCACTCGGTGCGTTGTATGTCGAGCATGCCGATCCCGCATTAAGCCGTTACATTGCTGAAGTATTGCTCACTACGCCAACATGAATATAGGTCAAATACCACGTGGCTTGCCGCGCACGGGACGAAGCGTTAGCAAGTACCGATTATTACCCCGTCGGCTTGCCGCGGGGTGACTATATTTTCTAAGAAATTTTATGGTATAATTTACCCATGGATGAGGTGGAACAGAATCTAAAACTTCCGGAAATGTTTCGCCCCCTCTTGTGGGGGCTTAGGTGGGATGCGCTCGATGTGTGGAGAGATGAACGTGCCATAATACTCGCGGCTGTAACGAATGGACGACTGGAACATCTTCGTTGGATAATCGGTGCCTACGGAAAAAATGAAATAGGGCAGGTTCTATCGCAGTGTCTCATAACCGAACTTCATGCTGGCGCGCGTAATCTTGCCCGCATTCTTTTTGGTGTTACTGATTTTAAACATGCACGATAACGCTTTAACAAAAGAAGCGGCTTCCCTTTTTCCTCTTCTTTCAAAGTTTGAGCCGTTTTATCTGGTTGGAGGCACTGCGCTCGCACTCCAGATAGGACATAGGGTTTCGGTTGATTTCGATCTTTTTTCTTATGAAGAGTTATCTGAGGGATTGCTACAAAAAATTAAGCGTGTGTTTCCGGAAGCGAGACGGGAAGTGACATTGCGTACACTGGACCAGATAAATTTACTCATAGACGGTATCAAAACAACCTTTTTTCACTACCCATATAAACCCATTGTGCCCTTTGTGGAGTATAAAACGGTTTCTCTCGCATCGGTACAAGAAATAGCGGCCATGAAAGCATTTGCTATCGGTAAGCGTCTTTCTCATAAAGATTATATTGATTGGTATTTTTTGCTTCACGAAGAACATGTAAAACTAAAAGAAATCATTGCTGTAGCCAATGAGAAATATGGCGGCGATTTCAATGACCGGCTGTTTTTAGAACAGCTTGCTTCTCTTTCGGATGTGCAAACTGTCGGGATAGATTTCCTGCGTGACCCAATCGAACGTCGAGCGCTTGAAGATTTTTTAGAACAGACAGTCCGTGATTTTGAGTTTTGATTTCTTCATTATCATGAAAAAATTTAGATAATTAGGTGATTTTATTCATATTTTTACTTCATTATGTCCCTCAATCCCAACGCAAAACTGGTAGAAAATATTTTTGATACGAAGTCTCTTGTGTTAAAACCGACACGCGATGGTTTCGGAAAAGGTGTTCTCGAGGCTGGAGAGAAAGACAGCCGTGTCGTGGTACTGTGCGCTGACCTTGCCGAATCGACACGTGCGCATTGGTTCAAGGAAAAATTTCCGAATCGGTATATTGAGCTTGGCGTTGCGGAGCAGAATTTGGCGACAATAGCATCGGGACTTGCAGTATACGGAAAAATTCCGTTCATAACATCCTATGCGGCATTCTCACCCGGACGAAATAACGAGCAGATCCGCACAACGATCTCTCTTAACAAGGTTCCCGTTAAAATAATGGGTGCTCATGCGGGAGTTTCTGTCGGTCCTGACGGAGCGACGCATCAGCAGCTCGAAGATGTGGCGCTTATGCGCGTACAGCCAAACATGACCGTTGTTGTTCCTTCTGATATGGAGGAAGCGCGCAAAGCAACGCTTGCAGCGGCAGCGCACGATGGTCCAATGTATATGCGTTTCAATCGCGATAATCGGCCAGTGTTTACGACGTCTGAAACTCCGTTTGAGATTGGGCGGGCCGAGGTTCTTTGGGATGAAGAAGAGATAGATGTTGCGATCATCGGCTGTTCTGCCTTGCTTTATAACGCGCTTGTTGCTGCAAAGGAGCTAAAGGACGAGGGGATCAGAGTTGCTGTGATAAATAATCACACAGTGAAGCCGATGGATGTTGCAACGGTTGTTGCATATGCAGAAAAAGCGAAAGCAGTGGTAACGGTTGAAGAACATCAAGTTGCCGGAGGCATGGGGTCTGCCGTTGCTGAAATTCTCGCGCAACATCGTCCTGTGCCGATGGAGTTCATCGGTGTGCATGATCGGTTTGGCCAGTCAGGAGAGCCAAGTGAACTCATTGAATATTACGGTATGGGTGTCTCTGCTATTAAGGAGGCAGTAAAGAAAGCAAGGAGTAGAAAATAGTCTATAGTTGATAGAAAAAGCAACAGCCTGCACTCCTCACGTGAGAAATGCAGGCCTCGGCTGGGAAAACTATACGTAAACTTGCTCAACACGCTTCGCACTGTAAACGCGCTGAGGCACTATAATCATACCGGGCAATTCATGGCGCAGAAACTCACGTTGGATTGCTCGAGAACTTAGTGCAGAACGAACAGGATATACACGGACCGGTCTACCGAATACAAGAGAAGCGATAGCCCACTGACGCAACATGCACCACTTGGAAGTAACTATGGTAATGCGATGGGGGGCATTGTATACACGTTTGTCAATTGCTACCAAGTCGATGGCAGTATTCGTTTTTTTGTTGAGGGCGATAGGGAGAATGTGAATCTCTGCTGTATCAAGTTGCGAACTCAGGTATTCTGCCCCGGCATGCGCCAGAGATTTGTACCCGTATTGTTTGGTTAGTTCCGGACACCCTCCGCAGGTAACAACAAGAACATCCTCCTTACTACCTTTTGCGAGGATACTTTTCGCCAGACCTGCAGCTCCGTCGAGACGTACGCGAGCTTCCGCATCCGGTCCATTGGCGCCAATGCCAAACGCCATGGGAATAATGATATCCACAGTCTCTTTCCTCTGGTATGAAAATTAATATAACCAAGCGTACTATGCAAAACTACACAGGATTATACTATTAAATATCAATTGTGTCAATGCGAGATTTGTTGGGCAACGTACTCTTCCGGTGCACTCTTGAGGAATGCTTCAAGAGTCTCACGTGCGAGGAGGCCGCGTTGTGCTCCGACATATTGAACGACGGACATAGAATTGATTGGCCCCCATGCAAGTGCTTCGGGCACAGATTTGCCAAGAATACGCGCGCTCGTAAACGTAGAAGCAAATGCGTCACCTGCCCCCGTGCGATTTTGTGGAGGAGCTGGGTCTGGATACATGGGCATCTGCCATATCTCATTTCCGTCAAACGTGTAGGCACCTTTTGGGCCATCCGTAATGATAGCAATTTTTGGACCAAGATTTCGAATGCCGACGAGCAGTTCAGGAATGGTCTGGTTTGTCTTGTTCAAGATTCGCTCCGCCTCTTCTTTATTGCAGAAAAAAAGTTCCGTGCGTTCGTAGATGCTCTTTAAGTTTTCATAACCAAGCTTCATCTGAAATGTACCGGGTTGGAATGCGAGCTTGATATTCGGATGGGCATTGAGGTATGCGGCGATTTCAAGATGGTATGGCAGAGAGTTTTCAGCAAGAGAAGATAGGTAGACGTACGTTGGCTCCCCGATATCTCCGAGGTGATAATCGTATGCATGATGTTTTACGAGAATTGTACGCTCTGCTTTATAGCAAAGGACGTAATGGTAATTTGTCTCAATGTTTTTTTGGATTGTCGTAAAGCGAGGATCGACGCCGGACTCTTTAAGAGCCGCGAGACACTCACGGCCATTCTCGTCATCGCCAACCGTTGTAACAACTGCTGATGTGAGTCCAAGACGAGCTGCGGAGACGGCTGCGTTTGGGCTGTTGCCGACGGCACGGACAACATCCACTTTTTCATAGGGGATCTTGTCTCCAAAACTCATGCAAATTTCTTGATGGCCGTTTGTTTCAACGACATGTGCATCATTCAATGAGAGTCGAATAAAAGCGTCAGTAGTTATATCGCCGATAGCGACGAAGTCCAGTTTTGTGTCCATACTCAATCTATTATTACTATGGAAATAGTATACCAAGCTCTCCTTGCGCAAGGAAACGTGTGGTACAATAGTGGCCATGGTAGCAACACTACGAGAAGTGATTTCCGAGGCGCGCAAAAAGAAAACTGCGATCGGGCATTTTAATATTTCTAATTTAGAGGGGCTTTGGGGTGTCTTTCATGCCGCGCAGTCTCTGAATCTTCCCGTGATCATTGGAACGTCGGAAGGTGAGCGCGGGTTTATCGGTGTTCGACAGGCTGTAGCTCTTGTCAGAAGTTTGCGCGAAGAATACAACTACCCCGTCTATCTGAACGCAGACCACTCGTACTCATTCGAAAAAGTAAAAGAGGCAGTGGACGCAGGATATGATGCTGTCATATTTGATGGCAATGGCAAGAAACTCTCTTTTGACGAGAATGTTCGAGTAACGAAACAATGCGTTGAATATGTAAAGCGTGTGAACGGAGAGCTTGGGAGCGATATTCTTGTCGAGGGAGAGATTGGCTACATCGGTTCATCGTCAAAAATTTTGGATGCGATTCCAGAAGGGGTATCTCTTGCAGCCGAAGACTTAACGAAACCGGAAGAGATACAGGCATTTGTTGAACAAACCGGGGTTGATCTCATGGCTCCTGCGGTAGGGAATTTCCACGGGATGTTCGGAGGCGGAAAAAAGCTTGATATTCCGCGTATTGAAGCACTTGCACAAGCTGCAGGCGTGCCACTGGTTCTTCATGGCGGATCAGGCACCGGAAACGAGGATTTTGTTGCTGCGATAGCTGCAGGTATCAGTATTGTGCACATTAATACAGAGATCAGAATTGCGTATCGAAAGGCACTGATGATCGCGCTCCAGGAAGATCCTGACGAGGTCGCGCCGTACAAGTTTTTGAAGGGTTCAGTGCAAGCGGTTCAACAGGTTGTTGCAGAAAGGTTGAAACTATTTAATGGATTACTATAGACTATTTGCTATCACCTAACAACTATCTATCATGAAAGTATATGTAACACGGCAGGTTCCAGAAAGTGGTTTAAAAATGCTCCGCGCTAGGGGTTTAATCGTAACGGTAAGTGAAAAAGATGGCGTTCTTTCCAAGAGCGAGTTTGTTGCTGCTCTCAAAGAAGATACCTATGACGCAGTTTTTTGTTTGCTTACTGATACGATTGATGCCGAGGTGGTAGCTGCGATGCCACAGGTAAAAGTATTGGCGAACTATGCAGTTGGCACAAACAACATTGATGTGAAAGCAGCCGCAGCCGCAGGAATTCTGGTGACGAATACACCGGATGTGCTGACGGAGACTGTTGCGGAGCATACTTTTGGTCTCATACTTGCGATCACTGCGCGCATTGCGGAGGGAGATCGTTTTACTCGCGCAGGAAAATATACCGGTTGGGCTCCCATGCTCCTTCTTGGAACAGATTTGAGTTCCAAGACACTTGGCGTTTTGGGTGCAGGAAGAATAGGCTCGCGCGTAGCGCATCATGCGCACAATGGTTTCGAGATGGATATTATATACTACGATGTTCAAAGAAACGATCTTTTTGAGAAAGATTTTAATGCAACCTATTTTGAAACGGTTGACGAAGTGCTCAAGCGTGCGGATGTCGTTACGATCCATGTGCCACTGCTCGAATCAACAAAACATCTTATTGATGCCCGACACCTTGCAATGATGAAACCGTCGGCATATCTCATAAACAGCTCTCGCGGTCCCGTTATCAACGAGGCTGAGCTTGTAACAGCACTGCGCAGCAAAGTTATTCGCGGTGCCGCTCTTGATGTGTTTGAAAATGAGCCGGCACTTGCCCCAGGACTTGCAGAGCTCGAGAATGTGGTACTGACGCCGCATATTGCATCGGCGACAGAAGAGACAAGGGCCAAGATGTCGGAGATGGCTGCCGCAAACATTATCGCAGCTCTCGAAGGAAAGACTCCTCCTAATTTGGTGAAAGCGTAAGAGTTTCTAGCTCGTGTATAATAGTACACAGTGTGTTCGTGGTCTTTTTGTTGGAGGGAATTTTGTCATGCGAAAACTGACACCGTTTGATGTGCAGAAAATCATGGAGCGGCATGCGCTCGATGTTTGGCAGCAAATCCCAATAGATAATTTTTGCCTGGGCGTTCCTGTTGGTGATCCTGATCCCTGTATTAGTGTACAGGTGCCTTATGGCACGAAACATCTGGTTCCCAAAACTGTTGTTCTCGATACAAAAGAGTATGGAAGGGTTGAGATAGAGCTCAAAGCTGTGGAATCGTTTATTCCAATGAGCCCTCAAGTGGATACGCGAATGGGTGTTTAGGAGATAGGCAATCTAGTGGCTCTGTTAAGCCACTAGATTGCCTTAGTTGTTTTTTTATAAAAAATAGCTATACTGAAGCACATGCTTACGTTAGCGATAGAAAAGCGCGATTTCGTGGGGAAAAAAGCACAGAAGATTCGGGCAGAAGGAAAAATGCCCGCTGTTCTCTATGGGAAGAAGGAACAGGCAACCTCGATCAGTGTTGCGCATCGTGCTTTCGAGAAAATATTTAAAGAAGCTGGGTTCAGCACAGTTGTTGCCCTCGAAGGTCTTGGCAGTACAAAACAGGCCCTCATTCACGATGTTGCTATGGACCCGGTAAAAGATACACCTCGTCACGCCGATTTTTATATTATTGAAAAAGGACAGAAAGTGCAGGTTGAAATACCAATAGAATTTGAAGGGGTTGCTCCGGCTGTTAAGGAGTTGGGGGGTGTTTTGGTGAAAGTTATACACACTGTTGAAGTTGAGGCAGAGCCTGCGAATTTGCCGCAAAATATTATTGTTGATGTATCGAAACTCGTTGATTTCACAAGTCAGATTTGTATCAAGGATCTCCATGTTCCAGAAGGTGTTGTTATCCTTGGAAGTCCTGATGAAGTTGTCGTGCTTGCAAGTGAAGTTGTTGAAGAGGTAGTTGAAGAAACGGTTGCACCGGATCTCTCAACAATTGAAGTAGAAAAGAAAGGAAAGAAAGAGGAGGAAGTTGCAGAAGACAGCACGAGTAAGTAGTTGGTTCTATGAGACACGGCATGTTGCATGTTGTGTGCAATATCTTTATATATGTTAGGACGAGAACGCATAATTGCAGGAGTCTTTGTATCTGCTCTTGTTGCAGGTCTGCCTTTAGTAGATATCACCTTAAGCGGTGATCGTTTTGTGTTTGCGGAGGAGATGCCGGTTGATTCGCAAGTAGCATCTCGAAAAGCCCAATTGGAGCGGGAGCTTGTAGACATCGAACAAAAGATAAATACACAGCGCTCTCTTGTGCAGGAGAAGCAGCGTGAGAGAGTATCTCTCGAGCGCGATGTTTCTATTCTTGACGCCAATATGGAAAAGGCGCGACTCGGCATTAAACAGCGAGTAATTGCAATATCGAGAATTGCCGACGAAATCGGCGACAAAGAAACGATTATTAAAGAGCTCGACGGGAAAATAAGCCGCGGAAAAGAGTCTCTTGCGCAGCTCATCAGAAAGACGAACGAACTTGATCATCGTTCTCTTGTTGAGGTGGTACTCGGCAATAAAAATCTCTCCGAGTTTTTTGTCGATCTTGATTCTTTTCAATCGATCAAGCTCGGACTCCAGGTTTCTTTTGAGGACATTCGAGTTACAAAAGAAGAAACAAGTTCTGCTCGAGATATGCTTGCAGAGAAACAGTCAGACGAAATAGAACTCCGTACTATTCAAGAGATGCAGAAGAAGAAGATTGAAGTGCAAGAAAAGGAGAAAAACAAAATTCTCGTTGCTTCAAAAGGGGTTGAAGCGCAGTATCAAAAAGTTTTGAAAGATCAAGAGAAAACAGCTGCGATGATCCGCTCTGAATTGTTCACATTGCGTGGCACGGCGGCGATACCGTTCGGAACAGCTCTTGATCTCGCAAAACAGGCAGGAAAGAAAATGGGTATTCGCCCAGCATTTCTTCTTGGCATTGTTGCTGAAGAATCGAATTTGGGTGAAAATGTTGGCACAGGGAATTGGCATACTGATATGCATCCGACACGCGATGCGCCGATTTTTCAGGATATCGTTTCGCGTCTCGGGCTGAACCCTGATGTTGTACCGGTGTCAAAAAAGCCGTGGTATGGGTGGGGGGGCGCTATGGGTCCAGCGCAGTTTATTCCTTCAACATGGATTCTCTACGAAAAGCAGATTGCTTCTCTTACAGGACACAATCCTCCGAATCCGTGGGATCCAGGAGACGCATTCATGGCGGCGGGGATATTGCTTGCCGATAACGGTGCGGATGGCATGACACCGCAGACGGAGCGTCTTGCAGCTTTGCGATATCTTGCAGGTTGGAAAAATGCAACAAATCCGTCGTATGCTTTTTATGGCGACGAAGTTATGGAGCTTGCAGCAAAATACCAGAGCCAGATTGATATATTAGATAGATCGCAATGAGTACACAAGAAGAGCGGTGGTTATTGATGGAAAAATATCGCGGCGTTCGGACGACCGAGTTTGAGTATGATAAAAGGAGGCTTGTACAAGGCGAGCCGCTTGCGTACGTCATAGGCTCTACACCATTTCTTAATCTGAACATTGATGTTTCATATCGACCGCATACGCCTCGAGTTGAGACGGAATTCTGGACTGAAAAAGTTATTGAAATTATTAGGAAAGATGTACGCGCACATGTGAGATGTCTTGATATGTTTGCTGGAAGCGGATGTATCGGACTTTCAATTGCTCACAGTATTCCGAATGCATATGTAGACCTCGCTGATTCCGATATGCGTTGTATAAACCAAATAGAGAAAAATATTAAACTCAATGCTATTGAAAAGAAAAAAGCCCACGTTGTGCATTCAGATCTTTTTTCAAATGTACCAGGCAGATATGACTATATTGTAGCTAACCCCCCGTATATTGCTTTAGGAAATCTCGCTCGCGTTGAAGATTCGGTATTGCATTTTGAACCGCACCAGGCGCTCTTTGGAGGAGTTGACGGGCTTGATGTTATTCGGCGTTTTCTTGCGGAGGCGCCCCTTCATCTTGAAAAAAATGCCAAGATATTTATGGAGTTTGATTATACCCAGAAAGAATCGATTCAAGAGCTTCTTACAGAGCTGCATTACGTTGGTATTGATTTTGGCAGAGATCAGTACGGCCGATGGCGTTTTGTATGTGTATGTACAGATAGAGCCGTAGAAGGGGCTGCTTGCGGTATTTAATGAGTTTTGTTATTATGCTGTCTACATGAAAAAAGATATTCATCCAAAATATTTTGCTAATGCCAAAGTAACCTGCGCTTGCGGGTCTGTTTTTGTTGTAGGCTCAACGCAAGAAAAGATAGATGTTGAAATCTGCAGCCAGTGTCACCCTTTCTATACGGGCACGGACAAGGTACTTGACTCTGCCGGCCGCGTTGAGAAATTCAAAACTCGTGTTGCTGCTGCTCGCCCGGTAAAGAACAAAAAAGAAGCAAAAGCGGCAAAACGTGCTACGCGAACATCTCTTTCTGCGCCAGCAAAAAAGTCAACGAAGAAATAAGCTTTTAGATTGATTTGAAACTCCACGCAACTTTGCGCGTGGAGTTTCTCCGTTCAAGCATAGTCTGTTAGTATCAGAATATGGAAAACATAGAGGAATTTAAAAATAATCCTAAGACTGCTTTTCTCGCACAGGAGTACGAGCGTCTTTCACGTGAGGAAAAGGACGTTTCTGTGATGGCAGCGCAGGATTCAAGTTTTGCAGAGCTGTCTCGTGACGAACTTGAAAATCTTTCGGTGCAAAAAGAAGCTGTTCTTATGCAAATGCGATCAATACTTGAGCAAGACAAAAAAGAGGACGAAGCATTTCCAAATGAAGCCGTTCTTGAAATTCGTGCGGGTGCAGGAGGAGAAGAGGCGGCAATTTTTGCAGAAGATCTTGCTCTGATGTACGCGAAATATGCGGAAAAACGCGGTTGGCATTTCTCCTACATAAACGAATCAAGAAGCGGTCTCGGTGCATTAAAAGAAGCAACATTCGAGATTCGCGGACGGGGTGTGTATGAGGATCTCCGTTTTGAAATGGGCGTTCACCGTGTGCAGCGTGTTCCGGCGACAGAAAAATCTGGCCGTATCCACACATCTACTGCTTCCGTTGTGGTGTTGCCGATCAGAAAAAGAACAATGATTGAAATTAATCCAGGAGATCTCGAAATGGAGTTTTCACGTTCGGGCGGTGCTGGCGGGCAAAATGTGAACAAGGTGGAAACTGCAGTTCGGCTTGTGCACAAGCCGACCGGCCTTGAGGTACGTTCAACTTCAGAAAGAAGCCAGCAGAGAAATCGCGATAAAGCACTCTCGATTTTGGCGGCAAAGCTGCAAATGCTCAAAGACGAAGAAGAGCAGAAGAGTTATTCTTCCGAGAGAAAAAATCAAATAGGGACAGCTGATCGTTCAGAGAAGATCAGAACGTATAATTTCCTGCAGGATCGTGTGACCGACCATCGCATCAAGCGGTCTTTCCATGCCATTGAGCGGATCATGGCGGGCGATCTTGAACCTATTATTGCAGCATTAAAAACGGGCAGCGTAGGGGATGCAGATGAGGAGTGAATGCGGTAATTTGCAAAAAACAGAACAATTTGCTAGACTTCGCCCACATATTTCATGGCTGAAGAACAAACAATGACAACATTCACACCAGAACAAACTGCCGCAATCCAGGCCATGTTCGAGGTTGGTGCGCACTACGGTTATTCCCGCTCCAAGCGGCATCCTTCGGTTGCTCCTTTTATCTATGGCGCTAAAAATCAAGTGGAGATATTTGATCTTGAAAAGACGATTGATTCGCTTTCGGCGGCACTTGCCTTTGCGGCAAAGATTGCAGGTGAAGGCAAACAAATTCTTTTTGTCGGTACAAAGCACGAAGCGCAGGCTGTTATCAAAGAGCTTGCAAACTCGATTGATATGCCCTACGTGACGACACGATGGGTTGGAGGAACGTTGACGAATTTCGCGACGATTCGTGGCCGCGTGGAACGTCTTGGTACGCTTCTTGCACAGCGTGATAGCGGCGAACTTGCACAGAAGTATACAAAAAAAGAACGGCTGCTCATTGATCGTGATATTATCCGGCTCGAGAAAAGTTTCGGCGGTATTACGATCATGAAAGAAAAGCCCGCTCTGATGTTTGTTGTTGATCCTAAGAAAGAACAGACAGCGATCAAAGAAGCGGATCAACTTGGTATTCCTGTTATTGCACTTGCAGGATCCGACTGCAATCTTAAAGAAGTTGATTATCCAATTCCGGCAAATGATTCTTCTCGTTCGAGTATTCACTATTTCACACGTCAGGTGGCGGATGCATACAAGAAAGGCCATGGCGGTAAGGCGTAGACAAAACGGGCTTGTAGATATATACTGCACGTATTGTCATCTCGTTATCCAAAAAGCTGCGTACCGCAGTTTTTGTTTTGAATATTGGTAAAACCATATGATTACAACTGAAACAATTAAAACGCTTCGCGACCAGACAGGCATCTCGATCATGCAGTGCAAGAAGGCTCTTGAAGAAACGAATGGCGATATGGAGAAAGCGCTCGTGGTGCTCCGCAAGAAAGGAGGAGAGGTTGCCGCAAAAAAGAAAGATAGGACACTTGGCTCCGGGGCTGTTTCTGCGTATGTGCATGCGACCGGTGCTGTAGGAGCGATGGTCGTTCTTGCATGTGAGACTGATTTTGTCGCAAAAAACGAAGAGTTCAGCAAATTAGCATATGAGATTGCGATGCATGTTACGGCAACGAACCCACAGTTTTTAAAAGCAGATGACATACCTGGATCAGTGAAAGAAACTGCGCGGTCAGTGTTTGTTAAAGAAGTTGCTGACAAGTCGGCTGCACTGCAAGAAAAGATTATGGAAGGGAAACTTGCATCATATTTTAAAGAGAGAATTTTGCTTGAGCAGCCGTACATCAAAAATCCTGATGTCACTATTCAGGGTCTTATTGATGCTGCAATCCAAAAATTTGGTGAGAAGATCGAAATTGCTCGTTTTGAGCGGTTTGTTATTTAAAATCAAATGTCAATCGAACTTATTTGTGCAATCGCGACAGGTGTTTTAGGGATTGGGGGTATGGTTTGTTTGTTTGCGGTGAAAGCCGTAGAAACTCGACAGCATAAAATCTTTTTTGGGGCTGCGCGAAAAAAATATGACGATATGATCCTCAATCTGATCATAAAGTTGGGACGAAAAGTGGAAGTTTGGCGATCTTGGCAGATGCCTATTGTATGGCCGCATGCCACGGCAGCTGTGCGTAGTGCATATGCAGTAACAAACCGTTTGATACAAAACAGGCCGATGCGGCTCACCGGCGTTGCATACAGCAAAGGGTATTATGCAACAGAGCGCGTATCAAAATATTTGCGGGAAGTGTCAAAAGGAAAAGAACGTGGTACGATTTCCGCGCAACGTACTATAGAAGAATAGAAATGCCGACGTAGCTCAGTTGGTAGAGCGGCACTTTTGTAAAGTGCGGGTCGTGGGTTCGAGTCCCTCCGTCGGCTCAATTTTGAACGTAGTGAAAAATTGTGCCGACGAGCACGGTGCTTTATGCACCGTGCATGAGGGACGAGAAAGCCGCAGCGATGCGCGAGTTTGTTCGAGCTTGCGAGGACAAGGCGAGCGCCGCGAGGCGTGGTAACGAAAATTTTGCATCAGCAAAATTATTTGTGACCGAGTCCCTCCGTCGGCTCAATTTTGGGCACTGCAAAAATTACGAATTACGAATTATTGACAGACAATCAAATTTGTGCTTTTATACGTCTAGTTAAACATATTTTGTGGAGGTGTATGTATGCCCCAGTGGACTATCCGTCGTGGAAAGTACTATGCGTCGTGCCATCATTGCCGTCGCGAAGTTGAGGGTAGTGAAGAGAAGGGCTACGGGCAACAGCAGATCGTTGTGAAATTTCGATGCCCCTGTGGCTCGAATTGGTTTAAGAAAAAACCGACCATTGATCATGCGGTTCGTCAGGGCTATACGAATGGCCGAGGGGAATGGATCGAATGTGACGAAGGCGGGTTTATTAAACCCGAAGTTATTGCAAAGATACGTGATCAGAGTCTTGGCTATGGTCATGTGCAAGTGGCGAAAGCATTTCTCGAAGAGGGTCTCTCTCTTGTCGGAAGAGAGATGGAGATTGCGATGGGGGCTCTCAAGGCAGGCAAGACGGATGAGGAAGCGCGTCTCGTTGTTGCACACTATTTAAAAACTCAACCTGGAAATAAAAGGAGAGTTTGAACAATCTGAAAAAAGTTCGAGGCCGACTATCAAAATTTGATAGTCGGCCTCTTCCCATTACCGGGTGCTGTAGAAGGCTTGGCTCGGCGCCTTGCCCAATTGACCGAAAGAAAGCTGCATGTAGCCGATGAGACCGATGATCACAAGGCATAGACAGGCGATATTTCGAACGTGAGACATCTTCTTCTCCTCGAGCAGATTGAGATTGGTGCTTTGAGCGACTATGTTTAGGACGATTATATCATAAAGTATCGACTTGTCAATGCTACCGTAATGGTTCAATAGCTTGGTCGCACGTAGGTTAGAATAACCATCGATGGCATACACCAAGCATCAGTACCTGCCC
>OBEQ010189239.1_pt1 | contig 14025 bp, 11 predicted proteins | sample 1670901 | NCBI WGS metagenome assembly OBEQ01 (sample SAMEA104232315, study PRJEB22302) | groundwater metagenome | biome: forest; feature: aquifer; material: groundwater | place: USA | collected 2011-08-07 | depth 5.4 m
AGCTGAACGTGAGGGTGTAGATTCCGCGCACCTGCGTGTCCACGGTTCCGGCGATCTTCACGGGCAGGGTCCCGTCCCGGAGATCCCGGCAGGCCGCGCCCGGATCTGCATAGGGAAGGCCCTGATAGATCGACAAGGTATCCGCGCCGGTCAGCACCAGCACGGGCTTATCCGCATCCGGAACGCGGACCACCTGCACGCTGCGGGATTTCTCCGGCGCGGCGTTCCCGGCCGAATCGACGCAGCCGTAGATGAGCGTATAGGTGGCGCGCGCATGCGTATCCACCGACCCTCTTTCCGTTACGGGCAGGCGGCCGTCACGATCGTCCATGCAATCGGCGCCGGAATCGGCGAAGGGTTGATCCTGATACAGGATGATGGTTTCCGGTCCGCGCAGGCCGAGCAGGGGACTCACCGCGTCCGGGGCCCGGATCACGTGGATGCTCCGGACCCGATCCGCGGCGTAATTGGAGGCATGATCGAAACATTTGTAGGCGAGGGTGTACCATCCGCGCACGCGGGTGTCCAACTCCCCCTTGGTATAATGGGTGGGCAGGCTGTCCAGATCGTCCACGCAGGTCGCGCCCGCATCCACATAGACGTCGCCCTGCAGAACCACCACGGTATCCTTGCCCAACAGGGTATGCACTGGAGGCGTGGTATCCGGAGGCTGCACCACCAATATCCGCCGGGCCTTGCCCGCCGACTCGTTGCCCGTGGAGTCCCGGCAGTCGTAGGAGAGGATCTGCCTTCCCAGCATCAGGGGATCGACGCTGCCATGGACGGTCACCACGGGTTTCGCGTCCCGATCGTCCATGCAGACGGCCCCGGAATCCACATAAGGCCAGCCTTTGATGAGGACCAGGGAATCCTGCCCCCGCATGACCAGGACGGGAGGAATAGTATCCGGATAGACCCCGATAGGTAACACCGAGGTGACGGGCTTGGTTCCGGGACCGCGGTATTCCACCTTGATCCGGTAGACGATGAATCCGCCCTTCATCCCCTGGATGACCACGTCCACGTCCCCGCCCCCATAGCGGTCGGCCGGCAGCCTTTTCAGCGCGGAGGAATCCTGCAAGGGGCCGTTCCACAGGGTATCCAGGGTGTCGGCCGCGCCGGGCTTCAGGATCAGGATGCGGATGTCGTCGTAATTGCGTAGGGAATCGGGTACGGCCAAGGAAATGAAATTCTTCGCCTGTTGCTCATCGGAAAGCGTGCACGACAGCAGGATCAGCCCTAACACCCCCAGCAACAGGGCCAAGGCACGGAAGCGCGTCCGCAACATCCGGCTCACTTGCCCACCTCAATCGTGGTCACGTGTTCGACGGGAGCTCCGCCCTGGTTGGCGAGATACATGGCGCCGCCGCCCGCGGCCACCACGGCCGTTACGCCGAGGCCCCACCAGACCCAGATCTTCCGCGATCCGTCCTTGAATTCCCGTCGCTGGGATCGCGACGCGGGCGCTTGCGATAGACGTCTTCCGTTTTCTCCGGGAGCAGGAGCAGGCGAGCGATCGGACAAGGCCGAAGCGGTCGCCGCCACCGCGTCGCGGCTCTGCCTGCGACGGATGCCGTCCATGGCGATGGCTTGGAAGTGGTTGGCGATTTCCTCGGTCACGTAGAACCGATCGAGCTTGACCATCGGATCCAGGGCGCAGGACTGCTGGAAAACCTTGTCCGCGGCCTCATGCGCGCCCGTGGCGTAGAAGGCGACCCCCAGGAACATCAGGGATCGCGCGCGCGCCGAGGAGTCCGCCGCGGTCTTGATCTCCGAAAGGGTTCCGTTCTTGGTGGCCGGTTCCAATACGCGGATCAGGCTGTCGTACTCGCCCCATTTGAACAGGTCTTCGCCGGTGGCGGCGGTCGGCTCCGCGGCCAATCCCGATACTGCGGACAGAAGCGCCAGGAAAACCAAAGCAAGGGAAAACCCTCCGCGCTTCATGGCGCCCCTTCAATCCGATCCAGGGTAAAACGCAACGAGGCGGTCTGGGCGTCGACGATGGTGAACTCCGTGCGGGTAGTTTTGCATCCAACCCGCTCCAACTCCAGACGATGCGTTCCCGCCGACACCTTGAGCGGTTCGCCAAGGGGCGTCGATCCCATCTCTCTGCCGTCCACGTAGATCTTTGCGAAGGGGGGATTGGTTTTGACCCAGAGCAACCCATGGGATTCCGCCGCGGCCGGCGCGCTGGAAGCGGGGGAATGGGATGCGGCCGGGAAGGATCCCCCCGCGGCATCGGCCGCACGGGGTTTTGCGATCGGAATCGCAGCCGAAGCGATGAGATGATGGGGCTTGGTTTTGGCGCCCGGAGCGGCCGGTTTGGAATGGGCGCTATGGACCAAAGGACGGTGCGTCCCCATCTCATTCGTTTCCGGAAATCCCGCGCTTCCAAACTTTTCCGCCGTTCCCGCGACGGGCCTCGTTGCGGCGGGTTGGGCGGCGGGGGCCTCCGCAACCGCGGAAACGGTGGGAGCAGGTAGCTCCGGTGTTACCGTAGCCTGCGGACCCCCGGTAAAGGACGGGGGCGTTGGGGATTGTGGCCGCTGCGCTGCGGATGCGGGCGCGGCGCTTTCCGGAACCGGACGTGCGCCCGGTTTCTCCGCCGGCATGGCGAGGAAGGTGCGGATGGCGAAGGTGCCGCCGAAAACGGCAATCATCAAGGTCAGCGCGACCAAAACGCCCTTGCGCCGGCGCGCGATGGCTACGCGGCGGCTCAGGAAGCGCGCGGCCTCCACGCGGATTTCACTTCCCGGTTCAGCGAACGCTTCCGCCAGGGAATAGGACTTGATGGCGTCGCGGACCGCGCCGTTCCCGTTGCTGGCGCGCGCGACCCGGGCATAGTTGAGGGAGATCTCCGCGCACTCGGCGGCCAGGGCCTGCGCCGGACCGGCCAGCAACCGGCAGATGCGGGCCGGGTCCAGGGAGAAACCCATGCCTTCGGCGATGGCTTCCAGGCGTTGCGCGCCCTCGGCCGCGGCGGCCCGCCGCTCCGGCTCTTTGGCCAACATGTCCTGCACCAGATCCGCAAGGCCCGGAAGGATGCGCCGGTTCACCTGACTGGCCTTGGCTGGAATCCGCTCCATGATGGCCATCAGCACGGCGTGGGGCGTCTCGGCTTCGAAAGGCATCTTGCCGGTAAGCGCCCGGTAGAAAAGCGTCCCCGAAGCGAAGACATCGGTCTTGAAGGTCACGGCCTTGCCCAGCGCCTGCTCCGGCGCCGAATACCCCGGCGTGCCCAGGTAGGATCCGGTCTTGGTGATGGAGGTTTCCTCGGCCAGGAACGCGATCCCGAAATCGGCGATTCTCACGCAGCCCTTCTTGTCGACCAGGACGTTGGAGGGCTTGATGTCCCGATGGCAGATGCCGCAGGCATGCGCCGCCGCCAGACCTTCCAGCAGCTGGTGGAAGATGGTGAGAGCCGTCAGGTTGGGAATCCCCGTGGAAGAGTCCTGCAGCAGACGATCCAGGGAGAATCCATCCACGTATTCCATGGCCAGAAACAAGCCTTTATCCTCGCGGCCATAGTCGTAGACCTTGATGACGTTGCCATGGGACAACGACGCGACGGCGACCGCCTCCTTTTCGAAGCGCCGCACCATTTCCGGATGATTGAGCAGATGGGGATGCAATTTTTTCAGCGCGACCTTCCGGCGCAAGACACTATCTTCGGCAAGAAATACGGTGGCCGTGCCGCCTGAAGCGATTTCTCCAAGAATGGTGTAACGCCCCTTGGCCTGCATAAGGAATTCCGTGCCAAAACCTATGTACTCTGAATCGCCACCGGGATTGGACGCTTGTCCTTCCCGGAATGGGAAAAATTTAAAAATATGCGGGGAAAAGCCGCTTAAGCTTCTTGCGGGACTCCCATTCTTGGAGCTTTTTCCCCGCTTTTCCGTCCCGGAACCGGGATCGGATTCCACGCATCGGGATCTTTATGGGCTGGTGGCGGCTTCTAGGGCTTGATGGGCCACCGGAAATCCCGCCCGATGATCTGGTTCATCGTATGGTGGGATATCGGCGTCGCGGACTCTTCGTAGATGAGGACGTCCCGCAACGCCTCCGGCAGGCCTTCCACGTTCGCCTCGTTGGAGACGAAAGGGCGGGCCTCGCGCATGTCGGGCGCATACCCGTAACTGTAGATCTTGGTCTGGTCCATATAGAAGCGCGCGGCATCCCACAGGCCTTGGGGCGTTCCGAAGTCGAACCAGGCCGCGTCCTGGCTGTAGTTGGCCACCCCGATGGTATGACCGGCGCGCAAGACCGCGGTCCAATAGGGCTTGATGTCCTCGCAACCCGGCTTCACGAAATCCAGGAAGGCTTTTTCATAGATGGCGATGCCGGCGAAGGTGAGCCGCGCGATCTCGCCGCTCGAAGGAGCGGTGCCGCCGGCCGGTGAGAAGCCCTCGAAGCCGTGCACGCCCAGCAACTTGCCTTCCATGTGCACGCTGAGCGTGTTGTGGGTGGGCCGGAAGATTCCCGCCAAGGTGGCGATGTCCCCGGAAGCCCGGTGGCGCGCCATCAGGTCCTTCAAATCGATGGTGTGGATCAAATCCCCATTGTGCACCAGAAACCGATCAGTCGTTTGCAGGATGTGCCGGGCGTTGTCGATGCATCCGCCCGTGCCCAGAATCTCGGGCTCATAGAGGATGTTCATGCCCAGGCGCTGGGCCGGCTTCTCCATCTCCTCATAAAGATGATGGCTATTGCATAGGATGCGGTTGGGGAACAACTGTTGCGCCGCGCGGAAATTGATTTCCAGGGCCGTGCGGCCCTGGAAGGTGATGGCCGGCTTGGGGATGCGATCCGTGAGCGGGCTCAGGCGCTTGCCGTATCCGGCGCAGAGGAAGAATGCGGAGAGGGTACCGGGCATGTTACTGCGGGGCGGCGCCCGGAACGGCCGAGGGCGCAGCCTGTTTTGGCGGGGCCTGGATTGGCGGGGCCTGGGGATTGATGGCGATCGCAAGCGAGGCCGGAGCGGGGAAGGCCGTGTCCACTGGACCTCCGATCAGGATTTCGATGGGCAGCTTCTTGAGTTCGTACTCATAGGGCGGCGCCTTCCACCGGAATTCCGGATACTCGCCGCGCACCAGGTTGATCATCTCCACCGTGGATCGGTAAGGGAGGAAGCTCTTGCGATCGGTGACGTGGAATTGCGCTCCGCCGCACATCTGGCCGTGGAATTTGTGGAAGGTGGGTTGGAAATACGCTTCGCGGAAGAATACTCCGGGCAGGCCCAGGCGGTTCAGCTTGGCGGCGAAGTCGCGCCCGTCGGTGATGTAGGCGGCGCCGAAAATCTCGAAGGGCTTGGTGGTGCCGCGGCCTTCGGACATATTGGTGGCTTCCAGCAGGCACATGCCGGGATAGACCACGGCGGTGTCGACGGTGGGCATGTTGGGCGAAGGGATCACCCAGGGCAATCCCGTATCCTCGAAATACAGGGACGGATCCCAGCCCTCCATGTCCAGCACGGTCAGGGCGCACTTGGGAAAAGCCTCGCGCTGGAATTGCCGCGCCAATTGGCCGATGGTCTTGCCGTGGCGCGCGGGAATGGGATGCAAGCCCACGAATGATCGGTACTCCGGGTCCAGAAGCGGTCCCTCCACCGTCACGCCGTCGATGGGATTGGGACGCTCCAGCACGACCACGTGGATGCCTGCTTTTTCCGCCGCCTTCATGCAGAGATACAGGGTCCAGATGAAGGTGTAATAGCGGGCGCCCACATCCTGCATATCGATGAGGATCGCGTCCAGGCCCGCCAGCATTTCCGCGGTGGGTTCGCGGTGCTCGCCATACAGACTGTAAATCGGAATGCCCCATTGCGGGTGCTTGTATCCCGCCCACTCGATCATGTTGTCTTGCGTCTGACCCAGATAGCCGTGTTGCGGTCCGAACAGGGCCTTGAGCTGGAACAGGTCCCCATCATGAGACTTCAAAATATCGCTGGAATGGACCAGGGAGGCCGAAACCGAAGCGGGATGCAGAACCGCGCCGATACGGGCGTTTTTGAGATCGCGCGGCCAGATTTTTGCCAGCCGATCGATAGGGAGGGAGACCCGGTTTTTGCTAGTTTTCATCTTACCCAAAAAGGTCTGACGGATGCTTGGAAATGCATTGTGAATGCATCCATAAAGTAATTCGCCGGACCCGCTTGGGCGGGAAAAAAATCATTCACCACTGTGCCCCAAGGACTCACCCTCCTTGGGAGAATCGAGGATAAAATGGGATCGCTGAACAAAGCCACGTTGATCGGAAACCTGGGAAAGGATCCGGAAGTCCGGGCCATCCCTTCCGGCGCCAAGGTCGCCAACTTTTCCATCGCCACCACCGAGAGCTACACCGGCAAGGACGGCAACAAGGTCGACAAGACCGAGTGGCACAACATCGTCATGTGGCGCGGGCTGGCGGAAGTCGCGGAGAAATATCTGCGCAAAGGCTCGCAGGTCTATATCGAAGGCCGCCTGCAGACCCGCTCCTGGGACGACCAGAACGGACAGAAGCGCTACACCACGGAAATCGTAGCGGACAACATGGTCATGCTGGGACGTCCGGCTGGCGGCGGAGGCGGCCCGCGCGAAAGCAACGACAGCTACTCCCAGCAAAATGAAGCCCCGGCCATGCCCTCCCGTTCTTCAGGCGGCGCTCCGGGTTACGGCGGCGGAGGCGGTGGCGGCTACACCGCGCCCTCGTCCATGCCACCCCAGGCTGAGGACGATCTACCCTTCTGAGAGCCGGGGCGGTTCGCCTCTCTATGGAAACGCCCTGACCGGATGCCTCAAGGCCTCCGGTCTTTTTTTTGCCTTCGACCATTCCCCAGTCCTCAATATCGGGCCATCAACCGAATCCGGAGCCATCCGGCGGCGCGGCATAGGTAACCTGCACGATACCGCACAGGAAGAGGAAGACGGCAGGCAGTCCCGGAATCAATCGCGAAATGTATCCAGGGCAGGAGCGCTACCTCCCGTCAATCTCCGATCCGGAAGAAGACCGGATCCTCAATGCACCGGGACGGTTTCCATCCGGGAATCCGAACCGGTCTTCGCCGGCGCATCCTCAACCGGCACTTCAACCACGCTGATCCTGCCACTTGCCTTCCAGATCTTGTCCTTCACCCAATGGGGAACCAGATTCACGAAGAAGCCCACGCGCCGCCGCCAGACCAACAGCTGCTTCGCATCCCAGGGAAAATGATCCCGCAGCACCTCATCGGGCACGCGGTTGCATGCATAATCGATCAGCAGGAGGATGATCATCAAATCATCCAGCTGACCCAACACGGGGATGAAGTCCGGAATGATATCGAAGGGCGAGAGGATCAGCGCCAGCATTCCCGCCAGCACGGCTTTGTCCCGAGCCGGGATGCGGGGATCCTTGGACAGGGCGATGAGGAAGGAAACGGATTTGCGGAGGTGTTTAAGCATGGTTCTATCGGGCTGGATCGACCCGCTCCTCCTTCCAAATTACTCTCTACAGGACCGGGAGCAATCCCAAAACGCCCCCTGATGCGCGGATTCGTCGGAATCCGGGCCTATCCGGTGAATTCGGGAACCCGCGACGCCGATCACCCCGGATCCGCTTTCCCTCCATGCTGAGGTTATGGTAGAATGGAGGGCATGACGGACAAGGATTGGCATGCCGACGATTCGGCCGGTACGGGCGGGCCGCCCCGCCTTTCCATCATCCTGCCGTGCTTCAATGAAGAGCGGAATATCGGGCCCGTTTACCAGGCCTTGAAAAGGAACTGCCAGGGCATTGCGCTCGAAATCCTCTTCGTCGACGACGGTAGTTCGGATCACACTTGCGAAGCGGTGAACCTGCTGGCGGGCCGGGATCCGGCCGTGCGCCTGATCCGTTTCGTCCGCAACGCCGGACACCAGCATGCCTTGCGCGCCGGTTACCGCGCCGCCCGCGGACAATGGATCCTGACCATGGACTCGGACATGCAGCATCCGCCCGAAGCCGTGCCGGGCATGCTCGCGAAGGCCGAAGACGGTTTCGACGTGGTGCAGATGGTACGCGAGGGATCGCAGCCGGGCTTCTTCAAGAACCTGCTGTCTCGCGCCTTCTACAAGATCTTCAACTCCTTATCCGAAGTGCCGATCCTGGAGCAGGCCTCGGACTTCCGGATCATCAGCCGGGCGGTATGCGACGTGCTCAACGCCTTGCCGGAGCGCAACCTGATCGTGCGCGCCATTCTGCCCTATCTGGGATTCCGCACCGCGTCCATCCCGTTCCAAATCGCGGATCGCCTCCATGGCAAGGCCGGCTACAGCTTCCGGAAATCCCTGAACCTGGGTTCCCAGGCCATCTTCAATTTCAGCGCGGTGCCGCTCAAGCTGGCCATGCGCCTGGGCTTCGTCATCTCCGGGCTCGCCTTCCTGTACGGCAGCTACAACGTGGCCGCCAAGTTCATGAGCGATCACAACGTGCCGGGCTATACCGATCTCATCGCCTCCACCCTGTTCCTGGGCGGGCTCATTCTGATCTACCTGGGGATACTCGGACGTTACATCCTGATGATCCTGGATCACCTCAAGCGCCGTCCCGAATATCTGATCGCGGACGAATCCCAGACCACGGCGCTGATGCCCCGGCCCATCCAGGCTCTCCCCACGACCCTTCCGGGCCCGGCGCTTTCCAACGTCGCCGCCATCTCCGCTCCAGGGACCTCGGCTGGAAAAGGCGCCGCTCCGCGGCCCGAAGGCCGCCGCGCGGACAAATCCCCTTGACAGGGTGATGAAAAAGTCCTGCTGGCGTCGGCCGGCTGCATTACTTTTTCAATACCCCGTTAAGATCCCGGGCGCAACCATTTCCTAAAACCCCATGTACGCGCCTTGGCGTTGAAAAGGCGGGGGTCAAATGGATGCGCGGAAAAGCCGTCCGGTATTAAAAACCGTCCGGGCCTTCCGGCATTCCAGTGGGATGCCCGCGGTCATCGATTTCGTTGAGCTCCTCCCGGCGGTGGGCCAGCCGCTCGCGCAACTGTTGGCCCGGGTAGTCGTCGGGGTGCAGGGGAACCACGTCATCGATGGTCACCCTTTTTTCTTCGCTTTTTTTTTCTTCGCGCTTGTGCCGGTGCATCCACCGGGTCAATACGTTTTCCATAATCGCTCCCTTCCATCGGACAGGGGTCCGGCCCCATGCGGCGGGGTCGGCCGTTCTCATACCTTATAGATCGATTAATCCGCGCCTGATCACCAGCTTTGTTTTGCCCCGGTAGGACCCCGTAACACGCGTGGTTTTCCCGGGATTGGAAGCGTACAATTGCGCTGTGGCAAAGGCTTCATCGCAAACACCGGGCCGACGGTTTTACCAACGCCCTTTTTTCCTGATTTCCCTGGTTGCGCTCTTTGGGCTTCTGCCGGTGGCGCCGGTGATGATCAAGGGAAGCCCAATCCTCAACAACGACATGCTCGTCGCCTACTTCTGCTATTTCTGGGACTTCCACCGCAACTGGTCCTGGTCCCATCCCCTGGTCTTCTGGAGCTCGAGCTATCAATGCGGCATGCCCATGTACGCCTATTGGCAATCCGGTTATCTCTATCCGCTCACCTGGCTGCTGTTCGGTCCGCTCTCGCCGCATTACGGGATTTATTTCTTCTATGCTATCCATTTCTCCCTTGGCATCTTCGGCTTCCTCAAGCTCGGCCCGCGCCTGGGTCTGCACCGCGCCGCGTCCCTGTGGGCCGGCATCTGCTTCGCGCTCTCCGGCACCATGCTGGCGCGCTACGAGCACGCCACCTTTCTCTCGGGTTGGGCCTGGATCCCCTTGGTGCTGGCCGCCTTCCTCGCCCTGCGCGACCATCCGCGCCCGGGAACGTTCTTCCGCTACGCCGCGGCCGTGGCCCTGCAGGCCCTGGGCGGCCATCCCCAGGCTTCGGTCACCACCGCCATGCTGATCGGGATCTTCACCGTAACAGCGTTGTTACCTGGGCGCCGCGGCGCCGGATCGCCGGAATCCTCCCCGGCGCCGGCCTTGCCTCCCGCCGCGCCGCCGCTCCCGCCCCCGGTTCCCCGCCTACGCCGCGCGGCCTGGATCCTGGGCGGCCATGTCCTGGCCCTGGTCTATTGCGCCCCCATGCTCCTGCCCTTTTTGCAACTGGTGGATCAGACCGACCGCTTCGACGGCGTAGCGTGGGAAGGCGGCAAACCCGGAGAAAAAGCCACCGCTTCGCAAGCCTCCGAGGCCCAGCAGGCCGGCGCCGCCGAGAAACTGGAATCCGGCGTCTTCGGATTCGAAAAGTTCGCCACCGGCGGCATGCGTCCTATCCATCTGGTCTCCCTGATCGCGCCCCATGCCCTGGGCAGCCCGTCCAACGCCTCCTGGTGGGGCGGAGAGGTGTGGGGAGAAGTGTTCGTCTATCTTGGAGGGCTGGGCCTGTTCTTCTGCGCCTTCGCCTCGCCCGGCCGCGCGCGCCGCGACCTGCGCTGGGTCTTGATCCTCGGGGTCCTGGGATTATGGCTTTCCTTCGGGGCACATCTGGGCGCGAGCCAGATCCTCTACCGCATCCCCGTTCTCAATAATTTCCGGCGGCCCGCGCGCTTCCTCATCCTCTTCGCCTTCGCCATGGCGGCCCTCTCCGGACACGGCTTCCAGCGCTGGCTGGGCCACCCCAAGGGCCGACGCGCCGCGGGCCGCTTCGCCATCGCCGCATTGATCCTGGCCGCGGGTTTCGCCGCGCTGCGGTTCGTTCCCGGTGCTTTACAGTCCGTCCTCGCCGCCGTGCAGGCGGTCAGGAAATTGGATCCGTCCAAGGACTATGCCGGAAAGGTCGCGGCCTTGCTGGGCCGGGATGCCTTGGACTTTTTGTTCCTGGCCTTCTCAGGCGGAGCCTTGTGGTGGCATGCCCGCCAAAGCGTACCGCTCGCGTGTGCCTCTGCTGCCGCGCCGGGCGCCTCCGTGGCCCGCACGGCCGGTTCCAAGCCCGCAACCCGTACGGCGCCTGAAGCCCATGCCGCGCACACCGCCGCGCGCCGAAACGGCGTCATGCTGTTCTTCCTCATCCTCTTGGCGGATCTGCTCCGTCTGCATTGGGATCACTTCTACCTCTTCCCCGCCGATTTCTACCGCACCCCGCCCGCCACGGTCAAAGCGATGGATCCGTCCACCGCGCCCTTTTGGCGTGTATCCCATTACCTGGAATATCCCGGCGTGGAAATGTGGCAGATGCACAACGATCCCGTGGCGCATTTCCAACTTCTGGAACGCGAGAAGCTGGCGCTGAGCTGCGGCATCCACGCCGTCTTCGGATACCGGCATGTTACGGCCCACCTGCCCCTGGTGTGGAAATGGGATCCCGCGCTCACCCCCGCGGGAAAATCCACCCGGTATCTTTTCAGCAATCGCGATCTGACTTCCTATCGCAACGATTCCCTGGTCTTGCTGGGCCGATACGGGTCCGTGAACGCGTATGAACTGCTGGACTGGAGGCCCCGGCTGGAAACTGCGAGACATCTGCGCCATGAGCTGGCCTTGCCGCCCATTCCGGACAAGGACTCTTTGGAAGCCCGCTCCGCGCAGAACGCCACCTCCTGCGAGGAGGGATTTTCCGGGTACGGCGGACTATGCGTGCAGGAGCCCCGCGATGGTGATTTCCGGATCCGGGCAACCTTCGCTGCAGGCGATACTTTGATTGTGCGTGAAAGATTCAGCAGGGAGTGGCGGTATCGCGTGGACGGCGGATCCTGGCGGACGCCGTTGCAGACCGCGGAGCATTTCACGGCGTTGCCCCTGGAAGCCGGAGGTCAATCCGTGGAAATGACCTACTCGCCCAAGGGCTTCTACCAGGCCTCGCTCTTCGGTCTGGTATTGACGGCGGGCCTGATGGGATTTTTCCGGTTCCGGAAAAAATCCTGAGACCCCCTTTCGCCTACTTCTCTTTCTTATGGCCTTCGTGTTTCGCCGCAACGGCTTTGGTGGAATCGGCTTTTTTATTGGCCGCCTTAACAACCTTCTTCGCCGCCTTGGACGTATCCACGGGCATCCCCATGGCCGAATCCAGTTTCACCGCGCCGGAATCGGGCTTAGCCGGATGAGCCGCGGTGGTTGAATCGGCAGGTTTCGCCTTCGCCGTATCGACCACGTTCTGCTTGGTCACGTTCACTTGGATCTGCTGGTAGATGGGAGGATCATAGGGAACGTGATCGCCTTTGGCGAATTGCAGAATCAGGGTATGTTGTCCCACAGGCAGATCCAAGGTCGCTTCCATCTGGCCGTTTCCAAAATGGATATGCGTACCATCCTTGGGCATCGGTTCCGAAGGCGAAGCCAACTGCCCGTCCACGATAATGTGAAAATGACCATGGCCGTCGTTCACGCCCATGGTCGCCGGTTCGACGATGAGATTTTCCGCCTTCATATCCACTTTAAAGGGGCTTTCCACATTGGATCCGTCTTCCAAATTACCGAAATACACTTTTTTACCGCCTCCGCCGCTGCAAGCGAACAGAAACACAGCAGCGCCGGCCGCCAGCAAACCTTTCCATTGAACGTTTTCCGTCTTGAACATGTATCGGCTCCTTTAAAGTGGCTTGGGTATCGGAATTCTTTACACCGCTAAGCTAAAATTTTTCAAACTTGTTCGAAAGAATACCGATTGGTGCTTAACAGGTGAGAATGGGAACCGAAGGAATAGGTTTTTTCAACAATGTATGGGCTTATTGTTGATATCTTCAGCCTTACCTAGGTTTTTCAACAAATACTCACAGAAAACTGTTTAAAACTTAGCTTTCAATGAGGAGGTTTTGGATAACTTGTGGATACGGGTGTATAAAGCACTTTCACCTTCTATCCACAGTTGTCCTTAGGGAAGATATTGACGTCTTCCTCATTTCTTCCACAATTCCATTCTTGTTATAAACGAAGCCGCAATGGGGACTTGGGAAGTAATTCAAAGGTTATCCCCGGCTACTCACGTGTCTATTCCTAATCCTGTATTTATATAAAACAAGAATGAATAGGAAAAGAAATACGTTGAGAGTCTGTACACCGGATGATAGCAACTCCTGTGCAATGGAAGACCCCGGGCGATTCGATAGAACTCTTTGACCTCTACAAGCCTCCAGTGAGGCTTCAGACCTCCCGCTTGGATAGCCGACCTGTCCCCATCATCCTAAACGGGTCTACGCGCTTCCCTGAGGGTTATACGCTTACAGTTGCAAGCAGCTCCAGGTCCTTTGGAAATAAAAATCTTTATCCACACCTATGGAAGGAAATAATTCCCAGGTTAGGTTATCCGTGATCTTCCCACGGGCTATCCTCGGGTTATTCCGCATCCGTTAGGAATAAGGAAGATTCGGCAGCAAGCATTTAGGAGAAGCGGATAAGGATGAATACCTTGCATCCCATTTCTCGATCTTTACTATGCAACCCGGATATGGCTGACCAAGGGTTTGCTCCGGGACGCATGCTTCATTTTGCTGAGCGCCTTCTCTTTGATTTGACGGACCCGTTCGCGAGTGATGTTCAAACGGTTGCCGATGTCTTCCAGGGAATGCGGCACTTCCGGTTCTATGCCGAAGTACATCTTGAGCACGGCTTCTTCCTTTGGCCGCAAGGAATGCAAGGCTTCGGATACGTCTTCCACCATCTGGGTCCGTTCCATGAAATGTTCCGGACCGTTCTCATGATTGGAGGGGAGGATATCCAGCAAACCGCTTTCTTCATCCTTGGACATGGGCGCGTCCAGGGAAATCGGCGTATGCCCCATCTCTACGCTGGTCATCACCGATCCGATTTCCATTTCCAGGTTCACGGAGATCTCCAGAGCCGTAGCGGGTCGTCCGAATTTCTGTTCCAGCTTCGCCGCGGCCTTATGGATGCGGCTCAATTTGCTGATGCGGCTAGTGGGCAATTTGATCAGCCTTGATTGTTCCGACAAGGCCTGTGTAAGCTCTCGCGCTCTGGCAGCGTAACGATCCCATTCTCCACTCCCTGCTGATTCTGTTCCCTTTTCCTCATTGTTGATTTCATCCTACACAGAAAGGCCCCACCCATGATTGGAAGGGGCCGGAAGTGAACAGGTG
>OBEQ012692243.1_pt1 | contig 14025 bp, 13 predicted proteins | sample 1670901 | NCBI WGS metagenome assembly OBEQ01 (sample SAMEA104232315, study PRJEB22302) | groundwater metagenome | biome: forest; feature: aquifer; material: groundwater | place: USA | collected 2011-08-07 | depth 5.4 m
AACTCTACCGGCAGCTTTGCCTTAACTAGTAGTGGTGGCTTAAACGTTACTACTGGCGGCGCCTTAACTGGTGTGGCTTCCTTAGACACCATAGCTACCAGCGCTACAGCTCTAACCTTTGCTGGGGCTGGGGCCATTAGCTCGACTGGGGCTAATGCGCTGACCCTGGATTCTACCACCACCGGAGCACTTAACCTGGGCAGCGGTGCCAATGCCAAGACTATTACTGTCGGTAACACCACTGGAGCAACAGCTGTAACTATCGATTCCGGCACCGGCACCATTGCCATCGGTACTGGTGCTCAGGCTAGGACCACAAATATAGCTACCGGTGGCGCTCAACAAACCGTTACGCTAGGTAGTACCAACGGTGCCAGCTCATTAACCTTAGACGCCGGAACCGGGACGGTAGCTATTGCTAATAGCGCGGCCGCTAGAACAATTAACTTTGCGACCGGTGCCGCTGTCCAGACCATGACTATTGGCTCGACCAACTCCACTAGTACCCTGACTTTGCAGGGTGGTTCGGGGAGTTCAATTCTTATTAAGCCGGTTGCCTCCGATGGTGCTAACATTGTAATAGGTACATCAGATACAGTTGGGAACCTGCTGGTGCTGGATACCAAAACCGACACGGGCGATCCAACCTGTACGCCCGGCGGTATTTACTATAACTCCAATGGTTCGGCCGATACCCAGTTTCGGGCCTGCCGTAAGAATATAGCCGGGACTTCTACCTGGTATAACCTAATCGCAGGGGTGGATATCCAAACCTTTACAGCCACTGGCACCTGGACAAAACCCCAAGGCGTGTCAGTGGTGCAGGTAATCCTCTGCGGCGGCGGCGGGGGTGGCGGCGCTGGACAAACTGCTGCCAGTGGGAATAATCGTTCGGGTGGTTCTGCCGGCGGTGGCGGCGCTCGAGTGGAAAAAGTCTTTGCAGCTTCTGATTTGACCTCGACTGTAAGCGTTACTGTGGCGGCCCAAGCCAATGCTCTTGCTGCCGGCAACACCTCAAGTTTTGCCTCATATGTAAGCGCTTATGGCGGGGGCGCTGGGGTTAACGGTGCCAGTGCTGGTACCAAAGCGGGCGGCGGCGGCGGCGCAGCTGGGCTGGTAGGTTCTGACGGCGGCGGCGCTAGTAAAAATGGCGGTGATTCGACTAGCAACAATAACCAGGGCATTGGCTGGCAAGGAGGGGGCACTCTTGTTGGTGGTATTGGCCAAAACGCCGAAAGCGGCGGCGGCGGCGGTGGTGGTAGTGGACTGGTCGCGGGCTTCGCTGGCGGCACATCAGTCTTTGGCGGCGGCGGCGGCGGTGGTGGTGGTGGAGTAACTACCACCACCGCGGCCAGTGGTGCCGCTGGCGGTAATACTGGGATTTATACAACTGGCGGCGGCGGCGGCGGCGCGGGTGGTACATCGGGGGGTGGCGGTGTTGCCGGTGCTACTGGGACTACCGCTTTTTGTGGCCAAGGTAGTGGCGGCGGCGCTTCTAGCGACGCCGGCACCGGCGGCGCTGGGGCTGATGGCGCTCTTCCCGGCGGCGGCGGCGGCGCGGGTGGCGCTGGGGCGACTGGTGGCGCTGGTGGCAAGGGCGCCCGCGGCCAAGTTTGGGTATTTAGCTGGTAGAGTTAAAATAATCTAAATGGATAAAACGTTTGCGATTAAAATCTCGACCCTAATTACTTACATAGCCAGATTACTAGTTCTGGTGCTGATTGGCGTCGGAATTTATTTTTGGCGTTCTTCACCCAACCCAGCGCCAGCCGATATTAAGCCACAAATAAATTTTAAGCTAATTTACCCTGGTAGCCGGGCTGGCTACAAAATAGATTCCAGTAGTTGGCGCTACCAAACCGATCAAAAAAGTCTGACTTTTAAGGCCAGCGGGCCAAATACCGAAATAGTAATAACCGAACAAAAAACACCCGGTAACCTGGCAGATAACTCCAGTGCCTACAGTCAACTAATCACAACTATTCGGCCGTATACCCAGTTTATGTCGCCGCTAGGCAATGTTGCCTTAACCAAATTCTGGACAAAACAAGATTATCAGTCCGTCGGCCAAACGGCCGTTTTAAATTCTCACGGCACATTTTTCTTGGCTCATCCCAACAGCAATTTGACTGACGAACAGTGGCAAAGCTTCTTCAATTCGCTGAAAATTAGCCGCTAGCCTAGTTTTTTCTGGTTTTAGCTTGGTCAGATTTCCGGCCATGTCCCTGGCGCAGTCTTTTTTGGTCTGAGGGCGATTATAGCCCGTGCTCAAAAGTCTAGGTATACTTTTAATATAATAATGAAGGGAAAATAATAGCCGTACCGCAAACTTTCTTTAAAGTCTGAGAAAAGTAGAAGGCTACCTTTTTGGCCTGGCTTTAGTAGTCTTAACCGTCCTGGCACTACTGGCAGCTTTTAGTAATAAGGTGTCAATTAGTAGCTACCAAGCCGTGGCGTTCGTGCTGGTGCTGCTAGCAATGGTTAAAACTTATTTTGGCTGGATGTCGGTTCGTTTGGCGATTGTTTTTGTGACTAGCGTTGTACTGCTAGGTGTGAGTGCCAGTTGGGTTCATATGCCCAGCTGACTCAGTCAGGTACCAAACAACGATCTTCGGTAAATGATTATTAATATGGGACTAAAGTTCTATCATGGTCAAAAAAAACTTGCACACCCAACCCCAATCATCTAAACTTAAGCAGAAGTACCACAGACAACAAGGAGGAAAACAATGCTAGCAAAACGTATATGGCAACGGCTTTTGGTCATTTTGGTCATTCTGGCTTTAGTGGCTGGAGCAGGTTATTACGCCCATAAATACAATCAAGCTAAAAAGGACGTTACCCGACTGTCTAACCCGCAGGAAGCTGCCCGCGCGGGAGTCGCTCAAATTACTAAGGCAGTTAGCAAGCTAGTAGAACTACCAGCCAACGAGACGCCCACATTAGCAACGGTTACTGACGCCGCGAAGCTTAAAAGCCAGGCTTTCTTTGCCAAAGCCCAAAATGCCGACAAGGTCTTGATTTACACGCAAGCCAAGGAAGCTATTTTATATCGTCCCTCAACCAACAAAATCATTGAAATAGCCCCAGTGAATATAGGCAATAGTACCAATACCCAGCAGAAGACTGGCCAGTAGGCCCTCATAAAGCTGTCCTGAAAATAACATCGCCAGGGTGCTATTTTCAATTTAACCTGTTTGCAGAAATGACAAGTTTATTATCTGTTAATACCTAGGTACTGACTAAGGGCTACCTATATTATATTAAGTTATAAAAACGATACTTTTACTTAGGTATTCTTGAGTCCGAACTTAAAAAACACTCTATATTCCTGCCAATGTCCGGGCCTGATCCGGTTTGAAACTATAGCCTATGGCTTTTTTAGCCTAAATACATTAATAGTGGCTCTCATAACGATGCAAAGATCATTGCTTACACTTAAAAGTCTAAGTATACTCTTTTATATAACCCGAGGAAAAGTAGATGGTCATAAAAGAGAAGTTTCTGGAAGAGATACGGCAGGTAGAGGGTTATCTCTTTGGTGGGGCTTTAATGGCCTTAGCCATCCTGGCACTAGTGGCCGCCTTTAGCAACAAACTATCGATTAAAACCTACTCGGCGGTGGCCTTTGTATTAGTTTCGGTGGCCTTAATCAAAACTTATTTTGGACTTTTGAGGCTGCGTTTGGCCATAGTTTTTGCGATCAGCGCGGTACTGCTATGGTTTGGCGTTACGTGGCTGCAGCGACCGATGCCTCATAGCGGCAAATATCAGGCGGTCTTTTTGAGTAACGGCCAGGTATACTTTGGCCATCTGGAAAATGCTCAATCAACCAACCCAACCTTGAAGGATGTTTATTATCTGCAGTCTAACCAACAAAACCCCCAGAATACTCAGAACACTCAACAAAATGCCCAACCAAATAACCAGCTTTCGCTAGTTAAGCTAGGTAGTGAGTTGCATGGCCCAGAATCAGAAATGGTTCTCAAAAGCGACCAAATTATTTTTTGGGAAAACCTCAAAGACTCCGGTAAAGTTGTCCAAGCCATCAAACAAAACGAAGCTAAGGTTAAGTAGTCCTTTCATAGCTCTATCGAAACTTTTTAGAGCTCTAGAAATCCCATTGACATAAGCGTTTGGGGGTGGTATCATAAGCATAACTTTAGTGAGATAAGAGGGTCCTTTAGCGGCCCTTTTTATTTCACTAGAACCAAAAGGTGGAATTATCAATTAACCCGCCTAAAACTTCTATAAAGTTTTGGCGGGCAAGAAGGAGAGTAACTATGGCCGGAACCAAACTCGGCGGCGCTAAAGCAGCTGCCACTAACAAAGCTAAATACGGTAAAGATTTTTACGCCCGGATTGGCCGCATGGGCGGCAAAATGGGCCACACCGGCGGGTTTTTCGCTAATCGCGACCTAGCCAGAGCGGCTGGGGCCAAGGGTGGACGCATTAGCCGCCGCGGCAAAAAAGTAACCAAATAAGAACAAAGAACAATGAAAAAGGGCAGTTTAAGGACTGTCCTTTTGTCTTATAAGATTGTCTATGAAGACTGATATCCTGTTAGCCAAAGCAGATCAATATGCTCATGAAGCCTATAAGTTAACTTTAGAACTACCTAAAGATGAACTATATGGTATAGCTGCACAATTAAAACGGGCAGCTTTGTCTGTGCCACTTAATATAGTCGAAGGTTATGCGAGACAGTCAGGTAAAAGCCAAATTCAGTTCCTTCGGACATCATATGGATCATTAAAGAATGCCAGTATTTAATTAATTTTAGTATTTCTGAAAACCTCTTGGATATAGACGCAGCCAATCCAGTCTTAGAAAAAGGCCAGGAATTTGGCCGAACGATATGGAGTAAGACCAAAACTCTAGAAATAAAAAATAAAAATCAGTAAAAAACGAGCGATCTTTTTTGCTCATTGCTCTTTGCTCATTGATCGCCGGTAGGGCCTAACTAGGCGGCCGCTGGTAACTCGCCAGACGCTCAAACAGTTAAAGCACATATAACTGTGGCTATCTTTTTGTAAAACGTGCATACCGCAGGTCGGGCAAGTGCTGCGGCGGTGCAGCCAATCCCTATAAGTATCCAGGCAGTTTTGAATATGATTTTGATCGATCCTAAGCTTATAACGCCGGCCAATTTTAGCCGCTAGCTGCCAGGCTTCGGTTTCTAGCTTCAAAAGCTCAAAATCGTTGTGATAAGTACTATGGCCCAGGAGGGCGTGGGCTAATTCATGAAGCACCCCGTAAGATAACTGTTCAAAGCGCTGCTTGGGTATAAAAGTTATGGTATTAGAACTAGGTGACCAGTTTTCGTGGAGGCCGGGTTTAAAGCTAAATTGTGGGTAGTCCCGCCTAAGGTCCTTAATAAAGGAGATGGCCGCTTTATCAGGGGTATTTGCCGCCCTTTTAGACTTGCCCCGGCGCTCCGATCGGGGCTCCGACCGCCGACGTTTAGCCGGGGCGTCGGAGTTGGCGGATGTATTCATAGCAGCCATATATAACGGCCTCCTCGGGGCGCTTAGCTTTGATAATCGGCGGTAGGGGGACTAATGGATTATTGATTTTTTCTAGTTCCGCAACTAAAAATTTCTGGAACTTTTCCAAATGAGCGCCGGCCCCACCACCAATTATTATTAGGTCCGGCTGGATAGTGGGCAACAGTTCTTGAAAACCCATAGCCACTAAATGAGCATATTCTTTCCAAGTTTCGGGGTCTTCAAGGTCTTCGGCCCGTTTACCATAGCGGCTCACTAAAGCTTTGCCCGAGGCGATGTCCTCCCATTTTTGGTTTTTGCCTTCAAAGTCAAATTCCATTTGGCCGGGTTCGAACGTCTCAAAGTCTGGATCAATAACACCGTCAATGATAACTCCGCCGCCGATTCCGGTGCTAAGGGTTATATATAATATTTTTCTATACTTTTTATGAGATAAATTGGCTTCAGACAGTGCCGCTAATTTAGCGTCATTTTGAATTAAAACTTTAACGCCTGGCATTATTGTCTGAAGATCTTGTCTGACAGTTACGTTTCGCCAAGGCAGCACGCCAAAGGCAATCGCTACGCCACTTTTTAGATTTAACCAACCAGGAAAAGCGCCGCAGCAATGACTTATTTTGGCACTTCTAAACTCATTTTGTTGTAAAATTTGCTGCAAACTTTTTAAAAAGTGATCATAATTATGATTGGTTTTTATCTTCTGGCGGTAGGTAACCTGGCCGTCCTTAGAAAAAAGGGCCAGCTCGGTTTTGGTGGCGCCGACATCCACTGCTAAATACATCCCCTTAGAGGTCCGATTTGCTTTTTGCAAATCGGCAGAATTTGGAAAATCCTTACCTCTAACAGGATACATAAACCTAAGTATAAAGCTATTAGCTACTTGCTAAAAGCTGATAGCTGGACATTTGACCGCTGACATCTTACAATAATATTCAATCTACTTAGTAATTAAGGAAGCAGCAGTTTTCTTTGGTAAGTGACTCTCCTGGGAGTCACTACTTGGCCAAGTGGAAATACATTATAGCAAGGAGAGATGTTAATTAATGCCCAAAACTGATGTCAAAGTAGCCAGCAAGACGTCCAGTCGTCCTAGTGCGCCCCGAAATTTGACCATGGATGAACTGCTGGCAGCTAGTGATATCCAACAAATCAAGGCTGGTGACGCGGTGGAAGGCGTAGTTAGCTCGGTGAAAAAGCACGAGGTGTGGGTAGACTTGGGAGCCAACGGCATTGGAGTTATATTTCGCCGCGAAGTCGGTAGCAGCGCTTTGGCCGAAGGCCAGCAAATTACCGCCAGCGTAGTGGATCCCGAACTCGATGAGGGCTACGCGCTGCTATCGATGAAGCGGGCCAGCAAAGACCGCGGTTGGATTGAAATTCAAAGGCTGTTCGACGAACAAGAAATTGTCGAAATCACCGCTTATAGCGCCAATCGTGGCGGCTTGCTGATCGAGCTGGAAGGTATAAGGGGCTTTTTACCCGTCAGCCAGCTGGCCGCCGAGCACTACCCCAGAGTATCGGACGCCGATAAGGACGAAATTTTAACCAAACTGAACTCGCTGGTAAATATTGGGCTGAGAGTCCGGATTTTGGATGTCAGCCGCAAAGATAATAAATTGATTTTCTCGGAAAAAGAAGCCGTCCGTGATGATATGCAGTCACGACTAACAAAGCTAAAAGTCAGCGACGTGGTAGAGGGCGTAGTAACCGGTGTAATTGACTTTGGGGCTTTTGTGAACGTTGACGGCATTGAGGGCCTGGTGCACATCTCGGAAATATCCTGGGAAAGGGTAGAGGACCCTAAAAAATACGTTAAAATTGGCGACCGCATCAAGGCTAAAATTATCGCCATCGATAAAGACCGGCTGTCACTAAGCATTAAGCAGATGGAAGATGATCCTTGGCTAAGCGAGGTTAAGAAGTTTAAAAAGGGCGAGATAGTAGAGGGTAAAATTACGCGGATCACGCCGTTTGGGGCTTTTGTACAGCTTAGCCCGGCGGTAGAAGCTTTGGTTCACGTCTCCGAAATGAGCGACGATGAGAGTGTCGATCCCGAAAAGCTATTCAAACTCAACGAAAAAAAGAGCTTTAAAGTCCTGGAGATCAATACCGAGAACCGTAAGATAGCCCTCAGTCTGAAAGACGTTAAAAAGGCTAAAGCTAAAAAGGATGACGCCTCAAATGTTAGCCCCGAGGCCTGAGGTCGGGACTCCAATTCAAGGAGCAAAGAAAGGAGTAAGTCATGGCGACAATGATAGAAATCGACGAAAACATCACAGTGGGCTCATTGGCCGAACTCCTATCTATTCCTGTTAGTCAGTTAATTGCCGAGCTGCTCAAAAACGGCGTTATGGCCACGGTCAATGAAAAGATTGACTTTGATACCGCCCAAATTATCGTCGGCGAGTTAGATCTAGACGTTGAGCTGCAAAAAAAGACGCACTCCGCGCTGCCCGAGCGGCGTAAACGAGAAGTCAGTACTAAAGGCGAACTTAGAGCCCCCGTAGTGGCCATGATGGGCCACGTTGATCACGGCAAGACTACGCTGCTAGACGCCATCCGCAGCGCCGAAACGGTTAAAGGCGAGGCTGGGGGCATTACTCAACACTTATCGGCTTATCAAATAGAACACGGCGGGCGGCCCATAACCTTTTTAGACACTCCCGGCCATGAGGCCTTTGCGGCACTGCGCGAGCACGGCGCCCGGCTGACCGATCTAGTTATTATTGTGGTGGCCGCTAACGAAGGTATTAAACCGCAAACCGTAGAGGCCATCCGTTTTGCCCGCCAAGCCGGCGTCAAAATCATCGTGGCGGCTTCTAAAATGGACACTCCCGACGCCGACCTTAACCGCCTAAAGCAGCAACTGGCTGAAAATGAGCTAGTGCCCGAAGATTGGGGCGGGCAAACCATAGTTATGCCGGTCTCGGCTAAAACTAAGGAAGGTCTGAAGGAACTGGTAGATATGGTTCTGCTAGTGGCCGACGTCGAAGAGTTAAAAGCCGACCCCAGCGGCCCGGCGCACGGTCTGGTGATTGAATCACATATGGAAACCGGCCACGGCCGCGTGGCGGTGGCTTTAGTGGAACAAGGCAGCCTAAAACCCGGCGATTTTGTAGCCGTCGGGCCGACTTACGGCAAAATTCGCAACCTGCAGTCTACTAGCGGCCAAACGCTAGAGACCGCCGGGCCTTCCACACCGGTAATTATTAGCGGTCTCAAAGATCTGCCCGATTTTGGCGACGAATTCGAGGTAGTTAAGTCCGAAAAAGAGGCCCGCGAGCGGGCCGTGGAAGTTAATCAGGCCAAAAAAGCTGGCGGGGTTAGCTCGGCTTCCTCCTCCAGCGAATTACTGCGTATTATTAGCCGCAGCAACCGCTTAAATAAGCTAAACGTTGTAATAAAAGCTGATGTTCAAGGCTCCCTGACTTCGGTCATAGATAGCCTCAAAAGTTTGGATACCGAAGAAGTAGCGGTGCGCATCGTCAACTCCGGGGTAGGCATTATTAATGAGAGCGATATCCATCTGGCCGCCACCTCAGGCGCCATAATTTATGGCTTCCACATCACTTTACCACTGAATATCAAGCGGCTGGCGCAGCGTGATAAGGTTTCGGTGAGATTATTTGACGTGATTTATGAGCTTATCGACGACGTTAAAAAAGAACTCGAAGCCCTGCTAGAGCCTGAAGTTTTGGAAGAAAAATTGGGCCAGCTAAGTGTTAAGGCGGTTTTTAAGACCACTAAAACCGAGCTTATCTGCGGCGGCGAAGTTACTAAAGGTAAGTTAGCTATCCCAGCACTAGCCCGTCTTTACAGAGGCAAAGAGCTACTGGCAGAGGATCTAGAAGTCACCAACCTAAAACGCGGCCCCCAAGATGTTAAAGAAGTCCAAACTGGTGAGATGTGCGGCCTAAGCCTACGGACTAGCGACAAATTAGACGTCCAAGAAGACGACCGCCTAGAGCTATATACTAGAGAATCTAAAGTCCGTACGCTGTAAGCACTCAAACAATTTTCTTGACATTTTAACCAAAAGTACTATAATTGTGAATAATTAATCGGAGAGTTCTTGCTACGGTGGGGTAGTGAGCCTTATAAATGACTCAAGGTCCAGAAGTCCACGATCGGCCTGCTTCCATATCGGCTCCTTTAGCTGAAGGGCCAGTTGAGCCTACAGAAGTTCATCAATTCCCAGGCCTTCCATTTAGGCGCGGCGATCCCGAAGACAGAATCACAGCCTACCTAGCCTACTTGGCGCATGGCCAGACTCTGGTAGGCCTTACGCGGGGTGGAATTGGTTTAGCCGGGCTCGAAGTTAACAGTAATGCTGGATCTGGTAGTGTGCGAAGTGTTGGTGGGGGTATTAGAGAAACTGACCAAGGCCGTGGCGGTGAAGGCCTCAATGAAGAAGAAATTCGACGCAATGAACGCGAAAGAGTCTTAGCCGATCTAAGAGACCATATTGAAGAAGCAGTTGATCAAAGAATCGAAGAAGTTGTGGGCCAAAGAATCGAAGAAGCCACGCGCCCGCTTAATGAACGTATCCAAACACTCGAAACACAAGTTACTGAGCTCCATCAGGAGAGGGATCAACTTCAGGCACAACTCCAGGAACGCGATGACGAGATCGCCCGACTTAATGCCCGGATAGCCGAACTTGAGGGCGGGACTCCTCCACCCAACAACCCACCAGACCCCAATCAACCACTAACTCCTGAGCAACTTCAACAATTACAAACCGAGCTTGGTGCGGCAAGGAATACTTTAATTGATGAAACTATCCGTAGCCGAGCCACTGGCCTGGGTCGCTTTTTGCTTGGTCGATGGCAACGCCGCCGGTCATATAACGAAGCCTTGACAAGCTATCGTCAGTTACTGGAGCGTGTATTTAATCACGAGCGGGCTGAGCGTATAGCTAGCGGGGAAAACGAAGACCAAATATTTACCGACCAAGTTGATGACTTATTCAATGAGAGAGAGCATCTGGCGCAGGACGTGCATACTACGAATCAAGATCATCTGAACCAGATTATAGATGATGGTGGTTGGCGCGGCCGCTGGGCCAATGTTTTACGCTTCTGGGGCAATCAGCCAACTTCGCGAAAAGTAATATTTGGTGTGGTTTCCAGCGCTGGGTTGGCTGTAGCCGCCGGCACGGCTGGGCTGGGTCTTGGTCTTTTGATCGGTGGCGGAATTTGGAGATTTTCGCTGACATATCTTAATAACCGGGCTAGTGTTAATAATGTTCCCGAGCATACTCGTGACCGCCAGGTGGCGCGCATACAAAGGGAACGTCGGGCCTTCCAGCCAACTTCGGTTACCGGCAATCAAAATCAGCGCCGGGCAAGATTGTTGGAGGTGGTATTTGAGAGAGGCGAAAGAGGCGTTACCAATCGCGCTGAAAGGCGAAATATGGTTGGCACCGCTTTGATGATTGGCGGTTTAGTCCTTGAAGGCTTGGCGGCCGTCGACGTCCATGTGGTTCCAAGTATTCTCGATGCTGTTGGGGGGCATCATCATTCTCCGAGTGCGACTAGCCCGAACCATCCCTCCGGCCAACCGTCCGGTGGCAGTGGTCTCAATCCTAACCAGACTCCAAGTAGCGGTCTAAACCCCAATCAAACCCCACCACTTAACCCCAACGCTAACCCAGGCTCTAATGGTGTCAATCCGAATCAAGCTCCTACAAACGTGCCAAACACGCCAATTGCTCCTCAAAACGGCGGCCTCCCGCAGGGTGGTAACGGGTACACTGCCCCTAGTAGCACAATTGCTCCTGGAATCACTGGTAATCAACTCGGCCAGACAAGTGCTATAAAGGGCACGCACGTTGAGTTTTGGCCAGATCATAATGGTGGTACGTATGACAATGCGGCAGTTCGTTTAGTAAATGGTGATCATTTTGTGGATCATGGGATCGGCCACGTTGATATAGTTGGCTCGGATGGAGTAATTAAAGTGAAAGACGCTACAGTAACTCAAACGGGCGCGCTCTCAAATAAAACCGTTCTTCAATACCTAGATAGCGGTGTTCATCGTATAGCCAATCAACATTTCTGGTATGAGGATAAAACTCGCCCGGGACCAATTGGTTGGGTTCAGCACACTATTTCACAGTTCAAAAAATAAAACTTCCGGATAATATCTAATCTGACTAGATATTTTAAACCGCTAAGGGCATAATAAAGACTATGTTTAAATTAGACGACGATTTACTGCAGCAACTGGGATTAGGTAGCTTACCAGTTGATGAAAAAAATAAGATGCTGGCACACATCTATGAAACGTTAGAGCTTAGAGTTGGCATGCGCCTGGCCGACCAAATGACCGACGCTCAACTGGACGAGTTTGAAGCTTTTATAGACAAAAACGATGAAGAAGGCGCACTTAAATGGCTAGAAACCAACTTTCCAGATTATAAACAAGTAGTGGCCGATGAGCTGGAGAAGTTAAAAGGCGAAATTAAGGGGCAGGCGCCGCAAATTGTCGAAGCCACTCTTAAAGATTCTAATCAACAAGCGGCTGCTGCGCATGGTATGGATTCTCCAAACATACCCAGTCAAAGTCCCTCTGCTGCGGACGATGATTTAGCTAGCTCGGCCTAGCCACGTTAAACTTATAAAAGCTATCTACTTGTTTTAAGTCTAGTTTTTAAGAGAGCTTGATTTAACTTGTAAAAAATGCTACGCTTTTAGGGCAATAATCTAAAAACAAAAACCAAAATGCGCGAAAAACCACCTGACATATATGATCAATACCGTGGATCTAAGGAAAATCCAGTTGAGGTTCCTGAGCATCTACAAAACTACGGTCCCAACCAGGCTTACGCGGAAGCCCAGGCCAGGCGTTTATCGGGCGAAGCAAAAGATGTAGCTGAGGTAGCAAGCCATTACCACTTTGATGAACTAGACAGAGGTGCGTTAAGCGTGGGTTACGAAGGTTTATATAACGACGCGGCAACTGCTGAAACAGCCTTAAATGAGGCTCTTGAGTTAGCTGGCGTAGATATATCTGATTCCTTAAAGCAGCTTAACCACGAAGGGATTAGACAGGACAGGGACGTTATTATTCAAGCCCGCGTCGAAGAAATGTTGAGGGATCCACCAAATGCTAGTTGGCGTGAAAAAAGGGCCCTGAGGAAACGCCGAAAAAGTTTGTCCCAAATATTGAGCATGGAGAAATACGATTATGATGCACTGCAAAAAACCTGGGACCAGCACGAGCAGGCCCTAGCAGCCTCACAAATAGATAGGCTCCAAGGCGAAGCTTTTAAGGAAGACCGTAAACTCCAGGCAGGTGAAAAGATGGCGGAAGCCAGAGCTGATATGGCCAAGATAGATAGTCGGTACGGTCGTGCTATAGAGCAGATAAGAGCTTTACCAATAGACCATAAAGATTTACTAGCTTTTACCGATGAATACCAGAAAACTGTAAAAAGTAGCCTAGATAACGAAGAAATTAAGCAAAAGCTCAGCAAACTTAACGAAAGGCATGTTGACGGCACTCAGAGGTTTGTAGAGGCCTTGGCTATACCACGAATTAGTGAGCTGACAAAGCGCTTAAGAGAAGGATATGAAGCTGAAGGCCTAGACGAACAACTAATCCAGGATAAATTAAAAGCAGACAGTGATTCCTTACGAAAATGGTTATTAGGATCTATAGCAGAAGGCAGCAACCCCCAAGAAGATTTAAAAGCTTATGAACTACATAGTAACAAGCTAGAACTGTGGCAAAAACACCGTAAAAAAGCCGTTGATTTTATTTTATTGCGGACTGTAGAAAACTCCAATGAAACAAGTGAACAACTACCCACAGTAGATCTAGATCGCGAATTCACTGGTTTCTGGGTGCGTAACCGTAATAGAGCCGGGCTAGCTAAAGAACTATCTCGCCACCACAATGGCCTATGGAAAACGGCTATTTATGGCTCACTAGTGGCTCGTTTTGGCGGTGATAGCGCTCGAACAATGTGGGAGTCCATTCCTGAAGAGAAATTAGAAGCCGCCCGGCGAAAAACCCTACTTAAAACAACTGCGCTAGGACGATTTTTAGCTAAAAGAGGAAAGGCGGCGGCCACAGGCGTGTGGAATCGCTTGAACGCCGAGTCTCATTATGGATAATCTACCTGATAATTTTTTTATAAGCTCTGGCCTGGGGGTTCTAGTCGGCGATCAAAAAGAGGCCGCCGAAAGGCGTGTACTAGAGGAATTAGACCTCAAAATGGGCGATAAATTATCTAATACCTTAACAGAAGAACAATTTCTACAATTGGAACATCTGGCTAGCCAAGACGACTCGGCAAAGACAGATGCCTGGCTGGAACGCAACTGCCCCGGCTATGAGCAAATAATAGAAGCTGCCCTAGAAGAAGTAAAAAAAGAGATTCTAGCTGACCCCCAGAAGTTTCTAGCGGCTTAGGACTTTTTTGGCGAGGTCCGACCTTGGATAAAAAATGTTGAAACCTAGTAGTTTTTACTAAAAAACTCTTTGTTTTATCCAAGGTCGGACCTCTTAG
>OBEQ012815087.1_pt1 | contig 14022 bp, 9 predicted proteins | sample 1670901 | NCBI WGS metagenome assembly OBEQ01 (sample SAMEA104232315, study PRJEB22302) | groundwater metagenome | biome: forest; feature: aquifer; material: groundwater | place: USA | collected 2011-08-07 | depth 5.4 m
CCATCCCCGCCCCCGGGCGGCGCGGGCGACGGCGGCGTCGCTGCGGCGCCTGCCTCGTCGCGGGCCACGGGCGCACTCGCCACGGGAAGGACCGGCGCATCGGCGACCGCTGCCGTCACTGGCTGTGGCGGCTGCGGTGGGGCCTCCGTGGGAAGGACCTTTCGAAGCCGCTCGAGTGCCTCGAGCAGCGGCCGGAACGCCGGCGCGTCTGCGCCCATCCGTTCCGCTGCCAGCGCCGCGAGCTTCGCTGCCGCCCCGTGCGATGCGTCGAGCGCCTCGCGATCGCCCGCTCGAGCCGTGGTCCGCTCGAGCAGCGGCACCGTCCGGTCGAGGAACCAACCCACCGCGTTGGCCCGAGCCCGCATGCGCCTAATTTCGGGGTACAGCGTCGGCCAGTAGCGGTCCGCCAGACCCGCCATCACGAGCAGCCCCGTCGCGCACCCGTCCAGCCCGCCGACCTGGTGCAGGCCGTGGGCGACGTGCGCTCCCATCAGGAGGTCCTTGCTGACCCCACGCAAGAGCTCGCCGCCCTTCTCCACCACGAGCCCCCACTCGACGCTGGGCGCGCTCGGCGAATCGAGCTTGGCGACTTCGGCGACGACTTGCTCGTAGCGGGGATCGAAGCGCGCGGGCTGCCCGGCCGGGGTCGCCGCTGAGATCTCACTGAGGAGTTCCTCGGCACGTTGGGTGCTCGTCATCTTGTCGCTCATGGCTGGGCCACCGCCTCGAGAAGCGCCTCGAGGCTCAGATGGGGTCGCTCGAGCGCTTCCCGGTGCCGCGACCGAAGCGCAAGCCGAGCGCTTTCGATCGCCTCGGGGCGCTCGGTCGTGAGCGGCCAGAGACGCGTGGCCTCGGGCTCGCGCGTGGCCAGGTAGCGCAACATCGACGTCGGCGTGGGACCCAGAGACACGAGGAGTCGCGGCTCGGGGACGTCAGTCCAGAGAAGCGCGGGCGGCGCCTCCGACCAGGCCAGCAGCCGGCGAGCCAACTCCAGCCAGACCCACCGGTCCGTGGCCGCACGCACGGGACAGTCGAGCGTGACCCCCAGGGCCTCGGATTCCCGCTGGCGCAGGGGCTCGCACGCGCGCAGCACGGTGCCGAATCCATAGAAGTGCTGACCGGCAAGTCCCGACGGAAACACGCGCGCGATCCACTCACCGACCTGGGCGCGGCGGAGCACCACGCGCAGGGTCTGCTCGGCCGATGAGGCGTCGTCAGGTAGGGGTAGATCGGCCATGCGCCTCGCCACCTCCGGTGCCGGGAGCCGTCTCCCCTCCTGCAGCAGATCCTCCGAGGCGGCGAAGAACGGCGCATAGGCCGCAGGGACGATGGACAGGCGCCGGGCGGCCTCGACGGCGGGCACGGCCGCCACCAGGGCCAGCGGGAAATCCCGCCCCACACGATCCTGGCTGGGCACGAGCGTACCCAGCAGGACCGAGGGGAGGCCGGGCGCGCGGAAGAGGATATGGACGGGCCCACGCAGGATCGGCAACCCCGTGCCGCGCACGGCCTCGGCCGACTCGTGGAGCCAGCGATCGAACGCGCCGAGCAGGGGTGAGCCGGCGTTCACGCGGATGAAGTCCGCCTGCGCGGGCAGCTTCCCCAGGAGACTCAGCCCCTCCACCGGCAGCGTGTGCGTGATCGGCGACGGCATTCAGTTCACCTGGCAACCGCCGCCGCGCGTGATCGCGTGCGGCGGAGGGGTGTCGCCGCTCCGGAAGGGCGCGAGCAGCTTGGGGCTGCCTCGCCGGGCCGCGCCGAAGAAGGGGGATTCGCTGCGGGTCGGCTTGATGTCCACGACGATCTGAACCCCGGGCCGGGAGCGCAGGGTCCACGTCACGGAGAACATCCTCGAACTCAGGCTGGCCGACACCTTGCCCTGCTCGAGTAGCCGAAAGAGGCCCCACTCCCCCTGCTGGTTGAGGGTCTCCGATAGGTTCCTCTCGCCCTTGACCCGAATGGTCGCCCCCCGGCTCTTGCCTTCACCCGGCCAGCGCAACTTGTGCCAGGTGTCCGGCTCGTTTTGCGTCTTGACCACCTGCCCATCGACCTCGAGTTGGATCGAGGCGACACCGGGCGCCGGCCGCAGGCTCACCTCGAACTCCACCCCCGGATCCTTCGCGCCGGAAGGAAACAGCACGGACGTGATCTCGAGCGAGCGGGTGAGGAAGGCGAGCAGCGCCGACGAGAAGCCCGAGGTTTCGCCGAGGCGCCGCGAGAACTCGAAGCGTTCGCCGGCGCGCTGGATGTCCGCCCCCAGCTGTGCCTGGAAGAAGGTCCAGACCACACCGTCCGGCTTGTAGTAGTCCATGACGTCCGCGAGCGGCGCGTCCTGGCCGCCTGGGCTGAACGGATAGCGTCCCTTGAGTCCGCGATCGAAGGGCACCACCACCTCGTTGCACCACTTGAGCCCCTTGCCCTTCGCGATATCGATGACGGTGGAGCCGGAGGCGCCGTCGATGGCCGGCCACAGGAGCGCGTAGAAGCGAGGACGCCAGCCCACCTCCTGCTGCTCGATGAGCCCCTTGACGGTGGTGCGCGCCGTGCCCAGCCGCGCGCTCAGGGCGCTCGCGTCGGCGGGATTCTCGAGGTAGGTCATGAGCGCGTCGCGCACGAAGTTAAGCTGCTCCTGGTAGACGTCGAGCGTCACGGCGGGCGGTGGCGGCGGCGCGGCGCCGCTGGCGAGCGAAGGAGGTGAAGGCCGTGGCACGCCGAAGTCCGAAAACGGCGCGAAGGCGATCTCGACCTCGCCCGGACCGATGGTGCCGTCGGGCGGATCGGCCAGAGCCCCTTGCGCCGCGCCCACCGCCGCCTTGCCTCGGGCCCCGGCCCCATGGGACACGAGCGCCACGCCCTTGTCGACGAGCCCGTCTCCGGACAGGCGCGTGTTCTCGGCCACCGTACGCATGATTCGACCCATTGGAGCCGGCACGCCGCGCGTGAGCCCCTGCAGGATGGTGAGCGCCTCGACCTGGCTCTGCGCCTCCTTCACATGCAGCGAGGCCAGAAAGTCCTGCCACTCCTGGATGTACAGCTCGAAGTAGCGCGAGCGCAGCCGCTTGGCCAGCGCTTCGGGCCGATCGCGGCGTCCGGCCTCCGCGCCGAGCACCCAGGGCTCCAGAACCGCCTTCGCATCGTCGAGGCGCGGCTTGACTACCGTCTCCCACGCCTGCTTGGTGAAGGCGCCCCGCACCCGCCTCTTCGACTCGATGGAGCCGGAGCCTCCGCCCAGGATGGTCTCTACGGTGAGGTCGTAACCTTGCGCACTCAGCTCGCTCACGATGGGGTCGAGGACGACCCGCTCGATGGGCACCGCTGCGAGGGCCATCCGCAGACGCTTCACCAGTGCCGCGTCGCGCGGCAGGGCCAAGGCCTGATCGCTCGCCAGGAGCGTCACGAAGAGGCGCGCGTGCGACGTCATGACGGCGAGCTCTTCGGGTGTGCGATCCCCGCCGAGGGCCGCTGCCCAGCCGGTCACGATCCGCTGGGCCGTCCAGTTTCCGAGCGGGCCCACGGGCGCAGGCTCGCCCGGCTCGCGCGGACCGGACAGGAGCAGGTAGAGCTTGAGCTCCTCGTAGTGCCGCGGATCATACCCTTGCGGCGGCGGGTCCTTCGCGAACGCTTCCAGCTCGGCGATCGTGTGCGCCGCGATGGGCGCGAGCATGTCCCGGCGCAGCACATCGCTGTAGAGGGCGCGCACGTAGGGGTAGAGCGTGCCACCCTTGTAGAGGCCCAGGCCCAGTGTGGCCGGAGGACCATCGAGCTCGTAGGTCCGGAGGAGGTCGACGCGACGGCGCAGCGGCTCCAGCTGGTCGAGCGAGATTGCGCCCGCACCGGGAGAATGGCGACGGGCGGCCACGTCGCTCACGATTGCGGCCGTGGAGGCGATGAGCTTACGATTCTTCATGTACGACCAGGCCGGCAGCGAGGAGAACAGGAGCGCGACGCCGAGGACCCCGGCGCCGACCAGGTACGCACGTCGGCGTAGGGCGGTGGCGGCCAGGCGCGTCTTGGCTACCAGGCCGCGATCGGGAAACACCACGTTCAGGAAGACGTCGCGCAGGAAGTAGCTCTTCGACTCGACGACCGGGGCCTGGGCCGGCAGATGCGGCGCGACCCCGAAGGACTCCGCCATGGCCGACATGACTCGATCGATCGGCCGCCCTTCCTGCGTGCCGCTCGTGAAGTACACCCCGCGCAAAAGGGGTGGCTCCTTGAACACGTTGGCGGCGAAGAGCGTCGCGAGGAAGGGTTCGAGCCGGGGCTTGAGTAGGCCGAATTGCTGCGGGAAGCTGTAGACCTTCTCGCGCGCTTCGAGACGCCGCTCCTGTCCCATGCGCCGCAGGGCGCGCTTCTCCACCGAGTCGGCGAGCTCGTCCAGGCGCTCGCCCAGGACGCTCTCGAGCGGCCGCGGGTCGGGCGCCAGCGGCAAGGTGAAGCCCCAAATCTGGCCGCGGTCGGCCTTCTTCAGATCCTCGAACAGGTCCACGAAACCGTCGATGAGGTCGCACTTGGTGAAGAGTACGTAGACCGGCGGCACGACCGTGAGCCGCGCCGAGAGCTCGTCCATCCGGCCGCGGACGCGCAGCGCGAGCTGCTCCATCTCCGGGTCGCTGGCGCCCATGAGGTCCGAGACACTCACGGCCACGAGCACGCCGTTGATGGGCTGTCGTGGACGGCTCTTGCGCAGGAGGTCGAGGAAGGCGAACCACTCGTCACGATCGTCGTCGTCTGTCGTGTAGCGGCCCGAGGTGTCGAGGAGAATCGCCTCGTTGGTGAGCCACCAGTCGCAGTTCCGGGTCCCACCGATCCCGCGCACGGCCCCGCCGTCGCCGGAGAGGTAGGGGAACGGCAACCCGGAATTGCGTAGCGCCGTGCTCTTGCCGGCGCCGGGCGGACCGATGATGGCGTACCAGGGCAGTGCGTAGAGCGCCGCGACACCTCCCTTGCCCAGCCGAGACGCCTTGAGCGCTCCCACCGCCTTCAGGAACTCCGACTTCAGGGCGACGATGCTGGCTTGCTGCTCGGGCCGCACGGCGCCAGCGTGCCGATCGCTCTGCGTCACCATGGCGCGCTCGAGGCGGCGGGCCGCCTTCCGCGCACGGATCTGCTGGATCAGATAGATCACGCCTGTCACGAGGACCTGGGTGGCCGAGACGACCAGCCCCACCCAGGGTGGCAGCTTGAACACCGAGACCGCGGTCCAGGCGAAGGCGATCACGACGACGGCAAGGATGTGCTTCAGCATCGCGCCCTCGCCCTCGCCGAGCGTTCCCGATGTACGACGGAACGCCTCACGGCTGCGACCTCGCCCCGGCCAGCTCGACGATCCGCCGCACCACCGCGTTGCCTTGACTCGTGAGCGACCAGTGCAGGCTGACGTTCACCAGCAGGGCCACGCCGAGGGCCGCCAGTGAGAACGCGACGATCGGCAGGTGGCGACGGGAGGGTCCCGTCTCTCCCGATGGCCGGCTGGCCTGGGGAGACAGGATCTCCTCCTCGATGAGCCGGTGACGGGTGAGATCGAGCCGGAGCTGCTCGGTGAGCTGCTGGAGCTCCTGCTCCGCGCCGCGCACGCGGTACCGCCCCTGGAAGCCGAGGAGCAAGCTGGTGTAGTAGACGCGCAGCACGCCGTAGCGCGCTGGGTTTTGCCGCAGGGTCTCGAGGCGGCGGAAGAAGTTCTCGCCGGCGAGGTTCTCGTTGAAGTAGCGCAGCTGCAAAGATGTCGACATCCACACCGCGTGAGTCTGGGGGATGCCCTGCGCCACCTCGTCGGCCAACGCGGCGATCGCATAGACGAGGTCACCCAGATCGTCTTGCGACAACTGGGCGGCGCGTCCTCGCTGGACGAGGGCATCCACGAACCCGCACAGACGTTGGTAGAGAAGCTGCGGGTCGGGGACGGCGCCCTCCCCCATGCGCCGCAGCTGCATGATCGCGCCGAAACAGTCGCGTGTGAGCTCGCCGAAGACGTCCATAGATTCCTCGAGAAACACCGTTACCGGCGCGGTTGCTCCGCGGTCGGCGAAGGCGAGACCGCGAGCAGCTGCAGCTGCGTCTCACCGGGCAAGAATGGCGGCGGCAGGTAGACAGCGAGGTTGCGTTCGCTGACCACATTCCGCCAATAGCGATCGCTGGCGTTCAGCGTGAAGTACACGAAGCCCGCACGCACCGGGATCTCGGAGGGCAATCGGTGCGTCACCGCGATCGGAACGCCAGGCGACGCGGCCTGGACGAGATGGGCAATGTCCGTGAACGAGGCGACCTTGGAGAGCTTGGGCAGAAGCTCCACGATCTGCGCCTCGGCGAGCTTGCTCGAGCTGACCATCAGCACGAACGTGGTGGCGCGAAGCAGCCGGTCGTCGCCGAGTTCGCCCAGGTGCATGCCGTCCTGGCGGGGGGGCGGGGGGCGGGCGCGGCGGCGGGGCGCGAGCGGGACGCGCAGGAACGTCTCGCGCACCGTCGCGCCCAGGAGCGCGGAGACCCGCGCGAAGAGCGGCTCGAACGTGGATCGCAGGTCGGTGAAGGCGTACGGGGGAAAGCTGGGCGGCTCGGCTTCGGACACGAACGTGGAGAGCGCGCCCGCGAACTGGACCAAGGACAAGTAGAGGCCGCGCGGTGGCAGATCGCCGGGCTGCACGTAGTGGGCGAGCACGGGGATGAAGGAGTTCACGGCGTTCAGGAGGAGAAAGCGCGTCACGTCTTTCGCCGTGAACTCAACCGTGGCGTCCTCTCGCTGCCGCCGTGCTTCGGACAGCGTTCGCTGCTGGGTGGCCGCGAGCGCCAGCACCCGCTGCACACCGCTCGTGAGGAACGACGAGGCGGACACGCGCAAGCACGGCGGCACGTACGCTTCGCTCACGCCGAGCGCGCCCGAGCGGTCGCGCACGATCTCGGCGATCTTCACCGCCTCGAAGTCCTCACGCGGCTCATCGCCGAAGAGCAGCACCACGTTGCGCTGCGCGAACGCGAGCTGCGATTCCCCGATGCCCGTCGTCGCGTCAAAGACCGGGCGTTTGGCCGAGACGTACCGCGCGCGCCCCGCTCTCCCCAACTCGGCGTAGTTGGGCGCGCCGTCGCGTTCGCGCGGCACGCCCAGGTAGACGTCGAGCGCCGGCTTCGTCGGTCCAAAGTGCGCCTCGATGGGTCGCGCCGCGGGCGTCTCGGGATCGCCATGATCAAAGGCCAGCAGAAGACCATCAGGGAGCACGCCCGCGAACGTCTGCACCCGCAGTTGCCCGGTCTCGAGACCGCGCCGGTCGATGTCGAGACGAAGCACACCCCAGTCGTCCACCAGCACGCCGCGCAGGCGCTGCGCGAGGAGTTCCTCATGGTAACGGTCGAGCTGCTGCATGTGGTGCGGGGACATGAGCATGCCCTCCGACCACACCAGCTTTTGCGCTGACGTCATTGCTGCTCCTCCGGGGACCGATCCTCGAGCCGGCCGATGCGGTAGCCCTCGAGCACAAACCGCGCAACGAGCCGATGCGGCGCGCGCCCCTCGGGGCAACGTTCGAGCGGCAGCTCGTAGACCGCCCGCCACGAGGTGCCGGCTGGCTTGCGCACCAGCGCGACCACGACGATGAAGCTCACGCCTTCCGCGACCTCTATGGGTTTGGCCACGCGGTCCGAAGGGAAGACGGTCATCTCATCTACCTTGACGACGTCTTCTCCCAGGGACTCCTGGTCGCGCCGCCAGATGTCCTCGAAGTCCGAATTCTCGAGATGCTGGACTCCGCGAAGCTGGTAGACGCGAACGACCGTGGCTAGCGAACGGCCTTCGTCGTCCGGGTTCACTCGATCGGATACCGTGAGGGCATACTCCATGGTGCGCGGTGACCGGCAATGGACATTGGACAAGGCTGCAGTACACCCGCCAATGAACATAACCGCAACCAACATTGTCGCCACAAGGGACGCTGTAACAGTGACAGTTTCAAGTGTGACAGTTTCAGATGTTATGACCACACGGATCGCTGCAACAGTGACAGTTTCAAGTGTGACAGTTTCAGATGTAGCGCTTCTTGTCATGCCACGCAGTCCCGGCGACAACATGCCAGTTGGACTAGTCATTTGGCAAGAGAAGCCGCAATCGTTCATTGGCAATGATGGCTGCTTGACACCCTCATCGCGGTCTTGTTTAGTGCAATGAGTCATCGCAGCGAACCGACGAGTCATCGCAGCGAACCAAGGAAAGAGGGACGTCATGGCCGAGACGGTACATCTCAAGTTGACGGCGAATGGGAAGGTGATCGAGGGCGAGAGCACGCAGGTCAGCCTCGATCGTGGAAAGACCATCGAGTGTGTGTTCTTCCAGGAGGGCGTCAAGACGTCCCGTGAAGCCGGGTCGGCGAAGGCGCTGGGCCGTCGCGAGCACGCTCCCATCTTGACCCGCAAGCGCATCTGCCAGGCGACGCCGCTTCTGCTCAAGGCCTTGACCGAGAACACCGAACTCGAGGCCGAGTTCAAGTTCTTCCGTCCGAGCCCGGCCGGCGACGGCACGACCGAGCAGTTCTACACCATCACGCTCAAGCAAGCCCGCGTGTCGAACTACAGGCTCACGTCGCCCGACGTGCTGTCGCCTGCCGCCACGGCTGAGCCTCCCCTCGAGGAAGTCGAGTTCGTGTTCGGGCATATCGTGTGGACCTGGATGCCCAACGGTCTGCAGCACGAGGACAGCTGGGCCTCGGGCAAGTAGTTTCCGCGGTCGCCATGAACGGTCGCGGCCTCCTGTCACGCCTCGGAGATCCCGAGAAGCGAAATGGCGGCGATGCCACTGATGCGATCGTTCACCACTTGCGACAACTCCTCAACACGCGACGCGGGGACGCGCCCACGGCGCCCCACTATGGCGTTCCGGACTTCTCCGACGTCGTTCACTCCTTTCCCGGTGCGGTGGCTGTCCTCCAGCGGGCCATTCGGGACACCATCGTGGAATTCGAGCCGCGTGTGAAGCACGTCCAGGTGCGCCACGTGCCACACGACGACGGGCTGCTCCTGCGCTTCGAGATCACGGCGCGCCTTTCCGAAGGAAACCGTCCCCTCAAGCTGCAGACGCGCCTGACCGCGGGCGGCCGAATCGACGTCGACTGATGTTCGCGAAGTACTACCAGGGCGAGCTGCTCTACCTCCGTGAGCTGGGCCGGCGCTTCGGCCTCGCCCACCCCGACGTCGCGGGCTTTCTGGCCGAGCGCGGCAGCGACCCTGACGTCGAACGGCTCCTCGAGGGCTTCGCGTTTCTCACCGCGCAGATCCGGGAGCGCGTCGAGGACGCGGTCCCCGAGATCGCGGTGGCGCTCACCGAGCTGCTCCTGCCCCACTACGCGCGCACCCTGCCCGCGGCGACCATCGTCGAGTTCGCGGCGGTTCCCGGCGCGGTCCGGGGGCGCCAGCGGATCTCTCGCGGGTCCGAGCTCGCGGCGGTACCCGTCGACGGCACGTCGTGCCGCTTCCGGACCACGATGGACGTCGACCTCCTGCCCCTGACGGTCGCCGACCTGACCCTGGACCGCGCCACGTCCGCCCGACCCGAGCTGCGCCTGAGCTTCAAGTTCCAGAGCCCCGGGCACGCCGCCGTCTTTCATTCCGACGGGCTCCGCCTGCACGTCCACGGCGAACCGCCCCTGGCCTCGTCGCTCTACCTCTGGTTCGCGCGCCACCTGCAGGAAGCCGCGATCGAGGACAGCGCCGGCCAGCGGATCTCGCTCGGCCCGCGGCCGCTGGGCTTTCCTGGCTTCGCGGAGTCGGCGGCCCTCTTGCCCTGGCCACGGTTCGCGCCGCCCGGTTATCGGCTCCTCCAGGAGTACTTCATTCTGCCGGCGAAGCTACTCTTCCTCGACGTTCTCGGCCTCGAGCGCGGCTCTGCCATCGAGGGCGAGCGCTTCGATCTCGTGTTCACCTTCGACCGCCCACCCGAGCTGCCCGCGCGTCCCACGCGCGACACGCTGCGCCTCGGCTGCACGCCGGCGGTGAACCTGTTCACCACCTCCGCCGACCCTGTGAGACTGGACGTCCCCGGCCGCGAGCACCTCCTGCGCGCGGCCGAGGTACCGCCCTCGCACATGGAGGTCTATTCGGTCGATGCGGTCGTCGGCGCCAAGGCCGGACGCCGCGAGCGCTCGAGCTACGCCCCGTTCTTCTCCTTCGCGCACGCCGCGGGCCCCGATCCGGCGCCCTACTTCTCGCTGCGCCGGCGCCGCTCGGAGCTCGACGACGCGCTCGACACTTACCTGTCGATCCTGACGCCCCGCAACGTTGCCCCCGGCGAGGACGAGGAGGTCCTGTCGATCGACCTCACGTGCACCAACCGCGGCTTGCCCGCGAGGCTGCGCGCCGGCGATGTATCGGTCCCGACGTCGCAGTCGCCGACCACCGCGAAGTTTCGCAACATCAGCGGGGTGACTAGGCCCGTGAGACCGCCGCTCGGATCCGAGCTCCACTGGCGCCTGCTCTCGCACATGGCCATGAACCAGCGCTCGATCGCCCGGACTGACGCGCTGCGCGCCCTCTTAGCCCTCTACAACTTCGTGGCCGAGGCCGACGAACAGACGGGTCTCGCCAACCGGCTGCGCATCGAAGCGATCCGAGGCGTCACGGCCACGCCGGCGCGCCGGATCCTCGACGGGGCCCTGGTCCGTGGCGCGCGGCTCGACCTGGAGCTCGACGAGCGGGGCTTTGCCAGCCGTGGCGACGCTTTCCTCTTCGGCGCCGTGCTGGACGAGCTGTTCGCCCAACACGTGACCCTCAACTCATTCAGCGAGCTGGGCGTCACGCTTCAACCCTCTCAAGCGAAGATGGCATGGACAGCCCGAAGCGGTCACCGCGCGCTGGTCTAGCCGACGCGGACGAGGCCCTGGCGTCGCTGACCGAGGCGGCTCACCACGGCTTCGTCCCGCTCGTGGCCCTGCTCGAACGGCTCGCGCCCGAGGCTGTGCGTCCTGGGGAGGATGGACCTCCAGCCCGGGAGGCCGTGCAGTTCCACCACGATCCGCGACTCATCTTCCACACCGCCGACGTGAGCCAGATCCAGCGCGCCCGCCCTTCCGTCGGCGCGTTCGAGGACGTCGAGCATAAGGCCGCGTTCGACATCACCACGACCTTCCTCGGCTTGAGCGGGGTCGTGAGTCCCCTCCCGGCGCACATGGCCGAGACGGTCGCGCTCGAGGATCCCGAGCGGGGCACGCTCGCCGGGTTTCTCGACGTCTTTCACCACCGGCTCCTGTCGCTCCTCTATCGCTTGCTGGTCAAGTACGACTATCCCCGCGAGTACCTAGCCGGAGCGGAGGACGCCTGGTCCGAGCGCGTGCTGGCGCTCGCCGGTGTCCCGCCCATCCAAAACCTCGATACCCTGCCCCGCTGGCGGCTTCTGCGCCTCGCCCCGCTCCTCTTCAGCCACGGGCGCAACGCCCGCACCCTCGAGCTGGCGCTCACCGACGTGATCGGGCCAGAATTGCCGGGCGCCACCTTCACCATCGAAGAATTCGTCGGCGCGTGGGTCGCGCTCGAGGACCAGCACCTCGTCAGGTTGGGCGCGGCCAACAGTTCACTCGGTAAAGACTTCCTCCTCGGGACCAAGCTGTTCGACCGGGGCGGGAAGTTCAAGATCACCGTCGGTCCACTCAGTCAGGAAGACGCCAACCGCCTTCGTCCCGCCGGCGACCTCTTCGCCGTCTTGCGCGAGGTTGTGGGCCTCGTCAACCTCGATCCCCTGACCTACGACTTGGAGCTGGTGCTGGACGTCGGCGCCGCTCCGCCGCTCGCGCTCTCGCGGACGGGCACCACCCGCCTCGGTCTCGACAGCTGGCTCGGCAGCTGCAAAGAGCAGGAGACGAAGATCGTGATCGAGGTGGAGGGATGACGCGGCCGAGGACCTGCACTCGCCCACCCCCAAAAGCCCACGGAAGGCCCGTCGTGACGGTCGCGGGCGTTCGTCCGAACCGTCTAGCGTGATGACCCACTCCCCAAGAGGTGCCGCCATTCGAGTCGAGCCCAGAGCCCTTGTTCGCCGCCTCACTCCGACCGCCACGCGGCTCCTCGACATGGCCGCGGGGCGCGCGGTCCAGGGCGGCTTCTACGAGATTGTCGTGGAGCACGTCCTTTCCGCCATGCTCGACGCCGAGGACGGCGACGTGGCCCGGATTCTCTCCAACGCGCAGCGCGATCGCCACGCGCTGCGCACGGCGGTCGAGCGCACGCTCGCCCGCATGCGCACCGGCAACGCGGGCCGCCCCCGCTTTGCCGATGCGCTGTTCGAGTGGTTCGAGAACGCCTGGCTCATCGCTTCCGTCGAACACGGCGCCACCCAGCTCCGGACCGGAGTACTCCTGCTCGAGCTCGCTAATCGCCCGGGCCGCTACTTGGCCGAGGCCTATCCCGAGCTGGATGCCCTGCGGGCCGAGGAGCTGCGGCGCGGCTTCGCGGATCTGGTCGCCTTGTCTCCCGAGGCCGTCGAGGCCGTGCCCACATCCTTGCGTCACGCTCCCGCGAGCGGGGGTGCGGGTGGTGAGGCGCTGGGCCGCTTCACCACCTCCTTCACGGAGAAAGCCCGGCGCGGCGAGCTCGACCGCATCTTCGGTCGGGATCGCGAAATCAGGCAGCTGATCGACATCCTCGTCCGGCGCCGCAAGAACAACCCGATCATCGTCGGCGACCCCGGCGTCGGCAAGACCGCCCTGGTCGAGGGACTGGCCCAGGCCATCGCCTTGGGCCAGGTGCCCGAGGACCTCGCCCAAGTAGATCTGCTTGGCCTCGACCTGGCACTCCTGCAGGCCGGCGCGAGCGTGCGGGGCGAGTTCGAGAACCGGCTCAAGTCGGTGCTCGACGCCGTGAAGGCCTCGCCCAAGCCTATCGTCCTCTTCATCGACGAGGCGCACACGCTCATCGGAGCCGGGGGCGCCGCGGGCGGGTCCGACGCGGCCAACCTGCTCAAGCCGGCCCTGGCGCGCGGCGAGCTGCGCACCATCGCTGCCACGACCTGGGCCGAGTACAAGAAGTACTTCGAGAAGGACGCCGCGCTCGAACGGCGCTTCCAGCCGGTCAAGGTCGAGGAGCCCTCCGAAGAAGACGCCGTGCTGATGCTGCGCGGCCTCCGTGCCGCCTACGAGAAGACCCACGGCCTCCCCATCCGCGACGACGCCGTCGAGGCCGCCGTGCGGCTCTCGCACCGCTACCTCGCCGGGCGAAAGCTGCCCGACAAAGCCATCGACCTCCTCGACACGGCCGCGGCCCGGGTCCGCGTCGAGACGCACGCCAAACCGGAGGCCCTCGAGGCTCTCGAGTCCCTAAGGGCCGCCCTCGAACGCCAGCAGGCCGCGCTCGTGCGCGATGGCGCGGACGGCCTGCCCGTCGACGACGCCACGTTGGTGGCGCTCGAGCGCGAGCTCCTGGCGGCGCAGACCGAGCACACCCAGCTCGAGGCGCGCTGGCGGGCAGAGCGCGACGCGGTGCTCGCCGTTCGCGCCGCCCGTGCGGCCAAGGGCGCGCTGTCCACCGATGCGCCGCGCGCCGAGATCGAGCGCGCGCAGGCATCGCTCGTCGCCGCCGGCGCCGCGCTGGCCGGCTTGCGGGGCGCCGAACCCCTCGTCCACCTCGACGTCGACGCGGACGCTGTGGCGCGCGTGGTGTCCGGGTGGACCGGGATCCCCGCCGGGCGCATGAAGACGAGCGCCATCGCCGCCGCCCTCGGGATCGAGGACCAGCTGCGCGCGCGGGTGCGCGGCCAGGAGGCCGCCATCGCCAAGGTGGGCGAGGCGGTCCGCATGGCCTCCGCCGGCATCCGCGATCCGCGCACGCCGGTTGGCGTCCTGCTCTTCGTCGGCACCACCGGCGTGGGCAAGCCCGAGACAGCGCTCGCGCTTGCCGACGCTCTCTATGGGGGGGAGCGCTCGCTCATCACCATCAACATGTCCGAGTTCCAGGAGAAGCACAGCGTCTCGCGGCTCATCGGGTCGCCACCCGGCTACGTCGGCTACGGCCAGGGCGGGCTGCTCACCGAGGCCGTTCGGCAAAGACCGCATTCGGCGG
>OBEQ010742769.1_pt1 | contig 14021 bp, 17 predicted proteins | sample 1670901 | NCBI WGS metagenome assembly OBEQ01 (sample SAMEA104232315, study PRJEB22302) | groundwater metagenome | biome: forest; feature: aquifer; material: groundwater | place: USA | collected 2011-08-07 | depth 5.4 m
CCCGGTGGATCCACGACCAGTACTGATTGCCGGACCCGGCACGTCCGCCGGCGAACAGCCGGAAGGGAAGTACCAGCCTTGGCAGCGCGCCGCCGCCGCGATCCAGTACGAGCCCTGTCCGCAGAAGGACGACACGCGTCATCCACGCCGCCTCGAGGGCCTGGGCCTCCCATGCAACGCAGACGGACGCGAGGAAATCCGACCCCGGCGGCGAGTTTTCGGTCAGGGCCGCCGGCCCATGCGTCCCGTAGACGCCGATCGCAGACGCGCTGACGAACACCGCGGGAGGGCGACGGGCCTTGGCCATCGCGGCGACGATCGCGCGCGTTGCCGCGATGCGACTTTCGAGAATGGCCGTTTTGCGCGCCTCGGTCCAGCGCCCGGCGTCGAGCGACTCGCCCGCGAGATTGACGACCGCATGAGCGCCGTCGACCGTCGCGGCCCAGTCGCCCGCCGGTGTAAGCGGATCCCAGGCCACGTCGCCGGGCTTGCGCGGCCGCCTCGTCAGCACAACGACGTCATGGCCGTCCTCTCGAAACGATATCGCCAGCCCTGATCCCAGGAATCCCGCGCCGCCAGCGATGACGACCTTCATGTTGCCGGCGCCGCTGCGCCACGCGCACGCGCTTCGCCCTCGGCCACGTTCACGCGCGCGAGCACGAGGCCGCCGCAGACAAAGAAGACGATGACGGAGAGCACCGCTGCGCGGCTCGAGCCGAACAGGCTCACTGAGGCCGCGAACAGCGCCGGACCCGCGATGCCGGCGAACTTCTCGAACACCGAGAAGAAGCCGAAATACTCCGACGACTTGTGCTTCGGGATCATTCGCGCGAACAGAGACCTGCTGAGCGCCTGGCTTCCGCCCTGCACCGTGCCCACGAGAAACGCGAGCGCGAAGAACTGCCACGCGCTCGTCATGAAGAACGCGAGCACGCTGATACCCGTATAGACGACAAGTGCGATGAAGATTCCGGTCTTGGCGCCAATCCTTCCGGCCAGCGCGCCAAACAGGAACGAAAACGGGATGCCGACGAACTGGACGAGGACGAACGCTTCGATCTGCGCGTTCCGATCGATGCCGATCTCGGCGCCGTAAATGGCGGCCATGCGGATGATCGTCTGGATGCCGTCGTTGTAGAGCAGGAACGCGACGAGCATCAGGAACGCCTGGCGGTAGCCGCGCAGCTCGTGGAAGGTCTCCCATACCCGCACGAACGCGGCGCGGATGGGATTCTCATCCGGCGTCTCGTCCGCCTCGAGCGCACGCGGCGGCTCCGGGACGCGGCGGAAGAGCGGGATTGAAAACGCGAGCCACCAGATGCCGACGCTGACGAAAGACAGCTTGATGCCCGCCACCGAATCAGACAGGCCGAACGCGGTCGGGTTGAGGATCCAGAGCAGGTTGATGACGAGGAGGATGCCGCCCCCGAGATAGCCGATGGCGTAGCCGGCCGTCGACACACGATCCATTTCCTCTGGCGCGGCGATGTGCGGCAGCAGCGAATCATAGAAGACGAAGCTCGACGCGATCGCGATGTTGGCGATCATGAAGAGCAGCGCCGCATACCGCCACTCGCCCGTCCCAATCGTGCCCATCAGCATCGTCGCGATGACGCCGATGCCGACGAAGACCGCCAGCATCTTCTTCTTGATCGCGCGGTAGTCGGCGATGGCGCCGAGGATCGGGCCGAGGACGGCGGTGATCGTCACGGCAATCGTGGTGGCCCACGCGAAACGCGCGGTCGCGAGCGGTGCGGCCATGCCAGCCGCGGCCACCGCGCTGAAGAACGGCGGGAACACCGCGGTAATCACGGTTGACTGGAATCCGGAGTTGGCCCAGTCGTACATCGCCCAGGCGCGCAGCTCGGGTCGACTGAGGCCGATGCGGGAAAGGAGAGACATATTCTAGAACGTTCGGCGGGCGACCCATTCGCGCAACAGTGAATCCACCACGACATAGCGCTGGCCTTCTTTGAGCAGCACGTCCTGCTTGACGAGCGCCGCAAGAGAAGCCTGGATGCTCGACGGCCCGCCCAGCCGATGGCGCGTGCGCGCGTCAGCCGAATGGAGCTCGCGCCCGCTCTGGAGGACGACCGCGCGCAGCGTCGCGCGTTGCGGCAGCGTCAGCCGCTGCCAGACGGCCTCGAACAGCATGTCCTGCTCCGCGAGCAGCCGCGCAAGGGTCGTGTGCAGATCCTCGAGCGTCGCCCGTCGTCCCGCCACCGCGCGGCGATCGTCCCACGTTTCGTGCGCGAGACGCTGCACGTCGTACGGCAGGTTGCCGGCGAGGTCGACGACGGCTGCCCCAAGCCCGGGCTCAGGCCGGATGCCGGTCTTCGTGAAGCGCGCCTCGATGAAATCGGCAAACAGCGGCGCCGGAATCTTCTGCAGCCGCATCACCGGCCCTGCCTTGTAGAACGGACGGCGCGGGCCGATCATCTTCTCCATCAGGCTCGGTTCTGAACCCGCGAAGACATAACCAACCTGCCGCTGTTGCTGCGCCGCGGCGCGCAGCGCATGCTCGACGCTGCCGCCGTTGAAACCCTCAATCGCCTGGAATTCGTCGAGCGCGACGACGACGGCACGTTTGCGATCGGCCGCAAGCCTGCCGGGCAACGCGAACACCTCGTTGGCAAGGCGGTTCACATCGCGGGAGGTTGTGACCCCGGGGAACGCGACGGAGAACGTGCCGAGGCCGGTCTCTTTTGGCTCGAAGCGGATTTCCGGCCGAGTCGACACGATCGCAGCGGTCAGCCACGTGCGCGCGCGATCCCATTTCGATTCCACCGACGCGATCGCGCGCGCGTACCCTTCGAGGAACGCCAGGTAGGAGCTGTAGCTGCTGACCGTGACGTCGATCGTAAGGGCGCCGCGCCGGCGGAGCGTCTCGAGTACCTTTCGCACCAGCGAGGATTTGCCGTACCGCCGCGGTGAAATCAGAAAGACCTTTTGCGACGATCCGAGGTCGGCAACGAGGCGGTCGAGCTCGGCCTCGCGGTCGACGAACGATTCGCCGGGGACGACCTCGCCGTAGACGAAGGGGTTATCCATGTCGTTACGTTGATCTACGTAATGATTACGGTGATTAACGTAACACGGAAAGCGCTGTCGGCCGCAAATCCCAACCGCCAACGCCCAAGGCGCGCCGCGCCGCTGGGCATCTTGGGAGTTGGGAATTGGGAGTTGGAAGTTACCGCGGCTGCCGCGGGCGCTCGAGCGGCAGCTGCCCGGTATACACCGCCATGCCGACGACGGCGTCGACCGCCTCCGCATCGAGGCGATCGATTTCGTCCCACGTCGTGATGCCGCCGGCGGCTGTCACCCGGCGGGTGGTGGCGCGGCGGACGGCCAGGATGGCGTCGATGTCGGTGCCCTGCATGAGCCCTTCCTTGTCGACGTGTGTGTAAAGGAACTCCCCGCAGAAGGGCTCGAAGGCATGAACCGCCTCGACCGCGGTGATCGGCAGCACCGTTCGCCACCCGTGAATCGCCACGTGGCCGCCGCGGCTGTCGACGGCGGCGATGACCCGGTCGGCTCCGACCGCGTCCGCAAGCGCGCGGGCGAAGACGACGTCGACGGCGCCGTCGCGAAAAAGCGCGGAGCTCACAATGACTGCGTGAGCGCCGGCGTCGAGCACAGCCTGTGCGCGCTCGATGCTTCTAATTCCTCCGCCGACGCGGCAGGGAAGCCGGCCGCAGATCGCGGCGATCATGCCGGCGTTGTCCCCGTGTCCTTTCGCGGCGTCCAGATCGATCAACTGCACATGTGGAAAGCGCGAGAAGCGCGCGATCCACGGCTCGGGATCGATGGCTTCGACCGCCAGCTTCTCGCCTTGTACGAGCTGGACTATGCGGCCACCTTGGAGGTCGATAGAGGGAATCAGCATTCGAGGCGTTCTTGACCGAGACGGGCCACAGAGACAGAGAGACCCAGAGAAGACACGATCACAGGCGAACCGGAATGTTCTTCTCGCGCAAGTATCGCTTCAACTCGCTGACACTCGTATCCGCGTAATGAAAGATCGAAGCGGCAAGCGCGGCATCGGCGTGACCTCGCGTGAAGACGTCGGCGAAATGGTCGAGCCCGCCCGCGCCGCCGGACGCGATCACTGGGATGTTGACGGCGTTGGCGACCGCGGCGGTCATGTCGCAGTCGAACCCGGAGCGGGTGCCATCGCGATCCATCGACGTCAGCAGAATCTCGCCCGCCCCTCGCGATTCGGCCTCGCGCGCCCACTCGACCGCGTCGCGCGCGGCATCAGACGTACCGCTTCGCACATAGACGGCGAAGCCGTCGTCGCGCCGTTTGGCATCGATGGCGACGATGACCGCCTGGCTGCCGTAACGGCGCGCGAGCGTCGTAATCAAGTCCGGACTCCTGAGCGCCGCGGTATTGAGGCTCACCTTGTCTGCCCCGGCATCGACCGCCGCGGCGGCGTCCTCTTCGGATCGGATGCCTCCGCCAACGGTCAGCGGAAGAAAGATCTGCCGCGCGACGGCGTTGATGGTTCGCGCGAGGGCCTGGCGGCTCTCGAGCGTCGCAGTGATGTCGAGGACGACGACCTCGTCGATCCCCTCGACGTTGTACCGCTGCGCGAGCTCGCCGGGATCGCCGGCGTGCCGCAGCTGCTGGAACTGCACGCCCTTGACCACCTGCCCGTCACGCACGTCCATGCAGGCGATGATGCGCTTGGTCAGCACCCGCGGGCCACTTCGAGGAAGTTGCGGATGATGTGCAGGCCCGCGTCGCTTGATTTCTCAGGGTGGAATTGCACGCCAAACACGTTGCCGCGCTCAACGACCGCCGAGAACGTGTGCGCGTGCCTCGTCTCTGCCACGCAGTCCGCCGTGACCGGCGCGGCGTACGAGTGCGTGAAGTACACGTGCGCACCCGACTCGAGTCCCGTGAGGATGCGGCCTCGTAACCCGGTCTCGAGCAGCGCGGACCCTGTCTCGCGCGGCGCGGACCCTTCGGGTCCGCGAGGGGCCTGCAGTGCATTCCACCCCACATGCGGAATCTTCAATCGCTCCTCAGCATCGCCCTGGAGTCGCACCACGCGTCCGGGCAACACGCCGAGCCCCGGGACCTCGGGCGCCTCGTCGCTTCCCTCGAAGAGCCACTGCATGCCGAGGCAGATCCCGAACAGCGGCGTGCCCGAGCGCACGGCGGATCCGATGGCATCGCGCCATGGCCCGACAAGGGCGTTGGTGGCCGCGAAGTTCCCGACCCCGGGCACGATCAGCGCGGAGAAGCGCGGGCATTCGGCTGGTGACGCAGGCGTCGCGAACTCGGCTCCGAGCGACGTGAGCGCCTTGCGCACCGACGTGAGGTTGCCGGCGCCGTAGTCAATCATCGCAATCACAGCAGCCCCTTCGTGCTCGGCAGCATCTTCGCGAGCCGCGCGTCGCGCGCGCAGGCGACCCGCAGCGCGCGGGCGAATGCCTTGAACACCGCCTCGATGTGGTGGTGGCTCGATCGCCCGTAGAGCACCTTGAGGTGCACGTTGGCGCGGGCGCCTGACGCGAACCCCTCGAAGAAGTCCTGGACGAGCTCCGTCTGGAGGTCGCCGACCATGCGCGCCTTGACCTTGAGTGTCACCACGGCGTGCGGCCGCCCGCTCAGGTCGATGGCGGCGACCGCCAGCGTCTCGTCCATCGGCATCACGAAATAGCCTGCGCGGTTGATCCCTTTGCGATCGCCGAGCGCCTTCAGCACCGTTTCGCCAAGCGTGATGCCCACGTCCTCGACGGTGTGATGCTGATCAACGTCGAGGTCGCCCTTCGCCTCGAGCGTGAGATCGAAACCGCCGTGGCGCGTGAACAGCTCGAGCATGTGATCGAAGAAGCGGATGCCGGTACTGACGTCATACCGTCCCTGCCCGTCAATCACGAGTCGCCCCTTGATCTGCGTTTCGGTGGTGCGGCGATCGAACGCTGCGGCTCTCTTCATCTCGTCTGCCTCCCGGCGACGACCGATTCGAGCGCCTCGATCGCCCGGTCGGTGTGTTCGAGCATCCCGGCCGTGATGCGAATGCATCCGGGCGTGGCCGGATCGTTCGAGCGGTCGCGGACATGAATCTTCCTCGCGCCCAGCGCGTCGATGAACGGCGCCGTGTCACCAACCCGCACCAGCACGTAGTTCGCGGCGCTCTCCCAGTACTGCAGCCCGAGACGGCGGCACGCGGCATAGAGGCGCTCGCGTGACTCGTGCACCTGCGCGGCATAGCGCGGCAGGAACTCGGTGTCCTCGAGCGCGGCGTTCACCGCGGCCAGTGCGATCGCGTTGATGTTGAACGGCAGCGTGACACCGCGTACGGGCTCGAGCGCGGGCGGCTGGCCCATCACGATGCCGACGCGCATGCCGGCAAGGCCGTACGCTTTCGAGAACGTCCGTCCGACGAGGACGTTCGGGTAGCGAGCCAGCTGGGGGAGAAAACTCGTGCCGCCGAATTCGATGTAGGCCTCGTCTATCAGGACGATCGCCTTCGGCGCCGCCTTGCTGATCTTGATCAGGTCCTCGATCGAAATGAGCTGTCCCGTCGGATTGTTCGGCGTGTTGAGGAAGATCATCCGCGTCCGCTGCGTAATCGCCTTCAGCACGCCGTCGGTCGGAAAGCTCAGGTCGGCGTTCGGCGGGACGCGTATGGACGTCGCGCCGGCGGCGACGGTGGAATTCGGATACGGATCGAAGGCAGGCGTCGGTACAATCGTCTCAGCGTCGTGGATACGGGCGCGCGAAATGTGGCCGATCGCGGCCATGAGAATCCCCTCATCGAGGCCGTTGGTGAGCAGCACCCACTCCGGGTCGACGTTGAAGTGCGTCGCGCACGCGAGCACGAGGCCCGAGTACGACGGATACGTCGAGATGTCGGTCGGCGTGAGCCGGCGGAGCGCCTCGATGACACGCGGCGAGCACCCGCCGGTGTTCTCGTTGAGATGAAGGCGCAGCCCCTCGCCTGGATCCGGGTAGCCCTGAATCAGCATGATGTGTCGACTCGTCTCCTCATCGAGCGGGGCGAGCCTTTCCGCCCCGGCGGACGGCCGACGCACTGTCTGCCTCCGCGAGACGAATGGCAATCGACCTCGCATGTGACTGCAACCCTTCGGCGCGGGCGAGGTCGATCACGGTGCCGCCGATGGTCCGCAACCCTTTCTGAGTCAGGCGCTGTACCGTGACCTGGCGCACGAAGTCGGCGGCGGACAGTCCGCCTCGGACTCGCGCGGCCCCAGCAGTTGGCAGCACGTGATTCGAGCCGATCGCGTAATCGCCGGCGACCTGCGCGGACCACGGTCCGACGAACACGGATCCCGCGCTTCTCACCTGCTTCGCCAGCCGCTCATCGTCCAGGACCAGGTGCTCGGGCGCCGCGGCGTTGGCGAGATCCATTGCTTCCCGAATCGAGGCGGTCACGATGATCCCGCCGTGTGCGCGCAATGAGGCGCGCGCGGGTCCGTCCGCCGGCATTTGATCAGCCACCGCCCTGGCGACGCGTGTCGCGAGCGTCGAACTTGGGGTAATCAGCACGGCCCGCGCGTCGGGGTCGTGCTCGGCCTGCGCGATCAGATCGGCTGCAATCCACGCGGCGGGACCGCGCGCCGCAACAATCACGATCTCCGTCGGCCCTGCGTAAAAGTCGATACCGCAGTCGCACGCGACCAGCGCCTTGGCGGCCGCCACGTACCGGTTTCCAGGGCCGACGATCTTGTCGACGCGCGGAACGGTTGCCGTCCCATAGGCCAGCGCTGCGATTGCGTGTGCGCCGCCCAGGCGGAACAGACGCGAGACGCCCGCCTCGAGTGCGGCAGCCATGACGACCGGCGCGGGCCGAGGGCAGACGGCGATGACGTCGCCAACCCCCGCCGCCGCTGCGGGAATCGCGGTCATCAGCAGGGAGGAAGGGAGCGGATAGCGGCCGCCCGGGACATAGCAGCCCACGCGGTCGAGCGGCACGATCCGTTGCTCGACCGTCACGCCCGGCGCGACGCGCGCGCGCCAGCCTCGTGGCACCTGCAGTCGTGCAACCATGCGGATGTTCTTTGCGGCGGCGCGGATGGCAGCGCGAACGGGCGCAGGCACCTCCTGAGCCCCAGCCATCATGTCGTCGCGGGAGACCTCGACTGGCCCGTCGAGCCGATCGAACTTTCGCGCGTATCGGATGAGCGCCTCGTCGCCGTGCGCGCGTACCTCGCGAACGATCGCCGCGACTCGCCGATCGGTGGCGGCATCGCGCGCGCGCTCGGGCGCGAGGAGCGCCTCCACCGCGCTGCGATTGGTCGACTCAACAATCTTCAACTGCCAACTCCCAATCCCCAACTCCCAAGGCTCACCAACTACACGACGATCTTGTTCAGCGGGTATTCGACGATGCCCTGGCCGCCAGCCGCCTTCACTTGCGGGATGAGATCGCGAACCGTACGTTCCTCGATGATCGTGTTGACCGCGACCCAGTCCTCGTCGCTCAACGACGAGATCGTCGGACGCTGAAGCGCCGGGAGCAGCGCGAGAATCTTCTCGAGGTCTATCCGCCGGACATTGAGCATGAGCCCGACACGGCCGTGCGCCTCGATCGCCGCCCGGAGCAGCAGCGCGATGTTGTCGATCTTCGTCTTCTTCCACGAATCGGCCAGCGCGTCGTTATTGACAATCAGCTGGGTGTTGGACTCGAGGACCGTGTCGAGAATGCGGAGGCGGTTCGCGCGAAGCGTCGATCCGGTCTCCGTCGCTTCGACAATCCCGTCGGCAAGAATGGGCGGCTTGACCTCGGTCGCGCCCCACGAAAACTCGACCCTCTTGACCGGCACCTTCAGCTGTTCGAAATAGCTGCGAGCGACCTGCACGAGCTCGGTGGCAATCGTTGCGCCGGCGAAATCAGCCGGCGATTTGAAGCGCGAATCCTCGGGGGCGGCCAGCACCCATCGCACCTTACCGAAGCTTTGCTTCGAGTAGACGAGATCGGCGAGGTTCGTCACGCACGTGTGCGAGTCGCGTCCGAGCTTGTGCTCGGCGACCCAGTCGAGGCCGGTGAGGCCGGCGTCGAGCACGCCTTCGCAGACGTACCGCGTCATTTCCTGGGCGCGGATCAGCATGCACTCGATCTCGGGATCATCGATCGTCGGGAAGTAGGAACGTGAGCTGACGTAGATGTTGAAGCCTGCGCGCGCGAACAGGTGGATCGTGGCGTCCTGCAGCGAGCCCTTCGGAATGCCAAGTCGGAGCTTCATGGAATCGTCACGCCCTCCGCGCGCTGAAAAAAGCAGGTGCGTTCGCCGGTGTGGCAGACGTTACCGCCCCCCAGCCTCTCGGCCTTCACCAGCACGGTGTCGTCGTCGCAGTCGATGAGGATCTCGCGGACCGCGAGCTTGTTGCCCGAGGTCTCGCCTTTGGTCCACAGCGCGTTGCGCGTCCGGCTGTAGAACGTCACGTAGCCGGTGCGGCGCGTGATGTCCCACGCGTCCTGGTTCATGAAGCCGACCATCAGCACCTCGCCGCTGACGTGGTCCTGCACGACCGCTGGAATCAATCCATCCAGTTTCGAAAAGTCCATAGTGCTTTCGCCGTACAACAAAAAACCCCGCCTTCGTTCCGGCGGGGCTGCATTGCGTCTCGGTGTCGGATAACTAGGTCCTGGATCCCTCTACGCGTGCAGTCCTGCCGGCCGGCCGCTGTGGCCGTGGTGATGGTGGACGTGTGCGTGGTGAAGGGTCCGAACCATTGAGGTCAGAAGCCTATCAGAACCATCGCCGGACAGGCAAGCAATGCTGAACGCTGAATTTGGAATGCTGAATGTGACGGAGGATCCGCCACAACACCCGGTCGCAGATCGTGCGTACCGCGGAGAGATCATTCGAGTATTTACGCCTGAAATTGGTAACCATGCGACCGGCAACCAAGTGGCGATGGTGCCGAGGATGAGACAAGGCGAGGACTTGAAAGCGCGGACGCGGCAATTCGCAATCGAGGTAATTCGATTCCGCCGCACTCTCCCATCGACCTTCGAAGCGCGCCGGCGCGATCTTTACGGCGTCACAGAAGACGGCGCGCGAGAACGGTAACAACGAATTCAGCATCCGCCACTCGCCATTCAGCATTTAATCGCTGGTTTTGGCGATCATGACCTCAGTCGACTTGATGATGGCGAGCGCTTCGTCGCCCCGGCGGAGCTTCAGCTCGTCGATCGCGTCGCGGGTGATGATTGCCGTCAGGCGCTGATCACCAATCCGGAGCCGCACCTGGGCGAGCAGCCCCTCCGCGCGAACCTCTTCGACGATGCCGCGCAGCTGGTTGCGGCCGCTGATCGCAACGAGCATGACCTTCGTTCGTGAACGGCGTGGCGCGCGCGCGCGCGGCGCCCGCCCCTGCGAGGCCAGCATGCGATCGATCTCGGCGTCGGAGACGCGGTGATGGCCGCCGCCCGTACGGACGGTCCGCACGGTGCCCTTGTAGATCCACTGCTTCAGGGCCGAGTAACTGACGCCAAGCCGCTCAGCCGCCGCGCGAACGGTGAGGAGGGCCATTCAACCCTGTTCCTGCGCCTGGCCCGCGCCGAAACACGCCAGGAATGCAAATAAAGCAAAACCGTACCTCATATCGTCCCAAATCATACTAAATTAGCGTTGATTATGGCTTGTCGCTTTTTGAGGATTGCCCTGGCCGCGGCGTCAGTGGCCATTCTGGCTGATCGCGTCGCTGCTCAGACGTCTTCGCCCAAGGCGGTGGCGCCCGGGAGCCGCGAGGTCGTCGTGTCGGCGGCAGTCAGCCTCAGCGGCGTTCTTCAGCAGCTCGCACAAACGTACCAAGCGCGGACAGGGGAGCGCGTGGTCCTCAATTTCGGGTCATCGAATACGCTCGCGCGCCAGGTTGCCGCCGGCGCGCGGGTCGACTTGTTCATCAGCGCAGACGAAGCGCAGATGGATGTCGCCGCGTCGGATCTCGTGCCGGGAACCCGGGTGAACCTGCTTTCGAACCAGCTCGCCATCGCCGTGCCGGACGATCGGCCGCGGCGCTTTGCGTCCGCGCGCGATCTCGCTGATCCGACGATCACACGCATCGCAATCGGCGATCCCGCCGCCGTTCCCGCGGGCGTCTACGCGAAGCAGTATCTGCAGAAGATTGGCATATGGCCGGCGGTCGAGAAGAGGATCGTTCCGGCCGGCAGCGTCCGGCTCGCGCTGGCCGCGGTCGAGAACGGCGCGGCGGATGCCGCCATCGTCTACCGCACGGACGTCGCGACGGCGTCGCATGCGCGCGAAGCGTTTCTCGTCCCAGCCGCCGAGGGGCCTCGCATCGTCTACCCGGCCGCCGTGGTGCGGACCGGCACGAACCAGGACGGTGCGAGACGACTCCTCGCGTTCCTTCAGCGCTCCGACGCCATGGCCGTCTTCACACGCGCTGGATTTCTCGCGCTCGACGCGCGCGGAAAATAACGCCATCCGTGAATACCGAGATCCGCGACATCACCATCTTCACGACGCTGGCCGCTCTCGCGGCGACGGCAGTCATGCTTGTGCCGGGCGTCGCCCTCGCGTGGCTTCTTGCGCGTCGGCAGTTTCCCGGCAAGTCGCTGGTCGAAACGGCCGTGTCACTGCCCCTCGTCATGCCGCCGGTTGCAACAGGCCTGATGCTGCTCTGGTTGTTTGGACGGCGCGGACCGCTCGGGGCGCTGCTCGCCCGGGCCGGAATTGAGATTGTGTTCACGCCCACGGCGGTCGTGATGGCGATGGCCGTGATGGGACTGCCGCTGCTCGTGCGGACGGCGCGCGCCGGTTTCGAGCAGGTCACCCGGCGCTACGAGCAGATCGCGGAAACACTCGGCGCGGGGCCGTGGCGAGTGTTCTCGACCATCACGCTGCCGCTCGCCTCGCGCAACATTCTCGCCGGGGCCATGCTCGGGTTCTCGCGCGCGCTCGGAGAATTCGGGGCGACCATCGTCGTGGCCGGCAGCATTCCCGGGCGCACGCGCACGCTTGCGGTCGGGATCTACAGCTTCACGGAAACGGGACAGGATCGACAGGCGGCAATACTGCTGGCAATCTCGGTCGCCATCGCATTCGTTGCGGTGCTCGCCTCCAACCGCCTCGCCAGGGAGCGGTAGTGGCGGCGTTCGACCTCGATTTCGAGCTGCACCAGGGCGATTTCACGCTCGACTTCCAGGTCCGAGTGGAGGGCAGGGCCGTCGCGCTATTCGGACCGTCGGGGTCGGGCAAGACCTCCGTTCTCGAGGTGATTGCGGGGCTGCGCGCTCCGCGCCGCGGGCACGTCATCGTGAACGGTCACGTGCTGTTCGATTCGGAGCGCCACATCAACCTGCCCGTTCGCCGGCGGCGAACGGGCTACGTCCCGCAGGACATCCTGCTGTTTCCGCATCTCGACGTGCGGGACAACGTCACGTACGGCGTGCGTGAGGGCACGCGTCCCGATCTTCGCGTTCTCGTCGACCTGCTGGAACTGTCCGCACTGATGGATCGACGCGTGGCATCGCTGTCCGGCGGCGAGCGTCAGCGGGTGGCCATGGCGCGCGCCCTCTACTCACGCCCAGACGTGCTGCTGCTGGACGAGCCGCTGGCGGCCGTGGATCTTCCGAGACGCCGCCGGATCGTCGATGCGCTGCTAGGCATCCGCGATGAGCTGTCAGTCCCGTTGATTTACGTCACCCACTTGCCGGAGGAAGCGCTCAGCGTGGCGGACTGGACTGTGCTGATCGACAACGGCCGCGTCGTCACGTCCGGTCCTCCGCCTGACGTCATGCCTTCTACGGATCGATGATGTAGGCGTCCGCCTCTATTTCGACCAGCATGTCCGGGTCGATCAGCTTCGCGACCTGCACCATCGACGTCGCGGGCCTGATACCACCGAAAAACCCGCCGTGCGCCCGGCCGACCTCTTCCCACTTCGCAATGTCGATCAGATAGATGCGCGTTCGCACCACATCGCTCAATTGCGCGCCGGCCTGTTGGAGGGCCCACTCGATGTTTCGAAGGGTTTGCATCGCCTGTGCGTGAAGATCGCCCTTGCCGACGATCTTTCCCTCGGCGTCGGTTGCCGTCGTCCCCGAGACGTGCACGTGCGCGCCGATCCGAACCGCGCGCGAATAGCCAACAATCGGCTCCCATGGCCGGCCGCTCGAGATGTTCTGACGCTGCATGGCCGGATGTTATGCTGATCCGCGTGAAACGATATGCCTACGCACTCGTCGTTGTTCTTGCCCTGTCATTCGCAGGCTGCCGGCAGGCCGATGGCGCGCTTCCGCCGGCAACCGGCACGGTTCCGAACGAGCTCGGCGACATCAGTCGCGATCTTCAGAACCTGGCGAGCGGGAGCCCGGAAGGCCCGAAAGATCTTGGCGATGACCTGAGTCATTACGCCGAGGGGACCAACGGTGGCCCGGCCGCGGCGGCGGAGCTCTCGCGCCGTCTCGGGCAGGCGCTTACCGGCAAGACGTTCAAACTGGCCGACGTGATGCCGCTCGCGCACACGTCCTGGGTAGCCGTTGCCGGCCGCCAGTTGAGCGAAAAGCAAATCGAAAATCTCCAGAACGAGATGAAGTCGCAGCTGACGACGCTGGGTGTGAATGAGCGGCAGGCGCAGGAAGTTGCCGCGCAGGTGGGAGTCATCCAGCAGGCGGTGACGGCACGCCACCGCCGCTGGTACGAATTGCTGTAACAGGCGGACCTGAAGGTCCGCCTCTACGCGGACCGATCAAGCGGCGCGGACCCTCTTGGGTCCGCGAGTTACTTTGCGACGGCGACGGCCTTCTCGAGGGTCTCCCACGGAAGGCCGGGCCGGCCGAAGTGACCGTAGTTCGTCGTGCTGCGGTAAATCGGACGCAGCAGGTTCAGCTTGTCGATGATGGCGCGCGGACGGAAATCGAACGCGCTCATCACGAAATCTGCCGCGGCGCGCTCGTCACCCGTTCCAAAGGTATCGACCTTCACCGAAACCGGCTTCGCCATGCCGATCGCATAGCCGACCTGCAACTCGGCTCGCTTCGCGAGGCCGGCCGCCACGACCGGCTTGGCGGCGTA